>Ga0209281_1000142_pt1 | contig 174280 bp, 150 predicted proteins | sample MedtruBG_FD_187514 | JGI IMG/M metagenome (GOLD analysis project Ga0209281, IMG submission 187514) | Root nodule microbial communities of legume samples collected from California, USA - Medicago truncatula BG (SPAdes) (version 2) | ecosystem: Host-associated > Plants > Roots > Nodule | place... | reverse complement strand
TTTACACGGAGGGGGTCGGCGGTTCGAGCCCGTCATCACCCACCATTCGGGTCGTTAGCTCAGTTGGTAGAGCAGTTGACTTTTAATCAATTGGTCGCAGGTTCGAATCCTGCACGACCCACCAATGTAAAAAAGCGCCCTAAAGGCGCTTTTTTGCTATCTGCGATTTGAACGATTCGAACCTGCAGCAGGTTCGAGCCGAACGCAGTGAGGCACCGGAGCCGGCTGCGGCGACGGCCCGAAGGGCGAGCGAAGCGAGTCATCCTGCACGACCCACCAATGTAAAAAAGCGCCCTAAAGGCGCTTTTTTGCTATCTGCGATTTGAACGATTCGAATTACGATATACCAGCGCATTAATCAAATGCGTCACCGCCGGGTTTGCCTGCTTCTCGTCATACACCACATACAAATCTGCCGGAATACGTTCCCGTAGCGGGCGGAATACCACGCCGGGCCACTGCATTTGGGCATAGCTGTCTGCGGCCAGGGTTATCCCCATCCCCATGCTGATCATCGCCAGCACCGTCTGAGGCTCAACCGCCTCCCGTACAATCAAAGGCGTGAACCCTGCCTGCTGGCACACGCGCTGCAAAAATGCCCAGTCTGAATGCGCAGAGGGCATCGTGACGAAATATTCATTCTGTAGATCGGCAAGCGAGATAGCGGGCTGATTGACCAGGGGATGATCCTCCGGCATGGCCACCAGAAAGGATGCTTTCCCCAGACAAAGACTGGTAAAACCGGCCGTGGGTTCGATAGCCATACGCCAGATCCCTATGTCCAGCTCTCGCCGCTCCAGCAGAGCCATCTGCATGACCGGTGATTTTTCACGGAAAACGACGTCCACATTCGGGTGATCTTTTATGAACGATCGCATCACCGAACGTACCTCACTCCACATCGCCGTGCCCACAATGCCCATCTCAATGCGCCCTGCTTCTCCCCTCCCAATTTTTTCCACGCGGGCGAGCGCCTGGCTGGCACTGGCAAGCAGACGTCGCGACTCTTCCATTAGCACTTTGCCCGCATGCGTCAGGGCAACGCTGCGTGAATGACGAATAAAAAGCAGCGTTCCCAGTTGGCTTTCAAGCTCTTTAATATGCAGACTCAGTGGCGGTTGCGACATATTGAGACGGGCGGCAGCCCGTCCAAAATGCAGTTCTTCTGCCACGGCAAGAAAATAGCGCAATAGCTTAAGATCAGTACGGTGCACGCGTTCCATCACACTCCATCCCGGCGAAAACACTCGATACCCCACCTTAGAACTTTTCGCCGATGACGGGCAGATTTTAATGCGTAACTGTGCTCAACCCGCTGTTTTTACGGGAGTGGCGATAGTTAAAACAGAGATAGAAGACGATCGTCAGGACCAGGGCATAGGCGGCAAAAACCAGCCAGATGGTCTGCCAGTCTTTCACGCCCTCTACGGAGAAGTAATCCACCGCCATCCCGCTAAAAATCGCCCCAACATAAGCCCCGACGCCATTGACCATCGTCATAAATAAGCCCTGCGCACTGGCACGAATATCGACACTCACCTCCTGCTCGACAAATACAGAGCCGGATATATTGAAGAAGTCAAAAGCGCAGCCATAGACAATCATCGACATCATCAACAGGACAAACCCCGTCGGCGACGGATCACCAAAGGCAAAAAGGCCAAAACGCAACATCCAGGCAATCATACTCATCAGCATGACCGTTTTGATGCCGAAGCGCTGCAGAAAATAAGGGATCGTCAAAATGAAAAACACCTCAGAGATCTGCGATATGGAAAGCAAGATGGAAGGATAGTTGACAATAAAACTGTTGGCGTAAATTGGGTTGCGCGCAAAGTCGTGCAGGAAGGGGCTACCGAAGGTGTTCGTTATTTGCAGCACAGCGCCTAAGAGCATGGCAAACAGAAAAAACACCGCCATGCGCGGTTGACGGAATAAGACAAATGCATTCAGCCCCAGCTTACTGGCGAGAGTCTGAGAGGCTTTTTTTGTGGCGACGGGAATCGAAGGCAGCGTCAGGGCATAGAGTGCCAATGCCAGCGAAGAGCCCGCGGCGATATAAAGCTGAATATGACTCAGCTCTATCCCCATCAGACTGATCGCCCACATCGCGATAATAAACCCCACGGTGCCATAGACGCGGACGGGTGGAAAATGGGTCACCGTATCCAGACCTGCCTGTTCAAGGCAGGAATAGGAGATCGTGTTCGATAACGCGATGGTGGGCATAAATGCCATGGCATTGACCAGCATGACCCAGAACATCAGGCCTGGCTCATTGACCTGAGCGGCATAGCATAACGCTGCGGCGCAAATAAGATGGCAGATCATATAAGCTCTGTCTGCGCGAAGCCATTTGTCAGCAATAATGCCCACCAGCGAAGGCATGATAATAGCCGCGAGTCCCTTAGAGCTGTAGACCATGCCCACGTCTGAACCGGTAAAATGTAGGGTGTTAATCATGTAAGAACCCAGGGTCACCAGCCAGCTCCCCCAGATAAAATATTGCATAAAGGACATCATCTTTAAACGCGTCGTGATGTTCATAACCGTTCCTTTTGCACACGGTGGCCCGGACGGGCCACAGGTAAGTTGACTCAGGCCAATTTGCGCAGAAAACCGCAGATGAGATGAATGAAGTTTTGCCGGGACAGCTCTGCCGCAGCCAGCGTCTGGGCGTGCGAAAGGGGTATTTCGCCCAGACCTTCCGCCAGGTTAGTGATGGCGGACACCGCAACCACTTTTAATCCGCAGTGGCGTGCGGAAATGACCTCCGGTACCACGGACATCCCCACCACGTCACCGCCAATGATTTGCATCATGCGAATTTCAGCCGCCGTTTCAAAATTGGGCCCGGGATACGAGACGAAGACCCCTTCCGTGAGCGGGAAACCTTCTTCTTTAGCCACCGTTTGCAGAACGCCGCGATAGTCCGCGTCATAGGCATTGGCCAGAGAGAAAAAACGCTCGCCAAAGCGATCGTCGTTCGCGCCCACCATGGGGGTCCCTGGCAGGGTATTAATATGGTCGTTAAGCGCGACGAGACTGCCAGGCTTAACCTCCGGGCGCAGCGACCCGGCGGCATTGGTGCTGAACAGCAGCTCGCAGCCCAGCACCTTGAAAGTGCGAATCGCATCGGTCATGACGCTCATTCCTCGTCCTTCATAATAATGCCCGCGCCCTTTCATACAGGCAACGGGCACGCCAGCAAGAAGACCCAATACCAGTTCCCCCGCATGTCCGTGAACGGTGCTCACCGGGAAGCCCGGCAACGCCTCGTAGGATAGGGTCACGGCATCGTCGATCCGATCGGCAAGCGCTCCCAGACCAGAACCCAGGATAAAGGCCACGCGTGGAGTGAAATTGGGTTTCGCGGCGCGAATGATATCGGCGCAATGCCAGGGATTATTCGAGTGAGTCATAGCAGCTCCTTCAGGATAAAAAAGCGATAGTGGCTATCGCATAACACCTGACTTATAGCCGGAGCACCGGGGTTATCACCAATACACTTTGCGCTCGCCATCGATAGCCTTTGAGTATCAATGCGCGACCTGCCAGATATGGCAGGGGGACTCAAGCAAATCCGCGCCGTGCCGATACTTCTTGTTTAGGCAAGAGGAACGCATATGACGACGATTCAGGCTTCAACGTCACCCATTCAAACCGGCAGCAGTGGCAGCGGTTCAAGTGGCAATAGCATCGCTGCTCAAATTAGCCGGATTACCGCGCAAATCACTAAACTGACGCAACAGTTAAAAGAGATTGCTAGCGGGAGTGGGAGTACAGAGGAAAAGAAAAAACAGCAGGAGCTCATTCAGCAGCAGCTTGAAATGCTGCATGCTCAGCTGGCACAACTCCAGCGTAAGCAGGCTGAAGAGGCGCAGCAAAAGCAGGAGCAAAAGCAGGCTAATGCAAAAGGGGTCAACACACCGTCAGACGATCATCAGATTGATATCTACGTCTAATCGTCCGTGGCAGTGAACAACGGATCGCGCGTGCGGGTCTCGATCAACCGTTGAGCCTGCATGCGCACCACCTCCCAACAGGCCTGCGCCGCGCCGGAAAGCGATCGATTCTTGCGACGGGCCAGCATCAACTGACGTTCTATGCAGGGGGTAAAGCGCCTCACCGTTAAGTGGCTTCCTTGGGGGAGCGGCAAAGCCAGCGCCGGTAATACGCTTATCCCGATCCCCGCTTCTACCATCGGAAACAGCGTAGCCGGGTGGCCAATCTCTTGCACTATCGTCGCCTCTACCTGCTGCGCCGCCAGCGCTGCATCAATCAATGGCCGACTGCCCGAGGCGTAATCCTGTAACACCAGATTGGCCCCCTGTAGCGCCTGCCATGAGACCTGCGGGCATGTCGCAAGCGGATCATCGGCACGGCATAACAGCAAAAAGGGTTCTGACAGCACCCTTTCACACTCCAGATCCGTTACCGGCCCCGGATCAATGACGATGCCAAAATCCACGTCTCCCTGGCGAATGCTCTCCAGAACCCATTGCTGGGGCCGGTCGTGAAGAACGAAATTAATGTCGGGGTAGCGGTGATTGCTTTCGGCAATACACTGGGGAATGAGGTGTGCAGAGATAGTCTGGCTCGCCGCAACGCGCACCGTTCCGGAAAGTTGCTGCCCTACCCGTCCGACATCCCGCATTGTACTGTTAAGTTCATCCAGCACCCTTTCCAGACGTGCCGCCAGCTGCTGCCCTGCCTCGGTCAGCACGACCTCGCGCGTGGTGCGATCGAGCAGGCGCACGCCGGTTTGCTGCTCCAGCTCTTTCACGCTGTGGCTCACGGCGGACTGGCTTAACCCGATGATTTCCCCGGCACGGCTAAAGCTTCTGGCCTGAGCCACGGTGACAAACACACGAAGTTGACGTAAGGAATAATTCATTTATTTAATTCATCAATGGATGCAATAAATCAATTTTATTTCTCAAACAGATAAAAGCACAATAGCGATATCTGCTTTCAGGAGTGTTTATGAAACTATTTCGCATTCTCGACCCTTTTACCCTTACGCTGATCGTGACGGTTCTGCTGGCCTCCTTTTTCCCGGCGCGTGGCGGATTTGTCCCCTTCTTCGAAGGCCTGACGACCGCAGCCATTGCCCTGCTGTTTTTCATGCACGGTGCCAAACTCTCGCGTGAGGCAATCATCGCAGGTGGCAGCCACTGGCGACTGCATCTGTGGGTAATGTGCAGCACGTTTATCCTTTTCCCGGTCCTCGGCGTGCTGTTTGCCTGGTGGGCGCCGGTCAACGTCGATCCTGCGCTGTACACCGGTTTTCTGTATCTGTGCATTCTGCCGGCGACCGTACAGTCGGCGATTGCGTTTACGTCGCTTGCAGGGGGGAATGTTGCCGCCGCCGTCTGCTCCGCGTCCGCCTCCAGCCTGCTCGGGATTTTTGTCTCCCCGCTTCTGGTCGGCCTGCTGATGAATATGCACGGTGCGGAGGGCAACCTTGAGCAAGTGGGCAAAATCTGCCTGCAGCTGTTGCTGCCGTTCGTGTTGGGGCATCTTTCCCGTCCGTGGACAGGCGACTTTGTGGCGAGAAATAAAAAGTGGATCAGCAAGACCGACCAGCTCTCTATTTTGCTGGTGGTTTATTCCGCCTTTGGCGAAGCCGTCGTTAATGGTATCTGGCATAAAGTGGGCATTGGTTCACTGCTGTTTATCGCCCTGGTAAGCTGTGTTCTGCTGGCGATTGTCATTGCGGTGAACGTTTTTGTTGCCCGGAGGTGTGGGTTTAACAAAGCGGATGAAATTACCATCGTGTTCTGCGGTTCGAAAAAGAGCCTTGCCAATGGGATTCCGATGGCAAATATCCTGTTCCCGACGTCGATGATTGGGATGATGGTGCTGCCGCTGATGATTTTCCATCAAATCCAGCTGATGGTTTGCGCCGTGCTGGCGCGTCGCTACAAGCGTCAGGCAGAAAAGCAGGCGCAGGAAGAGACCCGCGCCGCGAAGGCTTAAGGTTTTTTCAGGGGCTGAACCAGATGGCTAAGCCCCTCAGTTTTGATGAGTAAGGTCATAGCCATCAGTTCGCCCAGCCGCCCTGCCGGAAATTCATCTTTACGGGCAAACCACAGCAAATACTCCTCCGGAACGTCGATCAATCGACGTCCTTTGTATTTCCCGAACGGCATCTCGGTATTAGCGATCTCAACAAGCTGCTCTTTTTCCACATTAGTCTCCTAACAGGCGGAGCATTTCGGCTTCGTCGATGACCTCAATCCCCAGTTCCTGTGCTTTCGCCAGTTTTGAGCCTGCGGCCTCTCCGGCAATGACCAGATCGGTTTTCTTCGAGACGCTGCCTGCCACTTTCGCCCCCAGCGCGACCAGCCGCGCCTTTGCATCATCGCGAGAAAGCTGGCTCAGGCTGCCGGTTAATACCACCGTTTTACCGGCAAACGGGCTGTCAATCTCCTCCGCATTGACGACCACCGGCGCAGGCCAGTGGATCCCCTCAGCGAGTAACTGACCAATCACGTCACGGTTACTCTCTTCGGCAAAGAAATTGAAGACGTGAGTGGCGACGACAATCCCGACGTCCTGCACTTTCTGCAACTCGTCAATCGACGCGCTCTCCAGCGCCTCAAGGGTGCCAAAATGCGCCGCTAATCCTGCCGCCGTCGCTTCTCCCACTTCACGGATACCCAACGCGTACAGGAAACGCGCGAAGGTCGTCTCTTTGGATTTTTCGAGTGCATTCACCACGTTTTGTGCGGATTTTGGCCCCATACGATCCAACCCGGTTAGCTTACCGGCAGTCAGTCGGAAAAGATCGGCTGGCGTATGGACATACTCTTTCTCGACGAGCTGGTCGATAATTTTGTCGCCCATCCCGTCAACGTCCAGCGCGCGACGTGAAACGAAGTGCTTCAACGCTTCTTTGCGCTGCGCGCCGCAGATTAAGCCGCCCGTACAGCGTGTCACGACTTCGCCTTCGACACGTTCCACATCCGAGCCACAAACCGGACAATGGGTGGGGAAGACGATTTCACGCGTGTCTTCCGGGCGTTCTGAATCCACCACGTTCACCACTTGCGGAATAACGTCTCCAGCACGGCGAATGACGACCTTATCGCCAATACGCAAGCCCAGACGTGCAATCTCATCTGCGTTATGCAGCGTGGCATTGCTGACTAATACTCCCGCGACCTGCACAGGTTCCAGACGTGCAACCGGCGTAATGGCGCCGGTACGGCCGACCTGAAACTCGACATCCCGCACAAAGGTCATCTGTTCCTGTGCCGGGAACTTAAAGGCGACTGCCCAGCGTGGGGCACGCGCAACGAAGCCTAACTGCTCCTGAAGCGCCAGCGAGTTCACCTTAATCACCACGCCGTCGATATCGAATCCCAGCGTCGGACGGTCTTCTTCAACCTTGTGGTAGAACGCCAGTACCGCTTCCGGCGAGTCACAGAGCTGGACACGGTTGCTGACCGGCAAACCCCACTCTTTAAATTGCAGCAGGCGGCCCAGATGGGTATCAGGCAGTTCGCCCCCCTCAAGGATCCCGACGCCGTAACAGAAAAAGGTCAGCGGGCGTTTTGCCGTAATACGCGGATCGAGCTGGCGCAGAGAACCGGCTGCCGCATTACGCGGGTTGGCAAAAACCTTGCCCCCGGTCCGACGCGCTTCCTCGTTAATTTTTTCAAACCCGGCCTGCGGCAAAAAAACTTCGCCGCGCACTTCAAGGCGCGCTGGAATGTTCTCGCCACGCAACGTGAGCGGGATGGCGCGAATGGTACGCACGTTGGTCGTGATGTCTTCGCCGGTGGTGCCATCGCCTCGCGTGGCGGCACGGGTCAGAACGCCGTTCTCGTACAGAATGCTCACTGCCAGACCATCCAGCTTTAGCTCACAGCACCAGGTCAGAGAGTCCGTGCTTTTCAGACGATCCTGGACGCGCTTGTTGAAGGCCATAAAGCTCTCTTCATCAAACACGTTATCCAGAGAAAGCATTGGCACTTCATGACGTACCTGACTGAAGGACGCCAGCGGCGACGCCCCCACGCGCTGGGTGGGCGAGTCTGGGGTGATAAGTTCGGGATGCTGGGATTCAAGCTCGCGCAGTTCACGCATCAGGCGGTCATATTCCGCGTCCGGGACTTCCGGGGCATCCATCACGTGATACAGGTATTCATGATGGCGAAGCGTGGTTCGCAATTGCGTTAGTTGTTGTTCGATAGAGTCCATTTCACACCATCAATGAGAAAAACCCCCGACAGGCGGGGGTTGATGAGGAGGTGAAGTTATCGCCTGAATTAAGCGTTAGCTTCCTTCACTTCGCGGATGCGGTCCTGATACTCACGCATTTTTTGCGGGGTCATCATACGACGTTGATCGTCAAGGACCACGCCACCGACTTCATCGGCGATGTGCTGAGCAGACTGAAGCATCAGCTTAAAGTTTTGCAGTTCGTCACCGTAGGACGGCACTTGCATAAAGATAGTGATACCTGGCGTGGTGAAATCCCCCGTCATTTCCGGGTCAAAGGTGCCCGGGTTGACCATATTGGCCAGGCTGAACAATGCAGGACCACTTCCGTCCGGGCTTAAATGACGATGGAAGATATTCATATCGCCAAACTTGAAACCGGCCTGCTGAATGCTGTTGAGCAGTACGTCACCGTTAAGCTGAGAGCCATGATGGGCCGCCACGTTCATGATGATGACGGTCTCTTTACGCTGTGGCTTTTCTGCCACTGGCGCAGGGGCTTCTTCGACAACGGGTTCAGGTTCAACCTGAGGCGCAGGAGCAGGCTGTTGCACCGCTGCCGGGGCCGGCTGAACCGGCGCGTGCTGCGGGGCGACCGGCTGCTGCATCGGTTGCGGCTGATGAACCGGCTGCGGCTGGTGGACAGGCTGCGGTTGTGCAACGGGCTGCTGCACGGGCGGCGTCGGCTGTCGCACCGGCTCTTCTACAGGAGCAGGCTGCGGCGCTGGCTGGCGCGGCTGAGCCGAAGCATACGGCGGCTGATACTGGTGCTGCGGAGGCTGACGAGGCGCTTCATGCTCCCCCTGGCCGGCGCCAGGCGCAGGAGTATTGACGCGATGCACGCGGACTTCACCCACGCCTTCATCGTCGTTATCTTCAAAGCCGTCATCGCCATCATCATCGTGACGACTGGACTTCATACGCTTGAGTGGGCGATCGCGAAACATCGAGGAGCGCTCTTTACGGCTGGTCCAGAAACCATGTACCAGTAAAGCGAATATGGCGATCGCGCCAACAATGATTAATATCAGACGCAAATCCTGCATCATTATATTCTCTGTTGTTCTAACACCTTGCCACCACGGCAAACATTTACTCACTAAGAGTATTTGGCGAACTCGTCAAGTGCAAGTGTGTGCAGAGCATTCGCTGCATAAAGATGGACTAAATCGTGCTTTTTGCTGTTTTTTCGAACATTTCCGAACTGGTCATTGGTTCATAACGGGATAATATAGGCGGGCAATTCCACTGGTTGTGTAAAAAGGAGTACAGCCTGGTTATGGTTTCATCAACTTCAACACCTCTTCGTAGCGGCATCGGGTATTTTTTCCAGGGGTGGAAACTGGTCTCCCTGCCGGGGATCCGACGCTTTGTAGTTCTCCCCCTCCTGATTAACGTTTTGCTGATGGGCGGTGCGTTCTGGTGGCTATTTACCAAAATTGAAACCTGGGTCCCGGCCTTAATGAGCTATGTTCCGGACTGGCTACAATGGCTGAGTTATCTCCTCTGGCCCGTCATGGTGATCTCGGTGCTGCTGGTGTTTGGCTACTTCTTCTCAACCGTTGCCAACTGGATAGCGGCCCCGTTCAATGGGCTGCTGGCAGAACAGCTTGAAGCGAGGCTGACCGGCGCCACACCGCCGGATACCGGGGTTGTGGGCATCATGAAAGATCTGCCGCGAATTATGAAACGCGAATGGCAAAAATTTGCCTGGTATCTCCCCCGGGCGGTTATCCTGCTCATCCTCTACTTCATCCCCGGAATTGGGCAGACCGTGGCGCCGGTGCTTTGGTTCCTCTTTAGCGCCTGGATGCTGGCTATCCAGTATTGCGACTATCCGTTCGACAACCATAAAGTGCCGTTTAAAGAGATGCGTACGGCGCTGCGTTCACAAAAAGTGATGAACATGCAGTTTGGTGCGTTAACCAGTCTGTTTACCCTCGTTCCGTTCCTGAATCTGTTCATCATGCCCGTTGCCGTATGCGGCGCGACGGCGATGTGGGTGGACTGCTATCGTGCTAAGCACGCGTTATGGAAGTAATGCAAAAATGTGTAAATTGGGGGTAGCTTATGCTATCCCTTATTCCATACTGATCCCCATTATTTCTCAGTAGCATATAGATATGCGAATTCCTTACTTCCCCATACTTTTCCAACAGGTATGCTGGGACGGTATCCCCATTTCATACAGTTAAGGACAGGCCATGAGTAAGATTTATGAAGACAACTCGCTGACTATCGGTCATACGCCCCTGGTTCGACTGAACCGCATCGGTAATGGACGCATCCTTGCGAAGGTAGAATCTCGTAACCCAAGCTTCAGCGTCAAATGCCGTATCGGTGCAAATATGATTTGGGATGCGGAAAAACGCGGCGTACTGAAACCAGGCATCGAGTTGGTCGAGCCAACCAGCGGTAATACCGGCATCGCGCTGGCTTACGTGGCGGCTGCACGGGGTTACAAACTGACGCTCACCATGCCGGAAACCATGAGCGTTGAACGTCGCAAGCTGCTGAAAGCGCTGGGCGCGAACCTGGTGCTGACCGAAGGCGCAAAAGGCATGAAAGGGGCCATTCAGAAAGCCGAAGAGATTGTTGCCAGCGACCCGGAAAAATTCCTGCTTCTTCAGCAGTTCAGTAACCCAGCCAACCCCGAGATTCATGAAAAGACCACCGGCCCGGAAATCTGGGAAGATACCGACGGCCAGGTTGATGTCTTTATTTCTGGCGTGGGGACCGGCGGAACCTTAACGGGCGTGACGCGTTATATTAAAGGCACGAAAGGCAAAAAAGAGTTGATCACCGTGGCCGTGGAGCCAACCGACTCGCCGGTTATCGCTCAGGCACTGGCGGGTGAAGAGCTGAAACCCGGCCCACACAAAATCCAGGGCATCGGCGCAGGTTTCATTCCGGGCAACCTCGATCTTAAGCTGATTGATAAAGTCGTGGCGATCACCAACGAGGAAGCTATCTCCACCGCCCGTCGTCTGATGGAAGAAGAAGGTATCCTTGCCGGTATCTCTTCTGGTGCCGCCGTTGCCGCTGCGTTAAAATTGCAGGAGGACGAAGCCTTTACCAACAAGAATATTGTGGTTATCCTTCCTTCTTCGGGTGAGCGTTACTTGAGCACTGCGTTGTTCGCGGATCTCTTCACAGAGAAAGAGCTGCAACAGTAGGGCCAGCATGTTAAAAACGCGTAAAAAAGCACCTTTTTAGGTGCTTTTTTGTGGCCTGCATCAAACTTTTACCCCCTCTGGCATTGATTCACCCCGTCGGGTCTGGTATTTAACCTGACAATTATTTTGAAGCGCGAAATTAATCATTCTGAGAAATTCCGACTGCTGAATCGATTTTATGATTTGGTTCAAGTCTTGCTTTCACTGCATAATGTTTAATGACGGTCGAAACGTCAGCGCTAACTATACAGGCTAAAGTTGAGCCGCCAGGCTAGACTTTAGTTCCACAACACAAAACCTATAAGTTGGGGAAATACAATGTTCCAGCAAGAAGTTACCATTACCGCTCCAAACGGTCTGCATACCCGCCCTGCTGCTCAGTTTGTTAAAGAAGCGAAAGGCTTCACTTCTGAGATCACTGTGACTTCCAACGGCAAAAGCGCTAGCGCAAAAAGCCTGTTTAAACTGCAAACTCTGGGCCTGACTCAGGGCACCGTTGTGACCCTGTCCGCGGAAGGCGAAGACGAGCAGAAAGCAGTTGAGCATCTGGTAAAACTGATGGCTGAGCTCGAGTAAGTAACGGGTTCTTTTTCATATCAGTCACAAGTAAGGTAGGGTTATGATTTCAGGCATTTTAGCATCCCCGGGTATCGCTTTCGGCAAAGCACTTCTGCTGAAAGAAGACGAGATCGTCATCGACCGGAAAAAAATTTCTGCCGATAAGGTCAATCAGGAAGTTGAGCGTTTTCTGAGCGGTCGTGCCAAGGCATCAGCGCAACTGGAAGCGATCAAAACTAAAGCTGGCGAAACTTTCGGTGAAGAAAAAGAAGCCATCTTCGAAGGGCACATCATGTTGCTCGAAGATGAGGAGCTGGAGCAGGAAATCATAGCCCTGATTAAAGATAAAGGCATGACGGCCGATGCGGCTGCGCATGAAGTTATCGAAGGCCAGGCAACGGCCCTGGAAGAGCTGGATGATGAATACCTGAAAGAGCGTGCGGCTGACGTACGTGACATCGGTAAACGCCTGCTGCGCAACATTCTGGGTCTGGCAATCATCGACCTGAGCGCCATTCAGGACGAAGTGATTCTGGTTGCTGCCGACCTCACCCCGTCTGAAACCGCACAGCTGAACCTGAACAAGGTGCTGGGTTTCATCACCGATGCAGGTGGACGTACCTCCCACACCTCAATCATGGCGCGTTCGCTTGAACTGCCTGCCATCGTGGGTACCGGTAGCGTGACCTCTCAGGTGAAAAACGACGACTATCTGATTCTGGATGCCGTAAACAACGTGGTTTACGTCAACCCAACTAACGAAGAGATCGATCAACTGCGCGCCGTACAGGAGCAAGTTGCCACCGAGAAAGCCGAACTCGCCAAACTGAAAGACCTGCCCGCGATCACGCTGGACGGCCATCAGGTTGAAGTGTGCGCTAATATCGGTACCGTCCGTGACGTTGATGGCGCTGAGCGCAACGGTGCGGAAGGTGTAGGTCTGTATCGTACTGAATTCCTGTTCATGGACCGCGACGCTCTGCCTACCGAAGAAGAGCAGTTTGCTGCGTACAAAGCTGTCGCTGAAGCCTGTGGCTCTCAGGCCGTTATCGTCCGTACCATGGATATCGGTGGCGACAAAGAGCTGCCGTACATGAACTTCCCGAAAGAAGAGAACCCGTTCCTGGGCTGGCGTGCGATTCGTATCGCCATGGACCGCAAAGAGATCCTGCGTGACCAGGTTCGCGCTATCCTGCGTGCCTCTGCTTTCGGTAAATTGCGCATCATGTTCCCGATGATCATCTCTGTTGAAGAAGTGCGTGCACTGAAAAAAGAGATCGAAATCTACAAGCAGGAACTGCGTGACGAAGGCAAAGCATTTGACGAGTCAATCGAAGTGGGCGTAATGGTGGAAACACCTGCTGCCGCAACCATTGCACGTCATTTGGCCAAAGAAGTTGACTTCTTTAGTATCGGAACCAATGATTTAACGCAGTACACCCTGGCAGTTGACCGTGGTAATGATATGATCTCGCATCTCTACCAGCCAATGTCACCGTCCGTGCTGACGCTTATTAAGCAAGTTATTGATGCTTCTCATGCGGAAGGTAAATGGACTGGCATGTGTGGTGAGCTTGCAGGCGACGAACGTGCTACACTTCTGTTGCTGGGTATGGGTCTGGACGAATTCTCTATGAGCGCCATTTCCATCCCGCGCATTAAGAAGATTATCCGTAACACGAACTTCGAAGATGCGAAGGTGTTAGCAGAGCAGGCTCTTGCTCAACCGACAACGGACGAGTTAATGACGCTGGTTAACAAGTTCATTGAAGAAAAAACAATCTGCTAATCCACGAGATGCGGCCCAAATTACTGCTTAGGAGAAGATCATGGGTTTGTTCGATAAACTGAAATCTCTGGTTTCTGATGATAAGAAAGACACCGGAACTATTGAGATTATTGCTCCGCTGTCTGGCGAAATCGTTAATATCGAAGACGTGCCGGATGTAGTATTTGCCGAAAAAATCGTTGGCGATGGTATTGCTATCAAACCAACGGGCAACAAAATGGTTGCTCCAGTTGATGGCACCATCGGTAAAATTTTTGAAACCAACCATGCGTTCTCTATCGAATCAGATAGCGGTATCGAACTGTTTGTTCACTTCGGTATCGACACCGTTGAACTGAAAGGCGAAGGCTTCAAGCGTATCGCTGAAGAAGGTCAGCGCGTGAAAGTTGGCGATCCGGTCATTGAATTCGACCTCGCACTGCTGGAAGAGAAAGCCAAGTCTACCCTGACGCCGGTTGTTATCTCCAACATGGACGAAATCAAAGAACTGATCAAACTGTCTGGCAGCGTGACCGTGGGTGAAACCCCGGTAATTCGCATCAAGAAGTAATTCTTGCCGCACAGAAAAATGGCGCCTTCGGGCGCCATTGTTATTTATGCCGGCAGGATAAGCTCGTCATAGCCTTTACATAACGTATACGTCATCACCTCCGTCACCCGGTCTCCCGCGCGACGAATCGCTTCTGCCACCTTCTCGCCCTGCACAATCGCGCTGACCAGTTCTGAACAGAACAGATCGCCCGTGCCTTTCAAATCAGTTGCCACGCGCGGATGAGCAGTAATCGTCACGTCGTTTTCGCTGACCAGTACCACATGAATCGTGTCTGGCTCTGCTATCACAGGTGCGCTGGTGACGGCGACCCATTTCAGGGTATCCGACAGCAACCCTTTTGCAGCCTCGATGGCGCTTTCCGGGGTGCGGCAAGGTTGACCGCTTAAGACTTCGAGTTCAAAAACGTTGGGGGTAATCCCCTGGGCCAGCGGCAGTAAATGCTGGCGGTAAGCCGCCGGGATCTCGGGGTTAACATAGATTCCGCTGTCGATATCGCCCATCACCGGATCGACCAGGACCAGCAGCTCAGGATGTTGGGCTTTAATCTTTTTCAGCCACCCGGCCAACAACCTAATCTGGCTGGCGCTTCCCATATACCCTGTCGTCACCGCTTTAAGCTCGCGTAAAATATCACGCTCTTCCAGTGCTTTCAGATAGCCGCTGAACCACTCGTCCGGGATCACTCCACCGTAGAAGCTATCGTAATGCGGCGTGTTGCTAAACAAGACCGTCGGCACAGCGGTGACGTTTAAATGATGCTGACGGATATTTGGCACTGCAATACTGTTGCCCACGCTGCCGTAAACCACTTGTGACTGTACAGCCACAATGTCCGTTTGCTGTGCGCGGGTTTTATCACGAAATAAGATCATGTCCATGATGTTAAATCCCTGCCCCCTGCGAGTAACTCTCTTCACCAAAAACGCCGGTTGAGAGATAACGATCGCCGCGATCGCAAATTATCGCCACCACCACGGCACCCGGGTGCGTTTGCGCCACACGAATCGCGCCCGCTACCGCCCCCCCTGAACTGACGCCGCAGAAAATGCCTTCGCGTACCGCCAGCTCTCGCATGGTATTTTCTGCCTCGCGCTGATGAATATCCAGCACCAGGTCTACAAGCTGGGCATTATAGATGCCCGGCATATACTCCGCTGGCCAGCGACGGATACCGGGGATACTGCTCCCCTCTTCCGGCTGCAGACCCACAATGGTCACCTGTTTTCCCTGCTCGCGCAGAAAACGTGAGACGCCGGTAATGGTCCCGGTGGTCCCCATGCTGGAGACGAAATGGGTAATGTTACCCTGGGTTTGCTGCCAGATTTCCGGGCCAGTGGTGGTGTAATGGGCGTAGGGGTTATCGGGATTGTTGAACTGATCGAGCAGTGTCCCTTCGCCGCGCTCCGCCATCGCAAGGGCCAAATCGCGCGCGCCTTCCATTCCCTGCTCTTTGGTTACCAGAATCAGCTCAGCACCATAGGCGCGCATCGCCGCCCTGCGCTCCTGGCTCATGTTGTCAGGCATCAGCAGTTTCATGCGGTAGCCTTTCAGCGCCGCAATCATGGCCAGCGCAATACCGGTATTCCCGCTCGTCGCCTCAATCAATACATCGCCGGGCTTAATCTCACCGCGCTTTTCCGCCTGGACAATCATAGAGAGCGCCGCTCTGTCCTTAACGGACCCCGCCGGGTTGTTGCCTTCCAGTTTGACCCAGATTTCACTGCCATTGTCGGGCCCCAGACGCTGGAGTTTAACCAGAGGGGTATTGCCGATGGTGTGTTCGAGTGTATTCACGATTTTTACTCAATAAAAAAGCCGGGGGCGCGCAGCGATCCCGGCCTACATGACACAGTGATAACGGTAGGCCCGGTAAGCAGTGCGTCACCAGGCGATAAACAATCTCAATAAAGTATCAGGCTGACTCCGCCAGAGCAATATTCTCACGCGTCTCAATACGCTCGGTACCGTGATAAATACGCGCGTGCTGTAGCCCAACGAACAGTCGTTCACCGCGATACGGTGGCACGTCATCGCGCATCACCACGGTCAACGGTTCGGTGTACCAGCCCAGCGGCTGTACCACCAGATGGGTGTAATGGCCTTTCGGGCTCGCTTCCAGGACCTGCACCGGCAGCGGTGAATCAAGGCTGGTACGACGGCTGACATCCACTTCCCAGGGGCGCAGGAACAGATCGACATCGCCCTGATGGGCCGGGGTGTAACCCAGCGGCCAGCGGTGCGCCCCCACATGGAACTGCCCGCCGCGCAGGGTGCCCTTGAGACGATTGACTTCGCCCATAAACTCCAGCACAAAGCGGGTAGCCGGTTCACGCCAGAGCTGCTCGGGTTCGTCCACCTGTTCAATATTCCCCTGGCTCATCACCACCACGCGGTCGGCGACTTCCATCGCCTCTTCCTGATCGTGGGTCACAAACACGCTGGTGAATTTCAGTTCTTCATGCAGTTGACGCAGCCAGCGTCGCAGCTCTTTACGCACCTGGGCATCCAGCGCGCCAAAGGGTTCGTCCAGCAACAGAATTTGCGGCTCAACGGCCAGGGCGCGTGCCAGGGCGACACGCTGTTTTTGCCCGCCAGAAAGCTGGGCCGGGAAACGGTCTGCCAGATGTGCCAGCTGCACCATCTCCAGCAGTTTGGTCACTTTCGCTTTAATCGTAGCCGTATTCGGGCGTTCGCGGCGCGGCAGCACGGTCAGACCAAAAGCGATGTTATCGAACACGTTCATGTGGCGAAACAGCGCGTAGTGCTGGAACACAAAGCCAACCTTGCGGTCGCGGGCGTGCAGGCGGCTCACGTCGGTGCCGTGAAAACGAATATGCCCACTGGTCTGATGCTCAAGTCCGGCGATGATTCGCAGCAACGTCGTTTTACCGGAGCCTGATGGCCCCAGCAGCGCTACCATTTGTCCGGAAGGGATATCCAGTGAGATATCATTCAGCACCTGGGTGCGACCAAAAGACTTCTTAATATTGGCAATCTCAATGCTCATGATTTCCCTCCTGCTGCAGGCGTTTTTCCTGATTTTCTAAACGCCACTGCACCATACTCTTCAAAAACAGGGTCAAAATAGCCATCAGCGTTAATAAGGCTGCGGCAGTAAAGGAACCGACGGTGTTGTAGTCCTGTTCCAGTAGTTCAATCTGTAACGGCAGCGACAACGTTTCGCCGCGAATCGAGCCGGAGACCACCGACACCGCGCCAAACTCACCGATCGCACGGGCGTTGGTCAGCACCACGCCGTAGAGTAGCGCCCAGCGAATGTTGGGTAGCGTTACCCGGCGGAACATCTGCCAGCCAGATGCCCCCAGTAAAATCGCCGCTTCGTCCTCATGACTGCCCTGGCTTAACATCACTGGCACCAGTTCGCGCACCACAAACGGACAGGTCACGAAAATGGTCACCAGCACCATGCCGGGCCAGGCGAACATAATTTGCAGGTTGTGCTCGTCCAGCCAGCCGCCCAGCGGACCGTTCGATCCGTAAAACAGCAGATAGACTAAACCAGCCACCACCGGAGAGACGGCAAACGGGATATCCAGCAGCGTCAGCAGCAGCTGGCGGCCAGGAAAATTAAAACGCGTCACCAGCCAGGCCAGCAAAATCCCGAAGACCAGGTTTACCGGTACGGTAATGAGGGCAATCATCACCGTCAGCCAGATGGCGTGCAGCATGTCCGGATCGGCCAGGTTTTGCAGCGCCGGCATAATTCCTTTGCTGAACGCCTGAACGAAGATATAGATCATCGGCACAACCAGAATAAAGGCGGAGACCAGTACGCCCGTTCCGATCAGAAACCATTTTCCCCAGTTTACGCGGGGTGCGTCATAGCGCTTCAATTGGGTAACTTCCGCCATCAGTGACCTACCACGCGTCGACCAAAGCGACTTTGCAACGTGTTAATTGAAAAGAGCAGCAGCAAAGACGCCGCCAGGATCACCGAGGCAATGGCGCTCGCCGCGGGATAATCAAACTCCTGCAAACGGACAAAGATCATCAGCGAGGTCACTTCGGTTTTCCATGCGATGTTCCCGGCAATGAAGATCACCGCACCAAACTCACCCAGGCTCCGGGTGAACGAGAGCGCCACGCCGGCAAGCAGCGCCGGGGAAAGTTCCGGCAGCACCACTTTACGAAAGCTCTGGATACGCGTTGCGCCCAGGGTCTGTGCGGCTTCTTCGTATTCCGGTCCCAGCTCTTCCAGCACCGGCTGCACGGTACGCACCACGAACGGGATGCTGGTAAAGGCCATCGCCACCGCGATACCCAGCCAGGTATATGTCACTTTGATGTCGAACTTCGCCAGCCATTCGCCGTAAAAACCATTTACAGAGAACAGCGAGGCCAGCGTTAACCCCGCAACCGCTGTCGGCAAGGCAAACGGCAGATCCATTAACGCGTCGAGCAGCGTACGCCCCGGGAAGCGATAGCGGGTTAAGATCCACGCCATCAACAACCCAAAGACGCCGTTGAAAATAGAGGCAACAAACGCCGAGAGCAGCGTCACCTTATAAGCCGCGACCACCTGTGGATTCGTAATGACTTCCCAGTACTGTGACCAGCTCATCTGCGCCAGCTGCATGACCAGCGCACTTAACGGCAACAATAAAATCAGGCAGACGAACAGCAGGCTGGTTCCAAGGCTTAACGTAAAGCCCGGCAGCACGCGTCTGGATGAAACGGCAAACATTACTTACGCCCCGCCGCCAGCAATTTGTCTAACTCACCGCCGGTGGTGAAGTGCGTTTTCATCACATCAGGCCATGAACCAAACTGGTCTTCCACGCGGAATAAGTCGGTCTGCGGGAACTTATCTTTCAGCTTATTCATCACCTCAGGATTGTTCACGCGATAGTAATAATCGGTGATGATGGTCTGCGCCTGCGGGCTATAGAGATAGTTCAGGTACGCTTTCGCCGCCTTCTCGGTACCGTTCGCTTTCACGTTTTTATCTACCCAGGCCACCGGAAACTCAGCCAGAATATTCGTCTTAGGGATAACGACCTCAAAGCCCTGCGCTTCGTACTGTTTGCGGATGTTATTCACTTCCGACTCAAAACTGATCAACACATCGCCCAGGCCACGTTCTGCAAAGGTCGTGGTCGCCCCACGACCGCCGGTATCAAACACTTCGACGTTTTTCAGGAACTGGGTCATAAACTGCTCGGTTTTCGCTTTATCGCCCCCGTCCGCTTTATCCGCCGCGCCCCATGCCGCCAGATAGGTATAGCGGGCATTACCTGACGTTTTCGGGTTAGGGAAAATCAGCTTAACGTCTGAACGCACCAGATCGTTCCAGTCGTGAATATTTTTGGGGTTGCCCTTACGGACCAGGAAACCCATGGTGGAGTAGAACGGTGAGCTGTTATTCGGCAAACGGCTCTGCCAGTCCGCCGGAATCAATTTGCCTTTGTCATGCAGGATTTGCACATCGGTAATCTGGTTGTAGGTCACCACATCCGCTTTCAGGCCCTGCAAAATCGCCAGCGCTTGCTTGGACGACCCGGCATGCGACTGCTTAATGGTGAGCTTGTCGCCGTTATTGTCTTTGGCCCACTGCTGTTCAAACGGGGGATTGAGGGCGGCAAACAGTTCGCGTGAGACGTCGTAGGAGCTGTTCAGAAGCTCGGTTGCCTGCGCCTGTGCCATCAGCAGTAATCCCGCCAGCGTCAGAGTGCCTTTTTTCAGTACGGTAACGACCATTGCGCGCCCTTATTAATATGATGACTATCTTATGGTCATAATATTTATAACGAGGACGAAAGGAGTAACGGTTTTATATACCGTTTGGTGATTTAGAAGCAGAAAAGAGAATAAGGGTGCGGCCTCACGACCTCACCCTGCCCCTCTCGTGGGGAGAGGGGCAAGAGACGTTACAGCGCCAGCAGGCGTTCGACGGACGGGGCGAAGTAATATCCGCCTGTCACCGGCCTGGTGAAGCGCAGCATGGCGTCGCGCTTGCCGTCGGTATCACCGAACATGCTCAGCAGTTGCTGTTCAATGTTGTGCAGACGCGCGCAGTAGGCGCAGAAATAGAGGCCATGCGTACCGCTTGCGGTGCCATACGGCAGGCTTTGACGAACGATCTTCAGCCCTTTGCCCTCTTCTTTAAGGTCCACGCGGCTCAGGTGAGACGTCACCGGACGGTCGTCGCCATCGATCTCTTCATTGGCGTCTTTGGTACGCCCAATCATCATTTCCTGATCGTGCACACTCATGCGGTTCAGCTGCTTGAGATTATGCTCCCAGCGCTGGACAAAGACGTAGCTGCCGCCCGCGTCGACACCCTCTTTGATCACCGCCACTTCACGACGCGTCTCTTCACCCGCCGGATTTTCAGTGCCGTCAACAAAGCCGCTCAGATCCCTTTCTTCCACCCAACGGAAACCGTGGATCTCCTCCTGCACCTCAATGCTGTCGCCAAAGGCTTCCACAGCGGCCTGCGCTACCGAGAAATTGACGTCTTGACGCAGAGAGAGAATATGGACCAGCAGGTCGTACTGGGTCGCCGGAGCTAGACCTTTGCCGTAAGGAATGAAATCTTTCAGCTCTTCAGCCCCTTCACCGCCACTCAGATGACGCCATACGGTGTTGCCAAAGGCGACAACCGCCCCAAGATGCGCATCGGGGAATTTGGCCTGGAAGGTGGCCAGTTTATCGATAAAGACTTTGCTGGCCGCACGCAGGGCATCCACATCCCCTTTAACATTGGCTTCAATCCAAATCGCCGCGCGGCAATGTTCTGGCAAAATGCCACTCTGAACCTGAGACATCGATCCTCCTGAAAAAAAGATGCCACGAAGTCGTGGCATTGATGGCGGCTATTATACCTGGATTTTCAGCGAGGCGGTTTGTTCAGGCGCAAATTACTGCTTCCAGATAATTTTGCTGACCGTCCAGTTTTTCAGCGTGTCGTCCGACGGCATGAGGCCCTCCGGGCCGCTCCACTCTCCTGTAAAGAGATAGCTAATGTGCTGGCTGCCTTCTGCCTGACACGCCACTGCCACCTTGTCATCAGACGGCGCACTGGTACAGTTGCCATAGGCCTTTTGATACAGCTCGCTAAACGGCGTGCCCACTTTCACGCCGCTTGCTGTCGGGATCGTTTTATCCAGGACCGAGATATGATTCACGGTGCCTTTATCGCCGTTAATCACCAGCGCCAGCTGGTCATCTTTCAGCGCTTCGAAATAGTGCACGATGGTGCCGTTTTCCGTTTTCATGCCGCTGCGCAGGCGATAATTACTGCCTAACGCCGACTGAATCGCCTCCTGATCGAGGGGAGTCGAGGCCGTGATCTGACCGACGCCCTGCTCGTTGACCTCCAGTGACGAGCCAAACCAGTTCCAGGGATAGGCTGCCGACCAGTTAATCGACGAAATTGACGACAACGTTGAACACCCGGTTAACACCAGCGGCAGAGCGCATAAAAACAGACGCAACGATTTCATTGAAAGTCCTTTCTTGTTAATTCAACGCTTGTTGGAGTGCAGCATCGTAAAAAAGTGCCGTTATTCTTTCTCAAGGGCAAATGCCGCACGCAGGCGCGGGTTGGTTAACAGCCAGGTCATGGCCACAGCATCCGCAATCACCAGCGCAATCCCGATGCCGCTCAACGGCTCACCGTTCAGCCAAAGCAGCGGTTGCCAGCATAATAAAACGCCCTGAGCCAGAATCAGCAGCCAGCGAAAGCTCCGCCAGATACGCGGGAAATGCTGGCGACGTCCGCTGAGCAGAAAAGCGAGCGCAGCGGGAAGACCGGGTAACAACCCGAGCCAGAAGCTATCGTGGTCGGGATAGAATAAATTGAGCAGCGTGATGCCCTGGTCGCGGGAAGCCCCGGCGGCCACGAACAAGACCCAGGTACGCGCCTGAAGCAGCAACACACACCAGAATAAAAAGGGTAATCTGATGCGCCCGTGGGCATCATAATCACCGGGATGGAACTCAATACTCTTCATCTTCTATCAGGCGCTTACCCAGGTTCAGTACATCCGCATGCTCGTAGCCCAGCCGTTCGTACATGCCCAGGACGACGTCATTATCTTCCCGAACCATAATCTGAATTTTGGGGCAGCCGCGGGCAATCAGTTTCTTTTCCAGGCGATTCAGCAGCGCATTGGCAATACCGCGCCCACGGTATTCAGGGTGTACGCCCAGGTAATAGGCTGACCCACGATGACCGTCGTAGCCGCCCATCACGGTCCCCACCACTTCACCGTTCACTTCCGCCACCAGAAACAGACTGATGTCGTGATTCACCTTACGCTCGATGTCCATTTCCGGATCGTTCCACGGACGCAACAGATCGCAGCGCTCCCAAAGGGTGATCACCTCTTCGAAATCTTCCTGACGAAAAACGCGTATCTCCATGGTCTAAACCGCCTTTTTGGATTGAAAACAGTGATTATGGCGTCAAAGAGGCGTTAAGCCAATAAGCGGGGAAAATCTCGCCTGAATTTGGCATAATGGCACTTTGTCACGTATTGAAATGAAAAGTAAAACAATTCTCATCAAGGACTGTCGTAACGGGAAACGCGATACGATATAACACCAGGACCCATTTTTTTACAATTCAGGCCGCATGAGCACATTCAAACCCTTAAAAACACTCACATCGCGTCGTCAGGTTCTCAAAGCGGGGCTGGCGGCCTTAACGTTAACAGGCATCGCTCAGGCGCAGGCTAAAGAAGAGAGCACGCTAAAAACCAGCAATGGTCACAGCAAACCCAAGGCCAAAAAAGCGGGTGCGAAACGAGTCGTGATGCTCGATCCCGGTCACGGCGGGATTGATACGGGCGCCATTGGTCGTAACGGCTCTAAAGAAAAACACGTGGTGCTGGCGATTGCAAAAAATGTGCGAGCGATTTTACGCAGCAACGGCATTGACGCGCGCCTGACCCGCAGTGGCGATACCTTTATCCCGCTGTACGATCGCGTGGAGATCGCCCACCAGCACGGCGCGGATCTCTTTATGTCGATCCATGCTGACGGCTTCACCAATCCCAGCGCGGCAGGCGCATCGGTCTTTGCGTTATCCAACCGGGGCGCGAGTAGCGCCATGGCAAAATACCTCTCCGATCGTGAAAACCGGGCGGACGAGGTGGCGGGTAAAAAAACCACCGATAAAGATCATCTTCTTCAGCAGGTCTTGTTCGATCTGGTGCAGACGGACACCATTAAAAACAGCCTGACGCTCGGCTCGCATATTCTCAAGCGAATCAAGCCCGTGCATCGCCTGCACAGCAAAAGCACCGAGCAGGCCGCCTTTGTGGTGTTAAAATCGCCTTCCATCCCGTCCGTGCTGGTTGAGACCTCTTTTATCACCAATCCTGATGAAGAGCGCCTGCTGGGGACGACCGCCTTTCGCCAGAAAATTGCCAACGCGATTGCTTCCGGCGTCATCAGTTATTTTAACTGGTTTGATAATCAAAAAGCCCATTCGACGAGACGTAAATGAAACCCAATGCTGAACGTGTGAAAGCGTTTCTGCTCCAGCTGCAGGACGCTATTTGTCAGAAACTGACGGCCATTGATGGCGGCGACTTTAACGAAGATAACTGGCAGCGTGAAGCCGGCGGCGGCGGGCGCAGTCGCGTCCTGCGTAATGGCGGTATCTTCGAACAGGCTGGGGTCAATTTTTCCCATGTTCAGGGCGATTCAATGCCGGCCTCTGCCACGGCGCACCGTCCTGAACTGGCCGGACGCAGCTTTGAAGCAATGGGCGTTTCGCTGGTCGTGCATCCCCACAACCCGTTTGTCCCCACCAGCCACGCTAACGTGCGCTTTTTCATCGCTGAAAAACCCGGTGCCGATCCGGTCTGGTGGTTTGGCGGCGGTTTTGACTTAACGCCCTACTACGGGTTTGAAGAGGATGCGGTTCACTGGCACACCACCGCCCGCGATCTGTGTTTGCCGTTTGGCGAAGACGTTTATCCTAAATACAAAAAATGGTGCGATGACTATTTCTGCCTTAAGCATCGCAACGAACAGCGCGGCATCGGCGGGCTGTTCTTTGACGATCTCAACACCCCTGATTTTGATACCGCATTCAGCTTTATGCAGGCCGTTGGCGAGGGCTACACCGAGGCGTATTTGCCCATTGTTGAGCGACGTAAACATACCGACTACGGCGTACGCGAACGCGAGTTCCAGCTCTATCGCCGCGGTCGCTATGTGGAGTTCAATCTGGTCTGGGATCGCGGCACGCTGTTTGGCCTGCAAACCGGCGGGCGGACGGAGTCGATTCTGATGTCGATGCCGCCGCTGGTGCGCTGGGAGTATAACTACGCGCCAAAAGAAGGCAGCCCGGAGGCTGCCCTGAAGGAATTTATCCAGGTTCGGGACTGGGTGTAGCCCTTCTCCCTCACCTCACCCCGCCCCTTTCCCACAGGGAGAGGGAGTCGAAATCCCCCTTCTCTGTGAGAGAGGGGGGGTAAAACTACAACGGCTGCGTCTGCGCCTCTACGACCGCCAGCGCCACCATGTTCACGATACGACGCACGGAAGCAATCGGCGTCAATACATGCACCGGTTTCGCCACGCCCATCAGCACCGGCCCCACGGTCACCCCTTCAGAGCTGGAGACACGCAGCAGGTTGTAGCTGATCCGTGCCGCCTCGACGTTTGGCATAATCAGCACGTTGGCAGATCCTTTCAGCGGGCTATCCGGCATACGTTCGTTACGAATACTCTCGACCAGCGCTGCGTCACCGTGCATCTCGCCATCAATCATCAGTTCCGGCGCACGCTGACGCACCAGCTCCAGCGTGTCACGCATTTTGCAGGCTGCCGGTGATTTTGACGAGCCGAAATTAGAATGCGACAGCAGCGCCACTTTAGGTTCAATACCGAAACGGCGTACGGTTTCCGCCGCCATCACGGTGATCTCTGCTAACTGCTCCGGCGTCGGATCGTCGTTCACATAGGTATCGGCGATAAAGGTGTTACCGCTTGGCAGCAGCAAGGCGTTCATCGCCCCTGCCGTATGGACGCCTTCGCGATAGCCAAAGATCTCCTGCACCACGCTGAAATGCTCGTGATAGTCACCAATGGTACCGCAGATCAGCGCGTCGGCTTCGCCACGGTGAACCATGATCGCCCCGATCACCGTGGTGTTACTGATGACCGCTCGCTGCGCCTGTTCCTGAGTGATGCCACGACGTTTCATGATCGCGTAATATTCGTTCCAGTACTCTTTGAAACGCGGATCCGATTCGTTGTTGACGATCTCAAAATCCACGCCCGGGGTGATCTGCAAACCGAGTTTCTGAATACGCATCTCGATCACGCTCGGACGACCAATCAAAATGGGCTTCGCCAGGCCCAGGCTGATCAACTCCTGGGTCGCATGCAGCACTCTCGCCTCTTCCCCTTCCGCCAGCACAACGCGTTTTGCATCCGCGCGGGCCTGAGAGAAAATCGGCTTCATAAACAGGTTCGTTTTGTAGACGAATTCGGTGAGCTTATCGATATACGCATCGAAATCTTCAATTGGACGCGTCGCCACGCCGGAGTCCATTGCCGCTTTCGCTACGGCAGGGGCGATCTTCACGATCAGACGCGGGTCGAACGGTTTAGGGATAATGTAATCCGGGCCGAAGCTCAGGTCCTGATCGCCGTAGGCTGAAGCCACTACTTCACTCTGTTCGGCATGGGCCAGTTCGGCAATGGCGTGCACGGCGGCAAGCTTCATCTCTTCGTTGATCGCCGTCGCGCCAACGTCCAGCGCCCCGCGGAAGATGAACGGGAAGCAGAGCACGTTGTTCACCTGGTTCGGATAGTCCGAACGTCCGGTACAGATAATCGCATCTTCGCGTACCGCTTTTGCCAGCGGCGGCAGAATTTCCGGCTCCGGGTTAGCCAGGGCCAGAATCATCGGCGCACGCGCCATTTTCTGCACCATCTCAGGGGTGAGCACTTTCGGGCCGGAGCAGCCCAGGAAAATATCCGCGCCCTCAATGACATCATCCAGCGTGCGTTTGCCGTCGTCGTCCACCGCGTACGCCGCTTTGGTTTCAGCCATGTTGGCTTCACGGCCTTTGTAGATTACCCCCTTAGAGTCACAGACCACGATGTTGTGTTTCTGCATCCCCAGCGCCACCAGCAGGTTCATACAGGCGATGGCGGCAGCCCCCGCGCCGGACACCACCATGCGCACGTCAGAGAGCGTTTTCTCCACCACGCGCAGGCCGTTCAGAATGGCGGCAGTGCTGATTATTGCCGTGCCGTGCTGATCATCATGGAACACGGGAATGTTCATTCGCTCGCGCAGCTTCTGCTCAATATAAAAACATTCCGGCGCTTTGATGTCTTCCAGGTTGATGCCGCCAAAGGTTGGCTCCAGCGCGGCCACCACGTTGATAAATTTGTCCGGATCGAGCTCATCCACTTCGATATCAAAAACGTCGATGCCGGCGAATTTCTTAAACAGAACGCCCTTCCCTTCCATGACGGGTTTACCCGCCAGAGCGCCAATGTTGCCCAGCCCCAGTACTGCCGTGCCGTTAGACACAACGGCCACCAGATTACCGCGCGCGGTGTATTTATAGGCGGCAAGCGGATCTTTTTCGATTTCCAGGCACGGGGCGGCAACGCCTGGCGAGTAGGCCAGCGCCAGATCGCGCTGCGTCGCCAGCGGCTTGGTAGGAGAAACCTGGATTTTGCCCGGTACAGGGAATTGATGAAAATCGAGGGCACTCTGTTTTAACTGATCATCCATCTTATTGTTCCTTTTACGTATCGATCAAATAGGGCGGCGTTTTACGTTCCTGATGCTCGCCCTGGAGTGGCGGTTAGTATCGCCCCTGAAGCCTGCACAAACTTTGAAGGCTGCCAAACTCTCGCTATCACAAAACAAAATTTGTTATCAATTTATAGCAACCATGTTACCCACTGCCAAAACCAATGCCTCCCCGTCTGCTATGCTTTTTTGTTAAGTACGTCATGTATTTCGCAGAAGTGTGAACAAACGCACTCCACACATTCTTTTATTTCAAAGGAGTCATTGTTTATGAATCAGTTAGACGGCATCAAACAATTCACCACCGTGGTGGCCGACAGCGGCGATATCGAGTCCATTCGCCATTACCAGCCGGAAGATGCAACCACTAACCCTTCCCTGCTGCTGAAAGCGGCGGGACTGGCGCATTTCAGTCATTTGATTGACGACGCAATCGCCTACGGCAAACAGCGCGGCAAAACGCAAGAACAGCAGGTTGCCGAGGCCAGCGATAAACTGGCCGTTAATTTTGGTGCGGAAATTCTGAAAAGCATCCCGGGCCGCGTCTCGACAGAAGTGGACGCCCGCCTGTCATACGACAAAGAGAAAAGCATCGCAAAAGCGCGTCGACTGGTCGAACTTTACCAGGAGCAGGACATCGACAAATCGCGGATCCTGATCAAGCTGGCCTCCACATGGGAAGGGATCAAAGCCGCGGAAGTACTGGAGAAAGAGGGCATCAACTGTAACCTGACGCTGCTGTTCTCCTTTGCCCAGGCCCGGGCCTGTGCAGAAGCTGGCGTCTTTTTGATCTCCCCGTTTGTGGGGCGTATTTACGACTGGTATCAGGCGAAACAGAAGATGGACCCGTACGTGGTCGAGCAGGATCCGGGTGTGAAGTCAGTACGCAATATTTACGACTACTTCAAACAGCATCGCTATAACACCATCGTCATGGGGGCGAGCTTCCGTCGCACGGAACAAATCCTGGCGCTGGCAGGCTGCGACCGCCTGACCATCTCCCCAGACCTGCTTAAACAGCTGCAGGAGAGTGAAGAAACCGTCATGCGCAAGCTGATCCCAACCTCTACCGTTCTGCCAAAACCGAAGCCGCTGACCGAAGCGGAGTTCCGCTGGGAACATAATCAGGACCCAATGGCCGTGGAAAAACTGGCGGATGGCATTCGTCAGTTCGCCGTTGACCAGCGCAAGCTGGAAGACCTTCTCGCCGCCAAACTTTAAATTCGCCATGGAGTGAACTATGTCCCGTAAAGAACTCGCCAATGCCATTCGCGCCCTCAGTATGGATGCCGTGCAAAAAGCCAACTCCGGTCATCCAGGCGCACCTATGGGTATGGCCGATATTGCCGAAGTGTTGTGGAATGACTTTCTGAAACACAACCCTACCGACCCAACGTGGTATGACCGCGACCGCTTTATTCTCTCGAACGGTCATGCGTCAATGCTGCTCTATAGCCTGCTGCATTTGTCCGGCTACGATCTGCCGTTGTCTGAAATCAAAAACTTCCGTCAGCTCCACTCCAAAACGCCGGGTCACCCGGAACTGGTCTATACGCCGGGGGTTGAAACCACCACCGGCCCGCTGGGCCAGGGCCTGGCGAATGCTGTTGGGCTGGCAATTGCCGAGCGTACCCTGGCAGCCCAGTTCAACCAGCCTGACCACGAGATCGTCGATCACTTCACCTATGTCTTCATGGGCGACGGCTGTCTGATGGAGGGGATTTCGCATGAAGTTTGCTCCCTGGCGGGAACCTTAGGGCTGGGCAAGCTGATTGGCTTCTACGATCACAATGGCATCTCCATTGACGGTGAAACGAAAGGCTGGTTTACCGACGACACGGCAAAACGCTTTGAGGCTTACCACTGGCATGTGGTTCATGAAATTGACGGCCACGATCCGCAGGCCATCAAGCAGGCAATCGAAGAAGCTCAGCGCGTGACCGACAAACCGTCGCTGATTATCTGCCGCACGACCATTGGATTTGGCTCGCCGAATAAAGCGGGTAAAGAAGAGGCGCACGGTGCAGCGCTGGGCGAAGAGGAAGTGGCATTAACGCGACAGAAACTGGGCTGGAAATACCCGGCATTCGAGATCCCAAAAGAGATCTACAACGCCTGGGATGCGCGCGAAGCGGGCGAAAAAGCCCAGCATGACTGGAAGGCGAAATTTGCCGCCTATAAAGAGGCCTATCCTGAACTTGCCGCAGAATTTTCCCGCCGCATGAGCGGTGAATTGCCCGCCGACTGGGACGCGAAAACGCAGGCGCTGATTGAAAATCTGCAGGCTAACCCGGCTAAAATCGCTACCCGTAAAGCCTCGCAAAATACCCTGAATGCCATTGGTCCCCTGCTGCCTGAACTGCTGGGCGGCTCCGCGGATTTGGCGCCGAGTAACCTCACCATCTGGTCGGGTTCAACCTCGCTGAAAGAAGATATCGCTGGCAACTATATTCACTACGGTGTGCGCGAGTTTGGCATGACCGCGATTGCTAACGGCATCGCCCATCACGGCGGATTTGTCCCTTATACCGCCACGTTCCTGATGTTTGTCGAATATGCCCGTAACGCGGCGCGTATGGCGGCACTGATGAAAGCGCGTCAGATTATGGTTTATACCCACGACTCTATCGGTCTGGGCGAAGATGGGCCGACGCACCAGGCGGTTGAACAGCTTGCCAGCTTGCGTCTGACGCCGAATTTCAGCACCTGGCGGCCGTGCGATCAGGTTGAAGCCGCCGTCGGCTGGAAACTGGCCGTCGAGCGACACAATGGCCCTACCGCGCTGATCCTGTCTCGCCAGAATTTGCTGCAAATTGAGCGAAGCCCGGAGCAGGTGAAAAACATCGCCCGTGGCGGATACATTCTCAAAGACAGCGGCGGCAAACCGGATGTGATTTTAATCGCTACGGGTTCTGAAATAGAAATTACGGTGAAAGCGGCGGAGAAACTCACCGCTGAAGGGCACGCCGTTCGCGTCGTTTCTCTTCCTTCCACCGATATTTTCGATGCCCAGGACGAGGCCTATCGCGAATCGGTTCTGCCTTCCAGCGTCGCTGCTCGCGTGGCGGTGGAGGCCGGTATCGCCGACTACTGGTATAAATACGTTGGGCTGAAAGGCGCCATCGTCGGGATGACCGGTTACGGCGAATCTGCCCCGGCCGATAAATTGTTCCCGTACTTTGGCTTTACCGTTGAAAACGTGGTCGAAAAAGCGCTAAGCGTGATTTAGCGGGTGATCCACAGGGTGGGCCAGGCATCTGGCCCATGCCAGTTATCGCAGGTAGGTTCTTCTGCATAGCGCACCAGACGAAAGCGCTGGCCGTCAAAACGCCAGCGTGTCTGGACACCGCAATCGCCCAGGCCTCGCCCGAGCGTCAGCGTGGTCAGTTCGCGATTTTTTTCATCGAAACCGGCATTCATCAACTCCATTTCACTTTCATCACTCGATGGCGTAAACGGCAGACGCAGGCGTACTGGACGGGCGGCGAACGGTTTTTTACGCGACACCAGCCAGGCCAGATCGACGGTGTTATACGCCCCCGCTTCACAGCTAATGATTAACAGCGCTTTATCATCGGTTAAGGCCGTCACGCGCACTTCCCGCCGATTCGGGTCGAGGGAGCACTGGCTGTTGTTCATGCGCCAGGTACCATAATCCAGGAGATCGTTAAGCTCATCGTGCATCAGCGGCGTTGGCGTGGGATTCACGATCGCCACTTCTTTTAATGCGGGTGCCGGCGGCACGCTGAGCGGTGGATCGTCCCCTTTTTTTATCCACGCGGTTTCACTGCCGACACGCTTTTGCTGAGCGTCGATAAAGAGCATCGCCGCCTTCAGTCCATCAAGTGATGCACGCTGCACCCCGCCGCTGAGCGCGAGTGTCTGGCCTTCCTGGATCGTGGTCAGAAACGCGTTGATCGTTGCCGTATCGTCAGTCTCCAGACGCCACGGGGCCACCCGCCAGTGCGGCGCTTTTAGCGTGAGAGGGGTATCGTCCAGGCGCAGGCGCGGCGCAATCGGCGGCTCAGTGGTCGCGGAATGCGTTAACCCACCCAGCTCAATGCGTAAGTTGGCATCCGTTTTTGCTCCGGCACTGCGGCTCAGCGTCATGACCAGCCCCCCCTGCTCTGCGGTATTTCGTGCCACGCAGAAATTCTGGTTATTGCAGGTGACCTGCCAGTCGGAGAAGGATTGTTGCGCAGGCGCCGCCTGAACCGCGAAGGCGGCAAGCACGCTGAGCAAAAGAGTAAGAAGAACGCAGTGGCGCATGGAAGAGACTATCCCGAGAACAGAAGCTGACAAACTGGCTGTATCTTCGTGTTCTGTTCAGGGGACCTCAATCAGATTCGTCGGATAGATTTATCTGAAATGCAATTTATCGCGGGGTAAAAACGATGATAATCAGGTCATCAACCCTGAAGTCTGAAGATACTGAAGCAAAATCACCGCCTTACCATCCTGGATTTCACCTGACTTCACCATCTCCAGCGCCTGGGTAAAGGGTATTTCCAGTACCTCAATGTCCTCGTCTTCTACGCCACCGCCCGCCTGCGTGCGCTGAGCATCCGTATACTCACCAATATAGAAGTGAATCAGTTCAGTCACGCCACCCGGGGACATATACAGCTCAAAGACTTTTTTCACCTCGCCGACAACGAAACCGGTCTCTTCGATCGCTTCTTTGCGCACACAGACTTCTGGCTCGTCATCATCCAGCAGCCCGGCGCAGGTTTCGATAAGCCGACCGTCAGGGTTGCCGTTCACCCAGGTCGCCATGCGAAACTGACGGACCAACACCACCGTTTGTTTTATCGGACTGTAGAGCAAAATAGTCGCGCCATTTCCCCTGTCGTACACTTCGCGTTTATGGCGGATCACTTCACCATTTTTACGCACCAGATCGTAGGTGATATTGCGCAAAATAAAGTAATTGTCAGAGAGAATTTTGTCTTTGATAACGTCGATTTTCAGGGTCATACCGGCTCCGCAGCGTAATAAGCTGACTATATTACGCCGCGAAAACCGCTTTGTCGCCCGCGGGGCTAATGCATTTTTAACGCACTGCTGATGCCCAGCCAGTCCATCATGCCCTGCGCGGCATGACGCCCTTCCGCCATCGCGGTGACGACCAGATCGGCACCCCGCACCACGTCGCCGCCGGCAAAGATCTGCGGATGGCTGGTCTGATACCGATAGCGGCTCTCCACATTGGCCACAATGCGTCCCCATTCGTCCATCTTCACGCCCTGCGATTGTAACCAGGGCATAGCATGAGGATGGAAGCCAAACGCCATGATGACCGCATCGGCAGGCATGATAAATTCGCTCCCCTCTATGGGCACAGGACGACGACGGCCCTGGGCATCGGGCTCACCCAACCGGGTGCGCCGCAAGCGAATCCCTTTCACCTGACCGCCGTCACTGAGCATGAGTTCCACGGGCTGAACGTTAAACTCAAAGCGAGCCCCCTCTTCCAGGGCATTTTTGACCTCTTTTTTCGAACCCGGCATGTTGGCTTCGTCACGACGATAAGCACAGGTGACCTCCGCTGCCCCCTGACGCAAGGCGGTGCGCACGCAGTCCATGGCCGTATCGCCGCCGCCCAGCACCACGACCTTTAATCCTTCGGTATTGATATACGGCTCTTCTACAGACGCCGCAATGCCCATCAGCTGTCGGGTATTCGCAGCCAGGAACGGCAGGGCGTCGTAAACGCCCGACGCATCTTCATTCGGAATCCCTGCTTTCATGGAGCGGTACGTACCGACACCAATAAACACCGCATCGTAATCGTGAAGAAGCTGTGACAGCGGTATGTCCTTGCCAATGTCACAGTTCAGTTCAAAGCGGATACCCATCGCGGAAAATATTTCCCGACGCCGGGCCAGCAGCGATTTATCAAGCTTAAAGGCCGGAATACCGAAGGTCAGCAAACCGCCGATTTCCGGGTGCCGGTCAAAAACGGTAACGCTCACGCCGTGACGTATAAGACGATCGGCACAGGCCAGGCCCGCCGGACCTGCGCCGACGACGGCGACTCGCTTATCAACCGGAACCACGGACGTCATATCCGGTCGCCAGCCTTGTGCCAGCGCCCGATCGGTAATGTAGCGCTCAATCTGGCCGATGGTCACTGATCCGGCGGTATCGCGAACCGTACACGCGCCTTCGCACAAACGATCCTGTGGACAGACGCGTCCGGTGATCTCCGGCAGGCAGTTCGTCTGATGTGAAAGTTCTACGGCCGCCGGGATATCACCCGCTTTCACCCGCTCAATCCACTGAGGAATAGCGTTATGCAGAGGGCAGGTCCATTCACAAATTGAGTGCTCGCCGCATTTCAGGCACCGCGCGGCCTCTCGATGTGCCTGCTCCGTGCGAAACGGCAGATAAAGCTCGTTGAAATTGCCTGCGCGTTCGGCCGGACTGAGCTTATCCGGCTCCCCCCGGGGGATGAGAGTGCGCAGGCGCGAAAGCGTGTCTGACGTTTTTTCACCCTCCACCGCGCCGGTGTGCCATGGCTCAGCTTCCTGGCGCGCCGTACGTTCTCGGCGTGCTTTCGCCAGTCGATTCAGCCTGGCGGGAGTGACAAGGGTCAGGGCTTTTGCGGGACAGCTTTCCACACAGGCCGGCCCCTGGGGTCTGTCGCGGCAGAGATCGCATTTGTGTGCCGAGGCATGCGGTTGGCCGTCCGCGAGCGGGACGACAACCATATCCATGGTACCAAACGGACACGCCACCATGCAGGCCTTACAGCCAATGCATCGTTGCGCGTTAACCTGCACGCTATTCTCGACTTTTGTTATCGCCCCGTTTGGGCAACTTTGCTCGCAGGGGGCATTTTCACAGTGGTGACAGGTTACTGCACTGTGACGCTGCCCCTGTTTAAGCACCGCAATACGGGGAATAAACTGGCGTTGAGTCAGAACATGTTGCTCGTTATTATGCCCCATTACGCACGCCACTTCGCACGCGTGACAGCCAATACAGTGTTCATTGTCAGCCATAATAAAACGATTCATAAAGGCACCCGTTCTGTTAGCATTAACCTTATTTTTTATAAGAATATTGTATTTACCGATCCCGTGGGGCTCAGGCAATGTTCATTTGCCCAAAACGGGGCACTAATGACGACTAACCTGTAGTAGATCAATTAATTTCACCTTGGGTGAAATTGCGTTTCATTTTGTTCGGGAAGCCATCAAGTGATTGTTAAACGTCCTGTCTCTGGAAGCCTGGCCCGGGCTTTTCTCTCGATTATTTTGCTCTCCGTCCTGACCAGCGGTATTGCGTTAATGACGCTTGCCAGCAGCCTGCGGGATGCAGAAGCCATTAATATTGCTGGCTCACTTCGCATGCAGAGCTACCGTCTGGGATACGATCTTGAGCGCAACAGCGTGAGCATTGCCGAACATCGTCGTCACTGGCAAAACACCCTTAATACCCCGGTCCTTAAGGAGCTGGATCGCTGGTACGTGCCTGAATCGGTGAAACAGGGCTATCAGCAACTCCAGGTCGCGTGGCAGGAGATGGACAGCCATCTTGGGGCGGAAGACAAAGCCTGGTATCAGGCACATATTCAGCAGTATGTGCAACGCATAGACGCCTTTGTGCTGGCACTCCAGCACTATGCCGAGCATAAGATGCAGCTGGTGGTGGCCATTTCCCTGGCCGGTGGGCTGGGTATTTTACTGTTAGTGGTGCTCACCCTGCGTCAGATCCGTCGCCAGGTGGTGGCCCCGCTTAATCACCTGGTTGCCGCAAGTCTGCAAATGGAACAAGGTGATTTCAATATCCATGCACCAGGTGCCAGCCTGCCTAATGAAATCGGTCTTTTGTCGCGCACCTTTAACCATATGTCGTCCGAACTGGATAAACACTATCGGTTGCTGGAAACCGCGGTCGAAGAAAAAACCCATCACCTGAATGAGGCCCATCAGCAGCTTGAGCTGCTGTTTACCTGCTCTCAGGCGCTGAATACCAGCCAGATTGATACGCACTGTTTCCGTCATATCCTGCAAATTGTGCAGGCCTACACCGGAATGCATTATCTGGAATTACAATCGAGTGATAACTGGAGGCTTTGCGAAGGTGTCAAGCAAGCCGATCGCGAAGTCACCTCCCTGCCCGTCATCATGCAGGACACCCGGTTTGGCGAGCTGCGCTGGCAACATGAAAACGCCGATGTTTCTTTACCCCTGATGAAAAGCGTTGCCACCATGCTGGGGCGCGGCCTGTATTTTAATCAGGCGCAGAAGCACTATCAGCAGCTGTTATTGATGGAAGAGCGCGCCACAATTGCACGTGAGTTACACGATTCTCTGGCACAAGTGTTGTCCTATTTGCGTATTCAACTGGCGCTGCTCAAGCGCGCCGTGCCGCAGGATAACGTTCCGGCACAGGCCATCATTACTGATTTCTCGCGGGAGCTGAACAATGCCTGGCGTCAGCTGCGGGAACTCCTGACCACCTTCCGTCTGACCCTGAATCATTCCAACCTTCCCGCGGCATTGCAGGAAGCGCTGGACGGGCTGCAAAGCCAGACGAGCGCTGCGCTTCATCTCGACTGCCGTCTCTCTTCGCTGGCGCTGGATGCACAAAAACAGGTTCACCTGCTGCAGATCGTGCGTGAGGCGGTGCTCAATGCCATTAAACATGCGCAGGCGACCGAGATTATCGTCAGCTGCGTAACAGCCCCTGACGGCGAGCATACGGTCTCTGTTCGGGATAATGGCGTGGGTATCGGGGATGCCAGCGAGCCGCCGGGACATTACGGTTTAAATATTATGCGCGAACGCGCGGGACGCCTCGGCGGAACCTTGGCGTTTTCGCAGCCGCAAAATGGCGGTACTCAGGTGTCTCTACGCTTCCGCTCTTCGACATCAGGTGAGGGTAAATAACGGTAAATTAAGGAATAGTGTCATTAGTTCACCGCCCGTCCAGGTCATACTTCCCCCGGTGTCGCCTGAAGAAAGCGAATGATAATTTACATTATCTTCTTAATTTCTCCACGTTTGACATCCGCCTAACCGCTAGAGTGTTGCGGGCAATGTACAATAATGATGCGCAGCAAAACGAGGTCCTATTTTCATGGCGAATTTCTTCATCGATCGCCCCATTTTTGCCTGGGTGTTGGCAATTATTTTATGTCTGACAGGCACACTCGCCATTTTGTCACTTCCCGTAGAGCAGTATCCCGATCTGGCGCCACCGAACGTCCGGATCACCGCAAACTATCCTGGCGCATCGGCTCAAACGCTGGAGAACACCGTAACCCAGGTCATTGAGCAGAATATGACCGGGCTCGATAACCTGATGTATATGTCCTCACAAAGCAGCGCAACCGGTCAGGCGACCGTGACGCTGAGCTTTACCGCGGGTTCTGACCCGGACGAGGCGGTACAACAGGTGCAAAACCAGCTGCAATCCGCCCTGCGTAAGCTGCCGCAAGCGGTACAGAACCAGGGCGTAACCGTACGTAAAACGGGTGACTCCAACATTCTCACCATCGCCTTCGTCTCGACCGACGGTTCGATGGATAAGCAGGATATTGCAGATTACGTCGCCAGTAATATTCAGGATCCTCTGAGCCGAATAAACGGTGTCGGTGATATTGACGCCTACGGTTCGCAATATTCCATGCGTATCTGGCTGGACCCGGCAAAACTCAACAGCGTGCAGATGACCGCAACGGACGTCACGGACGCCATTAAATCCCAGAATGCGCAAATTGCCGTAGGTCAGCTGGGCGGTACCCCTTCTGTGGATAAGCAGGCGCTGAATGCCACGATCAACTCGCAGTCGCTCTTACAAACCCCGCAGCAGTTTCGGGATATCACCCTGCGCGTCAATCAGGATGGTTCAGAGGTGCGCCTGGGCGATGTGGCGACCGTGGAGATGGGGGCCGAGAAATATGATTATCTCAGCCGCTTTAACGGGAAACAGGCTTCCGGACTGGGGGTGAAGCTTGCTTCGGGCGCAAACGAAATGGCCACGGCAAAGCTGGTCCTCAATCGACTGGATGAACTGTCGCACTATTTCCCACACGGGCTGGAATATAAAGTCGCTTATGAAACCACCTCCTTTGTGAAGGCTTCGATTGAGGATGTAGTTAAAACCCTGCTCGAAGCGATCGCGCTGGTGTTCCTGGTGATGTATCTCTTCCTGCAAAATTTCCGTGCGACGCTCATCCCGACGATCGCGGTTCCGGTGGTTTTGCTGGGGACGTTTGCCGTGCTGTATGCCTTTGGCTACAGCATCAACACCCTCACCATGTTCGCCATGGTGCTGGCGATTGGTCTGTTGGTGGACGATGCCATTGTGGTGGTGGAAAACGTGGAGCGCATCATGAGCGAGGAGGGTCTCTCGCCGCGTGATGCCACACGTAAGTCGATGGGTCAGATTCAGGGCGCACTGGTCGGTATCGCGATGGTGCTGTCGGCGGTATTTGTCCCTATGGCGTTTTTCGGCGGGACCACCGGTGCCATTTACCGCCAGTTCTCCATTACCATCGTTTCGGCGATGGTGTTGTCCGTGCTGGTGGCGATGATTTTGACGCCTGCGCTGTGCTCAACACTGCTAAAACCGCTGCACAAAGGTGAACAGCACGGCCAGAAAGGCTTCTTTGGCTGGTTTAACCGGATGTTTAACCGCAATGCCGCTCGCTATGAAGCCGGCGTGGCGAAGATTTTACACCGCAGCCTGCGCTGGATATTTATCTACATCCTGCTGCTCGGCGGCATGGTCTTTTTGTTCCTGCGTCTGCCCACCTCCTTCCTGCCGCTGGAAGACCGGGGCATGTTCATCACGTCCGTTCAGCTTCCAAGTGGGGCGACCCAGCAGCAGACCCTGAAAGTGGTCGAAAAGGTAGAGTCGTACTTTTTCAATCAGGAGAAAGAGAACATTGTTTCGGTGTTTGCCACCGTAGGCTCAGGGCCCGGGGGTAACGGGCAGAACGTGGCGCGAATGTTTGTCCGTCTGAAAGACTGGAAAGACCGGGACAGCGCCGCGGGCTCCTCTTTTGCCATTATAGAACGGGCCACGAAAGCGTTTAGCCACATTAAAGAAGCACGCGTCTTCGCCAGCAGTCCGGCGGCCATCAGTGGGTTGGGCAGCTCCGCAGGCTTCGACATGGAATTACAGGATCATGCCGGGGCCGGGCACGATGCGCTCATGGCGGCACGCGATCGGCTGCTCGAACTGGCGGGTAAAGATCCCTCCCTGACCCGCGTCCGACACAATGGTCTCGATGACAGCCCGCAGCTGCAGATTGACATCGATCAGCGCAAAGCGCAGGCGCTGGGAGTCTCTATCGATGATATCAATGACACCCTGCAAACAGCCTGGGGCTCAAGCTATGTGAACGACTTTATGGACAGGGGTCGCGTGAAAAAGGTCTATGTTCAGGCCGCCGCCCCTTACCGCATGCTACCTGACGATATTAACCTGTGGTACGTGCGCAATAATGCCGGGGGCATGGTGCCTTTCTCCGCGTTTGCCACCTCACACTGGGAGAGCGGTTCTCCGCGCCTGGAACGCTATAACGGCTACTCGGCGCTGGAAATTGTCGGTGAAGCCGCGCCGGGCGTCAGTACCGGTACGGCCATGGACGTTATGGAGAAACTGGTGCAGCAACTGCCGACGGGGTTTGGTCTGGAGTGGACAGCCATGTCCTATCAGGAACGATTATCGGGCGCGCAGGCCCCTGCCCTTTATGCACTCTCACTGCTGGTCGTCTTCCTGTGTCTGGCCGCCCTGTATGAAAGCTGGTCCGTCCCGTTCTCCGTGATGCTGGTGGTTCCCCTGGGCGTCATTGGGGCACTGTTAGCCACCTGGATGCGCGGGCTGGAGAATGATGTCTATTTCCAGGTCGGGCTGTTAACGGTGATTGGCCTGTCGGCGAAAAACGCCATTTTGATTGTCGAATTTGCGAATGATATGAATGCGAAAGGGCATGATTTGTTGTCTTCCACGCTGCATGCCTGCCGTCAGCGTTTGCGCCCTATTCTGATGACGTCGCTGGCGTTTGTGTTTGGCGTGCTGCCGATGGCAACCAGCTCCGGCGCGGGCTCAAGCAGTCAGCATGCGGTCGGCACCGGGGTCATGGGCGGGATGATTTCAGCCACCGTTTTGGCTATCTATTTTGTCCCGTTATTCTTTGTGCTGGTACGCCGTCGCTTCCCGCTGAAGGAGCGACCTGAATAACCCGCAGACATAAAAAAGGCGGCTGTGAGGGCCGCCTTTTACTGTGTGATTATATTCACACTATCGTTTTTTTACTGAATACGTGCTCTTGCAATTCTTCCTGAATGTCATTTACGAAGCATATCTTCGATAAAATCTTTCCAGTTCCCCAGTTCATGTTCAATCATAACAACCTCATTTCTTATTATGCGTATTCTACGAAAACCTGGCTTCATTGTGAAGATCATTTAATCAATGACTGCGATAGTTCACCCTCGCCCTGCCTGTATTAAGGCTAAATATGAACGCATCGCCTTAAATTTTATGTGACCAATAGCAATATTTTGAAATAACCACACTGACAGGCGATCGCCTCCGTTAACCTCTGATTCATGCGGAATATATCTCAACTGGACAACTATGCGATAAAGATGAAAGAATATTCGGCGTACAGTTGTAGCGCGAATAAAGGCTTATATTAAAAAAGAGTGATAAAGCGAATGTGTTATATTTTTATAAATTGCACAACATCTAAAATATTGAACATTTGCGATTCATTAAAACAAAAGGATTCACCATGATTGTGATGTACGGCATTAAAAATTGTGACACCATCAAAAAAGCACGTCGCTTTCTGGAGGCGAACAACGTTGACTATCGATTTCATGACTACCGCGTCGACGGTCTGGATGCCGAATTTTTGCATAACGCAATCGCCGAACTGGGATGGGAAGCCCTGTTGAATACCCGGGGCACTACCTGGCGGAAACTGGATGAAAACGTCCGCAACAGCATTAAGGATGCCGACAGCGCCGCAAAATTAATGCTTGAAATGCCTGCCATAATCAAACGCCCATTGCTCTGCGCGCCCGGGCAGCCTATGCTGCTTGGCTTTAGTGAATCCAGTTACCAGACTTATATTTGAGGTGCAGTCTATGTCTTGCCCGGTCATTGAGCTGACTCAGCAGCTTATTCGCCGTCCTTCCCTTAGCCCGGATGACGCAGGTTGTCAGGCGTTAATGATTGAACGCCTGCGTGCGATTGGTTTTACCATCGAGCGTATGGATAGTGGCGACACCCAGAATTTCTGGGCCTGGCGCGGTCAGGGCGAAACGCTGGCATTTGCCGGGCATACCGATGTGGTTCCGGCGGGCGACGCAGACCGCTGGATTAACCCGCCGTTTGAACCGACCATTCGCGACGGTATGCTGTTTGGACGCGGCGCGGCAGATATGAAAGGTTCCCTGGCGGCGATGGTTGTGGCGGCGGAGCGCTTTGTAGCCCAGCACCCTCATCATAAAAATCGTCTTGCGTTTTTGATCACCTCTGATGAAGAAGCCAGTGCCAAAAATGGCACCGTGAAGGTGGTCGAAACGTTGATGGCGCGTCAGGAACGCCTGGATTATTGTCTGGTGGGTGAACCCTCCAGTACGGAAGTGGTGGGTGATGTCGTGAAAAACGGTCGTCGCGGGTCACTGACCTGCAACCTGACCATTCATGGCGTACAAGGCCATGTTGCCTATCCGCATCTGGCGGATAACCCGGTTCACCGTGCCGCACCGATGCTTAACGAACTGGTAGGAATCGAGTGGGACAAGGGAAATGAATTCTTCCCGCCGACCAGCATGCAGATTGCTAACGTGCAGGCCGGCACTGGCAGTAACAACGTCATTCCAGGCGATCTTTTTGTCCAGTTCAACTTCCGTTTCAGTACGGAACTCACTGATGAAATGATCAAAGCCCGGGTTTACGCCCTGCTGGAAAAACACGCCCTGCGTTACACCGTCGACTGGTGGCTTTCCGGTCAGCCGTTCCTGACACAGCGCGGCAAGCTGGTTGATGCGGTGGTAAATGCTATCGCGCACTATAATGAAATAAAACCACAACTGCTGACGACCGGAGGGACATCAGACGGGCGCTTTATTGCTCGTATGGGTGCACAGGTTGTCGAACTGGGACCAGTAAACGCCACCATTCATAAAATTAACGAATGCGTGAACGCGGCTGATTTACAGCTACTGGCAAGAATGTATCAACGTATCATGGAGCAACTCGTCGCCTGACGAGTGCTCTGAGAAGGAATAGCGAATGGACTGGCTGGCTAAATATTGGTGGATTTTGGTGTTGGTGTTCCTGGTCGGTGTGCTGCTGAACGTCATCAAAGATCTCAAGCGCGTCGATCACAAGAAGTTCCTCGCCAATAAACCTGAGCTCCCGCCTCATCGTGACTTTAACGATAAGTGGGACGACGACGACAACTGGCCGAATAAAGACCAGAAGAAGTAATCCGCTCTGCTTTGACCGCCCTCTTCTGCGAAGAAGGCGGTCAAATATCACATAAACTCAACGATATCATCATCGTTTGGTTTACCACCGCTCAGCGCCTCGTCAAAGTAGTGTTTCGGCACGGTGTAACGCAGGTGATCCAGCGCAAACTGCATGCTGCGATCGTCAATGGCATGTCCCAGCTCATCGACGATATCCAGCGTCACATCGCCGCCTTCCCGAATTAAGGCTTCCTGCGCCGCAACCGCATGGGATAGCTCAATAACCCGATCTTCACCGCCGTGGATCAAATGGATCGTCGTTAAGGTCGTGGAGGTTTCCGGTAAGGTGGCGAAACGTCCGTTAAAGGCAATCACGCGTGAGGCAAGCCCCGGCTGCGCTTTCACGCTCTCAAGGGACATGATCGCTCCCTGGGAGAAGCCAATCAGCGCCGTAGCCGCAGCGTTAACACCGCTCTGCTTCTGCCAGTAGCGTACCGTTTCGATAAACGTCGGCATGATGGCATCAATGCGTGCCTGACGATTCTCTTCGCTGACGCCCTGCACGGAAAACCACTGACGTCCGTCAGGACCGCAGGCTTCCACGCCGCCAATGCTGACGATCAGGGCATCGGGGAAGACGGGCGCAAACCAGCTACCAATTTGCCCCATATTGACCGGATTATCCCCGACACCATGGAACAAGAGTAATAATTGTTGCGCGGGTTTATCGGGGCTTTGTACAACAAAATGGTCGTGTTTCATGGCAGTCTCCTGAATCGTTAAGCTGGATTCTACGCCTCTGTGGGGTAATGACCATGCCACTTTACTGAAGAAGTCATTGAAAAAATTGCCATTGCATAATGGCAGATTTCAGCCGATCGCAGCGGGGGCGATTCAGGGCTGACAATGCCTCAGCCGTCTCAGCGCGTTGCGCCGTCAGCAGCGCTTTGCGCCCCTGAAGTGCCAGGGATGACCCTAGCGCGGCATCGTCCTGCCCCTTCTCGATTTTGCCCCGCAGAGCCTGAAGAGGCAGATCGCTTTCCATCAGCAACCGCGTCAACGCAGCCACAGAGGCAGAAAAAGGCCGGTGGGCAAAGGCAAATCCAACCAGCTCCAGCCAGTCGTCACTGTTAAGGGTAGACGTCCAGCCATCGTCGACAGGGATCTTTTCACCATTCCAGCGTTCAATCACCCGCGCATCCCGACAAAGCCTGCGATGCTCGCCTTCGCATAACGCCCTGCCCGCTGCCGTGAGCGGCAACAGCGCCATGGCGGTATAACATCCGCTGCTCGCCTCCCGATGGCTGCCCATCCGCACCATCACAAAGCCGCAACGCTGCCAGAAGCGCCACAGTTCGTCGGTATAGCCGAAGCTGACGGAAAGATAGTCCAGGCCTTCCGTCCGGCTGACGGAATGAATCAGTGCCTGGCCTGTGCCCGCTCGCTGACATGCAGGATGCACCGCGACGCGAGAAATGCGCCGCCCTGTCAGCGTCGCGGCAAGCGGCGCACCGCCGTGAGCTGCCAGCGATTGCGCCACAAGATTACCCCGAGGCCGACGGTACCCCGCCCAGACGGCCAGACTCAGCGCCGGGCTTAATCCCCCTTCATCCACCAGCCACAGCGCGCCGGTGAGCGAGTCAGCCACCTGTGCCACGGCAAAATGCTGGCCCGGCGCATCCATCATGCGTCTTAGATCGAGGGGGGAAGTACGGTAGTGCGCAGAGCACAGTAGCGCATAGATGCGTGCCGCAAGGAGAGGCTGATGTTCCCAGACCTGTGGCTCCACAGGGGTAATGGACGTTTCTCCCGTAAGGGGTGTAGGTCCAGTTTCATCGTCCAGAAGCAAAGCGCTGGCAATCACCCGTTCAAGGGGACAGCCTGGCGCCCAGCGGACGGGCAATGAAAGTGAATAACGATGCAAATGGCTAAAGCGCGCGCAGAATTTAAGCAAAAACCCCCGCCCCGTTCCTTCATAGCCTTGCACGGTGGTGGTCAGCAGGACGCGCGAAAAGCGTGATACCAGCTTCTCAAGCAGAGGACCGGGAATGGCGGCTGCTTCATCAATGATCAGCCAGTCAGCCACTTCTGTGGAGGACAACAGCGCATCCGGTGCCATAAACCGGTATTTGTCACCGGCAAACTGCGCAATAACGTCTGTAGCCCCTTTCGCAGGAGCCGTGACGAGCGCGTTTCCCTGAATACGCTGCAACAACATGCCAGCAAGCGCCGACTTTCCGCGTCCACGGGGAGCAGTCACCACGGCAACGCCGGATGCCATCGAGGTTAACGCGGACAAAATCATCGCCTGTTCGTGCAAAGGCTCGCCGTTGGCAGGAAACCAATCTGGGGCACAAGGCACGGGAACGAGTGTTAAAGGTTCATGCTGCTGCCAGACAATGACCGCCGGATCCTGGGCGATCACCCGACAAAAATGATGAACAAAACGTGGAGTAGGAACAGGAGTAGGACTGTCACTCCAGCGCACCGAGTCCTGGTCGACCTGCTCAGGCCAACGGTTCAGTGCAGGAAGCAACAGGACCAGCAAGCTACCGGCACGCAGCGTGCCGCTGAGTGCCGCAAAGGCTGAAACATCGAACCCGCAACGGGCATCGAAGATAGCATGGGTGAACTCGCGCCCCAGCAGCCTGTTGAGGGCCTGGGGCGCACAGCCTGGCTCAACGGGCGCGTCATCCCCTACCCATAGCCAGTCTCCGGGAAGCGGCTCGCGCAATGCCCGCGAACGGGCATGTGTCCAGTCAGGATCGCCACTCAGCACAACCAGGCGGCGATGCCCTTCTCGCGCTAACTGCGCCACGATTGACGCGAAGGGCGCAATCGTTTCATCCCTGACGAGCAAAACTACAGCTCTTTACCAAAGGTATTGCACTGCGCCGGGTCGCCACTGGTGAAGCCCCGTTTGAACCAGCTGTAACGCTGTTCAGAGGTTCCGTGCGTGAAGCTGTCTGGCACGACGCGCCCCTGGCTTTGCTGCTGAAGCCGGTCATCACCTATCGCCTGGGCGGCATTCAGCGCCTCTTCAAGATCGCCCGTTTCCAGCACGCCCTGCTGCTGCATACTGTTGCCCCAGACGCCTGCAAAGCAGTCGGCCTGTAACTCCATACGCACCGAAAGACGGTTCACTTCCGCCTGGCTGGCATTTTGCTGTAACTGGCGCACTTTGGGTTCGATACCGAGTAATTTCTGCACGTGGTGACCGACCTCATGCGCAATAACGTAGCCCTGGGCGAAATCACCGTCAGCGCCTAATTTGCGTTTCATGTCGTCATAAAAAGAGAGGTCAATATATACCGTGCCGTCGGCTGGACAATAGAACGGGCCCATCACCGATTGACCGGTACCGCAGCCAGTACGCGTTGCGCCACGATACATCACCAGCTTGGGTTGCTGGTAGGTACGGCCCATTTTCTCGAACTGCTGGCTCCAGGAGTCCTCGGTGGTTGCCAGAATCACTGAGGTGAATTTCGCGGCTTCATCTTCATCAGGGCTGATGGAGCGTTGTGAGGTTTGCTGTTGTTGAATCGGCTCGCCCGTCATTAAACCGGTGAGATCGACCCCGTAATACCCTGCCACCAGAACGATGACCAGAAGGACGATACCGCCTTTACCGGTGGGTAAGCGGAAACCGCCCCCGCCCATTGATGGCCCGCCACTACTGCGCCTGTCTTCTACATTGTCACTTTCACGACGCCCTTGCCAGCGCATAAACACCTCGAATCAATCCCAACAGTCATAGAGTGATCGTAGGCGGTTAGTGGCAGGATTACCATAGTAAACAAGCGTAAGAGGCCAAAGGATGCGCAGATCCTTTGGCAACGGAGAAAAATCAGTCGAGTTTAACGCCCAGACGATGCGCGACGGCTTCATAGGCTTCAATCAGGCCACCCAGGCTCTGACGGAAACGGTCTTTGTCCATTTTATCGAGGGTTTCTTTATCCCACAGGCGGCTGCCATCCGGGGAGAACTCATCACCCAGCACCACTTCACCTTTGTACAGCCCAAACTCAAGCTTGAAATCGACAAGAATCAGACCCGCATCGTCAAACAGCTTTTTCAGCACATCGTTCGCTTTATAGGTCAGTTCCTGCATCCGTGCCAGGTTCTCTTTACTCACCCAGCCAAAGGTTTCGCAGTAGGATTCGTTGACCATTGGGTCGTGCATTTCGTCATTTTTAAGAAACAGATCAAACAGTGGCGGGTTAAGTTCGATGCCCTCTTCGATACCCAGGCGCTTCACCAGTGAGCCTGCGGCGCGGTTACGAATGACACATTCAACCGGCACCATATCCAGTTTTTTTACCAGACATTCCGTGTCGGACAGCAACGCTTCCATCTGGGTAGGAATACCCGCTTCGGCCAGTTTGCTCATAATGAAGTGGTTGAACTTGTTGTTCACCATCCCTTTACGGTCGAACTGCTCAATGCGTGCGCCATCCCCTGCTGACGTATCATTGCGGAACTCGAGCACCAACAGATCCGGGTTTTCGGTGCTGTATACGGTCTTCGCTTTGCCACGATACAACTCAGCTTGCTTCTGCATCTTCATTACTCCTGGTGTGATGATATGTATTCAAAACTGGGAATATTATGCCACGCACACGTTTGCGTAGCACGAAAATAAAAAGGGCTGGATTAACCAGCCCTCGATTTTATTTGCTGAATGCGGCCTGGAAGACAGCCACCAGCGCATCGTTCTGCGACTGGGTCAGCGTGTGACCTTTCGGGTCGATAAACTGCAAACTGCTGCGGTTATCAAGGTCGCCGACCTGGATTTTGTAATCCCCCGACGCCAGCTCTGGATCGCGAGCCCCCAGTTCCTGCCATGCACTGTCCGACAACGGCTTATACGTCGCCGTGATGCTGCCCGTTGAACGGGTGCTGTCGGTCACTTTCATGCCCACTTTTTCAAGGGTGGCGGGCAGACGTTGCCAGGTCTGGTTGAATGGCGCACGAACTACCAGCATTGGCAGACCGGTGTCATCCGCTGCGCTCTGCACATCGAACGTGTTGCCGCTGCGGTTCTGGGATGCATTGGCCGCATCGGTCGCGTTCTTATCGAGACCGGACGCAATGACGTTCAGCAGCTCGGTGCTGTAACGCTGCATAGACGCTGCATCCGCAACCGGTTTACCCGCCTGCTCCAGGTTCAACAGCTTAACCGTGACGGCCTGCTGATAACCCTGTGGTTTTACAGAGACTTGATAACGACCACGGTACTGCTGATCTTCATCCAGACGGCTCCATTCGATCCAGTCTGTTGTCAGCGTCTGGCTGGCATCGTCACGCTTGTCAATCGTGTAATTTTTCGACTGAAGCACGCTGACAACCTGTGGCCAAAGGGTATTGTTGCGGCTATTTTCCACCAGCAATGTCGCGGAATCCCCGGTAAACTGGGTGCGCGCACCGCTCACCAGCGCCAGAGGCTGCGCTGGGGGACGAATATCAAGCGCTTTACCGACTGCACCGCTACCGTTAGTCACCGGAATGTTGTAATCGCCGTTCTGAATCGGCAGGATCATGCCAGCTGGTGAATGAAGTTCAGCTAGCGGCGTCGCATCCAGATAGGATTCGTCACCGCTCACCTGGCGCTTATAGCGCGAGTCAGAACTACAGGCAGCGAGCAGCATAACAAGCGAAACACCCGCAACCTTCACCAGGCGCGACTTCTGTACTGAGTAAGCCATCAAATCTCCCTAAACTTTACAGCAAACCGGCATGCTTCAACGCCGAGGCCACCACATCACGACCGTGGTCAGTGATAGGGGTCATCGGCAGACGCAGCGTATCGGTCGCTACAAGTCCCAACTCCTTACATGCCCATTTCACTGGGATCGGATTGGGTTCGACAAATAATTTATTATGCAGCGGCATCAGACGCTGATTAATCACGCGAGCTTCATCAAAATGACCCGCCGCTGCCAGTTTGCACATTTCAGCCATATCGCGCGCTGCAATGTTGGCGGTAACGGAAATCACGCCATGGCCGCCAAGCTGCATGAAGTCCAGCGAGGTGGCATCATCGCCGCTCAGCAGGATAAAGTCATCAGAAACCAGCTCTTTGATCTGATGAACACGACTTAAGTTCCCTGTCGCCTCTTTAATACCGATAATATTTTTGACTTTAGAGAGACGACCCACGGTTTCCGGCAGCATATCGCAGCCAGTACGCGACGGCACATTATACAGGATTTGCGGCAAGTCAGTATGTTCAGCGATGGCCTTGAAGTGCTGGAAAAGCCCTTCCTGGGTTGGACGATTGTAATAAGGCGTCACGGTGAGGCAGCCTACAATCCCGCTGTTGTTAAAACGCTGGGTCAGGCTAATGGCTTCTGCGGTGGCGTTTGCGCCCGTACCCGCAATGACCGGGATACGCCCGTCAGCCAGTTCAACGGTCATCATCACCACGTCACCGTGCTCTTCGTGGCTCAGGGTGGCAGATTCACCGGTAGTCCCTACCGAAACAATCGCCGAGGTGCCATTGGCGACATGATAATCAATCAGTTTCTTCAGGCTTGACCGACAGACATTACCTTTCTCATCCATCGGCGTAACAATCGCAACAATACTTCCCGTGAACATGGGCCATCCTCTGTGCAAACAAGATTCTCAATGTTACGTTTGGAACTGTAATAAAAGCAAGCGACGTAAGGCGTTCAGGCTGTTGTATGCATGTTTTTTTTATGCTTTCCTTATGAGACTCAACCACGCATAGGAAGAACAGGTTTGACAACCTCATCACAACATTACCTGGTTATCACTGCGCTGGGTGCCGACAGAGCGGGGATCGTAAACGCCATTACCCGCCACGTTAGCAGCTGCGGCTGTAATATCGAAGACAGCCGGCTGGCCATGCTGGGCGAAGAATTTACGTTTATCATGTTACTTTCCGGGACGTGGAATGCCATTACGTTGATTGAATCGACCCTGCCGCTTAAAGGCGCAGAGATGGATTTACTGATCGTGATGAAGCGCACCAATGCCCGTCCACGTCCTGCCATGCCCGCCACCGTCTGGGTACAGGTCGAGGTCGCTGACTCACCGCATCTGGTTGAACGTTTCACGGCTCTTTTTGACAGCCATCAGATGAATATTGCCGAGCTGGTCTCCCGCACGCATCCCGGCGATACTGACACCCAGCCTACGCTGTTTATTCAGATTACGGCGCACAGTCCTGCTTCACAAGATGCATCAAATATCGAGCAAGCCTTCAAAGCGCTCTGTACAGAACTCAACGCGCAAGGCAGTATAAACGTCGTCAATTATTCCCAGCATGAACAGGATGGAGTTGCGTAATGAATCATCTGAAAGCCGGTGACCTTGCACCGAAATTTAGCCTGCCCGATCAAGACGGCGAGCAAGTAAATTTGGCCGACTTCCAGGGACAGCGTGTTCTGGTCTATTTCTACCCAAAAGCCATGACGCCAGGCTGTACCGTACAAGCGTGCGGACTACGCGATAACATGGATGACTTGAAAAAAGCGGGCGTGGATGTGCTGGGTATCAGCACCGACAAGCCAGAAAAGTTATCTCGCTTCGCTGAAAAAGAGGTGTTGAACTTTACGTTGCTCTCGGATGAAGACCATCAGGTTTGCGAGCAGTTTGGCGTCTGGGGTGAAAAAACCTTTATGGGGAAAACCTACGACGGCATTCACCGCATCAGCTTCCTGATCGATGCGAACGGTAAAGTTGAGCACGTGTTTGATGACTTCAAAACCAGCAATCACCACGACGTGGTGTTGAAATGGCTGAAAGAGAACGCCTGATAAACAGCAAAACGGCAACCCCGGTTGCCGTTTTTAATATTTGCCCCCTCTCCTGTAGGAGTGGGGTCTACTGAGCAGCGTCTTTACGTTTCTTCAACCGCCGGAACATCTGGCCATGCATGCACCACCGCCTTGATCAGCGTCGCCAGTGGAATGGCGAAGAACACGCCCCAGAATCCCCACAGTCCGCCAAAGATGACCACCGACAGGATAATGACCAGCGGATGCAGGTTCACCGCTTCAGAGAACAGCACCGGCACCAGCAAATTGCCATCCAGCCCCTGGATAATCAGGTAGACCGCAAAACAGCTCCAGAACTCCGTCCCCAGGCCAAACTGGAACAGCGCCACGCCGACGACCGGAAGGGTGACGACAAATGCGCCGATATAGGGAATCAATACGGAGAAGCCCACCAGCACCGCCAGCAGAAGAGAATAGTTGAGGCCAAAAATCAGGAAGCCTATCCACGTGGCCACGCCGACCACAATCATCTCCAGCACTTTGCCGCGAATATAATTCGTGATCTGCTGATTCATCTCCTTCCAGACCTGTCCCGCCAGGCCACGGTTACGCGGCAGGATACGGCGAACGGCATTCAGCATCTGTTCTTTGTCCTTCACCAGGAAGAAGACCATCAGGGGCACCAGCACCAGATAGACCGCCAGCGTTAATAAGCCCACCAGCGACGCCAGAGAGTATTTCACCACTGAATCCCCCATCGTCATGATGCGGGCGCGCATGTTTTCGGCCATGGCATCAATGATCCCCGCATCCATTAGCGCCGGGTAACGGCGCGGCAGCGTGGCGGCAAAATCCGAGAGCTTATTCAGCATGCCCGGCATGTCGCGAATGAGGTAAATACCCTGCTGCCAGGCCACAGGCAGGACCACAAAAGACATCAGCAGGAGGATACCGACGAAGAAAACCAGCACAATGCTGGTTGCCCAGCGCCTTGAGCAGCCGATCCTTTGCAGTCTGACCGTTGGCCACTCCAGCAGATAAGCCAGCACGATAGCCACCAGCAGCGGGGCTAACAGGCCACTAAAGAAGAAAAGGATTCCGAAACTGGCAACCAGAATAACTAACAGCGCAATCGCCTCGGGATCGCTAAAACGACGCCGATACCACTGCTTTAACATTTCGAGCATACAACCCTTCCCTGAATCGGATGGCGGGAGTGAGAGGTGAATTGTATCTAACTGTCACATAAAAGACTTTCGCTTTTTGCCTTTGCGTCACGTTTCGTAAAAGCACGCGGAATGGGATTTTCTTCATGCGCTAACACGGCTACACTCGCAGAGCAGTGGAAGGTGAACGTTATGTCGGTTCATCGGTCAAATTAGCACATCCAATATACAGGGCAGAGGTTATGTTCAGGCAATTGAAAAAAACTCTGGCTGCGACGCTTATCGCCGCACTGACCGTCGGTCAGATGATGCCAGCCTTCGCTGACTCGTCCGATACATTGCCGGATATGGGTACCTCAGCAGGAAGCACGCTCTCCATCGGACAGGAGATGCAAATGGGTGATTTCTATGTACGCCAGCTGCGCGGCAGTGCGCCGCTGATCAATGACCCGCTATTGGTGCAATACATTAACGGTTTAGGTATGCGCCTGGTCGCCCATGCCGATTCGGTAAAAACGCCCTTCCACTTCTATTTAATTAATAACGACGAAATCAACGCCTTCGCCTTTTTTGGCGGTAATGTGGTGTTGCATTCGGCGTTATTCCGCTATTCCGATAACGAAAGCCAGCTGGCTTCGGTCATGGCGCACGAAATCTCGCACGTGACTCAGCGCCACCTGGCTCGCGCAATGGAAGACCAAAAGCGTAACGCCCCGCTGACGTGGGTGGGGGCTCTTGGCTCCATTTTACTGGCGATGGCCAGCCCGCAAGCCGGGATGGCGGCGCTTACCGGCACCCTGGCAGGCACGCGTCAGGGCATGATTAGCTTTACCCAACAGAACGAACAGGAAGCCGACCGCATCGGTATTCAGGTGTTGCAGCGCGCAGGCTTTGATCCGCAGGCGATGCCTACGTTCCTGGAAAAGCTGCTCGATCAGGCGCGGTACTCCACGCGTCCGCCAGAGATTTTGCTGACGCACCCCTTACCCGAAAGCCGTTTATCCGACGCGCGCAACCGCGCAAACCAGATGCGCCCGGTTGTTGTGCAGTCTTCCCAGGATTTTTACATGGCGAAGGTCAGAACCCTGGGGATGTACAATTCCGGACGCAACCAGCTGACCAACGATCTGCTTGATGCGCTGGAGAAAGGCAATGTCCGCGAGCAGAACGCGGCGAAATATGGTCGGGCTTTACAGGCAATGGAGGCGAGTCGATATGATGAAGCACGCAGATCACTCCAGCCCCTGCTGGCTGCCGATGCCAATAATCCGTGGTATCTCGACCTGTCTACCGATATCGATCTCGGTCAGAAGAAAACCACCGATGCGATTAACCGTCTGAAAAATGCCAAAGATCTGCGCACCAACCCGGTGCTACAACTCAACCTGGCGAACGCTTACTTACAGGGTGGACAAGCCAAAGAGGCCGCCACCATCCTGAACCGTTATACCTTTACCTATAAAGACGATCCCAACGGCTGGGATCTGCTGGCACAGGCAGAAGCGCAACTGGGTAATCGCGATCAGGAACTTGCCGCGCGGGCAGAAGGCTTTGCCCTGGTGGGCAGGCTCGATCAGTCAATTTCGTTACTCAGCAGCGCCAGCTCACAGGTGAAACTGGGGAGCCTGCAACAGGCGCGTTACGATGCGCGTATCGATCAGTTGCGTAGCCTACAGCAACGCTTCAAGCCGTATGAAAAGATGTAAAAAGGAGAATTTATGTCAGACGCGATAAAAATTTATCACAATCCGCGCTGCTCGAAGAGTCGCGACACGCTTAGCCTGCTGAAATCAAACGGCGTTGATCCCGAGGTGATACTCTATCTTGACACGCCACCCGATGCCCGGACGATTCCCGAGTTGCTAAGCCAGCTTGGTATGGGCAGCGCACGTGAATTGATGCGCAAGAAAGAGGATGTTTATAAGAATCTCAATCTGGACGACAGCCGTCTCACTGAAGATGAACTGATCAAGGCCATGATTGAAAATCCTAAGCTTATCGAGCGCCCGATCGTTGTCGCGAACGGGAAAGCCCGCATTGGCCGCCCACCGGAAGATGTCCTCGAACTGCTCAACTAATCGTTCTGCCGCAGCGCGTCGAGAAACGCCTGCGGCGTCTTGTCTCCCAGCCTTTTCTGCGCCTTGCCCTGGTTATAACCGCAACAGATCCGTTCCAGCAGCTGATTGACAGGCTCCTCGTTGAGCCGGGGGATAATCTCGCCCAGCGGCACGGGGACCTGGACTGAACGTTGCGGTGACGAGTCATTTTGAAGAGCGATGCCCAGTGCGGCGGACGACAGGTCCAGTCCAATAGTCTCAGCAGATTGTATATCAGCCGGACAGGCAGCCAGCACTTCACGTGCCCAGTGGGATATAAGCTGCGGCGAAATGCCTGCATAGAGCCGGGCAAAACACCAGCCGCTGATGGGTTCCCGGGCCCACAACAAATGCTGCTCGCCACCGTCATCCATATGCAGCGACAGAGGAAGATGGTGTAACACCAGGTGAGTCGGCCTTTGGCCTGCTTTCAGCGCTTGTATGCCTCTGAGCATCACACCTTTGCGGTCTTTTACCGTCGGTTTCAGATAGCGGTTCAGGGTGGCTCGCGAAACCGAAATACCCAGTCCTTCGTTTACCAGCTGTAAAAGGTCATCCAGCGGTGCAGCAAGGCACTCCCGCAGCACATTAATCAGCACCACCTGCTCTTGTCTCATTGCTTTGTGTATCACTTTTGGCGTGGTGAGGTTATCAGAAACCTGCTCTCGCTTTCGCCAGCGCCGAACCGTCGTCACCGATATCCCTAACTCTGCTGAAAGCTCACGGTCGCTCTTTGTCGACTCCTGAAGATAACGCCGAATACGTGGCGTCGTCGTCGCATTAGCATGCAGTTTGATTTCCATCGCGATCTGCTCCGTTCAATTCACGTAACTAATCATATGAGATTTATATCACTTGAGCGATGACATTGTGAGCTGTTTCAACTTTTGATCGTCACGCTTAACTGATAATCCTCAGCAATAACACAAACCTCATCACTCAATCTTGTACGGAGTTCACAATGAACAATGTTCTGGGATTTCTTGAAGCAAAACTGATGCCTCTGGCGGCTAAAACGGCGCAACAGCGGCACCTCGGTGCCATTCGTGGTGCGTACGTATCATTCATGCCATTTATTATCGTGGGCTCGATTTTATTGGTGATCTCCTCGTTCCCCAATCAGACCTACCAGCAATTTATGTCGCACGCCTTTGGTGAAAGCTGGAGTGCCATTATTGAGATCCCGTTTAATGCGGTCTTTTCGACCATGTCGCTGTTTATCAGCTTCCTGGTCGCCTTCAGGCTGGCGGAGCATTATGGTGAAGACCGCATCTCGTGCGGGATCCTGGCGCTGGTGAGCTTCCTGATCCTCACCCCGTTCATCAACGTCGCCGAGAATGGCGGTATAACCGTCATGCCGGTAGAGTGGATTGGCAGCAAAGGATTATTTGTGGCCATGATTGGTTCATTGCTCTGGACGGAGCTGTTTTGCTGGCTGAAACGTAAAAATCTGGTCATCAAAATGCCCGACGGTGTGCCTCCCGCCGTACAGGAGTCGTTCGCTGCGCTGATCCCCGCCCTGCTGGTCATGATTCTGGTGCTGATCATCCGCATCGTCTTTGAAAATACCCACTACCACACTATCCATCAGTTCATTTATGACGTGGTGGCGACGCCGGTACGCCATTACGGCACCTCATATTTTGGCGCCCTGATGACGGTTTTCAGTATCACTATTTTATGGTCCGTGGGGATTAACTCCGGCTCGATGATTAACGGCATCATTCGCCCGCTGTGGATGGAAAACCAGACCGATAATATTGCCGCTATTCAGGCGGGTACCACGCCGCCGCACATCATCACCGAGCAGTTTTTTGACATGATCTGGATGGGCGGCGCGGGGGCAACCTTGTCGCTGGTGATTGCAATGCTGCTGTTTGCCCGCAGTAAAAATATGCGCGAAGTCGCCAGGCTCGGCGCAGGTGCGTCGGTATTTAACATCAACGAGCCGATTCTGTTTGGTCTGCCGGTGATCATGAATCCCATCATGCTTATCCCTTTCAATCTGGTGCCGCTGGTGTTGGTCACCGTGCAGTATGCGGCCATGAAGCTTGGCGCCGTGGCGGTCACCACCGGAGTCTTTATTCCCTGGACGCTGCCCCCTGTCATCAGTGGCTTTATCGTGACCGGGCATATCAGCGGCAGCGTGATGCAGCTGTTAAATCTGCTGATTGGCGCCATGCTCTATCTGCCCTTTATGCGCATCCTTGATAAACAGTACCGCGCCGCGGAGATCGCTTCCGCGACGTCAACCGAAACCACGCTGGCTAAACAGGAGTAAACCATGTGGGGAATTATCGCGACCTGGCGAATGGCGCTGGAAGGTGTAACGGAATCCGCGTCCGCGCTGGCGGCGGGAGAGCCGGTCTCTGTGGCGGTCGTCGATGCCGTTGCGGCCGTTGAAGACTTTCCATTTTATAAATCCGTCGGCTACGGCGGGCTGCCCACCGAAAATGGCGAGGTCGAGCTGGATGCGGCATATATGGATGGCGACACGCTGGCCTTCGGTGCCGTCGGGAATCTGGTGGACATCGCCAACCCGGTGCGCGTTGCGCAGGCGTTAAGCCGTCAACGTTATAACAGCCTGATGGTCGGCCAGGGCGCGCGTGAATGGGCGCTCAGTCAGGGGTTCGAAGACAAAGTGATGTTGACCGACCGCGCCACGCAACACTATCGCAAGCGTTGCCGCGAGACGCTGGATAAAGGGCTAAGTCCGTATGACGGGCACGATACCGTGGGCATTATCGGCCTTGATAAACAAGGTTCCATGAGCGTGGCGACCTCTACCAGCGGCCTGTTTATGAAAAAACGAGGCCGGCTTGGCGATTCACCCATTATCGGTTCAGGGTTTTACTGTGACAGCGAGACGGGTGCCGCCACGGCCACGGGCGTCGGTGAAGATTTAATGAAAGGCTGCACCAGCTATGAAATCGTGCGTCGGATGGCGCAGGGAATGACCCCGCAACAGGCGGCTGATTCGGTGGTGTTCGAGCTGGAAGACAAACTGATGTCACGCTTTGGCCGCGTCGGCGACCTGTCAGTGGTGTGTATGAATAACAAGGGTGAATTTGGTGCCGCCACCAACATTAAAACCTTTTCCTTCGTGGTGGCGACAGCGCAACAGCCGCTGACGGTGTACCGCACCGAACGTCAGCAGGAAAAAACCCATTATCATGCGGTCGACGAAGCGTGGATGCAGGCTTATGCCACGCGGATCCGTGCGCCCATAGAGGAATAATCATGATGACCTGTCAGTTGGTTAATGACCTTTCCCATGCCCGGGAAGAAAGCCACTTTATTGCCCCACCGTCCAGCCGCCATCTGCCTGATACGGCTTTAATCCAGGAAATGCGCGAGCAAAAGGGAATGAGCGATACCCGTTTTGGCTGCGCACCTTTTGCGCGTCTCACGCTGCTGCCAGACGATCTCTGGTGCGACAACCTGACCGGGGAGTTGATTAACGCGCTACGCCCCCTGCTTGCGTCACCGGTCAGTGAAAGCATCGTTATCGATGTGACAACCATTGACGACACCGTCCTGGTACAACTGCTGCGTTTTCTGTTTAACCAGGCACACCGGCTGAGCGATTTGCAGCTTAAAAAGTCGGACGAAAACGCGATTCGTATTCGTCATATCTCGGTGTTATGTCAGCCAGATCAAGAAGATCGCCTGAAGCCTATCGTTAATCAGCAACGCGCGATCGCCAACGGCATGATCGCCGCACGGCGCCTGGCCGATCTGCCTTCCGATCTGTGTACGCCGCAGTTTGTCGTTGAAGAGGCACAACGCCTTTGCGCCGCCTTCCCCGCCCTGCGCTGCGAAGTGCTCGACGAAAAAGCGATCGTTGAGCAAGGCCTTGGCTTGCTCAACGCCGTCGGGAAAGGTGCGCACTGCCCGCCACGCCTGATGGCCATTCATTACGACGGGGTCGATGAGGGCCTGGTGCGCAGCTACGTGGGCAAAGGCATTACCTTCGATACTGGCGGCCTGTGGCTGAAAGAAGGCGCGGGCATGTACACCATGAAATACGATATGTGCGGCGCGGCGAACGTGCTGGGCCTGATGCTGGCTGCCGCTGAACTGCAATTACCGGTTCGCATTATGGGCGTGCTGGCCCTGGCCGAAAATGCTATCGGCCCCAAGGCTATGCAGCCCGGCACGGTGGCCCGCGCCTGTAACGGCATGACGGTTGAAATCAACAACACCGATGCTGAAGGGCGGCTGGTGCTGGCGGATGCTATCGCATGGGCGAGCCAGCGCCATCCGCAGGCGCGCTTTATTATCGATATGGCCACGTTAACCGGCGCGGTGGTCAAGGCGCTGGGATATGAGCTCAGTGGATTAATGACTCAGGATGAACCGCTGCGTCAGGCGCTCACCGAGGCCGGTAAACGGTGCGGAGATGAAGTATGGTCGCTGCCGCTGGATGCCCGACTGCGTAAGCAGACCGACAGCGCTATCGCTGATTTGTGCAATACGCCCACCAACAATGCAGCGATTAGCGCCTCTGCTGCGTGGCTACTGCACCATTTCTGCCCGGCTTCGATTCCGTGGGCGCATCTCGACATCAGCGGCACCGCGTTGTGGCGCGAGCAAGGCCGAAGCGTGGCCTCGGGCAGGCCTGTTCCGCTGTTAATCGAACATTTGCTGGCGGATATGGCGTGAGATTTTGCCCGGCGGATTTACAGCCGGAGCGTCTCTTTAACGAACGGGATGGTCAGCTTGCGCTGGGCGGTAATAGAGGCATGGTCAAGCTGATCGAGCGTATCGAACAGAGTGCGCATTTCGCGGTCGAGGCGTTTTAACAAAAAACGCCCGACATCTTCCGGCAGTTCAAAGCCCCGCAGACGCGATCGCAACTGCAATGCCTGAAGTTTGTCTTCATCCGATAACGGCTGGAGTTTGTAGATTTGCCCCCAGTCGAGACGGGAGGCCAGATCCGGCAAACCAAGATTGAGCTGACGCGGTGGACGATCCCCGGTGATCAACAGGCGGGTTTTGCCTGACTCCAGGATCCGGTTATAGAGATTAAACATCGCCATCTCCCACATCTCATCCCCTGCGATACATTCAATATTATCGATGCACACCAGCGAAAGGTATTCCATACCGTCGAGCACTTCCGGCACGAACCAGGTCCGTTTATCCAGTGGGACATAGCCCACGGCGTCACCGCGCTGAGACAGTTCAGCACAGGCGGCATGCAGCAGATGACTGCGCCCCGCGCCTTCGCGTGCCCAGATATAGATGTAACCGCTGTGTTCCTGACGCAGCACGTTTTGCAGTGCGGCCAGTAAAGAGGGGTTATCGCCCGGCCAGAAACTCGCGAAAGTCTCGTCGTCAGGAAGATAAAGTGGCAGAGAGAGCTGTGCCGGTCCGTTCAGAAATACCTCGATCAAGGTCTCACATAAAATCGGCGATGAGTTTAGCACGGAACCTGCCAGGAGAGAACCGGGCGGATCGTCCGCCCGGTGTCAGGATCACGACGTCGTATTTTCGCTGTCGTTTGCGTCCAGAATTTCTTCTTCCGGGCGCAAAACAGAGATCAGCTTGAAGATCAGGCTCAGACCTACGCCAACGATGGTGGCCAACGCCATACCTTTCAGTTCTGCGGCACCGATATGCACCTTCGCACCGCTCACGCCGATAATCAGGATCACAGAGGTCAAAATCAGGTTCTGCGTTTTGTTGTAGTCCACTTTTGATTCAATCAACACGCGAATACCGGATGCCCCGATAACGCCGTACAGTAAAAGCGAGACACCGCCAATGACCGGAACCGGGATAATTTGGATCGCGGCTGCCAGCTTGCCGACGCAGGAGAGCAGAATCGCAAAAATCGCCGCACCACCAATCACCCAGGTACTGTAGACGCGGGTAATCGCCATCACGCCGATATTTTCACCGTAGGTGGTGTTTGGCGTGGAGCCAAAGAAACCGGAAATCATCGTCGACAGGCCATTCGCAAACATGGAACGATGCAGCCCGGGATCGCGAATCAGATCTTTTTTGACAATGTTTGCCGTTACCACAAGATGGCCAACGTGTTCAGCAATCACAACCAGCGCCGCAGGCAAAATGGTGAAAATCGCAAACCACTCGAAGCGCGGGGTATAGAAGGTAGGCAGAGCAAACCAGTGCGCCTGAGCAATCGGAGAGGTATCCACCACGCCCATGGCAAACGAAAGCGCATAACCCGCCAGCACGCCAATCAGTATCGGGATGATGGCCAAAAAGCCGCGGAACAGGACGGAACCAAAGACGGTCACACCCAGCGTCACCAGCGAGATGATAATCGTTTTAGAATCCGGAGCCTGGCCTTCAGCGGGTAACAGGCCTGCCATATTCGCCGCCACGCCTGCGAGTTCCAGACCGATGACGGCAACGATTGCGCCCATTGCCGCAGGCGGGAACATCACGTCCAGCCAGCCGGTACCTGCCTTTTTCACAATAAAGGAAACCAGGCAGAACAGTACGCCGCACATAATAAACCCGCCCAACGCGACCTCGTATCCCAGCGGCAACAGCAGTAAGACCGGGGAGATAAAGGCAAAGCTGGAGCCCAGATACGCCGGGATTTTGCCCTTACAGATAAAGAGATAGAGCAGCGTCCCGACACCGTTGAACAACAGCACGGTGGCCGGGTTGATATGAAACAGGATTGGCACCAGCACGGTCGCGCCAAACATGGCGAACAGGTGCTGCAAACTAAGCGGGATCGTCTGTAAAAGTGGCGGTCTTTCACTCACCCCGATAGTACGGCGCGTCATAGTGTTTTCCTTAAATGTGTTGGGTTGTTTGTGTTTTATTCAAAAAAAAGCCGACTATCAAAGTCGGCTTCTTTTTCGTTATTCAATCACTTCGTACCAAAAATCTTGTCGCCGGCATCACCCAGCCCCGGGATAATGTACCCGTGCTCGTTCAGCCCCTGGTCAACAGACGCAGTATAAAGTTCGACGTCCGGGTGGGCTTTTTCAAGAGCGGCAATACCTTCCGGCGCGGCAACCAGTACCAGCACCTTAATGCTGCTGCAGCCTGCGTTTTTCAGCAGATCGATGGTGGCAATCATTGAACCACCGGTTGCCAGCATCGGGTCAACCACCAGCGCCATGCGCTCGTCAATGTTTGAGACCAGCTTCTGGAAGTAAGGCACTGGCTCCAGCGTCTCTTCGTTACGGTAAATACCGACAACGCTGATGCGTGCGCTTGGAACGTGCTCCAGCACGCCTTCCATCATGCCCAGACCGGCGCGAAGGATAGGGACAACGGTGATTTTTTTGCCTTTGATCTGCTCAACCTGCACCGGGCCATTCCAGCCTTCGATGGTCACCTTTTCCGTTTCCAGATCGGAGGTTGCTTCGTAAGTCAGTAAGCTTCCTACTTCAGAGGCCAGTTCGCGAAAACGCTTCGTGCTGATGTCATGCTCACGCATCAGGCCCAGCTTGTGTTTAACGAGTGGGTGCTTCACTTCCACAATCTTCATTCTTATTCTCCTCTGAGGTGTCTACCGCAAAAAAATCGCCGGATTATACCGCTTTTTTCGGAGTGCGCCATACCCATCTTACTTGACTGCGATCAACTAAAGTGATTTAAGCAAAAAAAAACCGGAGGGCAAGCTCCGGTTTTCATGCGGGGTGAGCGTCCTCTGCCGACTACAGATTATCGCCGTTGCTGGCGATAACCTGCTGATACCAGTCAAAGGATTTTTTCTTGCTGCGATCCAGCGTGCCTTTGCCCTCGTTATCTTTATCGACAAAAATGAAGCCATAGCGTTTCTTCATTTCCCCCGTGCCTGCCGAGACCAGATCAATACAGCCCCACGGGGTATAGCCCATCAGATCGACGCCATCTTCCACAACTGCTTTTTTCATCTCGCGGATGTGCGCCGCAAGATAATCAATGCGGTACTGGTCGTTCACCGTGCCGTCGCTCTCCTGCACGTCAATCGCGCCAAAACCGTTTTCGACAATAAACAACGGAAGCTGATAGTGGTCCCAGAACCAGTTCAGGGAGTAACGCAGGCCGACCGGATCAATCTGCCAGCCCCAGTCCGATTTCTGCACGTACGGGTTTGAGACCAGACTTTTGCTTTCGTCGTAATTAAGCTCAGGATTGTCCGCCATCGCTTTGGTGGCAAACGACATGTAGTAGCTGAAGCCGATGTAATCGACGCAGCCCTGCTTCAGGGCGGCAATGTCGGCCTCGGTAATGTCCAGGTCAAATCCACGGCGCTCGAAGTAATTAAGCAGATGCTGCGGATAACGCCCGCGAACATGAACGTCGGTGAACCAGTAGCGTCGATGCATGGCATTCATTGCCATCATTACGTCGTTTGGCGCACAGCTGAGGGGATAGATCGGGCACATCGCAATCATGCAGCCAATCTGTAACGCCGGATTGATTTCGCGGCCAGCCTTCACTGCCAGCGCGCTTGCTACCAGCTCGTAGTGCGCGGCCTGGAACATCACCGGCTCGCGATCTTCTCCCGGTGCATAGCGCAGGCCAGAGTTTGTGAAAGGTGCGAAATCTTCGTGGAAATTGGCCTGATTATTGATTTCATTGAAGGTCATCCAGTATTTCACTTTGTGCTGGTAACGTTCAAACGCGACCGTTGCGAAACGGACAAAGAAATCAATCAGCTTACGGTTACGCCAGCCACCGTATTCGGTGACCAGATGGAAAGGCATCTCAAAGTGTGAGAGCGTGATGACCGGTTCGATGCCGTATTTCAGGCACTCATCGAACAGGTCATCATAAAATTGCAGACCGGCTTCGTTAGGCTCTTGCTCATCGCCATTCGGGAAGAGACGCGTCCAGGCGATGGAGGTGCGAAAACATTTAAAGCCCATCTCGGCAAAGAGTTTGATGTCTTCTTTATAGCGATGGTAAAAATCGATCGCTTCGTGGTTAGGGTAATTTTTACCTGGCAGAACGCCCTCGGTGATTTCACGCGGCACGCCATGCGCCCCAACCGTCATCACGTCCGCGACGCTTACGCCCTTTCCTCCCTCTTTCCAGCCGCCTTCAAGCTGGTGCGCCGCAACGGCACCGCCCCACAGAAAACCTTCTTTAAATCCTGGCATTCTCATTCCCTCATTCTGCGTTATTTTCTGCAAAAACAGCTACAGAAACCGGTTTCAGTGAAATCATGTGCAATGCTCTGACCTGTTGCAAGCAGATTACCGAAACCGGTTTCATTTTCGTGAACGGAGTCAAGTTTGCCGTCGCGCCTTGTCGAGCCAATAGAATTTCTCGCCTCTTTTTCATCGCGTTGATTAAGGCTCGCAAACGTTTGCCTGGACTGTTAGAATTGCGCCGATTTTTCTTACTATCGCAATGCAATCGCGTGGGGACTTGAGCCGTGACCAACAAAACTTCTCTCAGCTATAAAGATGCCGGTGTTGATATTGACGCAGGTAATGCGCTGGTTGACCGAATCAAAGGTGTGGTGAAAAAAACCCGCCGCCCTGAAGTGATGGGTGGTCTGGGTGGATTCGGCGCACTGTGCGCACTGCCGCAAAAATATCGTGAACCGGTGCTGGTCTCGGGCACCGATGGCGTCGGCACCAAGCTGCGTCTGGCAATGGATTTGAAACGTCATGACACCATTGGCATCGACCTGGTGGCAATGTGCGTGAACGATCTGGTGGTTCAGGGTGCAGAACCACTGTTCTTCCTTGACTACTACGCGACCGGTAAGCTGGATGTCGACACCGCGGCCAGCGTGATTAATGGGATCGCAGAAGGCTGCCTGCAGTCTGGCTGTGCGCTCGTCGGTGGCGAAACGGCAGAAATGCCTGGCATGTACCACGGCGAAGATTACGATGTCGCGGGCTTCTGCGTAGGTGTGGTAGAAAAATCAGACATTATCGATGGCAGCAAAGTGACCGACGGCGACGTTCTGATCGCGCTTGGCTCCAGCGGCCCGCACTCAAATGGTTACTCTTTGGTGCGCAAAATTATTGAAGTGAGCGGCTGCGATCCCGAAACCACCCAGCTTGAGGGCAAATCGCTGGCCGATCACCTGCTGGCCCCGACCCGCATCTACGTGAAAAATATTCTTGAGCTGATTGAACAGGTAGACGTTCATGCGATTGCCCACCTGACGGGCGGCGGCTTCTGGGAAAATATCCCACGCGTTCTGCCGGACAATACCCAGGCCGTCATTGATGCGTCCTCCTGGCAGTGGCCAGCCGTATTCAACTGGCTGCAAACCGCGGGCAACGTCAGCCAACACGAAATGTACCGTACCTTCAACTGTGGCGTGGGAATGCTCATCGCCCTGCCGGCCAGTGAAGCAGACAAGGCTATTAGCCTGATGCAGGCGAAGGGTGAAAACGCATGGAAAATCGGTATTATCAAAGCGTCTGATTCCGAAGAGCGTGTGGTCATTGAATGAAAAACATCGTGGTGCTCATTTCCGGTAACGGAAGCAATTTGCAGGCCATCATAGAGGCCTGCAAACAAAAGCAAATTAATGGCACCCTTCGCGCAGTTTTCAGTAACAAGGCCGATGCATTCGGCCTTGAGCGGGCCCGCGAAGCGGGCATTCCGGCGCACGCGCTGGAGGCGAGTCAGTTTTCCGGCCGCGAAGCTTTTGATCGCGAGCTGATGCAGGAAATCGATGCCTATGCTCCCGACGTGGTCGTGCTGGCGGGATACATGCGTATTCTGAGCCCTGCTTTTGTGGCGCATTATTCCGGACGACTGCTGAATATTCACCCGTCTCTGCTGCCCAAATATCCGGGTCTGCATACCCATCGTCAGGTACTGGAAAACGGCGATGAGGAGCATGGCACATCTGTTCATTTCGTGACCGATGAACTGGACGGCGGCCCGGTGATTTTGCAGGCGAAAGTCCCGGTGTTTGACGGCGACGACGAAGATGACATCACCGCGCGGGTTCAGGCGCAGGAACATGCCATCTACCCGCTGGTCGTAAGCTGGTTTGTCGAGGGCCGCCTGGCCATGCGCGACAATGCGGCCTGGCTGGATGGCGCACAGCTTCCGGCACAGGGATATGCGGCTGACGAATAGTGCTTATTTGCCGGGGGGCGCGACGTCTGTACAGACCGATGATCTTCAGGGTTCTGTCAGCGTAACGCCTCCCGACGCGCCCTCCCCCAACCCTCTAAAATCCCGCAGAAAAAAAATTTACTGTCATACTTTTCTGGCACAGTTGGACATCTCGTGGCAAAGCTCGCCATAATAGAATCGAGACGGATTTGCTGCGTCCCGTGATTGAAACGGAGTGTAAGTTGTAATGGGTCAGGAAAAGTTATACATCGAGAAAGAGCTAAGCTGGTTAGCGTTTAACGAACGCGTGCTTCAGGAAGCAGCGGATAAGAGCAACCCGCTCATTGAGCGTATGCGTTTTTTGGGCATCTATTCGAACAACCTGGATGAGTTCTATAAGGTTCGCTTTGCCGAGCTGAAACGCCGGATCATCATCAGCGAAGAACAAGGTTTAAACTCTAACTCGCGCCACTTGCTTGGTAAGATTCAGTCCCGCGTACTGAAAGCCGATCAGGAATTTGATGGGCTCTATAACGAATTGCTGCTTGAAATGGCGCGCAACCAGATCTTCCTGATCAACGAACGCCAGCTCTCCGCCAATCAGCAAAGCTGGCTGCGCCACTATTTTAAACATTATCTGCGCCAGCACATTACGCCCATTTTGATCAACCGCGAAACCGATTTGGTGCAGTTCCTGAAAGATGACTACACCTATCTGGCCGTTGAAATTATTCGTGGCGAATCCATCCGCTATGCGCTGCTGGAGATCCCGTCAGATAAGGTCCCGCGCTTCGTCAATCTGCCGCCGGAAACACCGCGCAGACGCAAGCCCATGATTCTGCTGGACAACATTCTTCGCTACTGTCTGGATGATATTTTTAAAGGCTTCTTCGATTACGATGCCCTTAACGCCTATTCCATGAAAATGACCCGTGATGCGGAATACGATCTGGTGCATGAAATGGAAGCCAGCCTGATGGAGCTGATGTCATCGAGCCTGAAACAGCGTCTGACCGCTGAGCCTGTGCGTTTTGTTTATCAGCGCGACATGCCCGATGCGATGGTAGAAATGCTGCGCGATAAGCTCACCATCTCCCGCTATGACTCTATCGTCCCTGGCGGGCGCTATCACAACTTTAAAGACTTTATTGGCTTCCCGAATGTTGGCAAAGCCAATCTGGTCAACAAACCGCTGCCGCGTCTGCGTCACATCTGGTTCGATAAATTCCGTAACGGATTTGATGCCATCCGTGAACGCGACGTGCTGCTCTATTACCCGTATCACACCTTTGAGCATGTTCTGGAACTGCTCCGCCAGGCCTCATTCGATCCGAACGTCCTGGCCATTAAGATCAACATTTACCGTGTGGCAAAAGATTCGCGCATCATCGATGCAATGATTCACGCTGCGCACAACGGTAAAAAAGTGACCGTGGTGGTTGAACTGCAGGCGCGCTTCGATGAAGCGGCAAACATTCACTGGGCGCGACGTCTGACGGAAGCGGGCGTGCACGTTATCTTCTCGGCCCCGGGGCTGAAAATCCACGCCAAGCTGTTCCTGATCTCCCGTAAAGAGGGAGACGACGTGGTGCGTTACGCTCATATCGGCACCGGGAACTTCAACGAGAAAACCGCGCGCATTTACACCGACTACTCACTGCTGACCGCCGATGCGCGTATCACCAATGAAGTGCGCCGGGTCTTTAACTTTATCGAAAACCCTTATCGTCCGGTGAGCTTCGACTATCTGCTGGTGTCACCGCAGAACTCCCGTCGTTTGCTTTACGAAATGATTGATAAAGAAATTGCTGCCGCCCAGGCAGGCGCGCCTTCGGGTATTACCCTGAAGCTGAACAACCTGGTCGACAAAGGACTGGTTGATCGCCTGTATGCGGCCTCGTGCTCCGGTGTGCAGGTGAACCTGTTGATTCGCGGTATGTGTTCATTGATTCCCGAACTGGAGGGCATTAGTGATAATATTCGCGTGATCAGTATCGTTGACCGCTACCTGGAGCACGATCGCGTCTATATTTTTGAAAACGGTGGCGAGAAGCGCGTTTACCTGTCCTCTGCGGACTGGATGACACGTAATATTGATTACCGCATCGAAGTGGCCACGCCGTTGCTTGATCCCCGACTGAAACAGCAGATCCTGAACATTATCGATCTGCAGTTAAGCGACACGGTGAAAGCACGCTATATCGACAAAGAACTGAGTAACCGCTATGTGCCACGTGGCAACCGCCGTAAAGTGCGCTCACAACTGGCGATTTACGACTATATCAAATCACTCGAGCAACCCGATTAACCTATGCCGATAAATGATAAGACGCCACGACCGCAGGAGTTTGCCGCGGTCGATTTAGGTTCTAACAGCTTTCATATGGTCATCGCCCGCGAGGTGGATGGCGCCATGCAGATTATTGGTCGCCTGAAACAACGCGTACATCTGGCTGACGGCCTTGATGACAAAAATATGCTTAGCGAAGAGGCGATGGAGCGTGGTCTGGCTTGCCTGTCGCTTTTTGCTGAGCGACTGCAAGGGTTCTCCGCTTCCAGCGTGTGCATCGTGGGCACGCACACATTACGTCAGGCGCTGAACGCACCAGAGTTCCTGAAGCGGGCAGAAAAAGTGATCCCCTACCCGATTGAAATCATCTCGGGGAACGAGGAAGCGCGTCTGATCTTTATGGGCGTTGAACACACCCAGCCAGAGAAAGGCCGTAAGCTGGTCATCGACATCGGCGGGGGTTCAACGGAGCTGGTCATTGGCGAAGACTTTGAGCCAAAGCTGGTTGAAAGCCGCCGCATGGGCTGCGTAAGCTTCGCGCAAATGTATTTCCCTGGCGGCACCATCAGCCGGGAAAACTTCCAGCGTGCCCGGATGGCGGCGGTACAAAAACTGGAGTCGCTTGCCTGGCAGTATCGCCTGCAAGGCTGGAACGTTGCACTTGGCGCTTCTGGCAGCATCAAAGCGGCGCATGAAGTGCTGCTGGAAATGGGCGAAAAAGATGGGTTCATCACGCCTGAACGTCTGGATATGATTCGCGAAGAGGTGCTCAAATTTAAGAGCTTTGACGCACTGAGTCTGCCGGGGCTGTCTGAGGAGCGCAAAGCGGTCTTCGTGCCGGGTCTGGCGATTTTGTGCGGCGTCTTTGATGCGCTGGCGATTCGTGAGCTGCGCCTTTCTGACGGCGCGCTCCGTGAAGGCGTTTTGTATGAGATGGAAGGCCGTTTCCGCCATCAGGATATCCGCAGCCGCACGGCGCAGAGCCTGGCGAACCAGTACAATATCGATCGTGAGCAGGCAAGACGTGTTCTTGAAACCACCACGCACATTTATGAGCAGTGGGCAGAACAGAATCCGAAGCTTGTTCATCCCCAGCTTGCTGCTCTGCTGAAGTGGAGTGCCATGCTGCATGAAGTCGGCCTGAATATTAACCACAGTGGGATGCATCGCCACTCCGCCTATATTTTACAAAACAGCGATCTGCCCGGCTATAACCAGGAGCAGCAAAGTATGATGGCGACGCTGGTGCGTTATCACCGCAAGGCGATTAAGCTCGACGATCTGCCTCGCTTTACGCTGTTTAAGAAAAAACAGTTCCTGCCGTTGATTCAGATATTACGCCTTGGCGTACTGCTGAATAATCAGCGCCAGGCCACGACCACCCCGCCAACGCTGCGACTGAAAACGGACGACCACCACTGGACGCTGAGCTTCCCGCACGACTGGTTCAGCCAGAACGCGCTGGTGCTGCTGGATCTCGAAAAAGAGCAGCAATACTGGGAAGCCGTCACCGGCTGGATGTTGAAAATCGAAGAAGAGCAGTCGCCAGAAATCGCGGCATAACCCGCCCTCTCAGGCGTCTTCGGACGCCTGAGTATCAATCAGGGATTCCATCGGTTTGGGTTTGCCGATTAGATACCCCTGTAAATAGTCAATGCCCAACGCACTGGCCGCGCTTCGTATCTCTTCGCTTTCAACATACTCTGCGACTACCAGCATTTTTTTCATCCGCGCCAGATGGCATATCGATGCCACAATCTGGTAATCCAGACTGTTATCCACGATGTTACGAATAAAGCTTCCGTCGATTTTCAGGATATCAGCATCGACGCTTTTAAGCCGCGCATAGCTCGCATAGCCGGTACCAAAATCGTCAATGGCAATCCGCGCCCCCATAATCTGGAGCTGTTTGACCGTCTGCATAGCCATCTCCGCATTGCAAAAATGGCTGTTTTCCGTGATTTCAAATATCAGCTGCCAGGCCTCTACGGCATATTTCTTTAGCAAGCGGCTGACCTCCAGGGGAAACTGTCCCCGACACACCGTTGAGGGCGCAAGGTTGATCGCAAAGCGCTTGCCAGGCAGTTTTTCACGGTGTTCAGCTAAAAACTGTAGCGTTCGCTCCAGCACCCAGAGATCGACGCGCGATGATAAGCCAAACTCTTGCGCTACGGGCAGGAAGCGGTCTGGCGATAACAGGCCGCCTTTTTCGTCCGGCATTCGCAGCAGAACTTCATGGTAATGATCGCCCCGAATGCCCATAACAGGCTGAACCATCAGCGCAAATTCATTCTGTTCCAGCGCGCGCTGCAGACGATTCATCATATCGACTTTATCTTTCAGACTTCGCTGCAGGTTCACCGCCCCACGCTGCTGCAGGCTTTCAGGATGGTTGGTGGAGAGCGAAAGATCGGCAATGACGCTCAACTCCCCCAGCAGTAAAAAAAGATGGTTAACCGGAGAACGCACATAGCAATAGCTGATCCCAACCTGAGGTTGCAGCGGCATGCCGTCCCAGACAAAACGGAACCCTTTGATATGCTCATCCAGCCCTTCAATGCGAGACTGATGAGATTCGGTATTCAGTCGTATAGCGAGATCGTGCCCAGGCAGCTGATAAACGCGCTCATTCGCCTCCAGTGAACCGTTAATCCATGCAGCCAGCTGCTGTTTATACTGGATGCGCAACAGGACCCCGTAGTTGCGTCCCAGCACTTCCAGTTCCGGAATGCGCAATAAGCACAACGCCGACCACGGAAACCGGGTTAACGTACGGGTCAGCGCCCGCAAATTCGGCATGTGGACCACCGGATCGAGAAACGCCAACCGTCGGGCACGTTGCGTGATATCCCGCTGGCGGGTGGCTAACATCGCCATGTAGATCACCACAAACGAGAACACCAGATAGCTCGAGGAGGTGATGGCCAGTTGAATGTCGTAGACCGGTGATAAGGGTATATAGCGGAAAAAGTAGTGAATAGAGACCACCAGTACCGGCGTCCAGATAAGCGAAATCAGTCGGTAGCCGAAGCGCATGGAGCCCCATAACATCACCGGCATCAGCAGGGACAATGTGTAGTTCGTGCCAAAAATCGAGCTGTTTTCGTTTATGGGAATCAACAGCAAAAAGAACAGGCTGCCCAAAATGGCTGCCCAGAGAATAAATTCCAGCACCGATACTTTTTTGTCGATTTGGGCACGAATCTGAGCAATCAGTCCGTTGATATAACGCGGATGGCGAATGAGTCGAATCAGCAAATAACAGAATGGCACACCGGTGAGCCCACTCACCAGCAAAGCCTGATAATTAATCAGGGTTCGAATACTCATCGGGTTGATACCCGCCATGCTTTCGCGGCTGTGATAAATCCCCAGATAGACAGCGAACTGGAAGAGCACTAAAAAGAGCGTCGCCGGGCAAAATACCTGCCAGAAAATGCGCTGCGACATCAATCGCACGTCCCCATAGGGCACCATATTCCGTCGGGGTGCAAACACCCGATAACCGCCCCAGCTGATCAGCAGCGGTATGACAAAATGGATGATCGAAGCCACCGTTTCGAAGAGGCCGATGGTGTCGTAATAACGATAGAAAAGCGCAAGGACGATGCCCGGCAACGCGGCCAGACCGAAAAACATCATCAATGCCAGCAGAAAAGCGAGCGGCAGATAGTAGAGAACGGCCACCCCCCCTGCGATCTGGGTATAGGTATTGGCGTAGCTGAGCAAAGGCAGAAGCACGATGGGCAGAATCAGAGGCAGCGCCCACCAGCGGTCTTTGTTTTTAATCAGGAGTGTGAGAATGTGCATAGATGCCCGTTTAACACCCTTTTGATCCTGAGGGTAAATTAAGACAGGCATCCAACCTGACGTAAATGTCGCAACCTTATGAAAGGAGACACACTGGAGGAGGGATTGTAGTTATGCACGCAGGGAAACTATTGACTTAAATCAAATCAATTGATTCAAATTACCTTTAGTAACGAACTTTTTTTGCATTTTTCTTTTTCCTATCAATGGGCTAAATACCTTAAACATCTTTTATACGATTACTTAATTTAATCATTGACGGATATTTACAGATTGCGTAATTGACCCTCTCTTCCCTCTGTGCCTTAATATCCCCATCGCCCAAAGGGTATGTCCAGGAAAACCACAGTGAGTCAGGCCACACGTATGCACAAACGACATCGATTTAACACTCGAATGACACGCATCATCCTGCTTATCAGCTTCCTGTTCTTCTTTGGCCGCTTTGTCTACTCCTCCATCGGTGCCTGGTATCATCATCAGGAAAAGGTGCAGTCTCAGCAATCCAGCCTGTCGGTTGAAACGCCCGTGCGCTAACGCGCGAACATCAAACCGCATAGTGATGATTCATAGGTGTTATCCCTCCTGTGAATATTTCCCTCGCCGTATCCCTGGCAACAACTTGCCAGCGTGAGAAGTGTATCGCACTGTATCTCTGCCTTCCGGCTTACGCACTCATACAAAGAAGCCGTTGTAATAAACAGTCGCGATACATAAACATGGTCTTCTGTGTCTGTCGTCATTCATAACCGATGAGGAGAAACACAGATGATGCGTCGCTATTTACTGCTTCCTTTCTTTGCACTCACGACTGCCACCGGTGCCTTCGCTGCTCCCCTGAGCGGGCTGAGTGCAGCTGAGGTGAACGGCCCTGCTGCCGTCGCCCCTCTTGAGCAGGCTCAACCACCGGCAAAACTCATTGTCGATCCGCCGCTAGCAGGCCCGCTGACAAAAGGTGCAGTCTTTATCCAGTACCGCGCTGAAAACCTGCGTATTGAACCCGTCTTCGGGCCCGAGGCGTTAAAAGTGACGCCGCGTATCGGTCACATCCACGTCATTGTGGATGACGCCCCCTGGCACTGGGCGGATACCAGCGGCGAGCCGGTGATCCTGGTCGGACTGCCTGCAGGCAAACACACGGTCACGATTATTCTGGCCGATCCGACCCATAAACCTCTCGATCGTAAAACCATTGCATTCACCGTGCCGCCCCACGCGGCCGTCCATCACTTTTAAGGCGCGTTAAGATGAAAAGATTGTCTGTGTTGACAGCGGGTCTGTTGGCAGTATCAGCCAGCGTATTCGCCCAGAATCCTACCAGCGTGGTGCTGGTTCATGGCGCCTTCGCCGATGGCAGCAGCTGGAATAAGGTGATTCAGCAATTGCAGAAACAGCATACGGAGGTCATTGCCGTGCAGCTGCCCCTGACATCGTTAAAAGAGGATGTCGCCGCAACCCGGCGCGCCATCGCCCGTGCGCATGGCGACGTGGTGCTGGTCGGTCACTCCTGGGGCGGCACGGTGATTACCGAAGCCGGCAACGATGCCCGGGTGAAATCCCTGGTCTACGTGGCGGCATTTGCGCCGGACGCCGGTCAGTCAACGGCAGACCTGGCAGAACGCTATCCCTCGCCACCGGGGAGTGCCGATATCGCTAAAACAGCCGACGGCTATTTGTATCTGCCCCCTGCCGCAGTGCGCCAGGACTTTGCCCCTGACGCCACCGCGACTGAACAGCAAAGCATCGCGGCCACGCAGGGGCCGATAAAGGCCAGTGCATTCGCTGAGAAAATCACCCGCGCCGCGTGGCATGACAAACCCAGCTGGTATGTCGTCAGCCAGAACGACCGAATGATTAATCCGGATCTTGAACGGGCGATGGCGCAACAGATTCACGCAAAAACCACGCAGGTTGCGGCAAGTCATGTCTCCATGGTCAGTCAGCCGGAGCAGGTTACGCGAGTGATTGAACAGGCGTTGATGGGGAAATAAAGAGACAAAAAAGCCCGCTTTACGCGGGCTGACAGGCTACAGGTTGGAGAGGGTTATTCCCACTCAATCGTCGCCGGTGGCTTGCCACTGATGTCATACACCACGCGGGAGATGCCGTTCACTTCGTTGATAATGCGGTTGGACACGCGGCCTAAGAAGTCGTAAGGCAGGTGCGCCCAGTGCGCAGTCATGAAGTCGATGGTTTCTACCGCACGCAGGGAAACAACCCAGTCATATTTACGGCCATCGCCCATCACGCCAACAGAACGAACCGGCAGGAACACGGTGAACGCCTGGCTCACTTTGTTGTACAGGTCAGCTTTGTGCAGCTCTTCAATGAAGATAGCATCCGCGCGACGCAGCAGGTCGCAGTACTCTTTCTTCACTTCGCCCAGCACACGCACGCCCAGACCCGGCCCCGGGAACGGGTGACGGTAAAGCATGTCGTACGGCAGACCCAGTTCCAGACCGATCTTACGCACTTCATCTTTGAACAGCTCACGCAGCGGCTCAACCAGACCCATCTTCATCTCTTTCGGCAGGCCGCCCACGTTGTGGTGAGATTTGATCACGTGTGCTTTACCGGTTGCAGAAGCCGCGGATTCGATCACGTCAGGGTAGATGGTGCCCTGCGCCAGCCATTTAACGTCTTCCAGTTTCAGGGCTTCTTCATCGAACACTTCGACGAAGACGCGTCCGATGATTTTACGTTTCGCTTCCGGATCGTTTTCACCAGCCAGCGCGTCGAGGAAGCGCTTCTCACCTTCCACGTGGATGATGTTCAGGCCGAAGTGGTCACCAAACATATCCATCACCTGCTGGGCTTCGTTCAGACGCAGCAGGCCGTTGTCCACGAAGACGCAGGTCAGGTTTTTGCCAATCGCGCGGTGCAGCAGCATCGCGGTGACAGAGGAGTCAACGCCGCCGGACAGGCCGAGGATGACTTTGTCATTGCCCACCTGCTGACGAATACGCTCAATCGCGTCATCGATAATTTTGGCTGGCGTCCACAGCGCTTCACACTGGCAAATATCGCGAACAAAACGATCCAGCATGCGCATACCCTGACGGGTGTGGGTCACTTCCGGGTGGAACTGCACGCCATAGAAGCGTTTTTCTTCGTTAGCCATAATGGCGAACGGACAAGTCTCGGTGCTGGCAACGGTCACAAAGTCAGACGGAATTGCTGTCACTTTGTCGCCATGGCTCATCCACACGTCCAGCAGCGGTTTGCCTTCTGCGGTCAGGGAGTCTTCGATACCGCGAACCAGCGCGCTGTCGGTCAAGACTTCTACCTGAGCATAGCCAAACTCACGCTCGTTTGAGGCTTCTACATGACCACCCAGCTGCATCGCCATGGTCTGCATGCCGTAGCAAACGCCAAATACCGGTACGCCCGCTTCAAAGACATATTGCGGTGCACGTGGGCTGTTATTTTCGGTGGTGCTTTCCGGGCCGCCGGAAAGAATAATGCCGCTTGGATTAAATTCACGAATTTGTGCTTCTGTGACATCCCACGCCCACAGCTCACAATAAACGCCCAGTTCACGCACGCGACGTGCAACCAGCTGTGTGTACTGCGATCCGAAATCCAGGATAAGAACGCGATGTTTATGAATGTTTTCCGTCATTGACGATAATTCCGAGGCAAGTGAAACAAAGCGCCCGGCATAAAGCCGGGCGCGGAAACTTATCAGGAGCCCAGACGATAGTTCGGGGACTCTTTGGTGATCGTCACGTCGTGAACGTGACTTTCCTGGATACCGGCACCGCTGATACGGACGAACTCTGCCTTCGTACGCAGCAGGTCGATGGTACCACAGCCGGTGAGACCCATACAGGAACGCAGGCCACCCATCTGCTGATGGATGATCTCTTTCAGGTGACCTTTATAGGCTACGCGACCTTCGATACCTTCAGGTACCAGTTTGTCAGCCGCATTGTCCGTCTGGAAGTAACGGTCTGAGGAGCCTTTCGACATCGCGCCCAGGGAACCCATTCCACGGTAGGACTTATATGAACGTCCCTGGAACAGCTCGATTTCACCCGGAGATTCTTCCGTCCCCGCCAGCATAGAACCCACCATCACGGCAGCAGCGCCAGCGGCGATAGCTTTTGCGATGTCGCCAGAGAAGCGGATACCGCCGTCAGCGATAACCGGAATACCGGTGCCTTCCAGCGCTTCAACCGCGTCGGATACTGCGGTGATCTGCGGAACGCCTACGCCAGTCACGATACGGGTCGTACAGATAGAGCCAGGACCGATACCGACTTTGACCGCGCTGCAACCCGCTTCGGCCAGTGCGCGAGCGCCTGCGCCCGTCGCAACGTTACCGCCGATGATCTGTAAGTCCGGGTATTTTGCACGGGTTTCACGAATACGTTGCAGCACGCCTTCGGAATGGCCGTGTGAGGAGTCGATCAGCAGGACGTCAACGCCCGCCGCCACCAGCGCGTCAACACGCTCTTCGTTACCTGCACCAGCACCAACGGCAGCGCCCACGCGCAGACGGCCATGCTCGTCTTTACAGGCGTTAGGTTTACGCTCTGCTTTCTGGAAATCTTTAACGGTGATCATGCCACGAAGGTGGAAGCTATCGTCAACCACCAGCGCTTTCTCAACGCGTTTTTCATGCATTTTTGCCAGCACGACGTCACGGGTTTCACCTTCGCGCACCGTCACCAGACGCTCTTTCGGGGTCATGTAAACGCTGACAGGCTGGTTCAGATCGGTTACGAAACGCACGTCACGACCGGTAATGATCCCCACCAGTTCGTAATCTTCCGTCACAACCGGGTAGCCCGCAAAACCGTTACGCTCGGTCAGCGCTTTGACTTCATGCAGGGTGGTGGTCGGCAGGACGGTCTGTGGGTCGGATACAATACCGGATTCATGTTTCTTCACGCGGCGAACTTCTTCAGCCTGACGCTCGATAGACATGTTTTTGTGAATAAAGCCGATGCCACCTTCCTGTGCCAGGGCGATTGCCAGGCGCGCTTCAGTCACGGTGTCCATAGCCGCAGAGAGCATAGGAATGTTCAGGCGAATGGTTTTCGTCAACTGGGTGCTGAGATCGGCAGTATTCGGCAGAACGGTGGAATGAGCGGGAACGAGGAGGACGTCGTCAAACGTCAGTGCTTCTTTAGCAATACGTAGCATGGGCAATATCTCTGACCTGGGTGGTTAAATATTGCCGTGGCATTATACAGAGCGTAACCGATTGCATCCACACTTTTTTATAAAAAATGCTTGCGATCGTCCCTGAGCGGGTTACTATCGACTGAATAACCTGCTGATTTAGAATTTGATCCCGCTCACATGTTATCCTCTCAGACCTCCTCAATTTTTACCGTTAGCCGCCTTAATCAATCGGTTCGTTTGCTGCTTGAGCAGGAAATGGGACAGGTCTGGATCAGCGGCGAGATCTCTAACTTCACGCAGCCCTCATCCGGTCACTGGTACTTCACGCTAAAAGACGACACCGCCCAGGTGCGCTGCGCGATGTTCCGCAACAGCAACCGTCGCGTGACGTTTCGCCCTCAGCATGGCCAGCAGGTTCTGGTTCGCGCCAATATCACTTTGTATGAGCCGCGCGGCGATTATCAAATCATCGTCGAAAGCATGCAGCCTGCGGGCGAAGGGTTGCTCCAGCAAAAATACGAACAGCTGAAAGCAAAACTTTCCGAAGAAGGCTTGTTCGATCAGCAGTTCAAGAAAACGCTCCCCTCACCTGCCCACTGCGTTGGGGTGATTACGTCAAAAACCGGGGCGGCACTGCACGATATTTTGCATGTGCTAAAGCGTCGCGACCCTTCCCTGCCGGTGATTATCTATCCGACTGCCGTTCAGGGTGACGATGCGCCAGGCCACATCGTTCGCGCCATTGAGCTGGCAAACGCCCGTCAGGAGTGCGACGTACTCATCGTCGGGCGCGGGGGCGGCTCGCTGGAAGACCTGTGGAGTTTTAACGACGAACGCGTGGCACGGGCCATTTTCGCAAGCCAGATCCCGATCGTCAGCGCCGTCGGTCACGAAACGGACGTGACCATCGCTGATTTTGTGGCGGATTTACGCGCGCCAACGCCTTCCGCTGCCGCGGAAGTGGTGAGCCGCAATCAGCTTGAGCTGCTGCGCCAGCTGCAGAACGGCCAGCAACGACTGGAAATGGCGATGGACTATTTCCTGGCCAACCGGACGCGCCGGTTTACTCAGCTTCACCATCGCCTGCAACAGCAGCACCCGCAATTGCGGCTGGCACGCCAGCAAACCGTGCTGGAGCGTCTGCGTCAGCGAATGAACTTCGCACTGGATAATCAGCTTAAGCGCGCGGTATCACGCCAGCAGCGCATTACGCAACGTCTGAACCAGCAGAACCCACAGCCGAAGATTTATCGCGCGCAAACCCGCATCCAACAGCTTGAGTATCGACTGGCAGACACTATCCGCGCACGTCTTAGCAGCACACGTGAACGCTTTGGCAATGCCGTCACCCATCTCGAGGCCGTCAGCCCGCTCTCGACGCTGGCGCGTGGCTATAGCGTAACGTCCGCCAGCGACGGCAAAGTGCTGAAGCAAACGAAGCAGGTCAAAGCGGGTGATCTTCTCACCACACGCCTGTCAGACGGCTGGGTCGAGAGCGAAGTGAAGGCGGTTCAACCGTTGAAAAAGCCCCGTCAGCGAAAAACCGGATAATTCTTCGTCGGTTACAAACTATACTGCTGCTATTCCCTTTTATCTGGCATTGCCCGAACTAAGGAGAGCAGCATGGCCTATCTTCACAGCGTTATTCCCCCCTATATTCTTCGTCGTATTATTGAGACTGGTTCAGAGCCGCAGCAGCGTTGCGCCCGGCAGACACTCACGCATGTTCAGTCCCTCATGGCCCATATGCCGGGGAAACCGGCCGCACCGCATGTTAATCAAGCCGGACAGCTGGAACGCGATATTTATGATGCCCAACAGAAGCAGGAATTGCCCGGCACTCAGGTGCGTTATGAAGGCCAGCCGTCCAACGGTGATGTCGCCGTCGATGAGGCTTATGACTATTTAGGGATCACGCATGACTTCTTCTGGAAAAATTATCAACGTGACTCTCTCGATAATAAGGGGCTGATTCTGACCGGCACCGTTCACTATGGCCGGGAATATCAGAACGCCTTCTGGAACGGGCAGCAGATGGTCTTTGGCGACGGTGACGGCGAAATATTTAACCGGTTTACGGTGGCTATTGATGTTGTGGCGCACGAGCTGAGCCACGGTGTGACCGAGACCGAAGCCGGGCTTATCTATTTCGAGCAATCTGGCGCGCTGAATGAATCATTGTCAGATGTGTTTGGCTCGCTGGTAAAACAGTACCAGCGCAAGCAAACCGCCGATAAAGCCGACTGGCTGATTGGTGAAGGGCTGCTGGCTGAGGGGGTCAACGGTAAAGGACTGCGTTCGATGTCAGAACCGGGTACTGCCTACGACGACCCGCTGCTCGGCAAAGATCCGCAGCCCGCGCATATGAAAGATTTCATCAAAACGCGCGAGGATAACGGCGGCGTACATCTCAACTCCGGTATCCCCAATCGGGCGTTTTACCTGGCCGCGACGGCGATTGGCGGCTATGCCTGGGAAAAGGCGGGTTATGCCTGGTACGACACGGTTTGCGACCGTAACCTGGCGCAAGATGCCGATTTTGACGCCTTCGCAAAACTGACGATTGCCCATGGGGAGAAACGTTCGGGAAGTGAGGTCGCCGCAGCCATTGAACAGGCGTGGAAAGAGACAGGAGTACTGTGATGCAGATTCCGGACCTGACGGATGACGCCGTCGTTGAGCTGGCACGCGAAGGCGGCGTCGCCTTCATTCCCAGACTGAGCGGCCAGCGCAGAATTACGCTCTCCACGCTTACCGAGACGCAGCGCCAGCGGGTGGTGAGTATTCTGGAGCAAGCGTTTCCGCGCGGTCAGCCGCCGGGTGAACCCTCTTCACCCGGCAGCGGCGATCAACGCTACTACCGTATTCAGATCATCTGGACGCAGCACAACCAGGCGCAGTACGCCGATATGATTGTGCTCGTCCCGGAACAGGAAGCGCCCGATTCGCTGGTCGAACTGTGGCAAAAAGGCGAAGGCTGCGTGTGCGATTAAGCGCCCGCGTTGACGAACTCGACGCGCTTTTTCGAGATCAGGCCGTGACCATTCTGGCAGAAATAGTCGACCGCACCGCAGGCTTTTAATACCTGGAGTGGCTGATGGCAGTCCGGGCAGCGGGCTTCCAGGGCGATATCTTTATCGCAATGCGTACAGTGGGCGACGCCATTTTGCGGCTCAAGCGCTGCGTGACAATCCGGGCAGGTAATCGACATGATGACTCCTTGACTGGGCATTCGTTAAGACGCTGATGGTAACATGCAGCACTCAGTGTGGACCACGCAGCTGTTGCTGTAAGGTCAAAAGCAGTTCCACTTCGGCTGTCCGGCGATGCGTCGTACGGCTCACTTCGTGCGGGTCGGTTTCAAACAGGCTTTTCGCCCCCAGAATGCGTTCTGCCAGGCAAAGGGCGTAAATCGTTCCCGGGACAGGCCAGCGTTGAACGTTATCGCCATCCACCAGCGTCAGCACATCCTCTGTACCGCGTCGGTCCTGGCTAATGACGCGACCGTCGCGCAGGTAAAACCACAGACCTTTTTTCTCGCCTGACGGACCGGCATATTTGTTGAGCCAGATATCCACCGGGATACCGCTCACTCGCCCTTGCAGGTGCGCCTCCCCTTCTGCCGTGGTGAAATCGCCTTTGCGGATGTCGTGGCCCAGCCGATCCCGGGCGGTCATCAGCTCCAGCGCCATATCGTCCTGCCCTCCCAGGTAACGCAGCGATTCACGCAGCATTGCCAGCACATGCGTGCCGATATCCAGAATCACGCCGTCAGGATGGCGCAGCGTTCGGGTGTCCGGTTCGCCGGTTGCAAAGTTAAGCGCAGCAGGTTCTCCCTTTGCGTTAAACCCGCTCGGCTCCTGCAAAAAACCTTCAATTTTGATGATGTCTGAAACGGTACTCAACAGTCCGCGTTGAACCGCGGCAAGTCGCGCCATCCAGTGGTCAAGGGCCAGCACGCGCGACGCCGCACCGGGAAGCGCCAGCAGTGTTTTCAGGGTTTGGATTTGAGAAAGTGTGCCCACGATGGGTTTTTCAACCACGATACGTGGGACAGAAGACGCAAGCGCCTGTTCAAGGATAGCAAGATGATGCAGGGAAGTAGTGGTAATAAACAGAGTATCGAGAGGATGGGAGAGAAGCTCAGCAAGTGACCTGCAACACGTGATGCCTTCTGGCTTTTTTGCTGGCTGGACATCAAAACCGAAACACCGCGCTGATTCGCCAGACAGCGTACGCAGTGCAGGCAAATAGGCCGTTTCAACCACCGCACCCAGACCAACAAATCCTAATAACATGCATACCTCGTCAAGAAATGACCGGGGCAAACGCCTGCCCCGGTCATTTTGATGAGGTTTTATCAGGCGTCAGCGACCGGTTTCGTCTGCACATTTTCCAGCATACGACGCACCGGAACAATGAGAAGCGTCAGCACAGCGGCACAAATCAGCAATGCGATGGAGCAGCGGGCAAAGAGATCCGGCAACATATCCAGCTGATCGGCTTTAACGTGACCACCAATCAGGCCTGCCGCCAGATTACCCAGCGCGCTGGCACAGAACCACAGACCCATCATCTGACCACGCATTCTTTCCGGCGCCAGCAGCGTCATGGTCGCCAGACCAATCGGGCTGAGACACAGTTCACCCAGCGTCAGCATCAGGATACTGCCGACCAGCCAGAACGGAGAAACACCTGCCCCGCCGTTGCTCAGCACATTCTGCGCCGCCAGCATCATCAGGCCAAAGCCTGCGGCTGCACACAGAATACCGATCACGAACTTGGTGATACTGCTCAGGCGGACATTATTACGCGCCAGCATCGGCCAGGCCCAGCTAAAGACCGGTGCCAGTAAAATAATGAACAGCGCATTGATTGACTGGAACCAGACGGCCGGAATTTCAAAATCACCGATCATGCGGTTAGTGTAGTCGTTTGCGAACAGGTTGAACGAGGTCGGCTTCTGCTCAAAGGCAGACCAGAAGAAGGCGGCGGAGACCAGCAGAATAAAGCAGACCAGTAGTCTGGCGCGCTCTTTACGGTTCAGCCCCGCAAAAACAAACAGGTAGATAAAGTAGAGTGCCACGGAGATGGCAATTACATAGACCAGTACGCTTGCCACCGCGACCGGGTTAATGACAATGACGCCCTGCGCAATCAGCGTCACGATAATCGCCACCCCAACCGCCAGCGCCACCAGCCATGCCCCCACGCCTTTTCTCTTCACCACCGGGTTGTTCCAGGTGGAGTCCAGGCCCACTTCGCTGTCGTAACGTTTCATCGCCGGAACCGCAAACACACGGAAGATGATTAACGCCACCAGCATTCCTATCCCCCCGATGCCAAAGCCCCAATGCCAGCCGTGCGACTTAATCAGCCAGCCCGAGATTAACGGCGCGATAAAGGACCCCATGTTGATGCCCATGTAGAACAGCGAGAAACCGCCGTCACGACGCGCATCGCCTTTCTTGTATAAGGTCCCTACCATGACCGAGATACAGGTCTTAAACAGCCCTGAGCCAAGCACAATAAACATCAGGCCGATAAAGAACAGGTTGTCCCCCATGATGGCCGAAAGCGCAATCGACAAATGGCCAAGTGCAATCAGAATAGAGCCGTACCAGACTGCTCTCTGCTGTCCGAGCCAGTTGTCCGCCAGCCATCCGCCCGGCAACGCCGCCAGATACATCGTACCGGCAAAGATACCGACAATCGCCGAGGCATTTTCACGCGCCAGCCCCATACCGCCGTCATAAACGGTTGCGGCCATGAACAGAATGAGTAACGGGCGGATCCCGTAGAACGAGAAACGTTCCCACATTTCCGTGAAGAAAAGCGAGCCAAGAGGATAAGGATGACCGAAAAAGGTTCGGCTTTCGTTTTTATTAACAGAGGATTGCATAATTCTCCCGAGAAGGTATGTCGTGTTGCGTGTAAGCACCGCGATGTACGCCGGTCAGTTATATATCTGGCCGATTTTTTACAGGCGGCGAAATGTTATTTAACCATTTGATAACCTGACGACAGTTTTGTCTAGTACCAACCCCGTGACTTTAAGATGAAAATTCGACAATTGTCTACTTTCTTAGATTTTATGTTGGCACTAAAACGATAAAGATTGACTTTAGAGGGTGAAATCGTTCGCCATTAACGGGCAAAAAAAACCCGCGACGAGCGCGGGCTTAGAGATGAGCATCTGGGATGCGTTTCATTATTTGCTTTTTTTAATGTGCTTAATCAAACGTTTACGTTTACGCATCTGGTTCGGAGTCAAAGTATTGCGCTTATTCGCAAACGGGTTCTCCCCTTCCTTGAACTGGATTCGGATTGGCGTACCCATCACGTCCAGAGATTTACGGAAGTAGTTCATCAGATAGCGTTTATAGGAATCCGGCAGATCTTTTACCTGATTACCGTGAATAACCACGATTGGCGGGTTATAACCACCGGCGTGAGCATATTTCAGCTTCACGCGACGGCCACGTACCAGCGGGGGCTGATGATCTTCTGCTGCCATGGTCATAATACGGGTCAGCATGGCCGTGCTCTGGCGACGTGTGGAGCTATCGTACGCTTCACGCACCGATTCGAACAGGTTACCGACGCCACTGCCATGCAGTGCCGAGATAAAGTGAACACGTGCAAAGTCGATGAAGCCCAGACGGAAGTCCAGCATCTCTTTGACCTGCTCTCTGACATCGTTGCTCAGGCCATCCCATTTGTTGACGACGATAACCAGTGAGCGCCCACTATTGAGGATAAAGCCGAGAAGTGAGAGATCCTGATCGGAGATGCCTTCACGCGCATCGATAACCAGCATAACCACGTTGGCATCTTCAATCGCTTGCAGGGTTTTAATGACGGAGAATTTTTCGACGACATCGGTGATTTTGCCGCGCTTACGCACGCCCGCGGTGTCGATCAGCACATATTCGCGCTCGTCACGTTGCATGGGAATATAAATGCTGTCACGCGTGGTGCCAGGCATATCATAAACAACCACGCGCTCTTCACCCAGAATGCGGTTGGTCAGCGTTGATTTACCCACGTTAGGGCGACCAACGATGGCCAGCTTGATGGGCAGATCCTGCGGATTGAAATCATCCTCAGGCTCTTCTGCACCTTCAACACCCTCTTCGAACTGTGCCCAGTAGGCAGCATCTTCGTCCACTTCTTCCTGCGGGTTAACTTCGTCGACCCACGGCAGCAGAACGGTTTCCAGCAGGCTGGTCACGCCACGGCCATGAGACGCAGCGATAGGATAGATGTCACCCAGACCTAACGACCAGAAATCGGCGACGGCCTGATCGGCATCGATACCGTCAGTTTTGTTTGCGACCAGGAAGGTCGGTTTTTCACGGGAGCGCAGATGTTTGGCGATAGCGGTATCCGCAGGCATCAGCCCGGCACGGGCGTCCACCATAAAGAGCACCACATCCGCTTCTTCGATTGCCAGCAGAGATTGCTCTGCCATGCGTGTTTCCACTCCGTCTTCCGTCCCGTCAATACCGCCAGTATCGATACAGATAAACTCGCGACCTTCCACTTCAGCACGACCGTACTTACGGTCACGAGTCAGCCCCGGGAAATCCGCTACCAGCGCATCACGGGTGCGTGTTAAACGGTTAAAAAGAGTGGATTTTCCAACGTTCGGGCGCCCGACAAGCGCGACCACAGGTACCATGTTTGAAGCCTCATAAAATTCAAAATAACGTCGCAATTACGGCGTATTTAAAAATGTCAAAACGGCCCCTGAGTGAACAGGGGCCGTTTAGTATACTACAACCGCAACGATTAACGCGTAATCGCGTATAACGTGCCGTCTTTCGCCTGAATCAGCAGTTTGCCATCCGCCACGACCGGATCGGTCAGGAAGCCGGAGCTATCCACTTTATCCTGGGCAACGAAGCGACCCGTTTGCGGATCAATCCAGTGCATATAACCTTCGCTATCGCCAACGACCAGGCTGCCATTATACAGCACCGGGGCTGTCAGCAGACGGTGCAGCAGATCGCTTTGCGTCCACATCGTTACGCCACCCTCGGTACTGAGAGCCAGCAGGCGATCGTTTTGATCCACCAGGTAGATACGGTTGCCGTCAACGATAAAGTCATTCACCGAACCCAGCTCGCGTTTCCACATAATCTGGCCGCTGCGCAGATCCATCGCGGTCAGGTTACCGTTATACGCCAGGGCATAAACCACCCCGTCAACGATCACTGGCGTGGTATCAACGTCGCTCAGACGGTCGATCTCAGTTGGACCGGTTGCCTGAGAAATACGTTGCTGCCAAATCATTTGCCCTTGTTCCATCAGCACCGCACTCACGCGACCGTTGTCACCGCCCACAATGGCGGCACCAAATGCGGTTGCCGGAGCGGATTCACCGCGCAAGGACAAGGAAGGCATGTCGAGGTTAACAGTCCATTTCACCGCACCGTCAGCTTCGTTCAATGCCTGAAGCTGACCATTACTGGTGTGAATCAGAACGACGCCATCGCTCACCACCGGGCGAGACAAGGCTTCACCCGCAACACGAGTCTGCCATGCCACTGAGCCATCGCTGGTGTTCAGGGCATAAACCTGCGCCTTTTCACTGCCAATGTAGACGTGTCCGCCGGAAACCGTAACACCGCCAGAAAGCAGGGCTGGCGCACGCGAGAACCAACCGTCTTTTTCCGCCAGGTTCACGGACCACACTTCCTTGCCATCATCGGCATTAAACGCGGTCACGGTCCCTTTACGGTCGGCAGCATAGACTACGCTATCCGCGAACGCAGGGTGGAGGTTGGAATAGAAATCACCAATACCGCTACCGACGGAGGAACTCCATGCGGTAGAGGGGGTAAACTGGTTTTCAACCGTCGGCAACGGGGACATTTTAACAACATCTTCTTCGCCACTGAACAGTGAACAGCCACTCAATAACGTAACGGAAAGCAGTCCTGGCAGAAGTAATTTACGCAATTGCATTGGGTCCCTCTCAGACGGACAAATTATTGATTTTCATCTGCATCATTTCGCTCAGCGCTGGAGAGGCGTTGCTTTTCACACCCGCTTCCCATGCGTCGCGCGCGCCTTTTTTGTCACCCTTGCTCAGCAATGCTTCGCCGCGCAAATCGGCAACGATGGCTGCAAAGCCTTCGCCCTTAATGGTGTCGAGCGTTTTCAGCGCGTCATCCGCTTTTTTCTGTTGAACCTGAATACGCGCCAGGCGGAGATTAATCACCGCTTTCAGATTTTCATCGTCTGCCGCAGAAAGACCCTGCGTCAGCTGCGCAGCCGCTTTATCCAGTTCGTTTTTATCAACAAACTGCTGAGCGACTTCTAAAGACGCCAGCGCGCCATAGGTATTTTTGTTGTCCGCGGCAAATTTCTCTGCGGCGGTCAGCGTTTGCGGCTGATCGGCACGAATCGCACTCACGGTCGCTTCGTAAGACTGTGAGGTCCCACGCGCTGAATCCGCCTGGTGGCTGTTCCAGTAGCGCCAGCCAAGCAGCGCGCCTACACCTAAAATCACCCCAACAGCCAGGGCTTTGCCGTTTTCAGCAAAGAAGCGTTTAATCGCATCGACCTGGTCGTTTTCGTTCTCGTACATTTCCACGCTGTTCTTCCCCTTAGCCCAGTAAAGTGCGCAAGTGCGCCGCAACGCCATCCTGCGTTACCGTTGTTTGCTCACCAGAGCGCAGGTCTTTCACGACCACTTCGCTGTTTGCGACTTCGGTCTCGCCCAGCACCAGTGCAACGCTTGCGCCCCACTTATCAGCACGCGCAAACTGTTTTTTAAAGTTGCCGCCGCCGTGGTTGGTCATCAGCTTAACGCCCGGTAACGCATCGCGTACCCGTTCAGCAAGCTGCATGGCTGCAGACTGCGTTTCCGCACCTGAAGCAACCAGGTAAATATCGACAACAGAATCGGCTTTAAATTCCGGATTAACCGCCTGAACCAACAAAACAAGTCGTTCAAGACCCATCGCAAAGCCAACAGCAGGCGCTGCACGGCCACCGAGTTGCTCAACCAGACCGTCATAACGGCCCCCGGCGCAGACGGTTCCCTGGGAACCCAGGCTGGTGGTCACCCACTCAAAGACCGTACGGTTGTAGTAATCCAGACCGCGCACCAGACGTTGATTCACGGTATAGGCAATGCCCGCCGCTTCCAGCAGCTTGCACAGGCCCGCAAAGTGTTCACGAGACTCGTCGTCCAGATAATCACCCAGCGCCGGCGCATCGTTCAGCAAGGCCTGTACGTCGGGGTTTTTTGAATCCAGCACGCGCAGCGGGTTGCTGTACATACGACGCTGGCAATCCTCGTCGAGCTTCTCTTTATGCTGCTCAAGGAAGGCGACAAGCGCATCGCGATAGTGAGCACGTGCTTCAAGCGAGCCAATAGAGTTCAGCTCAAGCGCAACATGCTCAGAAATACCCAGCTCACGCCACCAGCGGGCGGTTAGCATGATAAGCTCGGCGTCGATATCAGGACCCTGCAGGCCAAAGACTTCAACACCCAGCTGATTAAACTGACGGTAACGCCCTTTCTGAGGACGTTCGTGGCGGAACATCGGGCCGATATACCACAGGCGCTGCTCCTGATTGTACAGAAGACCATGTTCGATGCCGGCGCGTACGCAGCCCGCCGTACCTTCCGGACGCAGCGTCAGGCTGTCGCCGTTACGATCCTCAAAGGTATACATCTCTTTTTCAACGACGTCGGTCACTTCGCCGATCGCACGCTTGAACAACGGGGTCTGCTCTACAATCGGCAAACGGATTTCGCTGTAACCGTAGCTGCCGAGCACCTGTTTAAGTGTGCCTTCAATGCGCTGCCAGATGGCGGTTTCGCCAGGCAGATAATCGTTCATGCCGCGGATGGCTTGAATGTTTTTTGCCACGTTTATTCTCTTTCTATATACAAAAAAGAACCCATCAAGTGGGTTCAATCATACACGGGAAGCACAAGGCTTCCCATCACGTTATTTTTCAACCTGCTGAATGCTGATACGCTGCGCTTCATCCAACATGGTGGCTTTGGCGCGAATGCGGGCTTCAAGCTGGTCAATCATGTCATTATTATCCAGACGATCGCGACGAATGCCATCTTCATAGAGACCACTTTTCTTGTTACCGCCGGTAACGCCAAGCGTGGAGACCAGCGCTTCACCCGGACCGTTAACCACACAGCCAATGATGGACACATCCATCGGAGTGATAATATCTTCCAGACGTTGCTCGAGCGCATTCACGGTGCCGATGACGTCAAACTCCTGGCGTGAGCACGTTGGACACGCAATAAAGTTGATCCCGCGCGCACGGATACGCAGCGACTTCAGAATATCGAATCCAACTTTGATCTCTTCCACCGGATCGGCAGCCAGAGAGACGCGCAAGGTATCACCAATCCCTTCCGAGAGCAGTAACCCCAGGCCGATCGCTGACTTCACCGAGCCACTGCGCAGGCCACCCGCTTCGGTGATCCCCAGATGCAAAGGCTGATCGATCTGCTTCGCGAGCAGGCGATAAGACTCCACCGCCAGGAATACGTCAGACGCTTTGACGCTGACCTTAAACTGATCGAAGTTCAGACGATCGAGATGATCCACATGACGCATGGCCGATTCCAGCAATGCCTGCGGCGTCGGTTCGCCGTATTTTTCCTGCAGATCTTTTTCCAGAGAACCGGCGTTAACGCCGATACGGATGGGAATATTTTTATCGCGTGCGCAATCGACCACGGTACGAATACGCTCTTCGCTGCCGATATTACCCGGGTTAATGCGCAGACAATCCACGCCATATTCCGCCACTTTGAGCGCAATACGATAGTCGAAGTGAATATCAGCCACCAGCGGAACGCTGACCTGCTGTTTGATCAGCCTGAAGGCCTCGGCGGCATCCATCGTCGGCACGGAGACGCGAACGATGTCCGCGCCCACGCGTTCTAATGCTTTGATTTGATTAACAGTCGCCTCAACATCCGTGGTTCGGGTGTTGGTCATCGACTGGACGGCGATAGGTGCACCATCGCCGATCGGCACATTACCAACGTAAATCCGTTTCGATTTTCTACGTTGAATCGGAGCCTGGTTATGCATGAAAAATCTCCCGCGTTGCCCGCTTATTACTGTGCTGCTGATTGTTCGGCATTAACGGTAAGACGCGCAACCTGGTTAGTTCTGATAAAACGGCTCAAATCGACAGGTTTACCCTGGAACTGAATCTGGACCGCGGCTGGTGCGCCAATTTTAAGCTTATACGGCGCCTGACCGGTTAAATTTAACGTGCCATCTTTACGTTGCAGGCCGCTAAACAGTTTTTTACCCGTCGCGTCGGTGACTTCAAGCCAGCAATCAGCCGAGAAATTCATGACTAACGCGTTGGGATCGGTCGCCGTGTTAGCGACGCCAGCCTGATCGGTTGGCAGAGGCTGCGTTCCCGCTGCGTTATCGGTACCCGGCGTTGCTGCCGGCGTGGTCGTTGCGGTATCAACGTTTGCCTGAGACGGGGCAACGACCGCATTTTGATCCTGAGCAGGGGCAGTCGCCGGGGTCTGAGGCTCTACAGCCCCAGTGGAATCCGTGGCGGCCGTTTGCGGCTCGGTGGTGGTCGCTGGGCTATCCGTAGTTAACGGCACGCTTTGCGCGCCGCTATTTGCAGAATTGTTCAGCTCAGCTGAGGACTGATCGGCCATTGTCGTGATCTCTTCCTGCTGCGCCTTGTGGTTTTGCCACCACCATGCGCCCGTCAGACCAATCACCACAAACAGCACCAGCCAGGTAAAGCTCATCAGCCAGCCATCACGCTTTTTACGGCGTTTGCCCAGAGAGAACGTCTGCATCGGTGCCACTTTCGCCGCCCGTACAGGAACCTGCTTTTCCATCATTGGCAGCAGTTCGTTCTCAGGAATATGCACCAGTTTTGCATAAGAGCGGATATAACCACGCAGAAACGTTGAAGCCAGATCGGCAGGTGCCTTGTCTTCTTCAATGTTGCGAACCGTGGAGACTTTCAGGCACAAGCGTTCTGCAACGGCTTGTTGACTGAGTCCGAGTTGTTCACGGGCGTTGCGAAGACGAACGCCAGTGGAGAGTGCTTCATTTTGGTCGTGAGTGGCTTCAGTATTCATTCGCTACAACTACTGGTACGTGTAAATTAGGATTGAGGTGCCGGTAAGTCACAATGCCACCCGCACCGCGAAACTTCTGGTCAGTTAACCATAAACAGACAGTATAGGACTGCCAGGCCTATGAAGACAGTTTAGTCCTCACTGACGGGCTAAACTGTTGTTACGTCGTTACATACTGCCTTAAAGTCGTATGAAACGCACCGTAATTATCATTCAGACACGATGAAATGGCTGACTATCCCCTCTTCCTCTGCACCACGGCGCGCAATTGCACCGTGGTCGTCCAGGAATTAGACGGCTTTAACGTCTATCGCTTCACCCTGCATACGCTTACGTAACGTACGCTTGGTCCGGTCAATCACCTCACCGGCAAGCTGCCCGCAGGCGGCATCGATATCATCACCACGGGTTTTACGCACGATGGTGGTGAAACCGTATTCCATCAACACCTTGGAGAAACGGTCGATACGGCTGTTTGAACTGCGGCCATACGGCGCTCCCGGGAACGGGTTCCATGGAATCAGGTTAATCTTACACGGCGTGTCTTTGAGCAGTTCAGCCAGCTGATGCGCGTGATCGGTGCCGTCGTTAATGTGATCGAGCATAACGTACTCAATCGTCACGCGGCCCTGGTTGGCGTTGGATTTCTCCAGGTAGCGGCGCACGGCGGCGAGGAAGGTTTCGATATTGTACTTTTTGTTGATCGGTACAATTTCGTCACGGATTTCATCGTTCGGTGCGTGCAGGGAAATCGCCAGCGCGACGTCAATCATATCGCCCAGCTTGTCCAGCGCAGGCACAACGCCTGACGTGGAGAGCGTGACGCGACGTTTAGACAAGCCAAAACCAAAATCGTCCAGCATGATTTCCATGGCCGGAACCACGTTTGTCAGGTTCAGTAACGGCTCGCCCATCCCCATCATCACCACGTTGGTGATAGGACGCGTCCCGGTGACTTTTGCCGCACCGACGATTTTCGCCGCGCGCCACACCTGACCAATGATTTCAGAGACGCGCAGGTTACGGTTAAAGCCCTGCTGCGCCGTTGAACAGAATTTACACTCCAGCGCGCATCCGACCTGCGAAGAAACGCACAGCGTCGCGCGATCGTCTTCGGGGATATACACGGTTTCGACGCGTTGATCGCCTACGGCAATCGCCCATTTAATGGTGCCGTCAGCGGAACGCTGCTCTTCGACCACTTCTGGGGCGCGGATTTCAGCCACTTCCTTGAGCTTGTTACGCAGCACTTTATTGATGTCAGTCATGTCATCAAAATCGTCGCTGCAATAGTGATACATCCATTTCATCACCTGATCGGCACGAAATGGCTTCTCGCCCATCTCTTTGAAGAACTCGCGCATCTGCTGACGGTTCAGATCCAGCAGGTTGATTTTTCCATTTTTAGTGGGAACCGCTTCGATGACGATTTCGGAGGTGTTAACTAGTTCAGACATAATATTTCTCGGCCTCGTTGTTACACGTTATGGCCCGTGGAGGGTTGAAAAGAAACGCCCCGGCAAGCAGTTTGCTCATCCGGGGCGTTGCATTGTACAAAGTCTGGCGCAGGGATGCCACGTTTGCACGCGGCATTTACGAAAAATAAACTTTTTCGTGCGCAGGTATTAGCGTGTGCGAGCGCACACTTCGCCTTCAGCGAAGAAGTAAGCGATTTCACGTGCGGCAGATTCAAGGGAATCAGAACCGTGAGTGCCGTTCTCGGTGAAGCTGTCAGCGTAATCTGCACGCAGGGTGCCGGCCAGAGCGTTATCCGGGTTCGTTGCACCCAGCAGGTCACGGTGGCGCTGTACGGCGTTTTCGCCTTCCAGTACGGATACCACGATCGGGCCAGACGTCATGAACTCTACCAGACCATCAAAGAATGGACGGCCTTCGTGCTCAGCATAGAAACCGCGCGCCTGCTCAACGGTCAGGTGCAGCATTTTGGTGCCCACAATTTTGAACCCTGCCGCTTCAAAGCGCGCAAAGATGTTACCAATAACGTTTTTTGCCACCGCGTTTGGTTTGATGATGGAAAAAGTACGTTCAATAGCCATGATTACCTCTGTGATTTGTTCTGTTGTTTTGCATACCGCAGTATGGTGTGGCGCGGATTATAAAGAGCAATGAGGCCATTGCCTATGGATGCAGGTAACATTTTTTTAAAATAAGACGAGTTTTAGCAACAGGTATCAGGCGCGCATTCCGTGCAGGTGATGTTTACAGAGAGAACAATGCAAAGCATCCGACGCCAGCGCCCAGAAAACGCGATGGCATGAGCGGCAGGTTCTTTCACTGGCCGAAAGGCGTTTTATCGCGGAAAGCCCTCGCCTCTTTTCAAGTTTTACCGCCTGATGCAAGCATACTGCGGCACAGCCACCACATCCGGTACAGGCTGCGGCATCAAGAATAACCTCCCCCGCGTCAAAACGAAGGCACTTTTCCGGACAGGCTCGCCAGCAGGCGCTGCACATCACACAGCGCGAAGGATCAATCGACAGGGCTATCTCGCTTTGCTCCTGGAAGAGTTGCCGCACCCGTCTGATGCCAGGACGAACCGCCGCGCTGTTAACGTGCTCTCGCGGAACATGAAACAGGCTCCGTCGGGCAAGATTCACCGCTACGACCGCTGGCGGCTTTATCCCCCATACCGGCTCACCGTAAGCCTTCAGCACCAGGTTGAGCTGTGCAATGGCCAGCAGCCAGGGCTCGTTTTGCTCAAGCGTGAGTGCGACAAAACGAATTCCATACTCGCGGTGCCAGAGAAGCAGTTCGTTCACCGCTGGAGCCTGGTGTGAGAAAGGCCCAACCAGCGTGTCACCGCTGTAATACCGTGTCGCCGGTGACGGGCCTGAGATAGCCTCTGCGGGGCAGACGAACAGGCAGTTACCGCACTGAATGCACATCGATGCATCGACGTTCATCCCGCCTTCCACGGGTGAAAAGACCTGAGCAGGGCACTCGCCTGCACAGGTCTGACACGTGGCGTAACGGAAGCGACGACGGACGCAGTGCTGCGCGATCGCCATCGCCGGTTCAAAGGTGAAGATCGCCATTAGCCAATACTAAAAAAGACGTAGCGCAGCATGACTTCGCCAATGACCAATCCAATGCTCCCCGCCATGATCGCCAGCCGCTTATTTCTGAACAGTCCGGCGGCAAACACCAGCATCCCCACCACTGAAAGGGTCTGGCTCAACACATGAAAACCCTGCATTTGCTGCAACAGGGCGACAGGGTGATGAGGCAAAGTGACGATGGACACATCGGCAGCGGCGATATCCGCCATCCAGAGTGGCTGGACGATCAGACGAATCAGCACAACCAGCATCGCAATGGCGGCGGCAATCCGCAGCGTCGTGGTTTGACGCGGTTCGACGTTATCCATACAGGCAAAGGCAATAATGACCGAACCGACAATGCCCACGGTGCCAAAAAAGAGGATCAGCGTATTAAAATGCTGCCAGGTCACCACCGACGTGTGCATATAGATTTGCGCCATACAGAAGACATCGATCGCCCCTAGGCATGCCGCCACCACCAGCAGCCCTTTCCAGCCCGGTTTTTTTGCCAGCAACAGCAACGACGCCAGCCCCAGACAAGCCAGATAGAGACTCGCAAAGATGATTTCGCGGCTAAGCCATGAACTCCCCACGTGGCGCAGCGCGTTCAGGGCATTAAGCGGATAACCCATGTGCAGCGTAGAGGCGATCAACCCGATACAGGCAAGGGCAAAAGCGGTCGCCGCAATCGGGAATACGCGCTGGCGTGCCGCCTGCGCGCTCACCTGCGGTTGAGGAGCGAGTGCCAGCCAGAGCGTCGCCCCCACCGATCCCTGCAAAAACAGCGTAAAAACGAGCAGCGGTAACTCATGCATGGCGTTTGCCCTCCTTCTCTGCACCCTGGTGCGCCTTAATAACCAGATTTGGCTGGGTTATCGCGGAGTCCGGTAACCCTTTTACATCACACAGGCTGCCGTATTTGGCGCGCAGTTCGTCAATCGGGCCGAATTTTATCGCTTCCAGCGGGCAGGTGGCGACGCACACGGGCTGCTCCCCTTTTGCCTGCAAGTCTACGCAAAAATCGCATTTCGACATTTGCCCGGTCTGCGCATTCAGCTGGGGCGCGCCATAAGGACAGGACCATGCGCAATATCCACAGCCGACGCATTTGTCGGTATCGACACGCACGATGCCGTCACCGGGACGCTTGTGCATTGCCGTTGTCGGGCAGTTTTTAGTGCAGATGGGGTCGGCGCAATGGTTGCAGGAGAGAGAGAGCGTGTAGGCAAACACGTTATTACTCACCCCGCCTTGTCCGGTTGGGATAAAACCTCCGCCATTCACTTCGTATACGCGGCGAAAACGTCTGCCCACCTCAAGGTTGTTTTTATCTTTGCACGCCACCTGACAGGCCTTACAGCCAGAGCACCGGGAAGCGTCGATAAAGAAGCCCAGCTGTTTATCGCTCACCGGCGCGTAATCTTTAAATTGGCTCATGCTTTTGCTACCTCAACCAGCATAGTTTGATGTGAATTCCCTTTCGCCAGCGCGGTGATGCGGGCTGAGCTCAGCACGTTGGCACAGCCGCCGCGATCCACGCCCTGTTCATCAGGATGCCACCAGGCACCAGCCTGCATTGCTACAACGCCAGGGATGATACGCGGCGTCACTTCAGCCGGGATCTGGCAAATGCCGCGTTCGTTGTGAATACACACGCTGTCGCCCTGCCTGATGCCGCGCTTTTCAGCATCCTGCGGATTGATCCACAATTTTTGCGGCTGGACTTCGACAAGCCAGGGGTTTGCATACTGAGTGGAGTTTGCGCGGTTCTTGCCTTTCCATGTGATCAACTGTAACGGGAAGGTCTTCGCCAGCGCATCTTCAGGCCCTTCGTGCGCGGGAACATAGTGTGAAAGCGCAGGAATTTCCGGATGGTGCATGTCGTAAAGACGCTTTGAGAAAATCTCGATTTTCCCGGACGGCGTCGGGAACGGGTGGTTTTGCGGATCGCGAATGTTCTCTTCAAAGGCGATGTAAGGGGCGCTTTTGAATAAATGCTGACGGGTCTGCTGCAGTGTCGCAAAGTCGGGTAGATTTTCATCCGGCATCGACAGGCGTGTTTGTTCCCAGATATGTTCAATCCAGCCTTTTTCATCGCGACCCTGGCTGAACTCGGCTTCAATGCCTAACTTCTTAGCGACCTCACGCAGCCAGTCATAGTCGGAGCGACGTTCAAACTCCGGTTCGATCAACTTTTCCGACAGGATCAAATAGCTCGCCGTGCCCCAGGTTTCACCTATATTCCAGCGCTCCATAAAGCTGGTTTCAGGAAGGAGAAGATCGGCATATTTCGCGCTGGGCGTCATAAAGAGATCGCTTGCGACAATAAAGCGGATCTTCGATTCATCTTCCAGCACCCGCGTCGCCTGATGCAGATCGGGGTTTTGATTCGCCAGATAGTTACCGGCAAGCGAGAAGAGAATACGGATATTACTGTCCAGCCTGTCGGCCTCTTTCAGCCCCACGTCTGGGGTCACTTTGCTGGCATCGTCTGCGGCCTGCACCCAGTTCATCACCGAAATTTTGGCTTTCACCGGGTTATCGGGCATTTCAGGGCCGGCGGCGAATTTACGGTTTGCGCAGCCGCCGTAGCCCGCCGCCCAGCCGCCCTGAATACCGACGTTGCCGGTAATGCTCGCCAGCAGCGTTGAGCCACGGGCGGTGCGCTCACCGCAATTGTGACGCTGGGGTCCCCACCCCTGAATCAGGGCCGCAGGTTTGGTATTGGCATAATCTCGCGCCAGCTGGCGGATCGTCTGCGCCGGAACATGGGTGATTTTTTCTGCCCATTCCGGCGTTTTGACCACGCCATCCTTTGCTCCGGTCAGGTAGGCCACCAGCGATTCGTTAGCCGGCACGCCCTCAGGCATCGACGCCTCGTCAAACCCCAGGGTGTAACGCGTGATAAATTGACTGTCGTGAAGATTTTCCGTCACGATGACATACATCATCGCATCCATCAGCGCATTGTCAGTGGTTGGCAGAAGCGGGATCCACTGATCGGCCAGGGAAGACACGGTATCGGAATAACGCGGGTCAACGACGATAAAGCGGGTACCGTTTTGCTTCATCTTCTGGAAGAAATAGTTGCTGTGACCAAAAATTGTCTCGGTGGGATTGTGCCCCCACAGGATCACAAGTTTGGTGTTCAGCAGCGTATCGAGCGAGCTTCCGCTGGCGGCCGTGCCGTAGGTAAAGGGCGTGGCGGCGGCGGTATTGCCCATACTGACAGAATGATAGCTCTCCAGATATCCGCCGGTTAAGTTCAGCAGACGACGCACCATTTTATCGCCGGAAAAGGTGCCGCCAGACACCGCCGTGCCAACATGGACATAGCGCGATGCTGCACCGTATTGTGCGGTCAGCGTTTTCAAATTGCTGGCAATAAGCGTGGTGGCTTCATCCCAGGAAATACGTTCAAATTTCCCTTCTCCGCGCTTACCGACGCGCTTCATGGGATATTTAAGCCTGTCGGGATGATAGACAAATTTTCGGTACGCTCGTCCGCGCACACAGGCGCGCATGACGGGCATTTCGGGATCAAGCGCATTATCAGGCCGCGTGGAAATTCGCGTGACGACACCGTCACTGACATGGGCACGAATATCGCATTTTCCGCCGCAGTCAAAAGTACTGCAGGTCTGAACCACTTTTTCCGGGCTTACTTTCGCCACGGCCGGGGCCGGCTCAGCCTGACCGCGTGAGGGTAAAGAGATAAAAGGCAGCGCAACCAGCGCCGAGCTTGCCTGAATAAAGTGGCGTCGTGAGACCGGGGGTAACCCCCCTGCTTCCTTATTTTTAGTTTCGTTCATCATTCGTTCCTTCAAATAAAAAACTATTTTCGCTTGTGCGTCTGAAGGGACGTTTGACGTTTATCAATATAAGGCGTAAGGAGGCAATTTCTTTATTTGTAATAATAATCAATCACGAATGAATGGCGTTATTTATTCAAATAAAAAATGAATTATATTAAATTCATTGATTAGTTAAATTATTCTTGGCGCAATTCAAACGTCACTGCAACCGTCTGCCCCTGTTCATCCATCACGACTAACTGATAGCTCCCCGCCGTGCTGAGAGTAAGCGTGGTGCCCGACGTCGCCGCATTGAGGCTCTCGCCATTTAAAAACCACCAGCGTCGTCCTTCCCCTCCCGTCGTTGAAACAGGCAAATGAACACTCTCCTGGCCAGGTAAACGCTTAATCACCGCGCCCTCGCGTAGGCCTGACAGAATCAGCGGGGCGGCGCCTAAGGTATTCATCGGTGGGCAGGTTTTAGATGCGGCAGGAAGGCGGGCCGCGCGCCTCTCGGATGGAGGGAGCCAGGGTTCGAGCGGCAAAGGCCAGACATCCAGCGTTTTCTCTGTCGCATCAGGGCAATCTGCGGCTACACGGTTACCCTCTTTATCCACCCAGATCGGGAAATGTATTCCACGCGCACCTTCCTGTTCGGGCAGTAAAAGCGTGGGTGGCTGGCTGCCTTCCAGCAGCCAGGTGGCCAATCGGCGGCGACAGTTTTCACTGCCTTCGGGCAAAGCTTGCCCGCCCGGCCAACAGACCACACCCCGACTGACGGTCTCAGGACGTGGATCGCGGGGAAGTCGCGCTTCGTCAATCGTAGAACGCGACTGAAGCATATTATTCACCTGGTTTAACAGCGGAACCGCGCTGGCAAAGCCAAACTGTCCGGCAACCGGTGTGCCATCCGGGCGGCCTGTCCAGATACCAATAAGGTAACGCGCATTAATCCCAACGGCCCAGGCATCGCGATAGCCATAACTGGTCCCCGTTTTCCAGGCGAAAGGCGCGATCTGCGGCAGTGTGCCATCCGGTAAAGGCTGAGCTTCGTTACCCAGAACGCGGCGAATAATCCAGGCGGCACCGGGGGAGAGTAGCGGGCGTTCGATCAACGGATCGCCAGGCTGCAGTCGCAATCGCGCCGCGTTACCGTGACGCGCAAAGGCGCTATAGGCTGCGGTGATATCCGCCAGCCGCGCCCCTGCCCCACCCAGGATCAAGGATAAATTGGGTTGCGCGCCCGCAGGCAGAATGAGCGGTAACCCGGCATTGCTCAGCAGACCCGCAAAGCGTTTAGGGCCATAGGCCTCCAGAACCTGTACCGCCGGTAAATTCAGAGAACGTACCAGGGCTTCGCTCATGCTGACGGGGCCATGAAAACCGCTGTCAAAATTGCCGGGCCGATAATCACCGGTACGGCGCGGCACATCCTGCAGCAACGAGGCCGGATGAATCAGCCCCTCGTCGAGCGCCATCCCGTAAATAAAGGGTTTCAGGACCGACCCTGGCGAGCGGATGGCGTTCACCATATCGACGTGGCTGAATCGCGTATCATCCGTTATGTCGACAGAACCCACCCAGCCACGAACGTTCATCGTGGTATGGTCAACCACGATCATCGCCAGAGAACTGCGCGGAGGAAGCCGCGATTTCCAGTTCAGGGCCAGCTCTTCAAGCTGACGTTGCAATGATGCATCCAGCGTGGTGACAATTTTCGTCTCGCGGGTTTTGCCCAGCATCATGCGAGAAAAGAGCGGCGCCAGCTGCGGCATTTGTCGGGGAGCCAGCCAGACGGGCTCTTCACGGGACTCTTTCACCTGCTGCGCCGTCCAGACGCCCTGGGTAACCATTCTCTCCAGCACTTTATTGCGCGCGGTTTCAGCCCGCTCGGGCCAGCGGTCAGGGCGTAAACGGCTGGGCGCCTGGGGGAGAACCGCCAGCAATGCGGCTTCAGAGTAGCTTAACTGTGAAGGCGATTTACCCAGATAAGCCCAACTCGCCGCGCCGACACCCTGAAGCGTGCCACCGAATGGCGCCCGGTTGAGGTAGAGCGTCAGGATGTCACGTTTGGAAAGATGCCATTCCAGCTGGAGGGCGCGCCAGAGCTGGCGAACCTTGCCACCTATTGTACGGGGGTGCGGATCGAGCAGACGGGCCACCTGCATGGTCAGCGTGCTGCCACCCGAGACGACTTTGCCGGAGCTTATATCCTGCCAGGCCGCTCGCAATACTGAAAAAGGGTTCACCCCCGGATGATCCCAGAACCAGCGGTCTTCATACTGAATGAGGGCATCGAGATAGCGCGGCGAGACCTCTTCGATGGTGACTGGATAGCGCCAGATACCGTCGCGATCGGCAAAACGCCAGAGCGGTGTGCCTTTTTCATCGACCACGACCCGCGCCGGATTCACCTCATGTAAAGGTAACGGCCACAGGCGATCGGCAACCAGAATGCTGCCCCATAAAATGAGAATCGCTCCCGCCAGCCTCAGCCAGCGGGAGCGCATCAGACGCGATAACAGCACGTTATGGAAGGACAATCAGCGGGCCGCTTGCTGCGCCCGTTGCCCGCCATTGGGGGACATACATCGATTCAACCATCGGGACCGGTAACTGATAGGTTCCAGGCGTTACGGCACGTGCCAGATACACCAGCGTTACCGTCTGACCTTCATTCACCGGCACTGCGGCAACGAAGCGGTCGTCGCGGAATTCCATGTGCTGGATGTCCGCCTGTTGCATCTGGCTCAACAGATTTTGCACGTCGCTGCCGCTGTCCTGCAGGCTGGCGCTGCTGCTCGCCAGATTCTGGTTTTCCAGTTCCAGACCAGCCGGAAGCAAATCGACGACCAGCGCATCCGGCACGTTTTGCGTCGCTTTCACCTCCAGCCAGACCAGCACCAGTTCACCGCTCTTAAGGGATGAAAGCGATTTGCTGCTACCGTCGGTCGCCAGAATATGACGTTCGATGTGCAGGACGTTGGATGACGGCTGCGGCGCATACTCCGGGTAGCCTGTGCTGTCGAGGCGGACCCACAGCGGTGTCGTGCCGCTATTGGTGACCTGAAGGGTATCCAGACGATCGCCCGCTACATTTTCAACCCGCGCATTCTCGCCGCTCAGGGCGTTCTCAGACAGGCTGGTGGTGGCCTGCCAGGCGCCAGAGAGCGTCTGGAGAGAACGTCCCGCCAGGAACAGCGCATTGCTCTCCTGGGTGGAGAGCCAACGCTGGCTGAATGCCTGTTCTGAAAGGGCATTCAGCAACGTATTCTGCTCCTCAGGCAACAATTTGTACTCCTCCAGCAACGAGAGCATAAGCGCGTTATCACGCAGCTGACTGCCATAATCGGCCATCCAGTTTTTGCTCTCCTGACGTGGCGTCTTCACGGCCAGATCCAGCGCCTGCTGGCTGCGGGGGGCATCGCCCATCAGTTTCAACGCCATCCCTAACTGCATCAGCGGTAAGCCTGAACCCGCCGTTGCACGGCGTTCCCAGATTTCGCGCAGAGCGCCCAGCGGCGCTTTCTGCTGACGAGCCAGCACCAGCGCTGCATAGGCCTGAACGGCAAACTTGCTGGCTGGCGTATCGTCGCTGTAGCGAATCGACATCATGCCCGGATCCTGCAGATAACGCAGCAGGCGGTTATTCGCATTGTTCAGCGCATCCGTCGGTACGCTATAACCCTGCTCGCCAGCGCGAACCAGGAAATCGGTGGCATAGGCGCTAAGCCAGTACTCTTCCGGGCCATTTTTATCCCACAATGCAAATCCACCGTCGTCACGCTGCATTTGCAGCAGGCGGGAAATGCCCACTTCCACCGCAGCACGACGGCTTTCATCCGTATCCCCTTTGATACCCAGCGCGTTGAGCTGCGCGGCGTTGGTGTATAGCGACGGGAACAGGCCACTGGTGGTTTGTTCCAGACAGCCGTAAGGATAGGCCTTCAGTTCACGGATGTAGCGCGCCAGGTTGAGCGGGGGTTTTCCGCTCAACAACAGTTGCCCCTGCAGGGTGGTCGCGGAGAAACCGTCAATATGCTGCGACGGTGCGGTCCAGCTTTCACCTGGGTTCAACAGGGTCCCGGAATTGACCGTTTGTGCCGGGAATGCCGGACGCACGCCAATTTTCCAGCTTTTCTGCTGCGGTGCGAACGTTTCGCCCGGCAGCGTCAGGCCCGTCACCTGCGCGGTGATCTCACCGTCCCCGTAACCTTCCAGCGCCCTCACAGGAATATACAGCGTATGGCGAGCGCCGGGTTCCAGCGTGACTGGGCGAGGTTGTGCCCCTTCAAGTGACAGTTGACCACTCGCCGTAAGCGCCACGTTCAGCGTCTGCGGCTGGTCAGTCAGATTGGTGAGATCCAGCGTTAAGCGGGAGGTATCGCCACTGGCAAGGAAGCGCGGCGTGTTTAACTCTGAAATGACGGGTGCGGCAACAATGACTTTGTTTTCACTGCTGCCGAAATCGTCATCGGTCCAGGCCTGGGCCATCAGACGCAGCTCGCCGTTAAAATCGCCAATCGGCAAGTCGATAGTGCCTTCACCGTTCGCATCCAGCGTGACGGGTTGTGCCTGCTGGGCAATTATCGTGACGTGGTTAACCGGCGGTTTACCGCCGCGTTTAAGCTCATCACCATCCCCACCAAAACGCAGGGCCGCCGTACGCCCCTGGCCTTCGATAACCTGTCCGTAGATGTCGTAAATATCCGCTCCATAGCGTTTCTGGCCGAAGAAGGCTTGCCACGGATCCGGGGTGACGTAATCGGTGATGTTCAACACCCCACTGTCCACGGCAGAGACCAGCACGTTAACTTTTTGCGGCACCTGGCCGGTTTTCACACTGGCTTTCACCTTCACCGACAGCGTCTGGTTTGGGCGCATCTTCTGCGGGTTATCCAGCGCGATCGTCAGACGGCGATTTTCATCCCCCATCGGGATATGCAGCAGCCCGACCGCACGTTTTGGCGTGGCGGATTTCGATTTATCGCCAGGGCGGACCACCAGCGTGCTGAGATACAGATCGTGACGCTTCCAGGCTTTATCCACCGGAATGGCTAAATCCAGTCCGTTTGCCGGGACATCGATCTCCTTCCACCACAGCGGGCCTTCACTGGATTCGATCATGGCATAACCTTTACCCGCGGCGGGTGCCGCGATATGCAGGTTAATGGTGTCACCCGGCTGATAGGCTGGTTTATCCAGCTTGAGCAAGACGCGATCGGGACGGGCAGCGCCGGTACCGTCACTGTTATCCTGCCAGCTATAGCCAGCCCAAAAACGCACGCTGCTGACAACGCCATCCGGTGCTTTTGCTTCGAGACGATAAGAGCCCCATTCCACCGGGAAGGTCACCTTGCCGGTTTCATCGGCGGCCAGGTTGATCTCTTGCTCCCCTTCCACGAGATCTTTCTGATCAAACTGCGATTCCCAGCCGTCGCCTTCAGACCAGTTCCAGTAATAGTCACGACGCTCACGAATCAAGCGCACCTGCATGCCAGACACGGCTTTTTTCGCCCCGGAGGCATCGGCATAGACAAGGTCGAAACTGGCATTGCTGTTTTCGTCAACAATAGGCTGATTCACGGTGGTATCCGTGCGATAGTCATACACCGCTTTACTGGCAAATTGCGGGCGGATCCCAGGCAGCGTGTCGGTTGGCCAGATAGCCTGCTCGACACGACGCGTGACCGGACGGCCACCCGACTCAAGCAGGCTGGCTTGTAATATCAGCTGCAGCGGCGAGTGGGTCTCCTTCCACTGGCTCTCAGCGGTCACCTGCCCGCGGCCTTGTTTATCCAGCGAGAGTTGCACCTCATCCAGGCTACGGCTCAGGTTTTCTTCAGCGATGTCACCAAACTGGAAGCCCGGCAGTGCACTGACCGCCTCGCGTAGAGGACGCAGGAAAAGCTGGCCCTGAAGGGTATTGCCATTTGCCGGGGCGCCATACAGGTAATAACCCACCACATCAAAGGCAACATCATCTTCGCGGGAGACCGGTGTTTTTTGCCCCGTCAGGTTCAGCGCCATACGTTCTGGCATAAAATCTTCAACCTGGAAGTCCCACATCCTCTGCTGATTGTCGCCCGTGTTAGCACGAATGTGCCACATGCCGGTTTGCGCGCCACTGTCCAGCGGGTAATTCAAGCGATACAGGCCATTTTCAGGCTGACTAACCAGCGTGCGTGCCACCTGTCCATCGGGACGCAGAACGTCAAGCTTCACGGGCTGATCGGGCAGCGGTTTACCGTCACTGTCGCGAAGCAGACCATTGAGGATCACCGTTTCACCCGGACGATACAGATCGCGTGGACCAAACATAAAGAACTGCTTGCTGTATCCTGGCGCACCGGCGATATCGAATTCTGCCAGATCTAATGCAGGCAGTTTGAGATCCAACAGCGTCGTCTGACCCTCTTTGCGCGCCAGTATCAACGCGGCTTCTTTATCGGTTTCCAGCTTCGCGTGACCGTCTGCATCGCTGGTGCCTTGCGCCAGCGTCTGCCCTTTGTCATTAAGCAGTGACACCTCTATGCCGGATTGCGCGGCGCCGTTCTCAAGGCTTTGGGTGAAGATATCCAGCCGATTATGGTAACGGTGCGCCGAGAGTCCGATATCGCTCAGGGTAAAGAGCGTGGCGGCATTGCTGTAATTATAATGACCCGCCTGGTTCATGACGGCGATATAGACCCCCGACTGTTGCAGCGGTTTAATGTCGCGCAGCGGCAGGAGCAGTTTTTCGCGCGTGTTGCGTGCAGGATTCAGATCAAAACGCCCGGTATAGACCAGGTCCGCCATCTTGAGCAGGTTGTCCGACTCCCAGTTCGAAAGGGAACTGCGGTATTCCCATTGGCTGACAAAGGCCGCCAGCGATTCAGGCTTCACGCGATAGAAATTCACATCAACATTATTCACGTTGAGCGCCATCACAGGCAGCCCTTCTACTACTTTCCCCGGCAGCAGGGAGCCCCGGCTGGCAAACCCTACGGTCGGCTCGATATCACGCGTGGTCAGCGTTTTTTCAACGTTACTGCCAAACGACGTTTTATTTAATGCCTGCAGCGCGCTTTCAACCGTTACGATCAGGCTGCGGTTCGGCTCCAGATGACGCAGGCGCAGCTCTTTGAGATTAGGGGCAAGTTCCCATGCTCCGTCCACTTTTCCGCTTTTCTTATCCACGACATGAACCGTTTTGGCAAAATCCTGGTCAGGATTCAGCGGGATAGAAAAGGTTAAGACCAGCGTTGAGGCGCCCTCAAGCTGGACTTCGGACGCATCCAGCAAAGTGAGGGTTTTTCCCTGACTTTGTGCCGCCAGTTTCGCCAGCCTTTCAGTATCAGGTTTAGCGGGAGTTTTCTGAGCGGTTGCGGCTTTTTCAGACGCAGCCGGCGCCGCAGCCTTCGGTTTTTCGTCGTTATTATCACAACCGGTAAGCGTAAACGCAGTGAGTAGCGCAAGCGAAAGCGCAGCTAAACGAAACGGTTTCATCCTTTATCCCTGGCCCGTGGAGCCTGTTGATCGTCATCCGGATAAGTATTATCCGCAAGTTTCATTATTTCCAAAGTCCAATTTGAGAATTTCAGAAATGTATTGCCTCTGAGCACAGAACGTTGCCCTGCGATTGATACCGGGATCACAGCGTCAAAGGTTACATGTTACCTTCGGAGTCATTTGTTTTTAAAACAATAAGATAGATAGCTTCTTTCCCTCATAGCCTGCTAATTTTAATGCACAGACGCACCCTGAGTGCGCGGTTCACAATGAGAGATAACCATGAAACGAGCCGTGAACGCCCTACAAAATTTCGGAAAATCACTGTACGGACCGGTACTTATCTTACCGATCGTCGGTCTGTTTATTGCTTTTGGTAATGTCCTGGGTAACGGAAACCTGGCAGAGTACCTGCCGTTTCTCGGCCATCCGTTGATCCAACACCTGGGACAGCTTATCGCGAAATCGGCGGTGTCCGTGCTGGTCAATCTCGCGCTGGTCTTTGCCGTAGGCATCCCGATTGGTCTGGCATCGCGCGATAAAGGTTACGCGGCGTTGATTGGCCTGGTGACCTTTGTTGTGTTTATCAATGCGATGAATGTCACACTGCAATTGCAGGGCGAACTCGCTCCGGCAGAGCAGATGAAAGCGGCAGGACAAGGCATGGTGCTGGGGGTGCAGGTGCTGGAGATGGGTGTCTTTGCCGGGATCCTGACCGGGGCGCTCTCTGGCTATCTGTACAACAAATACGCCAGCGTCCAGTTTAACGGCGCGATGGCGATTTATTCAGGCCACTGTTTTGTCGCCATTATTATGCTGCCCGTGTCGATGTTGCTTGGGGTCCTGATGAGTGAACTCTGGCCGTTCGCCCAGCACGGCATCAGCGCAATGGCGTTGGCGATAAAAGGCTCCGGTCCGTTCGGCGTGGCGATTTATGGCTTCCTTGAACGCATTCTGGTGCCGACGGGCCTGCATCATCTGGTCTACACCCCGTTCCTTTACACCGAGCTGGGTGGCACGCAGGACGTGTGTGGCACTGTCTATCAGGGTGCACGTAACATCTATTTTGCCGAGATGGCCTGTCCGGACGTGAAGCAGTTAAGCAGCACGGTGGTGTGGGATGCACGCGGTATCAGTAAAATGTTTGGCCTGCCCGCAGCGGCGCTGGCGATGTACATGACGGCGAAACCGGAACGTAAAGCCATCGCCAAAGCCATTCTTATCCCGGCCGCCCTCACCTCGCTGCTGGTGGGCGTAACCGAACCCATCGAATTTTCATTCCTGTTTGTTGCACCGTTACTGTTTGTGGTGCATGCCGTGCTGACCGGCATTGGCATGATGCTGTTTTACCTGTTCGGCGTTCACGCTATCGGCGCGAACGGCATTATCGACTTCATTCTGTATAACCTGCCGCTGGGCACCGAAAAATCCAACTGGCCGATGTACATCCTGGTCGGACTGATCATGTTCGCGCTCTATTTCGTCATCTTCCGCTTCCTGATCCTGCGCTTCAACATGAAGACACCGGGCCGCGAAGACGAGGATCAGGAAACCCGGCTTTACAGCAAACAAGAGTATCAGGCCAAGGGCAATAACGATGGCCTGGGCGAATCCATTGTGGCGGGCCTTGGCGGACGAGAAAACATTGAGGTCGTGGATAACTGCTACACCCGGTTGCGCGTGACGGTACGGGATACCGCCCTCGTTGACGAGCCACGGCTGAAAGCGACGGGCGCGAAGGCCGTCATCAAACAAGGTAATAACGTTCAGGTGGTCTACGGGCTGCATGTCAAAAAAATGCGAGAAGCCGTTGAGACGTTTCTCTGAAGGAGATCATGATGTTTAAACCCCCATTTATTCTGTCTATCGCCGGTGGCGGCAGTACCTATACGCCAGGCATCGTAAAAAGCCTGATGGTGCAACTGCAGGATTTCCCACTGGCCGAAATCCGCCTCTATGACATTGATGCGGCCCGTCAGGAGACGATCGCGCCGGTTGTCGAGAAGGTCATTCGCGATCACAGCCAGAGCATTATTTTTACCGTGACCAGCGATCCGGAAGTGGCCTTTAGCGGCGCACATTTCGTGTTCGCCCAGATGCGCGTGGGTCAGTACAAAATGCGTGAGCAGGATGAGAAAATCCCGTTGCGTCACGGTGTGGTAGGCCAGGAGACCTGCGGACCCGGCGGGCTGGCGTATGGCCTGCGGACCATCTTGCCGATGGTAGAACTGATCGACAGCGTGGAACGTTACGCGCACGAAAAAGCCTGGATCGTTAACTATTCCAACCCGGCAGCCATCGTGGCGGAAGGGGTACGTCGTCTGCGTCCTCATGCGCGCGTGCTCAACATCTGCGATATGCCGGTCGCGGCAATGCGCAATATGGGGGCGATCCTGGGCGTTGACCGACATAAACTCGAAGTGGACTACTTTGGTCTGAACCACTTTGGCTGGTTTACCAGCGTGCGGGTAGACGGCGAAGAAAAATTACCGGCCCTGCGTCAGCACATCGCAAAATTCGGTCTGTTAACGGAAGATGCCGCCAAAACCGATCCGCAGCATTCCGATCCCTCCTGGGTGAAAACCTGGCGCAACATTAAACCGATCATGGATAACTTCCCGGAGTATCTGCCTAACCCGTATTTGCAGTACTACCTGATGCCCAACCAGATCGTCGAACATCAAAATCCGGACTACACCCGCGCCAACGAAGTGATGAACGGACGTGAGAAAAAGCTGTTTGCGGCAGCCGAAGAGTACAAGCGAACCGGCGTGCTCTCAGATGCATTCCACGTGGGCGTGCACGGCGAGTTTATCGTCGATGTGGCCCGCTCTCTGGCCTTTAACCTGCGCCAGCGCCATCTGGTTATGGTTGAAAACCGAGGCGCGATCGTCAATCTTCCGTACGATGCGGTGGTAGAAGTCCCGGCCTATATCACCTCTGAAGGACCTGAACCCATCCGCGTGGGCAAAGTGCCTCTGTTCCATCAAACCCTGCTCCAGCAACAGCTGGCTTCAGAGCAACTGCTGGTGGAAGCGACCATTGAAGGCAGCTACGAAAAAGCGCTGCAGGCTTTCACGCTTAACCGTACCGTACCGACGATGGCGCACGCAAAAGCGATTCTGGATGAGATGATCGAGGCCAACCGGGACTACTGGCCCGCGCTGCAAAAAGCCTGGCAGGACGGCGAAGCGGTGAAAAAATAAGGGGTTGTTCGCGAGTTGAACGTGGGGTGCTTGTCGGTGTCAGAAAAAACACCGACAATCCTGTTTTAAGGAAAAATGGAGGCCCCCATGTCCACCTCATATTTTGTCTCTGCCGACTGGCTGATTGAGCACGGTGACGATCCGGAAGTACAGATTATTGACGCGCGTATGGCACCTGCCGGGCAGGAACATCTTCGCGATATGGTCGCAGAATACCGCGCAGGGCATTTGCCGGGCGCGGTATTTTTTGATATTGAAGCCCTCTCCGATCACCACTCTCCCCTGCCGCATATGCTGCCGCGCCCCGAAGCGTTTTCCGTTGCCATGCGCGAACTCGGCGTCAGCCGTGATAAGCACCTGGTGGTGTATGACGAGGGGAATCTGTTTTCCGCCCCGCGCGCATGGTGGATGCTGAAAAACTTCGGCGTCGAAAAGGTGTCGATTCTGGCGGGCGGGCTAGCCGGCTGGAAACGGGATGATCTGCCGTTGCAACAGGGTGACGTTACCCTGCCGGAAGGAGAATTCGATGCCACCTTCGACACAGAGGTCGTCAAACGCCTGACCGATGTGCTGGTCGTCAGCCACGAGAAGACCGCGCAAATCGTTGATGCCCGACCTGCACCCCGTTTCAACGCCCAGGCAGATGAACCGCGTCCGGGACTGAAGCGTGGCCACATTCCCGGCGCGCTGAACGTGCCCTGGGGCGATCTGGTGTTTGAAGGCGAGCTTAAAACCACCGACGAACTGCGGGACATTTTCGAGCGGCAGGGCGTCGATTTACAGCGACCCGTCATTGCCAGCTGCGGCTCCGGCGTGACGGCATGCGTGGTGATTCTGGCGCTTGCCACGCTGGGCATGCCCGACGTGACGCTTTACGACGGTGCGTGGAGCGAATGGGGCGCACGGGACGACCTTCCCGTCGAACCGGCTCGATAATGGATAGCCGACTGGCAACGCTGCTCACGCGTGGGGAATCCCTTACGCGTGCGGAATATCGGGTGCTGGCGCATCTGACGGAACATCCTTTGCTGGTCGGCAATATTACGGTACGCGAGCTGGCGCAGGCCACCTTTGTTTCAACCGCCACCATTATGCGGCTGTGTCAGAAATTGGGCTTCAGCGGGTTTAGCGAATTTATCTGGCACTGCAAACAGCTGCTTACCGACACGCCGCATATTCCTTCTCAGGTGCAGGGGGCTTTACATCTCCCTGCCTTGTTTAGCCAGTTTATCGCGAACTATCAGCGCACGTTTCAATGGGTAACCGAAGAAAAGCGTCACCAGTTTTCCGCGCTGCTGCGTGAAAAAGAGAGTTTTTTTCTCTATGGTGCCGGGTTTTCTTATCTCTTTGCGGAGTATCTGACCAAGAAGCTACAGGTGCTGGGCAAGACGGCGTTTATTTCAGGGCCAGGCGATAGCCGGAATATTTTTCTCAGCAACGCGGCTCGTTATCAGGTGTTTATCGCGGTTTCCCGCAGCGGCGAAACGGAGCAGGTGCTGGACAAGGCGAAAATCGCCAAAAATGTCGGCATGACGGTGGTCGCCTTCACCCGGGCATCAGCGAACTCGCTGGCAGGCATGGCCGATCTGCATTTTGCACTGTATGACGAAGCGGTGCATTACGCCGCCGAGGCCGCTGGCGTCACCTCGTTTGAGTCCAATCTGGTATTGCTGATGGATCTCCTGCTGCTGGAAGCGACGGGGTGAATACTCACCCCGCGTCATCAGATAATGCGGGTAGTTTTGAGATCGCGCAGGAATCCGCCCCAGCGACGCTCATAAAACGGCGTAATGTGCTCAGTGATAAAGTGGCTAATGCCCTTCTCATCCTTCCTGACCTGACAGATATCAATGGGTTCATCACCCGGCAGCGTATCGGTGGCAACACTGCCCGCCGCCTGAATAATCTCATCGATATCGCCGTCTGCTTCAATGCCAATCAGCAGCACCGGCTGTTCATCCGTGCGCTCTTTAATGGAGCACAGGAAAGCGCGCCTGACAGGTTTGAGGGTCTTGAACAGCGTGGTCAATGAATCAATCATCTGGGCTGGCGGCTCGGCCACTTCTGAGAGCAGCAGCGTTTCGCCCCCTTCCAGCACCTCCTGCGTGCTCAGCGGGTTGCCCTCTTCGCCAATCAGATGGCTGATTTCACGCGGTGTGAACTCTTTACCCGTTGGCAATTTCGCATTCAGGAAAAGGGTTTCGCCGAGCGTCATTTCAAACAGCGTGCGCACCGGCATCACCACGAATGCCTGCTCCTCTTCAACAGCTTCCTGAAGGGCTTCAAGCGACGTAAAGAACGGAATGACCGAGGTGCCGTCCTCTTTTTCCCAGTGCAGCAGATCCAGCGCACTGTCTTCAACAACCTGCTCGCCTTCCGCTGCGGTGCCTGGCACCCAGACGGTCGATTCCAGCAACGTGCGGAAAAATGCCGGACGGTGGGCGGGTTCCGTTGCCGCCTGCTCCAGCAGCGTTTCTAATTCGTTTTTGGTTTCTGACATAGTTTGGCTACTTCGTAAAAAAGCCGGGTGGCGCGACGCTTTACCCGGCCTGCAAAATCCGTAAGCCCGGCAAGCGCAGTGCTCCCGGGCAAGAGAATTACTCGGCGGTCAGCAGATTTGCAATGGTACGCACGCCCAGCCCGGTGGCGCCTGCAGACCACTGCTCAACGCCCGCTTTACGGTACGTCGCGGAACAGTCGATGTGCAGCCAGCCTTCGTGGTAGTTCTCAACAAAGTGAGACAGGAAGCCGGCTGCGGTACTCGCACCCGCCGGATAGGCCGCGCTTGCGGTGTTATTCAGTTCCGCAAAGTTAGACGGCAACTGGCTGCGATGGAATTCGGCCAGCGGCAGACGCCAGAATGGCTCGTTCTCTTCGGCAGCACTGGCCAGCAGACGCGCGGCCAGCTTGTCGTCGAAGCTGAACAGCGCGTGATAGTCGTTACCCAGGGCAGTTTTCGCCGCGCCGGTCAGGGTCGCCATATCAATGATTAGCTCTGGTTTCTGCGCAGACGCGTCAATCAGACCATCCGCCAGCACCAGACGCCCTTCTGCGTCAGTGTTCATCACTTCGACATGTTTGCCGTTACGGTAGCGAATGATATCGCCGAGCTTAAAGGCATTGCCGCTGACCATGTTGTCCGCACAGCACAGATAAAGCTTCACGCGCTTGTTCAGGCCCCGATTAATCGCGAAGGCCAGCGCCCCGGTAATGGTGGCAGCGCCGCCCATGTCCGACTTCATGGAGTCCATGAACGCGCTCTGCTTCAGGCTATAGCCGCCGGTATCAAAGGTAATGCCTTTACCCACCAGGCAGGCATAAACCGGCGCGTCTTTATCGCCTGTTGGGTTGTAATCAAGCGCCAGCAGGACCGGTGGACGCTCTGAACCACGGCCCACGGTGTGGATCCCCATGTAATTCTGTTCGCGAAGATCTTCGCCTTTGGTGATGCGGTAGGACATTTTATCCCCCGCCGCGCCGCACAGCAGATCAACCGCACGCTGAGCCAGCTGTTCGGGCCCCAGCTCTTCCGCTGGCGCATTGATCGTATCACGCACCCAGTCGATAATTTTGAGGCGGCTTTCCAGCTCTTTCTGACCTGCTTCATCGAGGCTTGCCCATTCCACTTTACGCGTGCCTTTTGGCCCTTTAAAACCGGCCCAGAATGCCCAGCTGCGGTCGGTGTCCCAGCCTTCGCCTGCGAGCGTCACGTGCTTAATACCCAGGCCGTCGATTTTACGTGCCGCACGCTGGATCAGACCCAAATCATCCGTACCGTTCAGGTGCAGAGTGATACCGTCATTATTGATGCTGTAGGGCGCTTTTTCGCCCCAGCGTGCGTCCGCTGGCTGAGTCGAAATCGTAATCTTCATTGCTTCGGTCATTGTCTTTATCCTTATTAGCAACTAGCAAACGGGCCGCCTGAAGGCAGCCCGTTTCGTTATCTATTCTGCTTCATCTAACCAGACTAACAGAATCGCCTCCAGAATTTTTTCACTGGATGCGCTGGGATCGTCATCAAAGTCGTCCAGATCGCAGATCCACTGATGCATATCGGTGAATCGCACGGTCTTCGGATCGAGATCCGGGTTGGCGTCGTACAGCGCTTCACCGATTTCACGGCTGTCGGTCCACTTCAGTCCCATACTAACCTCTGTTAATGCTCGCGAGCATGGTTAATCGTGTAACGAGGGAATTCGACCACCAGATCTTCATCGGTGACGCGTGCCTGACAGCTTAAACGGCTGTCTGGCTCCAGACCCCAGGCCTTATCCAGCATGTCATCTTCATCTTCCGTACTCTCCGCAAGGGAGTCAAAACCTTCACGGACAACGCAGTGGCAGGTGGTGCAGGCACAGGATTTTTCACAGGCGTGTTCCACTTCGATACCGTTACGCAGGGCAACATCGAGAATGGTTTCGCCGGTCTCAGCTTCCAGAACTACGCCATCCGGACAGAGGTCCGCATGGGGCAGAAAAACAATCTTTGGCATATCAAACCTCGTCCACGGACTGGCCTTTCAACGCAACACGAACAGATTTGTCCATGCGGCGAGCGGCAAAGTCCTGGGTTTCTTTATCAACGTTTTTAATCGCTTGTTCTATTGCGTCAGCGTCATCTTCTTTGGCAACGGTGCGTAACTGCGCCGCCGCCTCATCAATCACCTGGCGCTCTGCGGCGCTTAGCAGCGCGGCATCAGCAGTGAGTGCACCTTCCAGGCTTTCCAGCACGCGCGCCGCTTCAACTTTTTGTTCAGCCAGCATGCGTGCCTTCACGTCCTGTTCGGCATAGCTCATTGAATCCTGAATCATGGAGGCGATTTCGCCATCGGTCAGACCGTAAGACGGTTTCACCTGGATGGACGATTCCACGCCGGTGGATTTTTCCATCGCCGTCACGCTCAGCAGTCCATCCGCATCGACCTGGAAAGTCACGCGAATATGCGCCCCACCCGCAGGCAGCGCCGGAATACCGCGCAGGGCAAAACGGGCGAGAGAACGACAATCCTGAACCAGCTCGCGCTCACCCTGCATAACGTGGATGGACATGGCGGTCTGGCCATCTTTAAAGGTCGTGAACTCCTGGGCACGCGCCACCGGAATGGTGGTGTTACGCGGGATCACTTTCTCGACGAGACCGCCCATGGTTTCTAACCCCAGGGAGAGCGGGATCACGTCAAGCAACAGCATTTCGCTGTCCGGCTTATTGCCCACCAGAATGTCGGCCTGGATAGCCGCGCCAACGGCAACAACTTTATCCGGGTCGATAGAGGTCAGCGGCGTACGGCCAAAGAACTCACCCACGCGGTGACGCACCAGCGGCACGCGTGTCGACCCGCCGACCATCACCACTTCAAGCACCTCGCTCGCCTCTACGCCCGCATCTTTCAATGCGCGACGACAGGCCAGCAGGGTACGTTTAACCAGCGGAGCAATCAGATCGTCAAACTGTTCACGGGTGATTTCACCCTGCCAGCCCGCCACGTTGACGGTGACAGACGATGCGTCGCTCAGCGCAATTTTAGCCTCGATAGCCGCATCCAGCAGTTCACGCTGCACGCGATCGTCGCTGCGATCGGCTACGCCCGCCTGCTCGCGAATATAATCCGCCAGCAGATGGTCAAAATCATCGCCCCCCAGCGCGGAATCGCCGCCGGTGGCCAGTACTTCAAACACCCCACGACTTAAGCGCAGAATGGAGATATCAAAGGTCCCGCCACCCAGGTCATACACGGCAATGACACCTTCCTGACCGGAGTCCAGACCATACGCGATAGCCGCTGCGGTTGGTTCATTAAGCAGACGCAGTACGTGCAGGCCCGCCAGACGCGCCGCGTCTTTCGTGCCCTGACGCTGTGCATCATCAAAATAGGCCGGAACGGTAATCACCACGCCGTCCAGCTCACCTTCCAGCGTCGCCGTTGCCCGTGCTGCCAGCGCTTTTAAAATATCGGCAGAGACGCGAACCGGGTTAAGCAGCCCGGCGGGGGTGTTAATCATCGGCAAACCGTTTTCGCTGGCCTGCAATTGATAAGGCAGATGAGGATAACGTTGCTGGATGTCGGCAAGGGAGCGGCCCATCATGCGTTTTACGGAGCTGATGGTATTCGCCGGATCTTTAGCTGCATTAGCACGCGCGGCGTAACCGACCGTGTGCCCTTCTTTCTGGTAGTTCACCACGGAAGGCAGAAGATGACGGCCATCGACATCCGCCAGGGTTTCGGCCTGCCCACTACGGACCGTTGCCACGAGGGAATTGGTGGTGCCTAAGTCTATGCCCACCGCCAGACGACGCTGGTGCGGCGCGGCGCTCAGGCCAGGCTCACTAATTTGTAATAAGGCCATAATTGCTTCCGAAATTAAAAATCGAGCAGTTTTTCTTCGAGTTGTTCTGCACTGCTGCGTAGTTTATCGAGAAAACGGAGCTTGCGTACAGTGTCCGCTGCCACGTCCCACGTCTCGTGATTCAATTGGTCAACCATAAGCTGATGGCGAGAATCAAACATTCCCTTCACCCGTTTGATAAAGCTTTCAAGGCGCGCTTCGTCTTTGGCTTGTTCAATCTCATCAAGCTCTTCGCGCAGTTCGAGTTGCTCCATCAGAAACGCCGTGTCGCGCACGGTGTGCTGTTCGCTAGCCAAATCAAAACCGTGAAGTGAGAGTAAATACTCTGCCCGACTAAGCGGATTACGCAGCGTCTGCCAGGCCTGGTTGATGGTCGCGGATTGCGATACGGCTGCCAACTGCTCTGACGGGGTACCACTGGCGAATTTATCCGGATGGTACTGGCGTTGCAGATCCTGAAAACGGACCGTCAGTGCCGGGAGGTCAACAGAGTATTGAGCGGGTAATCCGAAGAGAGTGAAGTAATCCATAACAATCTCAGGGGTAGGCTTTGAACAAACCCCACGCGCAGCGTGGGGTTTCGGATGACGCGCGGTTAAACGTGGAAGCTTTCGCCGCAACCACACTCGTCTTTCACGTTCGGGTTTGTGAATTTGAACCCTTCGTTCAGGCCCTCTTTCACAAAGTCCAGCTGAGTGCCGTTGAGGAATTGCAGGCTTTTGCCATCGACCACCACCTTCACGCCCTTGTCTTCAAACACGGTATCATCGGTCGCCGGTTCGTCAACAAACTCCAGTACGTAAGCCATACCGGAACAGCCGGAGGTGCGTACGCCCAGTCGCAGGCCAAAGCCTTTACCACGGTTCTCCAGGAAGGAGCTTACTCGCGCGGCAGCGCTGTCGCTAAGGGTAATCGACATACTCAAACCTCAATTATTTTGCTTCACGTTTGCTTTTGTAATCCGCAATAGCGGCTTTAATCGCGTCTTCTGCCAGAATAGAACAGTGAATTTTCACCGGTGGCAGTTCAAGTTCGTCAGCAATATCGGTATTTTTAATTGCCTGTGCTTCGTCCAGAGACTTGCCCTTCACCCATTCGGTGACCAGAGAGCTGGAAGCGATAGCAGAACCGCAACCGTAAGTCTTAAAGCGTGCGTCTTCAATGATACCGTCATTGTTGACTTTAATCTGTAATTTCATCACGTCGCCACAGGCTGGTGCACCCACCATACCGCTGCCTACGCTGTCGTCGCTGTTGTCAAAAGAGCCAACGTTGCGTGGATTCTCGTAATGATCAATAACTTTTTCGCTGTATGCCATGATTGAATTCTCCTTACCTGCCGATTAGTGATGTGACCATTCGATGCTGTTGATATCCACGCCCTGTTTGAACATTTCCCACAGTGGAGAAAGGTCACGCAGACGGCCGATGGAGTTACGAACAAGCTTAATGGTGTAGTCAATCTCTTCTTCGGTAGTAAAACGACCCAAAGAGAAGCGGATAGAGCTGTGTGCCAGCTCGTCAGTCATGCCCAGTGCACGCAGCACGTAGGATGGCTCCAGGCTTGCAGATGTACAGGCAGAACCAGACGATACCGCCAGGTCTTTCAGCGCCATGATCAGCGATTCACCTTCAACATAGTTGAAGCTGACGTTAAGAATGTTAGGCGCGCCCTGCTCAAGATCGCCGTTCAGGTACACTTCTTCCATGTCCTTCACGCCGTCCCACAGACGGTTACGCAGCGTACGCAGGCGTGCCATCTCGGTTTCCATCTCTTCTTTCGCGATGCGGTAAGCTTCACCCATGCCCACAATCTGGTGAACAGGCAGCGTACCGGAGCGCATACCGCGTTCGTGACCGCCGCCGTGCATCTGTGCTTCGATGCGGATACGTGGCTTACGACGAACGTACAGTGCGCCAATCCCTTTCGGGCCGTAGATTTTGTGACCAGAGAAGGACATCAGATCGACTTTCAGCTGGCTCAGGTCGATTGGCAGTTTGCCCACGCTCTGAGTCGCATCAACGTGATAGATGATGCCGCGCGCACGGCACATTTCGCCGATAGTCGCGATATCCTGAACCACGCCGATCTCGTTATTCACGTGCATGATGGAGACAAGAATCGTGTCTTCACGCATTGCAGCTTCAAGCTCTTTCAGGTCGATAATACCGTTGCTTTTCGGCGCGAGGTAAGTCACATCGAAGCCTTCACGCTCCAGCTGACGGCAGGTATCCAGCACGGCTTTGTGCTCGGTTTTGCTGGTGATGATGTGCTTGCCTTTTTTCTGATAGAAGTTGGCCGCACCTTTAATCGCCAGGTTATCGGATTCGGTTGCACCGGAGGTGAAAACAATTTCACGCGGATCGGCACCGACCAGGTCAGCAATCTGATTACGGGCGATATCAACCGCCTCTTCAGCATGCCAGCCAAAACGGTGTGAACGGGACGCTGGGTTACCAAAGTTTCCGTCCAGGGTCAGACACTGCATCATTTTCTCGGCAACACGCGGGTCCACCGGCGTGGTTGCGGAGTAATCGAGATAGATCGGTAATTTCATTGCTCTATAAACTCCGTACATCGCTTCAATGCAAGGAACCAGGCTACCGGCTGGATGTACGACCGTGTAGACGGGGCGCATGCCCCGGCCTGATTCTGAAATCTTTTTACGCTTTTTAATTCAGGCTGCATTAATACAACCTGAACCGTATCGCGTATTTTATTTATGCGCGCAGCTTAACGTTAATCGCGTCTTGTCCGCGGGTGCTACGTTGTGATTCATGGCTATGCTGACGTCCTGACACATCAAGCACTTCCTGGTTATTGACCAGTTCGCCCAGAGTGATGTTATTCAGGAACCCTGTCAGACGATCGCTCAGATCGCGCCACAGCGCGTGAGTCAGGCATTTATCGCCGCCCTGACAGCCGCCTTTACCCTGGCAACGGGTCGCGTCGACGGATTCATCCACAGCGCTGATCACTTCACCGACGGCGATGCTGCCCGCATCTTTACCCAGCAGATATCCGCCGCCTGGGCCACGAACGCTGGAAACCAGTCCATTTTTACGCAATCTGGAGAACAGCTGTTCCAGATAAGATAATGAAATTCCCTGTCGTTCAGAAATATCAGCCAACGGAACCGGGCCCGTTTCAGAGTTGAGCGCGACGTCCAGCATCGCGGTCACGGCATAACGCCCTTTAGATGTCAGTCTCATGTCTTACTTAACCTCAAACTCGCCCCTGCCCGGGGTTTTTTATTGTAAAATGGGGGTCTTGCATAGCAGGGCCAAGTCTGACATTCCCGACTAAATTGGTCAACTATTTACTTGACTGTTTTAGTCAGGTATTAAACGTTCTGTGCCATTTTACCGTCGCCTGAGCGGATGCCCTGACCACGGTTCTCTCCCCCGGGGAGAGGGAGAGATGGGGGCTATTCTTTATTCTTCTGCTCAATCGACGCCAGAATTCCGCGCAGGATGTTGAGCTCCTGGCTCTCCGGACGTGCACGAGTAAACATACGGCGCAGTTTATTCATCACCTGGCCTGGATGGCCTTCCCGAATGAAGCCGGTTGACAGCAACGTCTGCTCAAGATGGCTATAAAAGCGCTCCAGGTCATCCACCAGCGGATACGGGGTCTCTTCGGCCTGCACAGCGTCGCCTGACTCCTGCTTTGCCAGCCAGGCCATGCGCACTTCATAGGCGATAACCTGCACCGCCATAGCCAGATTCAGCGAGCTGTATTCCGGGTTTGCCGCGATCGCCACGTGGTAATGGCACTTCTGCAACTCTTCGTTCGTCAGGCCCACACGTTCACGACCAAACACCAGCGCCACCGGCGCATGCTCCGCTTCAGCGGTGCTTTTCAGGCCACATTCACGCGGGTCGAGCATTGGCCATGGCAGGGTGCGAGAGCGCGCACTGGTACCGACGACCAGGCTACAGCCGGCCAGCGCTTCATCAAGGGTGTCGACGATGTGCGCACTGCCGATGACATCGCTGGCTCCGGCGGCCAGCGCGATGGCCTGCGAGTCTGGTTTAACCAACGGATTCACCAGCCAGAGATTGGTTAAACCCATTGTTTTCATTGCGCGGGCAACAGAGCCCATATTGCCGGTATGCGATGTTTCGACCAGCACGATTCGAATATTTTGCAGCATAATGTTTAGTTGTCTGAGGTCAGTGTCTGAAGAATATTCCGGCATATTATCATAAACGAGAGACATGATCCGAACTCGCTGCTATACTCTGCGCCGTTTTCGTTTTCCCTGTTCTTTAACATCCAGTGAGAGTAACCGATGCAACATCCTATGTTGACCATCGCCGTGCGTGCAGCGCGCAAGGCGGGTAATGTAATTGCCAAACACTACGAAACACCTGATTCTGTAGAAACCAGCCAGAAAGGCAGCAATGACTTTGTGACTAACGTCGATAAAGCCGCAGAAGCGATGATTATCGAAACCATTCGCAAATCTTACCCGCAGCACACCATCATCACCGAAGAAAGCGGTGAGCATGTAGGCGAAGATCAGGATGTTCAATGGGTTATTGATCCACTGGATGGCACCACCAACTTCGTTAAACGTCTTCCTCATTTCTCTGTTTCCATTGCCGTACGCATCAAAGGCCGTACAGAAGTGGCCGTGGTTTACGATCCAATGCGTAACGAACTGTTCACCGCCACCCGTGGTCAGGGCGCACAGCTGAATGGCTACCGTCTGCGTGGCACCAACGCTCGCGATCTGGATGGCACCATTCTGGCGACGGGCTTCCCGTTCAAAGCCAAACAGCACGCCACCACTTACATGAAAATCCTCGGTAAACTCTTTACCGAATGCGCGGACTTCCGTCGTTCAGGTTCTGCGGCACTGGATCTGGCCTACGTGGCTGCCGGTCGTGTGGATGGTTATTTTGAAATTGGCCTTAAGCCGTGGGACTTTGCTGCGGGTGAGCTGATTGCACGTGAAGCGGGTGCACTGGTTTGTGACTTCACTGGCGGGCATAACTTCCTGATGAGCGGTAATATCGTTGCAGGTAACCCACGTGTGGTGAAATCCATGCTGGCGAGCATGCGTGACGAACTGAGCGACGCGCTCAAGCGTTAATTCTCGTCTGGCGGTTCTCTCTTTTCAGGAGAGAACCGCCAGTCGTCAAAACGGACGCAGTCCCCTTCCTGTCGGTACCGCGCTTATCCAAAGCGTCACAGCCGCCACCAGCAGAACGATCCCACCCGCTAAGGCCAGCGTTGTCCAGCCAACCTGCTTCCAGAGTACCGGCGTTGCATTGCCACTTAACTTCACGGCCAGTTGTCGGAAACTGTGAACCAACAGCGCCAATGACGTAATGGTTAGCGACGTGCCTGCCGCCATCGCCAGAGCGGATATCACCCCCCAGCTAAAGACCCCAATCACTTTACTGAACAACAGCACCATGATTGCCCCTGAGCAGGGTCGCATTCCCATAGAGAGAATAATCATCAGCCGTGCACGCCAGTCCTCCCCGCTTTGCAGCTGCGCCTGGGTCGGTAAGTGCTGATGTCCGCAACCGCACTGCGCATTGTGGACATGATGCGGCGTGAACGTCTTAAACGTCGATTTTCGCATTAGCATCCGCAGTTTTTTCAGCGCTCGCCAGCTCAGCAGCAGCCCCAGGACACCCACCAGCGCGTAGCTGCCTTTCTCCAGCCAGAAACTACTCAGATGCAGCTGGCGTGCAGGTAACTTCAACAGCGTCAGGACCACCACCACCAGCACAATCGCAACCATACCCTGTAACAGCGAGGAAGCCAGCGTCAGGCCAATACTTGATTTAAGTTTCGAGGGATGGGTCGCAAGCCAGGTGGTAATCACGATCTTTCCGTGTCCCGGCCCCAGCGCATGAAGCACGCCATAAAGAAAGCTGAAGATCAGCAGCGATCCGCCTGCCTTTGCAGGATCCGCCGCCACGGCCTTCAGCAGAGTGCTCATCTGCTGATTAACCTCGCGCTGCCAGAGAATACTTTTCATCATCACCTGCGGCCACGCCTGCCATAACCAGACTGCGCCAGCGATCGACAACACCAGGAAGAGCATCAGCGGCCACCATTGTAGCCAGTGGGGTTTCTTTTTCACGGAAGAGATGATTACTGACATTGTACTTTCACCACCTGCGCAAATTGTTTACCCAGCTCCATGTCTTCTGGCGGGGCATCTTCTTTATCGAGTGAGATAGCAAAGTTAAGCGTTTCTTCACTGGGTTGAGGCGTAGTGACGCTGATTTTGCACTGCTGCTGCACGCTCCCAGGAAGGGTGACATCACTCTCTTCGGCATAACTCATATCGACATAGTAAGTGGGATCAAAGGTCGAAAAGGTATACGTTTGCCCGTCAAGCGGCTGAGGCTGCGCCAGCGGCAAAATAAAGGTTAATACCGCCTGGTGCCCGTCGCGTTCCATTCCATAGGTCGTGGGCCGGTTGAGAAATTTCACCTTTTGCCCGTTATGCCAGAACTCGGTGAAATAGTGCTGGCCCAACACGTTTGCCATCACCTCTGCCGCCAGCTTTTTCCAGATTTCATCGCCCGGTTTTGCGTTGCCGGCGTCGTAAAGCAGGTCGGCAGAGGTTATTTCATCCATGGTCCAGCGCATTTTCAGGCCGCTAAGCTGCCTGTTCTCGACGACCAGCGCCGTTTTCAGCGTGATAAAACTGTGAGGGTGCGCCACCGCGTTGAAAGATAAAACCGCACATATCATTGCGCAGGCGCTGTGTTTAACTGTTTGCATCAATTCCTCACGTCATAAATTCTGTGATGTTCGCCCGCATTCCTGAGTGAAAGAGCTGCCGGCGCGCTTTCCTGCCCACATCCTTTAGCTATTCTTATCAAATACTCTTACTGGATACCCTGCAGATGATGACGACTCTCGAAATTCCATCTGTGCTTTCCAGTTCGCAGCGTCGCTGCCAGGTGCTCATGATGCTTTACCTGCCCGGATTCGCCGTGACTCCGCAAAGTATTATTGATTTAAACGGAGTCGACAGCGACATTGCACGGCAAGATATAGCGGAGACCCGTGACGAAATCCAGCGCTATCACCGTCTGGACATCGCCACGCATCACGACGGCAGCTACCGGATTGAAGGCACTATCCTGGATAAACGTTTATGCCTGTTGCACGGGTTGCGCCGGGCGCTGCGTCTGTGTCCGCACTTTGTCTCGGGGCAGTTTACCCCGGCGCTCAAAACCGCACTTAAACAGATGGGCATTCCCCGCACGTTATACGATGACACTAACCTGCGGGCGCTGATCAATTTCTGCTCGCGCCGTCTTCAGCGGCAGTTTGAATGTCGCGATATTCAGTTTTTGCAGCTGTACCTGCAATATTGCCTGATTCAGCATCACCTTGGGCAGACGCCGCAGTTCTCCCCTGTCCAGCGTAACTGGGCGCAGTCGCGCGGAGAATATCTTACCGCCCAGGAGATCGTTCGCCACTGGCAGCGCCGGGTTGCGCAGTTGCCCCACGATGACGAACATCTCTTTTTATCCCTGCTTTTTATGATGCTGCGTACCCCCGATCCCCTTCGCGACGCGCATCAGCAGGATGAACGCCTGCGCCAGACGATCGTCCGGATGATCGCCCGCTTTCAGGCACAAACCGGTATGCGGTTTAGCGACGAACAGGGGCTGACCGACCAGCTCTATATTCACCTTGCCCAGGCGCTGGACCGCTCTCTGTTTGGCATCGGCATTGATAACACGCTGCCCGAAGAAATTGGTCGTCTTTATCCGCGTTTAATGCGCACCACGCAAGCCATTCTGTTTGAAGTGGAGTCCGAGTTTGGCCTGCGATTTTCGGATGAAGAGATGAGCCTGGTGGCGGTCATTTTTGGCGCCTGGTTGATGCAGGAGACGGATTTGCACGAAAAGCAGGTGGTCTTACTGACCGGGGAGGATAAAACCTGTGAAGAGGCCATTGAGCAGCAACTGCGGGAGCTGACCCTGTTGCCACTGAATATCCGCTATCTGGCGTTAGATGTGTTCCAGCAGGAGGGGGCGCCGCGAGAAGCCGCGCTGGTCATCACCCCTTACGCCACCGCCCTGCCGCTGTTTTCACCACCGCTCATCCACGCCGTTGAGACGCTCAACGAGCAGCAGCAAAAACATATCCGCGCCATGCTGGAGTCCTGACGTTACGTTCGCGCCGCGACCTTCGGACGCACCAGCATGGCCGGTAACGCCACCAGCGCCATCACCCAGAACACGCCGTGCCCCAGATGCTGATACAGGAAGCCCGCAAAGACGGTCATGATGGCGATACTGCCGCCCATCGCCACAGCGGAATAGACAGCCTGGAGACGAATAACATCGCCCCCTTCACGCGCCGCGATATAGCGCATTGCCGCAAGGTGGCAAACGGTGAACGTACCACAGTGTAATATCTGCGCCACGATGAGCCAGGGCAACGCTGTCGTCCACCCCATAATTCCCCATCGCACCACGCCGCAGACGGCGGAAAGCAACAACAAATCGCGAGCGCTAAAACGACGGAACAGTTTTTGGCTCAGTGCAAAAATAATCACTTCGGCTACCACGCCCAGCGACCACAGATAACCCACCGCAGAAGCGGAGTATCCCGCCTCCTGCCAGTAAATCGCGCTAAAGCCGTAGTACGCCGCATGCGCACCCTGTAACAGGCAGACACAGGCCAGGAAGCGCCAGCTTTGTGCCACCAATGCGCGCCAGGCGGGCCAGCCCGCACTCTCCTGATGACGTGTTTCACCCTGCGGCATGACCGATGGACGCAGCAGCATACCCAGCAGCATCGAGGCGATACCTACGCTGAGCAACGCCAGGATCGCCCGGTAGTCGTAAAGGCTGACCAGCTTCCCCACCAGCGCAGAGCCGATCACAAAGGCAATTGACCCCCACAGGCGGACACGGCCATAGTCCATGGTGATCTGTTTTTGCCAGGTATTGGCCAGCGCATCGGTTAACGGCACCAGCGGCGAGAAGAAAAGGTTAAATCCAACCATCACCACCATCAGCCAGGCAAATTGATGACTGACCCAGAAAGCGGCCAGGAACACCAGCGTCAGGAGTGTGAGCACGCGCAGCGCTTTAATAAGTAACGAAGGATCGCTCACGCGTGGGGCAATGATCAGGCTGCCAAGAAAACGGGCGACCAGCCCCGAGCCGAGCAGGATGCCGATTGTTTCAGGCGTCAGGCCAATACCGGCCAGCCAGACGCTCCAGAAAGGCAAGAAAATACCGTAGCTAAAGAAGTAAGTAAAATAGCTGAGCGCCAGCCAGCGCGTGGAATGCAAAACCATGAATCCCTCCCGTTTTGGAGGCGTTAGTCTGGCGACAAAGAGGGTTTTGCGCAAGCACATTACTTGCTCACAATTAACTTTTATTTAACATTGGTCGCACCCCCTGCCAATTGTATCTCCAGCGCTTCAAGCGTAACGCCTTTGGTTTCAGGAACGGCACGAAGAATAAACAAATAACCCAGCGCGCAAATGACACCATAAAGCAGAAAACTGCCCGCAGCGCCCAACCCGTCATTGAGCAGCGGAAAGGTATAGGTCAGCAGGAAACAGGCGATCCATAACGCCAGCGTTGCCACCGACATTGCCAGACCGCGCACGCGATTCGGGAAAATCTCTGCCAACAGGACCCAGGTCACGGGTGCCAGCGTAAGGGCATAAATGGCAATAGCCGCCAGCACCAGCAGCAGAACCGGCCAGCCCATGATGCCCAGTGCATAAGCCCCGGCAATCAGAATATAGATGACCGTCAACCCGGATGCGCCGAGCAACATCAGCTTTCGACGGCCAATTTTATCGACCAGAGGCAGTGCGGCCAGGGTAAAGATAAGATTAATAATACCGGTGGCGACAATGGATTTCAGGGTACCGTTAATATCAAACCCTGCGGAGGCAAAGATCTCCTGCGCATAGTTAAAAATCACGTTAATGCCGCACCACTGTTGAAAGACCGCCAGCACCACGCCGATGAGAATTATCGGCTTAACCTTTGGCGCCAGCAGGGAGGAGAACGCCACCCGTTGCGTATCCTGTTGCAGCGTGCGTTCGATGTCATTCAGGGTTTGCGCGGCGTACTCCCGTGAACCCATACGCTCAAGCATCCGCAGGGCCTGGGCAGACCGCCCCGCTTTTACCAGCCAACGTGGCGATTCCGGCACCAAAAACATCAGCAACAGAAAGACCAGCGCGGGTACCAGCTCTGCGCCAAACATCCAGCGCCAGCCCATTTGCCCGTTCCAGCTCTCGACGATCGCCTGCCGGGTTACTTCAGAGGCAACCGGTTCAGCAATCAGCAGATTAACCAACTGCGCTGCCAGCACACCGATGACGATGGTCAACTGGTTAACGGCGACGAAACGCCCGCGCGTCGTGGCCGGGCTGACTTCTGCGATATACAGCGGACTCAGTGCAGAGGCAAGACCGATCCCCACGCCGCCAACAATGCGATATATGACAAACATATCGAAATGCGTTGCCATGGCCGTTCCCCAGGCAGATACGCTGAATAATACCGCAGCGAGGATCAGCGGCAGTTTGCGACCAAATTTGTCCGCGCACCAGCCGGAAACCAATGCGCCAAAAATACATCCTGCCAGTGCAGAGCTCATGGCCCATCCCGACTGCGCTGGGTCGGTAATTGCAAAATAGGCCTCATAAAACGGCTTTGCGCCGCCAATCACTACCCAGTCATAGCCAAACAACAATCCGCCACAGGCCGCGACCAGACAAATCGTCCAGACGTAGCCCATTTTTACCGATGCTTGCGCGTTTTTCATTTCCACAGTTCCTCTGGCTGACGCATAAGAGAAACCGAGTCTAAAGTGAAGCGTGCACAGAAACAGACACTGCCCGCACGCTATAAACTTAAGAAGATTCAGTTAAAAACGCGACGTTAAGCGTCATCTGTAACGACGTTGATCTTCCCGGAGCAAGCGTCACCAGGCTTCCTCCGTGCGGACGGTGATGATCGTCCGGCGCATGGCTCATGGGTTCAAAACAGAAAAAATCAAACCTGTAGCCGTCGTCAAACAGAGGATCGGATACGAACATGAAAAAGCACGGCGCAGGTGGGTCAGTGACAAGCGTAAGCTGATATCCCGCCTGCGGCTGGGCAATAGTGGCAACCCCATCCCAGCCAGCAAAACCGTTATTCAGCCAGTGTTGCGGTAACGTGAGTGGATGGTTGAAATTCAGCGACTCTGGCAGCTTGTCACAGTAATCACCGGCTAACCATTGTTCACGCTCCAGCCAATAGCCGCTTGCCTTTGCCCTGACGGTTGTTTGCGGAGTAAGAGGAAAAAAAGGATGCCAGCCGAGTCCAAACGGAAGCGTGTTCTGACCCTGATTGGTGACAGACAGGGTCACCGTCAACCTATCGGCGGTGAGGTGAAACGTCTGCCACGCCTGGTATTGATACACCCCAGCAGAATGCAGATAAGTCAGCTGAAGGCTGTCGGCGCTTTCCGATACACACGCCCACTCGCCCAGCCAGCCATCACCATGCAAATAATGTTCATCCCAGGCGACGTTGGGTTTAAAGCTGTATTGTTGCCCCTGCCAGGTGAAGTGATTTCCGCTCACCCGATTGCCGAACGGGACCAGCGGAAAGCAGGAAGAGTCCGTGGCGATACCGTTTTTTTTACCGGGACGCATCAGCGGCGTGTCCTGTCTCCAGAAGCCCTCGATCGTCCCTCCCTGACTGGAGACGTCCAGCTGCAACAAGCCTTGTCTTAACGTGAAGCATGTCATGCTGCGTCCCCTCAATCCGGAAAGTTAATGACGACTTTGCCGCATTTTCCGCTCGCCATCAGAGCGTAGGCTTCTCCTGCCTGTGCCAGCGAAAAACGGTGGGTGATTGCCTTTCCAGGCCTCATCTTCCAGTCGGTGAGATCGTGCGCGCATTTTTCCATATGGAACAGGCTGGTCACCCAGGAACCGATAATACGACGCTGGTGATGCATCAGATCGGCGCTGACTTCAAACTCTACCTTGCCGGTTTCGCCGATATACACCACGCGCCCCCAATCAGCCGTGGACTGGAGAGCCAGTAAACGGCCAGCGGCGTTGCCCGAGCAGTCCAGCGCCACGTCTGCGCCGCCTCGCGTCACCCCGGCGATGAGTTCAGGGAGATGGGCGGTGGTTGCCAGATAGCCGTGGTCCATCACACCTAACTGCTTCGCCATCGCCAGACGCTCGGGCAGCATATCAACGCCAATGACCCGTTTCGCCCCTCGACCACGCGCCAACATCATCGCCATCATACCGACCGGCCCAAGGCCGACTACCAGTACGTTGTCACTCCCGGAGACTTCACCACGCAAAATCCCTTCATAAGCCGTGCCCACCCCGCAACTAATAAAGGCACCGTCTTCATAGCTCAGCGCATCCGGCAGGTGGATGAGGTCTTTTTCTTCGGCCAACAGATACTCTGCATGACCACCGTCTCGCTGCCAGCCGTAGGCCGCTTTGCCTTCTCCGGTGCAGGAGATGGGGAATCCGCGTCGACAGTTTGGACAAAAACCGCAACCCGAGATGTGGTAGACCAACACGCGATCGCCCTCTTTGAAATGGCGACATCCCTGCCCCAGGGCGACAATTTGCCCACAGGGTTCATGTCCATTGATAACCCCCTGGTACAAGGGCTTATCCGGAGCGGCGGCCGTTGCGCGATGCTGATGGTAAATGTAATGCACATCGCTCCCGCAAATGCCGGAGGATTTCATCTTGATTAATACCTGATTTATACCCGGTGTCGGCACCGGCACCTCCCGCAGTTCGACGGTGTCGTTACCCGGTAAATATGCAGCCTGCATTGTGTTCATAAATCCCTCATTATCAATACATTGAATTTTTCTCTGCCGCCTGTGCGCCAGAGGAGTAAAAGCACTCAGCGTTTCGCTTTACTGCTACGCTGCGTCAGCAGGATGTTCGCCAGTACCGCCACCACGATGATGACGCCGCGAACCACCTGCTGGAAAAAGGAGTTAATGCCGAGCAGCACCAGACCGTTGCCGATGAGTGTGATCACCAGCACGCCCAGCAGCGTACCGAGTAGCGAGCCTCGTCCACCGGAAAGCGCGGTACCCCCAACGACCACTGCGGCGATAACGTCAAATTCCAGACCATTGGCCGCCCCGGCATTACCGGACCCCAGTCGGGCAGCCAGCAGAATACCCGTGACGGCCGCAAGCAGGCCGGAGAGGGTAAAGATGAGAATGCGTACCCGCCGGACATTGATCCCGCACAGTTGCGCCGCGGTGGCGTTTCCACCGACGGCAAAGACCGAACGGCCAAATGCGGTTTTTCGGCTGATAAAGACAAACAAAGCAAAGAGGATCATCATGATTAGCGCCGATACCGGAATGCCCAGCACCTGACCGCCCACCCAGTCCAGAACCTCATTTTCATCAATGGGCACGGGCAGCGCATTGGTCATGAATAACCCCATTCCGCGCAGCGCACTCCACAGCCCAAGGGTGGCGACAAAACTGGGTACGTTAAATACGCCCCGTAATACTCCGGCAAGCGTCCCCATTAGCGCGCCGAGCAGCAGCACCAGCAGACAGGCAATCGCGAGCGGAACCTGGTATTGCAGCAGAAAGGCGAGACATACCGAGACAAAAGCCACCATGGGGCCGACGCTGACATCTATTTCTCCGGAGATGATAATTAGCGTCATGGCCCACGCAGCAATACCGATGGTGGCGGCATCACGGAGGACGTTCATTTGGTTGTTCAGCGAGATAAAGCCCGGCGCATTCAGGGAAAACACCAGATAGAGCACGGCGATAACGATCAGCAGGCCAATAACATTGATATGACGACTGGCGAACTGCTTGAACGAATCGTTTTTGCCTTGCGGCAGCGAAAATGACGACGCAGACATCTTTTAATTCCTCAGAAGTGGTTTCATCAGTGCACAGAGAGAATGGCGGACATCAGCGCATCAATGCTGACCGGGGCGTGATACTCCTGCGTAAAGGTGCCATGCTGGAGGAGTAAAATGCGATCGCAGACCAGCGGCAGTTCCTCTACTTCGCTGGAAATAAACACGACGCTTTTCCCTTCTGCGGCCAGTTCGCGCACGATGCGGTAAATTTGCTGTTTGGCTTCGATATCCACCCCTCGCGTCGGCTCGTCGAGCAGCAAAATCTGGCTCGCCGCATAGACCCAGCGTCCAATCACGACCTTCTGCTGATTACCGCCGGACAGCGTGCCGACGGATGTTTCTGTACTGGCCGCTTTAACGGTCATCCGTTGCATGACTTCCTGTGTCATGCGCCGGATGAGATCCCACTGAAGCACGCCCCGGGCACTGACTTTGCGGCAGTGGGTGAGCACGGTATTTTCATCTACGCCCAACAAAGGAATAATGCCGGCTTCCTTGCGGTTTTCCGGGGTATAACCAATGCCGCGCGCAAGCATGTCGGCATAGGTCGGGTTATGTACGGATTCGCCGTTAACCCGTATATCGGCGCTATCACACGGCTCCAGCCCTATGATTGCTTTCAGCAACTCGCTACGCCCCGCCCCAAGCAGCCCGGCAATGCCGAGCACTTCGCCACGACGCAGCGTAAAGCTGATATCCGCAAGCTTGGGGGCTTGCCTCAACCCTTTCACCTCCAGCACCACCTGCTCCTTTGGCACAGAAGCAGCGACGGGGACGAGGTCGACATGCTCACGACCGAGCATCAGGGAAACAATGTGGCGGGTTGAAGTACTGTCCAGCATCACATCCCCGGCCACCTGGCCGTCGCGCATGATCGTGGCGCATGAGGCTATACGACGGATCTCCTCCATACGATGACTGACGTAGATAACCGCAACGCCCAGTGATGACATGCTTTTTACCGCACCAATGACCAGTTCGACTTCAGCGCTGGCGAGTGAACTGGTCGGCTCATCCAGAATGACCACGCGTGGCTCGCCCTTCATCACTCGCGCGATCTCGACGAGCTGTTTTTGCGCCGGGCTGAGGGAGGAGACCAGGCGGTCAGGTTCAACCTCTACTCCCAGCCGCTGGAGGCTTTTCTGCGCCTCGCGATTCATTTGCTTATGATCGATCATGCCGTTACGTCGCGGCCAGTGTCCAAGACACAAGTTTTCCGCGACCGTCAACGCCTCCACAAGGCTCAGTTCCTGATACACAGCGTGCACGCCAAGCTCTGTCGCACGTCGGGTGAGCGTGGCGTCAGCACCGTCCAGGCGCGTCTCGCCGATCCAAATCTCACCGCTATCCGGCCGTTCGCTGCCGGTCAGCAGGCGAATCAGCGTCGATTTTCCTGCACCGTTTTTGCCAAGCAACGCGCGAACTTCTCCACGATTGAGCGTAAAGTTGACGTTATCCAGTGCCACCACGCCGGGGTAGCGTTTATTACCGCCGATGACTTTTGCTACCGGTACTGCCTCTGTTTGCGATGTCACGAGCATAGAGACCTCAGCTATTTTTCGCCGTGTTTAAGGCAGACCATCAACATGCGTTGCCAGCCACTGTTTGCCATCTTCAGTTTTGGTATAGAGATCGACAGGAACCTGAATCACCTTGTTGCCGCTCGGTTTTTTAGCGAGCACGTTTAGCGTTTCTGCAAACACGGCCTGCCCCATTTTCTTGCCGGAAATATCCACCACAGCTTTTAGCACCTGATTATTTTCCAGCTCCTGGGCAATTTCGGTCGTCATATCGGAGCCAAACACCGCGATGTGACCAACCTGGTTCTGGTTACGCACCGCTTTTACCGCACCCAGCGTCGCTCCGCCTGATTCGCCCATAATGGCATCCAGACCTTGTGTTGAAATAATCAGCTTCTCGCCGACGGAGATGGCTTTATCCAGTACGGTCCCTTCCTGACTGGCGACGAGCGTTGCGCCAGGTACACGAGATTTCAGCGCCGCTTCAAACCCTTTCCGCCGCTGAACGCACACTTCAAAGGCTTCGCAATTGATCACTGCGATTTTCGGTTCGCTTATCTTGTTAGCGATAAAATAATCTGCTGCGGCATTGCCCAGTTTCTTACCGAACTCAAGGGGATCGCCCACCAGGTAGGCCGAGACATATTTATCGACGCCTTTCTGATTGATACAGGTGTTGTAACAAATCACCGGAATGCCCGCTTCGCTGGCGCGTCGGAGGGTGCGAGTGCTCCCATTTTCAGAAACGGCGGACAGGATAATGGCATCGACATTACGCGCCACGAGCGTGTCGACGAAGGTGCTCTCTTTGGAGATATCCCCCTGGGCGTTGGTTTCAATCAGCTTCGCTTCCATGGAAGACGCGGTTGCAGCGTCCTGAATCCCCTGCCGCACCCCGGCATAATAGCCCTGCGTATCTAAGTAAATGGCTCCAATAACAAGCTGCTTTCCGGCAGAGAAACCGGGTAGAGAGAAGCTCAACAACGATAAAAGCAAAAGCGAGAGAAACGGTCTTCTGGTGATTGCACACATAGATGCCTCCTCAAGATTAGGCGTGAACGAATTTCAGTGTACGAGCGGTAAAATGACAGGTAATGCCTGCCGAAACAGGGCCGCTTTCGACCACGCCGGATTCACTGCATCAAGTGCGGCACAAGCGTGTTCATACCCTTCGCTATCCCCCAGCCCGGCCGCCGCCAGCGCCTCTACCATCAGGCATTTTTCGCGGTGCTGCTGCTGTAAATCGGCATACAGTGAGAGTAAATCCGGCTGGGAGACAGCGAAGAAGTCCGCATCAATGCTGCTGACCGCCATGTTCTGCGCCCAGCGCTTCATGTCGCTGAACAGGTGAAGGGAGGCCTCCTGCTCGCCAAGCATTTTCAGCGCCAGCCCTTGCCAGAAGAGATAATCCACCGGTTGATCGTTGTAATAGCTGTGAATATTGAGGGTGCGATCGCCTGTTGCAGCCAGGCGCAGACAGCGCAAGGTTTCTTCCGTATGGCCCTGCTGTTGAGCACAAAGCGCAAGGGCAAACCAGATGTCGTTATCCGTCTGACCCGGCAAGCGCCCTTCGCTCAGATTGTCCGGATAATGCAGCGCCGCACGGAGCTGCCCGGCGGCTTCTTCCGGCTGCTGCTGTTCCAGATGGCGCCAGGCGCGCAGCAGCTTGTTGAGAATAAACTGGCCCGTGACTTTGCCCTCTCCTCCCTCCCAGGGATGAAACGTGCGCGAACCCAAGATCTCAGCCGCCTTGTCCGTTTCTCCGGCGAGATGCCAGAGACTCAGCAATTCAGCGGTTAAATCATCACGCTTTAAGGCACAGTCCAGGTTAGCCTCAAGGCGAGCAAGCCTGTTTGCCGGCGCGGTGGCAGTCAGTTTGTCGAGCAGATCGCGCTCAAACAGCAGACGGGCGTCGTGCGGAGCCAGACGGCAGGCTCTGTCCAGATAACGCCCTGCACTCTCTCCATCGCGCTGTTTATTCCAGGCGTAAATCGCAAGCCCCCGCCATCCGTCTGCAAAATCAGGCTCCTGCTCCACGCAGCGCTGCCAAAGTGCAATCGCTTTTTCATAATTGCGTTTGCTGTAATGGAAACAGGCCAGCAGATGACGGGCAAAACTACACTCATCCACTTTTTCCAGCACGGCGACTTCGTCCAGCGTATTCGGGAAGCGAACGAAAGAGGGGAATGCCGCGCGTGCCTGCTGAACCCGTTCTGCACGCGTTGACTGCGGCATGAGGCTGGCCTGAAAATAGCGCGGCAATGTGCGCGGGCAATCCAGCGCGGCAAGCATTTCGTCTGCCAGGGTCGGCATACCCCAGTTGATAAGCTGGCTGGCAACAATCACGGCGTTGACATCGCGTTCACCGCAGAGGGCTTTCCATTTCGCCAGACGGGCGTCGGTGCGCCCGGTAAACCAGCTTAGCCACCAGAGAGTGGGATTAAGGGGATAGTCGCAAAGCAGTTGCGCCAGCTGCCGGTTTGCATCTTCCGCCCGCCCGCTCAGATGCAGTAGCAGATTTTGCAGACACAGTACCTCCTGATTTGTCGGACAAGCGCGTAAGCTCTGACGGCAAAAATCGAGACCGGCATCGTAATCGCCACGACGGGCGCAAAGTCGGGCCAGGCCATAATAGCCGCCTGCTTTCGTATTACCGCTCCAGACGGCGCGCCAGAAATCCTCTTCTGCCTGCGCCCACTCCTCCTGCCGCTCACTGGCACTGGCACGGATCAGACTGGCCTGCCCACATTGCGGGTTTTTATTCAGCGCATGGGCACGGGCCAACGCCTGACTGGCGTATGTCTTCGCCCGGGTATAATCAGCACGGTTGTACTCCAGCATGGCCAACGACAGATTGCAGCGGTAGTCCAGCGGGTCAATGGCTACGCCACGCAGATAGTAGTCGAACGGCGAACGGCTGGCGTGATGGTACTGCTCAAGATGCTGCCCAATAAACCAGGCTTCATCGACACTGGTTATCTCCTGCGCCTGAAGCGGTGCTTTCGCGATTTCGGGTAACGGTACTTCCTGCGGCTGGTGTTCTTGATAGCGGAGCACAATACGCCCGTGTGCATCCGACAACTCAATGCTCAGGCGAGCGGGCTCAATACCAGGAAGCAGGCCCTTCGCGACGCTTGCAGGCATCAGGGACACATTCTCCTCCAGCACAGGGACGGGATTGCCCGCCTCACGTATCGCCAGACGATGCCCGGTTAGCGGAGCGATAGCATACACGCCCCATTCAATGCCCTCTGGCGTACGCTGAAGTTTAAGAATGGCGTCACGCGAGGCATTCTGAACCACCCCGAGAGCATGGTAGGGCAAAAAATATTGCTCAAAACGCTTCTCTTCGTAGGCGTCGAGCCAGGTAAAATCCGGTTGGTTATCGGCAAAAATACCAGTCATCAGTTCAATATAAGGACCATTGTTATCAGTGAGGTTTTTATCCCACGCCTGGCCAAATTCGCTGTAGCCCCAGCTCCACTGTTTTTTCCCCGGGGCAATATGGTGATTAGCCACATGCAACAATCCGCCGTCTTCGTCGTGGCTCCATGCCCCCACAAAATCGTATTCTGATTTCTCTGCCATGTAGGACGTCGGCACAGGCACATTTTTGTAGCGAGAAATATCTACCCCAGCGGAGTAGTCCACTTTGTAATAGGTCCCGGTGGCTATCGGGAAGGCCGATACGGCACGTTTACCATGGTCAAAAACAGCCGTGACGTCGGGCGGGAAAACGCTCTGATGATCGTCTCCCCCTTTCACTGCCGGATTGGCCCACCATAAAAAGTGCCGCGGCGTGGCGTTGCCGTTATAGACCCGGCTGGCAATTTCCAGCGCAGCACGGTCCGGGTGCAACGTAAACCCGGTCATCACCTGAAGGCCATGCATCGGTTCCGTTTCACCTACCCACACGGTTTGAGAACCGTCTTCTCCCGTGCTAAGCGTGAAATCAACCGGCATAAAGGTGGTCGGGCGATGATGTTGCGGCCAGTTGAACTCAATACCCCCGGAGATCCACGGCCCCAGCAGTCCTACCAGCGCAGGCTTGATCACTTCGTTGTGATAAACAAAATCACGCTGTTTAACTTTGTCCCAGGCCCGGTGCACACGCCCGCCCAGTTCTGGCAGGATCATGACTTTCAGATAGTCGTTTTCCAGCCAGACGGCTTGCCACATTTTCTGCGTTTTCTGCTCGCTGAGAGTATCCGTGACGCCGTAAGGGTAAACCGCACCGGACGATCCTTGATAAACGCGGTTCTCCAGAAACATGGGGTGAATATCCTGCGGCCCGGTTTCATAAGTCGGGATGCTGACGCTTTCCTGCCAAACTTTTACTGGATTCATATCGCCCTCAATATTAACGAGACATACTGAATAAAAAGATTGATGGCAGTTTAATGATCAATCTGGCAATGTTTTCGCATAATAATCACGCAATAAAGTAAACAGGGTTTAGTGAAATGAGAGCCTGCATCAGCAACCAACATATTCGCCGCTACAACAAATGCGTGATTCTCGAACTGCTGTATCGGGAGAAACGCGCCAATAAATCTACCCTTGCACGTCTTGCGCAGATCTCCATTCCGGCAGTGAGCAATATTCTCGAAGAGCTGGAGCGCGAGAAACGGGTACTGAATGTGGAAGATGAGAAACAGAGCCGTGGCCACAGCAGCGGTATCTGGCTCATCGCCCCGGAAGGAGACTGGACATTGTGCGTAAACGTGACGCCCACCAGCATTGAGTGCCAGCTCGCCAACACCTGTCTGAGTCCGAAAGGTGAATTTGAACGCTTCTCCATTAACGCCCCCGATCCTCAGGCACTGCTGGCTGAAATAGAGCAGTGCTGGCATCGCCACCGTAAACAATGGCCCGGACGGACCATTAATCTTGCTATTGCTATCCATGGTCAGGTGGATCCCGTGACGGGCGTTTCGCAGACCATGCCGCAAGCGCCGTGGAAAAAGCCGGTTGAGGTGAAATATCTGCTTGAGGAAAAGCTGGGAATTCGGGTGCGGGTGGATAACGACTGCGTAATGCTGGCACTCGCAGAAAAGTGGCAAAATAAGCACCGAGACCGGGATTTTTGCGTCATCAACGTCGATTACGGCATCGGCTCATCGTTTGTAATAAATAATGAGATTTACCGCGGGAATCTGTATGGCAGTGGACAAATCGGCCATACCATCGTTAATCCCGACGGGGTGGCGTGCGACTGCGGGCGTTACGGATGCCTTGAAACTATCGCCTCGTTAAGCGCGCTCAAAAAACAGGCACGCGTATGGTTAAAATCGCAACCCTCTTCCCCCCATCTGGATCCTGAAGCGCTGACCTCCGCCCAGTTAATACGGGCCTGGGAGGCGGGCGATGCGTGGATGGATAACTGGGTCGAGCGCTCGGCCAACGCTATTGGCCTTAGCCTTTACAACTTTTTGAATATCCTGAACATCAACCAGATCTGGTTCTATGGACGAAGTTGCGCGTTTGGCGAAAGATGGCTGAATACGCTTCTTCGCCAGACCGGGTTTAATCCTTTCGACCGGGATGAAGGGCCAAGCGTAAAAGCCACCCAAATTGGTTTTGGCACGCTGACCCGCGCCCAGCAGGTTCTTGGCATCGGCTATCTGTACGTGGAGGCGCAGTTGAATAATGTGTGAGTGAAAACAGGCAATGGCGATGATGAACATCATACTGATGCCTGATTTAAGAGGAAAAGTGCAATGGCAGACTGGCAGTTTGTGTATTAGCTTTAAAACAGATCCCACCGAATAAAGAGCCTGCCATGAACACGTTACGTTATTTTTCTTTCGGCCAGTCCCGTGAAGTGATGTTATTGATTGCCCGTATTGCGATTGTTGTGTTGTTTATTCTCTTTGGCTTTCCCAAAATGACCGGTTTTAACGGCACGGTACAGTATATGGCGTCCCTGGGTGCGCCAATGCCTGTACTGGCAGCCATTATTGCGGTCGTGATGGAAGTTCCGGCAGCCATTTTAATCGTGCTGGGCTTCTTTACCCGCCCTCTTGCCGTGCTGTTTGTCTTTTATACCCTGGGGACCGCCGTTATTGGCCACCATTACTGGGATATGAGCGGCGATGCCGTGTTGCCCAATATGATTAACTTCTACAAAAATATCAGTATTGCGGGCGCATTTTTGTTATTGGCGATTACTGGCCCTGGCGCAATATCGATCGACCGACGTTAAAAAGCAAAAAGGCCGCAATCGCGGCCTTTTTTATTTCTGCAAAACAGAAAGATTATGCGTAAACCGGGAAGCGTGCGCAGATATCCAGAACTTTACCTTTAACGCGCTCGATAACTGCGTCGTCATTGATGTTGTCCAGAACGTCACACATCCAGCCAGCCAGCTCTTTCACTTCCGCTTCTTTAAAGCCACGGCGAGTCACAGCCGGAGAACCGATACGGATACCGGAGGTCACGAACGGGCTCTTCGGATCGTTTGGCACGCTGTTTTTGTTCACGGTGATGTTCGCACGGCCAAGGGCAGCATCCGCTTCTTTACCGGTCAGGTTTTTATCCACCAGATCCAGCAGGAACAGGTGGTTCTCAGTACCACCGGAAACCACTTTGTAACCGCGGTTCAGGAAGACTTCCACCATCGCTTTGGCGTTTTTCGCAACCTGCTGCTGGTAAACTTTGAACTCTGGCTCCATCGCTTCTTTCAGCGCCACCGCTTTCGCCGCGATCACGTGCATCAGCGGGCCGCCCTGCGCGCTTGGGAAGACAGCAGAGTTCAGTTTCTTATACAGATCTTCGTCGCCGCCCTTCGCCAGGATCAGGCCACCGCGTGGACCGGCCAGGGTTTTGTGCGTCGTGGTGGTCACAACGTGAGCATGTGGAACCGGGTTCGGGTAAACACCCGCGGCAATCAGGCCCGCAACGTGGGCCATATCGACGAACAGATATGCGCCAATGCTGTCTGCGATTTCACGCATTTTTGCCCAGTCAACCACACCGGAGTAAGCAGAGAAGCCACCGATAATCATCTTCGGTTTATGGGTCTGCGCCTGCTTCGCCATGTCTTCGTAGTCAATTTTACCGGACTCATCAATGCCGTAAGGGATGATGTTGTACAGTTTGCCAGAGAAGTTAACCGGAGAGCCGTGAGTCAGGTGGCCGCCTTGCGCCAGGTTCATACCCAGAACGGTATCGCCCGGTTGCAGCAGCGCGGTGTAGACCGCAAAGTTAGCCTGAGAGCCGGAGTGCGGCTGTACGTTAGCGTAGTCGGCGCCGAACAGCTCTTTAGCGCGATCGATGGCCAGTTGCTCAACGATATCAACGTATTCGCAACCACCATAGTAGCGTTTGCCTGGATAACCTTCAGCATATTTGTTGGTCAGCTGAGAACCCTGTGCCTGCATAACGCGCGGGCTGGTGTAGTTTTCGGAGGCGATCAGTTCGATGTGCTCTTCCTGACGTACTTTTTCCTGCTCCATAGCCTGCCACAGTTCGGCATCATAATCGGCAATGTTCATTTCACGCTTTAACATCCGCATCTCCTGACTCAGCTAACAATAAAATTTTGGCCTTAAAAGCCAGTCCTGTTGGACAACGCGCAACAGTATAACTGAATCGTTCGGCGATAACAGGTCTTGACAAACGAATTTACGCAAACGATTACCTCCACGCCACGCAAGGGTTTGAGGAATAAAGGTCTCGGGATGTTCACGGGATTTCTTTTCAGGTTTGTGATGCATATTTTTCAGGTTGCAAAGAACCATTTACAACGCAGGGTTATTTTTTATAAGATGCATTTAAAATACATCATTAAAGTCATATCAAAGGAAGCTGCTATGCTCGACGCTCAAACCATCGCAACCGTTAAATCCACCATCCCTTTGCTGGTCGAAACCGGCCCGAAGCTGACCGCTCATTTTTACGATCGTATGTTTGCCCATAATCCAGAGCTCAAAGACATTTTTAACATGAGCAACCAGCGCAATGGCGATCAGCGTGAAGCCTTATTCAATGCCATCGCCGCGTATGCCAGCAATATCGACAACCTGGCGGCCCTTCTGCCAGCGGTCGAGAAAATCGCTCAAAAACATACCAGCTTCCAGATCAAGCCTGAACAGTACAACATTGTCGGTAGCCACCTGATTGCGACGCTGGACGAGATGTTCAGCCCGGGTCAGGCGGTGCTGGACGCCTGGGGTAAAGCCTATGGCGTGCTGGCCAATGTTTTTATCCAGCGTGAAGCCCAGATCTACAGTGAACATGCTGAAAAAGCGGGTGGCTGGGAAGGCACGCGCGCCTTCCGTATCGTTGAGAAAACCCCGCGTAGCGCGTTGATTACCAGCTTTGAATTCGAACCAGTAGACGGCCAGGCGGTGGCGGATTATCAGCCAGGCCAGTATCTTGGCGTGTGGCTGAAACCGGAAGGTTTCCCGCATCAGGAGATTCGTCAGTACTCCCTGACCCGTAAACCCAACGGCAAAGGTTATCGCATTGCGGTAAAACGTGAAGACGGCGGACAGGTATCCACCTGGCTTCACAACGAGGCCCGCGTGGGCGATGTGGTTCACCTGGCAGCGCCTGCGGGCGATTTCTTTATGACCGTTGACGCCGACACGCCGGTGACGCTGATCTCCGCAGGCGTCGGCCAGACCCCGATGCTGGCGATGCTGGACACGCTGGCACAATCGCATCACCGCGCGCAGGTGAACTGGTTCCACGCCGCTGAAAACGGCGACGTTCATGCCTTTGCGGATGAGGTGACAACGCTCGCAGCCAGCCTGCCCCGCTTTACCGCTCATACCTGGTATCGTCTGCCGACGGAGGCCGACCGCGCCGCGGGCCGCTTCGATAGCGAAGGCCTGATCGACCTGAGCCAGCATGAAGGCGCGTTTAGCGCCCCGGAAATGCAGTTCTATGTCTGTGGACCCGTGGCGTTTATGCAGTATGCGGCGAAACAGCTGGTTGATCTGGGCGTCAACAAAGAGAACATTCACTACGAGTGTTTCGGCCCGCATAAAGTGCTGTAATGAAAAAGCCCCTCATTGAGGGGCTTTTTTTTTGCCGGGTGAAAGCTGTCTTTACCCGACCTTTAAAATCGTTGGCACCGTTAAATCGCGGCGTCGTCTTCTTCGCCAGTACGAATACGGATCACGCGCGCCACGTCAAAGACGAAGATTTTGCCATCACCAATTTTGCCCGTTTGCGCCGTGCGAATAATGGTATCCACGCAGGTGTCCACGATATCGTCGGTGACCACAATCTCGATTTTGACTTTCGGCAGGAAATCCACCATATATTCAGCGCCACGATACAGCTCGGTGTGGCCCTTCTGACGACCAAAGCCTTTCACTTCTGTCACGGTCATCCCGGTGATGCCGACTTCTGCCAGCGCTTCACGTACATCATCCAGTTTGAAAGGTTTAATAATCGCATCAATCTTTTTCATGGTGGGTCCTTAAACGCTTGCCTGTCAGTAGCTTCGTAATCGATTGCTCACAGTACCATATTCAATCCCTTTTTGCGGTACTACTCTTTAAAATCGTTGGCTTCCAGCTCGTGTCGTGACAGCAGTTTGTAAAACTCGGTGCGGTTGCGTCCCGCCATGCGCGCAGCATGGGTGACGTTGCCTTTGGTAATCTGCAACAGCTTACGCAGATAGTTCAGCTCGAACTGATTACGCGCCTCAACAAAGGTCGGTAGCGCTGTATTCTCCCCTTCGAGCGCCTGCTCTACCAGCGCATCGCTTATCACCGGCGATGAGGTCAGCGCCACGCACTGTTCAATCACGTTCACTAACTGACGCACGTTGCCAGGCCAGCTTGCCGTCATCAGGCGCTTCATGGCATCGGTAGAGAAGGCCCGGACAAAGGGTTTATGCCGATCGGCAGACTGACGAAGAAGATGATTTGCCAGCAGAGGAATATCCTCCGCGCGCTCTGCCAGGGCGGGAATTTTAAGGTTCACCACGTTCAGGCGGTAATAGAGATCCTCGCGGAACTCTTTACGCTCCATGGCCTTAGGCAAATCGCGGTGCGTAGCGGAGATGATACGCACGTTAATGTCGATATCACGGTTACTGCCCAGCGGTCGCACTTTGCGCTCCTGCAAAACACGCAGCAATTTTACCTGCAACGGTGCGGGCATATCCCCGATTTCATCGAGGAACAGCGTGCCCCCTTCAGCCGCCTGGAATAACCCTTCCCGGCTGCTCACCGCGCCGGTGAAGGCGCCACGAGCGTGGCCGAAGAGCTCCGATTCCAGCAGTTGCTCCGGCAAGGCCCCACAGTTGATGGCAATGAACGCATTTTTGCTGCGCGGACTGGCGTTATGTATAGCCTGCGCCAGGATCTCTTTCCCCGTTCCGCTTTGCCCGTTGATCAACAGGCTTACGTCGGACTGCGCCACCATGCGCGCCTGCTCAAGCAGGCGAAGCATAATCGGGCTGCGGGTCACTATCGTCTCGCGCCATTTTTCATCGACCGACGGCGCGGCATGCTCCAGCGCATCATCGATGGCCTTATACAGCGCATCTTTGTCGACCGGCTTGGTCAGAAAGCTAAAGACGCCCTGTTGCGTGGCGGCGACCGCATCCGGGATTGAACCATGTGCGGTAAGAATAATCACCGGCATCCCGGGCTGTAGCTTTTGGATCTCGGCAAAAAGCTGCATCCCGTCCATTTCATCCATGCGCAGGTCGCTTATCACTAAGTCGACCTTTTCGCGGCCCAGCGCTTTCAGCCCTTCCATACCGCTTTCTGCGGTCACAATGCTATAACCTTCGCTGACCAGACGCATCCCTAAGAGCTTAAGCAAGCCGGGATCGTCATCCACCAGCAAGAGATGAGCAGGTTTGCGACTTGTCATGGCTTCACATCCTCTTGTTTTGGCGTGTCACTGTCCTGATCCGGCGTTTTATCCGCCTGCGCCGCACCTTTCGGGCCGTCAGGCAGATAGTTACTGGCGGGCTTACGGGTGGAAAGCTGGCGTTCGATATCCGTCAGGTTTTCCAGCTTGCGGGTCGTGGTCTCAAGCTGAGAACGTAAATACTGTTGCTGCTGGCGAAGCGTATCCAGTTCGGCATCGGTGGACTGCTGAAGCTTACCGTAACGGTAGCGCTCCTCAGCAAGCTGCAGCTGCGAGGCCTGGCCATCACGCCAGAGTTGATAAAGCGGACGAACCTGGGCAGGTATTTGTGGACTAAGCGCATCCAGACGCGTGGTATTCGTGCGGCGTTCCACCGGATTGATTTTGGCATTCGCGAGTAAAATGCCGCGTTTAAAAGAGTCCTGCCAGGTGTTATCCGTCCACAGGTGCGCCTGCGCGCGGGCATCCACGGGCGACAATCGTTCGGCGCAATCCATGCTACGCAGCCAGAATAATGGGTTGGTCTCCACGTCATGGCCCTTCAGCCACCAGATATTGTCACAGTCGGTAGACAAAAAATCTGCCAGCTGATGCTCAGGCAATTTATCGTCTGGCTTATCGCTGATGGCGCTTTTGGGGGCATGCGCTGCGCAACCGGCCAGAAGTAAACAGGGCAGGCTGACGCGAAAAAATTTGCTGGAAAACACCGCGTTACATGCGCGGGAAAAAACGTGTGACATACTCACCAGACTTAATTTCATTTCATTGATTTTTTCGGTTCAAGGGGCAGCTCAATGCGGAAACAGACATCCACGCGGGTATCCTGCGCGATGTAAAGCTCCCCATGCATACGTCGTATACAATCCCGGGCAATGCTTAAGCCCAGGCCGCTTCCTTTGACCGCACCTTTTCGCTGATGACTTCCCTGGAAAAAAGGTTCGAAGATCATCGCTTTTTCATCATCCGGAATAGGACTGCCGGTATTGGCGACATCAATACACACGCGCGAACCATTTTGAAAACTGCGTATATAAATGTTACCGGATTCAGTACCATAGTGCACCGCATTGGAATAAAGATTATCCAGCACACTCATTAATAGCATGGGTTCGGCAAAACAGGCCGTTTCATTGAGTTCCAGTTCGGTATGCATCATTTTAGCTCGTGCCGGCAGGCTATGAGCGGAAATCACCATATCGACCAGCGGCTCAATTTCAACGCGCTCCAGCTCCACGGCACCATCGGCCAGTTTACGGTTATAGTCCAGCAATTGCTCAATCAGCTTTTGTAAGTTACGGCTGCTGTCGTCCAGGATATCAACAATCTCTTTTTGCTCCGTGGTCAACGGCCCGGCCACCTCATCAGCCAGCAGTTCAGTGCCTTCGCGCATGCTGGCAAGCGGGGTTTTTAGTTCATGGGAGATATGACGCAGGAACTGATGGCGCTGCGATTCGAGCCACGCCAGGCGTTCAGAAAGCCAGATAATGCGTTGCCCAACTGAACGCAGTTCGCGAGGCCCCTTGAATACAACGGTATTACCCAGCGATTTTCCTTCGCCAAGACGGTTGATCATGCGTTCAATGCCTTTCACCGGACCGATGATCATTCGGGTAAAGAGCAAGACCAGGCCAAGGCTCACTAAAAACAGCACCAGCGCCTGCCAGCCAAAAAACTGCCCGCGCTCGGCGATTTCCTGCTGGAGCTGCTGCCCACGGGAGAAGATCACCGTGCGGGTCGCCTGCACCATTTCTGTATTGGCATTGGCGAACGCTTCAAGGCGAGGCGTCGCGATCTCATCCGGCCCACTATTTTTACACCGCAACTGCCCTAGATCGTTCAGATCCTGACGCAGCGTCTGGTAGAGCTTATCGTCAGGTAAAACGCCCGCATGCGCGTCCAGCATTTCGCTGTAGCGCTTGCGTTGGTTTTGATACACCTTTTCCAGCGTACGGTCGTCCAGTACACAGTACTGGCGATAACTGCGTTCCATTTCGAGCGCGGCATTGGTCATCGCCTCGCTTCGACGGGCATCAATAAGCGTGGTACGGTTAGTGAGTGCCGCCTGCGCGCTAAGCGCATTCAGGCTTTGCCAGGCTTGCCATGCCAGCACCAGCAAGGGCAGCAGGATGAGTATAAAAGCCATCATCACGAGCTGTCGCAGGGAGCGAGGGAAAAGGGACCAGCGTCTCAACGCATTACTCTCTTATTAGGGGTGTTGAGTGATGCTAACTGAGTCAGCCCTTCAGATACAACAAAGCCGGGTAAAAACCCGGCTTTGTGATGGAATGAGGCGGTGCCTTACTCGACGTTTCGCCCGGATCTGATAAAGCCAAAGCAATAATCAGTAGTTGGACGGCAGGCACCTTTTTGTGCGTCATTCTAAGTTTATGTAGCGCTTCCCGAAGGGGCTGACATAAGAAGGTGAATGAGCCACTGCTTAGTATTATGCAACACCCGTGCCAAATATCAATTTAAATTTTCAACTAAATGATTTAAAAGAGTTTTATTACCCTCAGCACTTCATTTCTTAACGAATGATTTCCAGGCTAACTGTCTCTGTTTAGCAACACCTTAAGAACAACCTTATTACTATTAATAAAATCAATAAGTTAAATGTCTCCTATTGACGACACTCCCGTTAGCGCTTTGTCGCAAATTACCGACAGCCGTAAAAAAGCCCTCCGAAGAGGGCTTACAGGTCGTTAAAAGTTTAACCGAGCTGCTTACGCGCATTGCGGAAGATACGCATCCACGGGCTGTCTTCGCCCCAGTTCTCCGGGTGCCATGAGTTACTGACGGTACGGAACACACGCTCAGGGTGCGGCATCATAATTGTTACGCGACCGCTTTCATTGGTGACTGCCGTGATCCCGTTGGCTGACCCGTTCGGGTTTGCCGGGTAGGTTTGCGTGACCTTACCGAAGTGATCGACGAAGCGCAGCGCCACCAGACCTTTGCTTTCAAGCGTGGCCAGGTGCGCGGCATCACGCACTTCCACCTGCCCTTCGCCATGAGAGACAGCGATGGGCATCTGCGATCCCACCATCCCCTGCAGCAGGAGTGACGGGCTTTGCGTCACTTCGACCAGGCTGAAACGCGCTTCAAAGCGATCCGACTGATTACGTACAAAGCGTGGCCAGGCTTCGCTGCCCGGGATCAGCTCGCGCAGGTTAGACATCATCTGGCATCCGTTACATACCCCTAAGGCCAGGGTTTGTGGACGGTGGAAGAAGGTTTCGAACGCATCACGCACGCGGTTGTTGAACAGGATGGATTTCGCCCAGCCTTCACCCGCGCCCAGCACATCGCCGTAAGAGAAGCCGCCGCAGGCCACCAGCGCCTGGAAATCTTCCAGACCGGTGCGCCCTGCCAGCAGATCGCTCATGTGCACATCGATGGCATCGAAACCAGCACGGTGGAAGGCCGCAGCCATCTCAACGTGGGAGTTCACGCCCTGCTCGCGCAGAACGGCAACCTTAGGACGTGCGCCAGTGGCAATATACGGGGCGGCAATATCTTCATTGATATCGAACGACAGCTTCACGTTCAGGCCCGGATCGTTGTCATTGGCTTTAGCCTCATGCTCCTGATCGGCACATTCCGGGTTATCACGCAGGCGCTGCATCTGCCAGGTGGTTTCCGCCCACCACATGCGCAGGGTCGTACGGCTTTCGCTGAACACCGCATGGCCGTCCGCTTCGATCACGAAACGGTCGCCCTGCACGGCTTTGCCCAGAGGGTGTACACAGTCTGCCAGGCCGTACTGAGCCAGTACGGCTTCCACAGCGTCACGATCTGCCGCACGAACCTGAATCACCGCGCCCAGCTCTTCGTTGAACAGGGCCGCGAGACGATCGTCTCCCAGAGAAGCGATGTTCGCTTCGACACCGCAGTGACCGGTGAAGGTCATCTCGGCCAGGGTCACCAATAGGCCCCCATCTGAACGGTCGTGATAGGCCAGCAATTTGCGATCGGCCACCAGCGCCTGAATGGCGTCGTAGAACCCTTTCAGTTTGGCAACGTCGCGCACATCGGCAGTCTTATCGCCCAGCTGACGATAGACCTGCGCCAGAGCGGTCGCGCCCAACGCGTTATGACCTTGACCCAGATCGATAAGCAGCAGGGCATTGTCTTCAGTAGACAGCTGCGGCGTCACGGTGTGGCGTACATCTTCCACGCGGGCAAAGGCGGTGATCACCAGCGACAGTGGAGAGGTCATCTCACGCTGCTCATTGCCTTCCTGCCAGCGGGTTTTCATCGACATCGAGTCTTTCCCCACCGGAATGGTCAGGCCCAGCGCCGGACATAACTCTTCACCCACGGCTTTAACAGCTTCGTACAGGCCTGCATCTTCACCCGGGTGGCCTGCTGCGGCCATCCAGTTAGCAGAGAGCTTAATGCGTTTGATATCGCCAATCTGCGTGGCAGCAATGTTAGTCAGCGCCTCGCCAACCGCCAGGCGGCCTGATGCGGCAAAGTCCAGTAACGCTACGGGCGTACGTTCGCCCAGCGCCATCGCTTCGCCGTAATAGCTATCGAGGCTTGCTGTGGTGACCGCGCAGTTCGCTACCGGAATCTGCCAGGGGCCGACCATCTGATCGCGCGCCACCATACCGGTGACCGTGCGATCGCCTATGGTGACGAGGAAGGTTTTTTCGGCGACCGCCGGCAGGTGCAGTACGCGATGTACCGCATCCGCTAGCGTTATGCCCTGACGGTCCAGCGCTTTCCCGGCCGCTTTACGGGTTTGCACATCGCGGGTCATCTTCGGCGTTTTGCCCAACAGCACGTCCAGCGGCAAATCGATTGGCTGGTTATCAAAATGCGGATCGTTCATGGTCAGGTGCAAGGCTTCTGTCGCTTCACCAATCACCGCATACGGGGCGCGCTCACGGCGGCATAATTCATCGAACAGCGGCAACTGATCGGCCGCCACGGCCATGACGTAGCGCTCCTGAGATTCGTTACACCAGATCTCAAGCGGGCTCATGCCTGGCTCATCGCTGAGGATTTTACGCAGATCGAAACGTCCGCCACGCCCGCCGTCGCTCACCAGCTCCGGCATGGCGTTAGACAGGCCACCAGCCCCGACATCATGGATAAACAGAATCGGGTTCGCCTCGCCGAGCTGCCAGCAGCGGTCAATGACTTCCTGGCAACGGCGCTCCATTTCCGGGTTATCGCGCTGTACGGAGGCAAAATCGAGATCGGCATCAGACTGACCGGACGCCATAGAAGAGGCTGCTCCGCCGCCAAGACCGATATTCATGGCCGGGCCACCCAGCACGATCAGCTTCGCGCCAACGGTGATCTCGCCTTTCTGGACGTGATCGGCACGAATATTACCGATCCCACCCGCCAGCATGATCGGTTTATGGTAACCGCGCAGCTCTTCGCCGTTGTGGCTGTCGACTTTCTCTTCATAGGTGCGGAAGTACCCGTTCAACGCAGGACGACCAAATTCGTTGTTAAACGCCGCGCCGCCCAGCGGGCCGTCGGTCATGATTTCCAGCGCGGTTACAATGCGTTCCGGCTTGCCGAAATCTTCTTCCCACGGCTGTTCAAAGCCCGGGATGCGCAGGTTGGAGACGGAGAAACCGACCAGACCCGCTTTTGGTTTGGCCCCGCGTCCGGTGGCCCCTTCATCACGAATTTCACCACCGGAACCGGTCGCCGCGCCCGGCCATGGGGAGATGGCCGTCGGGTGGTTATGTGTTTCGACCTTCATCAGGATATGCGCAGGTTCCTGATGGAAATCGTAGCGCCCTGCTTCGCGATCGGCGAAGAAGCGGCCCACCTCGGAACCCTCCATGACCGCCGCATTGTCTTTATAAGCAGACAGCACGTGGTCCGGGGTACGTTCAAAGGTATTTTTAATCATTTTGAACAGCGATTTCGGCTGCTGCTCACCGTCGATGACCCAGTCGGCGTTGAAGATTTTATGACGGCAGTGTTCAGAGTTAGCCTGCGCAAACATGTACAGCTCAATATCATTCGGGTTGCGGTTCAATTTGATGAACGCATCCTGCAGATAGTCGATTTCATCTTCCGCCAGCGCCAGACCTAAACGCTGGTTAGCCTCAGTTAGCGCCTGACGGCCCTGGCCCAGCAGATCCACGCTCTGCACGGGTGCAGGCTGATGATGAGCGAAAAGCTGTTGCGCGTCGTCGAGAGAGAAAAACACACTCTCCATCATGCGATCGTGCAGTTCATCGGCCACCGTCTGCCACTGCTCCGCAGTCAGCGTGGAGGCTTCAACATAATAGGCCACGCCGCGCTCAAGACGATTGATCTGGTTCAGACCACAGTTGTGGGCGATATCGGTGGCTTTGGAAGACCAGGGGGAGATAGTACCAGGACGAGGTGTGGCGAGGATCAGTTTGCCGGATGGCGTATGGCTGCTGAGGCTTGGGCCATACTTGAGCAGGCGACCAAGCTGCTCTTGTTGCTGCGCGTTCAACGGCGCATTCAGGTCAGCAAAATGGACATACTCAGCGTATATCGTGCTTACCGGAAGGTTGGCTGCCTGAAAACGTGCCAGCAGTTTGTTAATACGGAAGGCAGACAGTGCAGGCGAACCACGCAGAATTTCCATCATAAGTCTCTCGTCTTCGAAGCGCCTGAGGCGCTTACAGTGTGCGCAAGGGGAAAACGGGCGTCATTATAGAGAATAGTGCGCGCCGACGAAACCGTTTGCGTCGAAATAAAATCGACGTTTACGTTTAACGATAGGTGTCACCGAATTCTCTAATTTGTTGCCAACTGGCGCAAGTTTACGCAAAATGCCGCTCATTCAATGACAAACCTTACTCTAAACATGACTACAGCACGTTGAGGCATCGCACGGCGCAGAGAATTAACTAATTGAAAAAATTAAAGATTAATTATCTGTTCATCGGCATCGTCACTTTGCTGCTGGCAGCGGCCTTATGGCCTTCAATCCCCTGGTTCGGCAAAGCCGAAAACCGTATCGCTGCGATTCAGTCGCGGGGAGAGCTGCGCGTCAGTACCATTAATTCCCCGCTGACTTACACCAACATTAACGGCAAAATTATCGGGCTGGATTATGAGATCGCCCAGCAGTTTGCTGACTACCTTGGCGTTAAGCTCAAAGTTACCGTTCGTCAGAACATTAGCCAGCTTTTTGACGATCTGGATAACGATAATGCCGATATCCTGGCCGCAGGACTGGTCTATAACAGCGAGCGCAGTAAGAGCTACCAGCCGGGGCCAACTTACTATTCTGTCTCACAGCAGCTGGTCTACCGTGTAGGCAGCCTACGTCCGCGCAGCCTTGAAAACCTGACCGAAGAGCAGTTAACGATTGCCCCCGGTCACGTGGTCATTGATGATCTACGTGAACTGAAAGAGAAAAAATTTCCCAATCTGAGCTGGAAGGTGGACGACAAGCTTGGCACAACAGCGCTAATGGCCCAGGTCAAAGATAAGAAATTGGCTTATACCATCGCGGACTCGGTGGCGATTAGCTTATTCCAGCGCGTGCATCCCGAGCTGGCCGTCGCGCTGGATGTGACCGATGAACAACCCGTGACCTGGTTTAGTCGGCTCGATGACGATCAGACGCTCTCGGCTGCGCTGCTCGATTTTTATAATTCAATGAATGAAGACGGCACGCTGGCCCGCCTGGAAGAGAAGTATCTCGGCCATGGGGATGACTTCGATTATGTCGACACCCGCAGCTTCCTGCGGGCGGTCGACAGCGTGTTGCCCGAACTGCAGCCCCTGTTTGAGAAATACGCCCAGGAGATCGACTGGCGTTTGCTGGCCGCCATCTCCTATCAGGAGTCTCACTGGGATACGCAGGCCACCTCACCCACTGGCGTGCGCGGCCTGATGATGCTCACCAAAAATACGGCGCAAAGTCTGGGCCTGACTGACCGCACCGATGCCGAGCAGAGCATCAGCGGCGGTGCACGTTATTTGCAGGATATGATGGGAAAAGTCCCTGAGACTGTTCCTGAAGAGGAGCGGATCTGGTTTGCGCTGGCGGCGTATAACATGGGTTATGCCCACATGCTGGATGCGCGAACCCTGACCGCAAAAACCAAAGGCAATCCCGATAGCTGGTCTGACGTTAAGCAGCGTCTGCCGCTCCTGAGCCAAAAGCCCTGGTACAATAAACTCACTTACGGCTATGCGCGCGGCCACGAAGCGTATGCCTATGTGGAAAACATCCGTAAATACCAGATTAGCCTGGTGGGCTATTTACAGGAAAAAGAGAAAGAGGCAACCGAAGCGCAGCAGCTGGCACAAAGCTATCCGGTGGTTTCACCGGCGGAGCTTAATCATCCTGCGCCTTCAATACTGCCCTTTGTTGCTTTTTCTGCTGACGGCGCATTCGAAAGAAGTCACTTAATAGCCCCGAACAGTCTGGTGCAAGTACCCCACCGATAACAGTGACCTGGTGATTCATGCCCGGATGACCGAGAACGTCCATCAGCGAACCTGCGGCGCCGGTTTTTTCATCACGCGCCCCGTAGACGAGCGTCCCGATGCGGCTGTGGACCATCGCTCCGGAACACATCACACACGGCTCAAGGGTGACATACAGCGTGGTGTCCAGCAGACGGTAGTTTTGCAATACCATGCCTCCCTGCCGCAGCGCCATGATTTCTGCATGCGCGGTAGGATCGTGGCGACCTATCGGGCGATTCCACCCTTCCCCGATGACCTGGTTGTTATGCACCAGCACAGCACCCACGGGCACTTCGCCCTCATCCCAGGCACGCTGGGCAAGATTGAGCGCGTGGCGCATCCAGTATTCATGATCATGTTCTGGGTTGGACAACGATTGATACTCCCGTCTAAAAGCGGGCGGCATTATACACACCCGCTCCAGATAAGACTATTCAAGTTGCTGAAGTTCACCCGCGGGGGTGACGCGCCAGCGATGCTGACAGAAATAGAGAAGGGGGTTGTCCTGCTTGCTGTCGCTATAGCCGCTGTAAAGTCGCAGCGGCGTGCCGATGCGTTTTTCCAGCTGCACCACCTTTTCATGCCCCAGACAGCGCAGGGTCAGGACCCAGCCGCCGTACCGTCGCGTCATCTGCGTGGCAATAATATTCACGCGAGGCAGCCATGGGGTATCGAAATAGACCTGCTCCACCAGCGGCTGGGGAGAGCCGGTAATTAACCAGATGTCAGCATCGTTCGCATTGAGATAGCTGGTGAGCCGCTCCTGCACCACCGGAAATGCCGTGACATGACCGCGAAACCAGTGTGCAAAATCCTGCTGAAGCTGTTTCAGACGCGCTTCGCTGTGTCCAAAGGTGCAGCCCCATAGCATCAAGCTCATTGGCCATCGCGCCGCCCTGCCCTTAACCAGCAGCGCCACGCCAATGACCGGTAAAAGAGGCAACACGAGAAGCACATTCAGAGGCTGACGCCGTAACAGGTAGCGCATAAAGGTACCAAACATATCCTGCTGATGTAGCGTACCATCCAGGTCAAAAAAGACGACGCGACGCTCGTGATTTGCCAAACCCTACTCCTCTGTGTCGATAGATGCAGACAGCCGGATTAACGCGAATCCGGCAATCGCCACTAACAGATAGCCTAACAGATAGAGCATGACTTTTCCGGTGACGAAGGCGATTGCCCTGGGTAAACGTAAAACTCCCCTCTTCTGACCCTCGTGCTTTTATCCCCGATGCGTGTTTAGCCCTCTAACGCCGCGCGTAAGAAACCCTGGTGTGCATCAAGCCTGGCGCGCGCGGCTGCGGCATCCATTCCACTCAGGATCATTAAGATGGCGGGTTTCACGTCGTGATCGGTTTGCTTCAATACGGCTTCGGCTTCTTCGCGGCTCGCTCCCGTGGCTTCCATCACCATACGGCACGCCCGGTCCACCAGCTTGATATTGGTGGCTTTCATATCCACCATCAGGTTCTGGTAGACCTTGCCAAATTTCACCATGGCGCCGGTAGAGATCATGTTGAGCACCAGCTTTTGCGCGGTACCGGACTTCAGGCGCGTTGAACCCGTCAGTGCTTCTGGACCGACGACGGGAGAAATCGCGATCGCTGCTATCTGCGCAATGGGCGAGCCAGGGTTACAGGAGATCGCAACGGTTGTGCAGCCAACCTCTTTGGCGTACTCCAGCCCACCGATGACGTAGGGGGTTCTGCCAGAAGCGGCAAGCCCGACCACCAGATCGACAGGCATCAGATTCAGCGCCCGCAGATCGTCCGCGCCTAATTGTTTGTCGTCTTCCGCGCCTTCAACCGCCTTAAGCAAAGCTCCCGGTCCGCCGGCAATCAGCCCAACAACCAGACCGTGCGGCACACCAAACGTAGGCGGGCATTCCGACGCATCCAGCACGCCCAGCCGTCCACTGGTACCGGCTCCCATATAAATAATTCTGCCGCCCGCCTTCAACGCTTCGGCGGCCGCATCAACCGCTTTTGCCACCTCAGGCAATGTCTCTTTCACTGCCTGCGCGACCAGCGTATCCTGTTGATTAAAGCGGTTAACAAGGTCGAGCGTGGTGAGTGCATCCAAATCCATGGTTTGCGGGTTACGAGTTTCAGAAACTAACGAGCCTAAATTCATTTTTTCACCTCAAGAATATTTAATTCAACTTAACCGTACTATAATGGAATATTAAATTCATTCAGGCGAGCAAATCTTGATTTGCAACGGCTGTCACACTTTCGCCAGGAGAAGGTATGAACTGCTTAATTCGAATTCGACAGCGTTACGCGGGCTTTGCTCAGAGCGATAAAAAACTGGCTGACTTTCTGCTGGCCCAGCCCGATCACGCCCGGCATCTCAGCTCTCAGCAGCTGGCGAGTGAGGCCGGGGTCAGCCAGTCGAGCGTGGTGAAATTTGCCCAAAAGATCGGATTTAAAGGCTTCCCCGCGCTGAAACTGGCGCTTAGCGAGGCGCTGGTCAGTAATCCTAACCCGCAATCCATGCCGCTGCATAACCAGATTCGCGGCGATGATCCTATGCGCCTGGTGGGCGAAAAGCTGATCAAAGAAAACGTCACGGCTATGCACGCGACCCTTGATGTAAACAGCGAAGAGAAACTGCTGGAGAGCGTGGCGATGCTGCGATCGGCACGGCGCATCGTGTTGACCGGCATTGGTGCTTCTGGGTTAGTTGCGCGTAATTTTGGCTGGAAACTGACGAAAATTGGTTTCAATGCCATCGTTGAGCAGGATATGCACGCCCTGCTGGCCACCGTTCAGGCAATGGATCCTGACGATCTGCTGCTGGCGATCTCCTACTCCGGTGAACGCCGTGAAATTAATATGGCTGCCGATGAAACGTTGCGCGTGGGGGGGAAAATCCTGGCGCTGACCGGCTTTACCCCCAACGCCCTGCAACAGCGAGCAACACGTTGCCTTTATACCATCGCCGAGGAGCAAGCGACGCGAAGCGCAGCAATCTCCTCAACCAGTGCGCAAATGATGCTGACGGACCTGCTTTTCGTGGCTCTGGTGCAACAGGATCTTGAGCATGCCCCGGAGCGTATTCGCCACAGTGAAGCGCTGGTAAAAAAACTGGTCTGAGCAGGAAATGAGCGTATAATGCCCGCCCTGTTTGTGTTGTTTCTGAGAATTTCCTGATGGCGCTGTTAATCACCAAAAAATGTATCAACTGCGATATGTGCGAGCCTGAATGCCCGAACGAAGCCATTTCAATGGGTGACAGTATCTATGAGATTAACAGCGACCGCTGCACCGAGTGCGTCGGCCACTATGAAACGCCAACCTGCCAGAAAGTGTGTCCGATTCCGAACACTATTCTTAAGGATCCTGCGCATGTCGAGAACGAAGAGCAGTTGTGGGATAAGTTTGTCCTGATGCATCACGCGGACAAACTCTAACCTTCAACAATCACCGTGGCGCAGGCGTAATGTCGTTCATCTGCCAGCGTCACATGCATGTGCTGAATCCCCATTCTTTCTGCCATTTTTAGCGCTTCGCCCCACAAGCGCAGGCGCGGTTTACCCAGCTCATCGTTGAAAACTTCGAACTGGTTAAACGCCAGCCCGTTACGAATCCCCGTTCCGAACGCTTTTGCTGCGGCCTCTTTTACGGCGAATCGCTTCGCCAGAAAACGCACCGGCTGTTGATGCGTTTCCCAGACAGACCATTCGTTGTCACTTAACACGCGCCGGGCCAGGCGATCGCCACTGCGAGCGATCACCGCTTCGATGCGGGCAATTTCAACGATGTCCGTACCTAAGCCCAGGATTGCCATCAGCGACGCGCTTCCGTCATCAGGCGTTTCATTTCGGCTACTGCCTCTTTCAGCCCGCTCATCACCGCACGGCCCATAATGGCATGACCAATGTTCAGTTCATGCATTTCAGGCAACGCGGCAATCGCTTTAACATTATGGTAGGTCAAACCGTGGCCAGCGTTTACCTTCAGGCCCAGACTGGCCGCATACGTCGCGGCATTGGCGATGCGTTCTAACTCTTTGCGCTGCGTCACTTCGTCTTCTGCATCGGCATAGCAGCCGGTATGAATTTCGATATAGGGTGCGCCTACTTCGGCAGCAGCCTTAATTTGCTCCACATCCGCATCAATAAACAACGAAACCAGAATACCGGCATCCGCCAGACGTTTGCAGGCATCGCGCATCTTCTCACGCTGACCGGCAACATCCAGCCCGCCTTCCGTTGTCACTTCCTGACGTTTTTCCGGCACCAGGCAGCAAAAATGCGGTTTTGTCTCACAGGCAATCGTCAGCATCTCTTCCGTGACGGCCATTTCAAGATTCATACGGGTATCCAGCGTCTGTCGCAAGATTCGTACGTCACGGTCGGTGATATGGCGGCGATCTTCACGCAGATGAACCGTAATGCCGTCGGCGCCAGCCTGTTCGGCAATAAAAGCCGCCTGAACCGGATCAGGATAAGCCGTTCCACGTGCATTACGCAGCGTGGCAATGTGATCGATGTTGACGCCTAACAGTAATTCAGCCATGACAATCCTCGGTTTTATCGTAGTTCGTTAACGCTTTGGCAAAAACTGCCTGAATAATTCGCGGCTCTTTAAGGGTTTGCCACCAAGATACGGCTTGAGGGCAATTCGGGTAAAGCGTTTTGCCGCCCGCAGGGCATCCGCATCCGGAAACTCCCGTTCGTACAGTGCCCTGAGGTGCCGTCCAGTAAAGGTCGTGTTGTCGATGACAATGCTGGCAATAAAGCCTTTTTCTTCCCGATAGCGGTAGGTCATGGTGTCATCCACGGGGTCACCGCTGCCGGCACAATGCAGAAAATCGACGCCGTATCCCAGATGCGCCAAAAGCGCCAGTTCAAAACGCCGCAACGCGGGCTCCGGTGACGCCGTTGCGCCAGCAAGCTCCTGAATACAGTGCAAATAATCGAAGAAAAGTTCTGAGAAGCGCGTCTCATGTTCAAGAACACGTGAGATGAGTTCATTGACATACAGACCGCTGTAAAGGGTGATACCGGAAAGAGGAAGCGCCAGAGAGACGGCTTCGGCACTGCGAAGAGTTTTGACCTCCCCTCTGCCGCCAAAACGGACCAGTAAGGGGGTAAAGGGTTGCAAAGCCCCTTTAAGATTTGAACGTTTGGAACGTGCGCCTTTCGCAACAAGACGCACGCGGCCAGACTCTTCCGTGAAGACGTCCAGCATCAGGCTGGTTTCGCTCCAGGGACGACTATGGAGGACAAATGCGCGCTGCCAGCCTTCCATTATGTTCGTCGTCTTTTACGTTGCAGTGTGAACGTTATTGATCTTCGCCGTAACCGAGGCTGCGGAGTGCACGCTCATCATCGGCCCAGCCTGATTTCACTTTCACCCACAGCTCCAGGTGAACCGGGGCTTCAAACATCTCTTGCATGTCTTTACGGGCTTCGATACCGATAGTTTTGATCTTGGTGCCTTTGTTGCCAATCACCATCTTTTTCTGCCCTTCACGCTCAACGAGAATCAGGCCATTGATATCGTATCCGCCACGCTCGTTGGTCTGGAAACGTTCAATTTCAACGGTAACAGAATAAGGCAGTTCCGCCCCCAGGAAACGCATCAGCTTTTCGCGGATGATTTCGGAAGCCATAAAGCGCTGTGAACGATCGGTGATGTACTCTTCCGGGAAATGATGAATCGCTTCCGGCAGATGCTTGCGCACGATACCGGCGATGGTATCCACGTTCAGACCAGTCTCGGCCGACAGCGGTACGATATCAAGGAAGTTCATCTGGCTGCCCAGCCACTGCAGATGCGGCAGCAGGTCAGCTTTATCCTGCACATTGTCCACTTTATTGACGGCAAGAATGACCGGGACTTTGCCGTCGCGCAGCTTGTTCAGCACCATCTCGTCATCCGCCGTCCAGCGGGTGCCTTCCACCACAAAGATCACCAGTTCAACATCGCCAATCGAGCTGCTCGCCGCTTTGTTCATCAGGCGGTTAATGGCGCGTTTCTCTTCGATGTGCAGACCCGGGGTATCGACGTAAATCGCCTGATACTCACCTTCTGTATGGATGCCCACGATACGGTGACGCGTGGTTTGCGCCTTACGTGAGGTAATGGAGATTTTCTGCCCAAGCAGATTATTCAATAAGGTGGATTTGCCCACGTTCGGACGTCCGACGATGGCAATAAATCCGCAATAGGTTTTTTCTTCGCTCATTCCAGCTCCAGCATTTTTAACGCCTGTTCGGCGGCAGCCTGTTCAGCCTTGCGTCGGCTAGAACCTGTGCCAACCACCGGTTCACTCAGGCCGCTAACCTGGCAATGGATGGTAAATTCCTGATCGTGCGCTTCACCACGCACCTGCACCACCAGATAGGATGGCAGCGGCAGATGGCGACCCTGCAGATACTCCTGCAAGCGCGTTTTCGGATCTTTTTGTTTATCGCCCGGGCTAATTTCGTCAAGGCGGGTTTGATACCAGTTCAGAATCAGTTGCTCGACCGTCTGGATATCGCTATCAAGAAAAACGCCACCGATTAATGCTTCAACAGTATCGGCGAGAATTGATTCCCGGCGAAAGCCGCCGCTCTTCAATTCACCCGGACCGAGTCGCAAACATTCGCCCAGCTCAAACTCTCGTGCAATTTCAGCCAGCGTATTGCCGCGCACTAGCGTTGCGCGCATGCGGCTCATATCGCCTTCGTCCACACGAGGGAAACGGTGATAAAGCGCATTCGCAATCACGTAACTCAAAATGGAGTCACCTAAAAACTCTAAACGCTCATTATGTTTGCTGCTGGCACTTCGATGGGTTAATGCCTGTTGCAATAATTCATGATGCTGAAAAGTGTAGCCCAGCTTCCGTTGAAGCCGATTAATTACGATGGGGTTCATGCGATACCAATAGGATAAATGCGTCAAAAATTCAGCACACGAAACCGACCTGAGTAAAACCAACGCGGTTTCGTGTGCCGTGGCACCCGTAGGAGCCAACCATAAACTTCGGGGGAATATTCTATACGCAACGACCAGGGATGTCGTTAGTTCGAGGGCATTTATCGCTTAAATAATTCACATAGCCGCCAATTAAGACGGCTATGTGTTCATTTAACGATAATTAATGGATGCCGCCAATGCGATTGAGACGAACGCCGGTAGGCCATTCACCTTCCTGCTTCTCAAAACTCATCCAGATAGCGGTCGCTTTACCGACCAGATTCGCTTCAGGTACAAAGCCCCAGTAACGGCTATCAGCAGAGTTATCCCGGTTATCACCCATCATGAAGTAATGTCCTGGTGGGACAATCCAGGTCGCCAGAGGCTGGCCTGACTGCTGGTAGTACATCCCCAGCTGATCCTGTGCGACGGGTACCGTCAGAATGCGATGGGTGACGTCTCCCAGCGTTTCTTTACGTTCTACCAGACGAATACCGTTCTCTTTGGATTCTCCTGCTGGAAGCTGGAAGAAACCGCTGGTTGCTTCACCGCCGTTACGACGCGCAAAGGTTTGAACGAAATCGCTCGGCTCAACGTTGGAGTAAGTAATCGGCAACGCATTCCCGCAGGCGGTACCAGAGCTGCATCCAGGCTGAACGGTGACTTCTTTGGCAACCGGATCGTAGCTGACTTTATCGCCCGGTAGACCGACAGCACGCTTGATGTAGTCAAGACGCGGGTCGTCCGGGTATTTGAAGACCACGATATCGCCGCGCTTTGGATGACCGGTTTCAATGAGCGTCTTCTGGTAAATAGGATCTTTAATGCCGTAGGCAAACTTCTCTACCAGAATAAAATCGCCAATCAACAACGTTGGCATCATCGAACCTGACGGGATCTGGAACGGCTCATAAATGAATGAGCGCACCACCAGCACAATCGCCAGCACCGGGAAGACCGAAGCGCCCGTTTCAAGCCAGCCCGGTTTAGGGCCTACTTTTTTCAGGGTTTTCGGATCCAACTGATCGCCAGTGGCTGCCTGCGCGGCAGCCTGACGTTCATGTCGTTTTGGGGCGAAAATAAATTTATCCAGGCACCACAACAGCCCCGTCACCAGGGTTGCAATGACCAGGATCAGGGCAAACATGTTCGCCATGCCAACTCCTTAGAATTATTTGCCGTCTTTACCAACGTGCAGAATGGCAAGGAACGCTTCCTGTGGCAGCTCAACGTTACCGACCTGCTTCATGCGTTTTTTACCGTCTTTCTGTTTCTGCAACAGTTTCTTCTTACGGCTAACGTCACCGCCATAGCATTTCGCCAGAACGTTTTTACGCAGCTGTTTAACGGTGGAACGCGCAATGATGTGGTTACCGATTGCCGCCTGAATCGCAATATCAAACTGCTGGCGAGGGATCAGCTCTTTCATCTTCTCGACCAACTCGCGGCCACGATACGGTGCGTTATCGTTGTGCGTGATCAGCGCCAGCGCATCTACGCGCTCACCGTTGATCAGAACATCGACACGTACCATGTTGGACGCCTGGAAACGCTTAAAGTTATAGTCCAGCGACGCATAGCCGCGGGAGGTCGACTTCAGGCGATCGAAGAAATCGAGTACCACTTCAGCCATGGGTATTTCGTAGGTCAGCGCAACCTGGTTACCGTGGTAAACCATGTTGGTCTGTACACCGCGTTTTTCGATACACAAAGTGATGACGTTACCGAGGAATTCCTGTGGCAACAGCATGTGGCACTCTGCGATTGGCTCGCGCAACTCTTCAATATTGTTTAACGGTGGCAGCTTGGACGGGCTGTCAACGTAGATAACTTCTTTACTCGTCGTCTGAACTTCATAGACAACGGTCGGCGCCGTTGTAATCAGATCCAGATCGTATTCACGCTCCAGACGTTCCTGAATGATCTCCATGTGCAGCAGACCCAGGAAGCCACAACGGAAGCCAAAGCCCAGCGCGGTGGAGCTTTCTGGTTCATAGAACAGAGAAGCGTCGTTCAGGCTCAGCTTGCCAAGCGCATCACGGAAGTTCTCATAATCATCGGAACTCACCGGGAAAAGGCCCGCATAGACCTGGGGCTTCACTTTCTTAAAACCAGGCAGAGGTTTATCAGCCGGATTACGCGCCTGTGTCAGGGTGTCACCTACCGGTGCGCCCAGAATGTCTTTAATGGCGCAGACCAGCCAGCCTACTTCGCCGCATTTCAGTTCGGTGCGATCAACCTGTTTAGGCGTGAAGATGCCCAGACGATCGGCGTTGTAGACCTGACCGCTGCTCATCACTTTAATTTTGTCGCCTTTACGCATCGTGCCATTTTTGATACGGACCAGCGATACCACGCCCAGGTAGTTATCAAACCAGGAATCGATGATCAGCGCCTGCAGCGGTGCATCAGGATCGCCCTCCGGTGCCGGGATATCACGCACCAGGCGCTCCAGCACGTCAGGTACACCGACGCCCGTTTTCGCGGAGCAGCGCACCGCATCGGTCGCATCGATCCCAACGATGTCTTCAATCTCTTCCGCAACACGCTCAGGATCGGCGGCAGGCAGGTCGATCTTGTTCAGTACGGGAACCACTTCCAGTTCCATTTCCATGGCGGTATAGCAGTTTGCCAGGGTCTGGGCTTCTACGCCCTGCCCGGCATCCACCACCAGCAGTGCCCCTTCGCAGGCTGCCAGCGAGCGGGAAACTTCATAAGAGAAGTCAACGTGGCCTGGGGTGTCGATGAAATTCAGTTGGTAGGTTTCACCATCAGCGGCTTTGTAATCGAGCGTGACGCTCTGCGCTTTGATGGTAATGCCGCGTTCGCGTTCCAGGTCCATGGAGTCCAGAACCTGGGCTTCCATTTCACGATCAGAAAGGCCACCGCAAATCTGGATAATACGGTCCGACAGCGTCGACTTACCGTGGTCAATGTGAGCAATGATCGAAAAGTTACGTATGTTCTTCATATAGTTAAATAATTATGCCTTACGAATTCCTGGAGGCCGCTGTTCTTAGCCTGACGTTTTTCAGTGCGAAAACGCAGCATTCTACACTACATCTTCGTCACCAGGAAATGCTGTTAAAGCCAAGCATAGCGTCAGAGAAGGACGTTTTGTTTTATGGGATGTAAATAAAGATAAAGCCCGATGAATTATCGGGCTTCTGAAGAGAGCGTTTCCACACGCAGCATGTCTGGCGGAAGCCCCACGCTGAGGATAACGGGCTGCCAGGCTTCTTTCTCAGCAAGCTTTTGAGAGAAGCCGCGCGCCAGCATAAACCCGCCCACGCCGCCCAGCACTCCGCCGCTCATCGCCGCGAGATCGGTGCCAAACAGCATCTGGAAAATTCCGGCGACCACAAACAAGCCCACCAGCGGGGAGAGATACACCAGCATGGCGGACCCCAGCAGGCTGCCTTCAGCAATGCCCAGTTCCACCTTTTGCCCAACAGCCAGAGGCTCTGCAATTGGCACAGAGATGGTGTGCGTGGTTTGCGGCCCCAGCTTATTCAGCACCCGGCTGCCACAGCCAGCGCGCGAGGCGCAGCTGTTGCATGACGCTTTCACGTCACAGCTCACTAGCGCAACGCCATTTTGCCACGAGACAACGGTGGCCCATTCTTTGATCATTGTGCGGCCCTGAATTTAATGCTGTCAGCAATGCGTTTCGCCGTCTGCGGTGGCAGTTCACCCACAATCGTGATTTCGGCATTATCCCGCAGCGTCGTGCTCACGGTCCGGCGTCCGGTACGAAGCATTTGCTCGCTGCTGTTAGCAGACGCCCGATTGATGTTCACCGAGAAGCTGAACAAGCCGTCAGAATAGAGACGCGACTCGACCGGCGTTTCAATGGTCGGAAGCTGACGACGGCTACTGGATATCTCGCTGAAACCTTGTGGGATCCACGCTGGCACCCAGTTGAAATTCACCGTATCGCCCGCAGGCACTGACAGAAGAGGCGGAAGGCTCGCTTTCGCCAAATTCTGCATGCTGTTACCCACCTGACCATTCACCGTAAAGGAAATCACGCGGAACTGCTCCAGCGTTTCGCCGTCCCGATCGAGGAGATCGACGCGCATCGGCAGTTTGCTCTCCGCATCCATCCACACGATGTAGCTATAGCGTGTGCCGTCTCTTGCCACGACACGAATCACTTCACAAAGCCGATCCGCAATGCGCGTACGGCCAACGGAAATGAAATCGTAGTAAGGCGACAGACGTTTGAAATCGGTATAAACGAGGGCCGGGAGCGAGTCGACAATGTAATCGCCATTAAGCGTAAACGGCTCAAGGCCTGGCTCAAAATAGCTGATTTCATTACCGCGCTGTACAACCTCACGGCGCGGGCCGTCGAGTTGTAAAAGCTGGGCGAGCGGCTGGTTATCAAGACGGGCATGGCGGTAGCGTAACGACTCTACACCTTGCTTGTTGATACTGATAAAGGCCAACTCGTAGTTGAGTGACTGGCTCGCCATATTCATCTGCTGCAACAACGCCCCGGACGATAAATCAGCCGAGGCGTTGGTAGAGAAGAACAGGCTACCCGCCACTAAGGACATGGCGCACCAAAGTTGCTTCATTACTGCGATTGCGTTCCTAAAGTTTGGTTTCCTGGCACTTGCACACCAGCCTGCTGGGTCTGTGCCTGCTCAAACTGGAGCTGCTCAGAGTGCAAACGACGCTGCAACTCATAGTCCTGCAGCATCGCATTAATGCGACGACGCTGTTCCTGGACCTGCTGTTGCTGGCCCGGGCTGACTGAGGCATCGGCAGATGGCACACCCAAGCTAACCGGACTTGCTTTACCCATCATCGGCAGTGTATTGAACACTGGCGCTTCAGGCTGCTGGTTAGCTTCTGATTGACCGTTATAGTGCTGGACGCCAACGATAACTGCAAGCGATACGCATGCAGCCACACCCATTTGGGTTAATTGGCTCGCCCACGGGCGCACTTTTTTCCAGAATGGCATCTTCTGCCATTGATGTGGCGCAGGTTGAGCTTCAGGGATCAGCGGAGTGGTCTGATGTACAGGCTCGTTCTCAATTGCCGCCATTACGCGTGCTGAGATATCGAAATGGAGAACATCGCCCGTATCACCACGCATAGAGTCGCGGATGAGATGGTAACTCTCCCAGGTCTTTTGCATCTCGGGAGAGTGAGAGAGCTCGTTAAGCAGCTCACTGTCCAGCGTTTCACCATCCATTAAAGCGGAAAGTTTTTCTTTCTGCATGCCTAATACCTTTTCCAGTATCCCGCTATCGTCAACGCCTGATAAGCGGTTGAACTTTATTATCAATAGCTTCTCGCGCACGAAAAATACGTGAGCGAACCGTCCCGACCGGACAATCCATGATGGCTGCTATCTCTTCATAGCTAAGGCCATCCAGTTCCCGTAACGTAATTGCCATACGTAAATCTTCCGGGAGCGACTCGATCGTTCGAAAAACTATTTGTCTCAGCTCTTCTGACAACATTAAGTTCTCAGGGTTCGAAATTTCTTTCAACGCACCGCCACTTTCGAAGTTTTCTGCTTCAATAGCATCGATATCACTTGATGGCGGACGACGCCCCTGAGCAACCAGATAATTCTTCGCTGTATTGACAGCAATACGATACAGCCAGGTGTAAAAAGCACTATCTCCCCGGAAAGAATCCAGCGCGCGATAGGCCTTAATGAAAGACTCTTGTACCACATCAGGGACATCCCCTGAAGGGACATAACGGGACACCAGACTCGCCACTTTATGCTGATAGCGCACTACCAGTAAGTTAAAGGCTTTCTGATCTCCCTTCTGGACCCGTTCTACCAGGACCTGGTCCGTTAACTGCTCGCTCATCCGAGGTAATGTCTCCCCAAACCTAAATTCCACGCGCTATCGAAACGCCACTCTAGAAACACTGCAATGTGAGCAAGCAGGGGATTAGAGTGTCTGTTCATCAGTAAGTTCCGTTAGGCTTTTGTTTTTGTTCATCGTGTCGCAGACAGTTCATTTTCTCTCATTATATGTCTGTTAACGATACGTACCCCAATTTCTAATAGGAAATGGCATTTTTACAGCCAGCAGAGTACCGCAACACAGGTATTTTTTCACCACTAAATCTGAAGCTAACGATCTGCTTCGCAAAATATTTTCGCACATTTGCATAATTTTAGGCCCCGCGCCGATGTTTAGGCGGCGCAACACACAATAAAAAAAACGTGCTGTATATCGCGTGCTGGTGCTATTCTGGCCAAACCCTGTTTAGTAAATTAAACAAAAATCATGAACACAACTCCAGAACTCCAATGTGATGTACTGATTATTGGCAGCGGCGCGGCTGGCCTGTCCCTCGCGCTTCGCCTGGCTTCCCAGCAGAAAGTGATTGTCCTGAGCAAAGGGCCGATGAGCGAAGGTTCCACTTTCTATGCACAGGGGGGCATTGCGGCTGTTTTTGATGAAACAGACAGCATTGCCTCACATGTCGAAGACACCTTGATAGCAGGCGCAGGAATTGTCGACGAGCACGCCGCTGAATTTGTAGCCAGCAATGCACGCCACTGTGTTCAGTGGCTTATCGATCAGGGCGTTTTATTCGATACGCATATTCAGCCGAATGGAGAAGAGGGCTATCACCTCACCCGAGAAGGGGGTCACAGTCATCGACGCATTTTGCACGCTGCTGATGCCACGGGTAGAGAAGTTGAGACCACGCTGGTGAGCCAGGCGCGCAACCATCCGAATATTCAGGTACTCGAACGCAGCAACGCAGTTGATTTGATTGTTTCCGATAAGATTGGCCTGCCGGGAACACGACGTGTCGTTGGCGCGTGGGTCTGGAACCGTAATAAAGAAAAAGTGGAAACCTGCCAGGCAAAATCTGTGGTGCTGGCAACGGGCGGTGCCTCTAAAGTTTACCAATATACGACAAACCCAGACATCTCCTCAGGCGATGGTATTGCTATGGCCTGGCGTGCCGGCTGTCGTGTCGCCAATCTGGAGTTTAACCAGTTTCACCCGACAGCACTGTTCCATCCTCAGGCGCGTAACTTTCTGTTGACCGAAGCCCTGCGTGGCGAAGGTGCTCATCTTAAACGCCCCGACGGCTCGCGGTTTATGCCAGACTTTGATTCACGCGGCGAACTTGCCCCGCGCGATATTGTGGCTCGTGCCATTGACCATGAAATGAAGCGTCTCGGCGTCGATTGCATGTACCTCGACATCAGCCATAAACCCGCTGATTTTGTGCGTCAGCACTTCCCGACTATCTATGAGAAATTACTCGGACTGGGAATCGATCTGACCAAAGAGCCCGTCCCCATTGTCCCTGCTGCACACTATACATGCGGCGGCGTAATGGTGGACGACCATGGGCGTACAGACGTTGATGGTCTCTATGCTATCGGCGAGGTGAGCTACACCGGGCTGCATGGGGCAAACCGTATGGCATCAAACTCGCTGCTCGAATGTCTGGTCTATGGCTGGTCAGCTGCAGAAGATATCACCAAACGTACGCCATATGCCCGCCAGGTAGAATCCCTTCCTGCGTGGGATGAGAGCCGAGTCGATAATCCGGATGAACTGGTGGTCATTCAGCATAACTGGCATGAGTTGAGATTGTTTATGTGGGATTACGTCGGGATTGTGCGAACCACTAAACGCCTGGAACGCGCACTGCGGCGTATTACCATGCTCCAGCAAGAAATCGATGAGTATTACGCCCATTTCCGCGTGTCCAATAACCTGCTTGAACTGCGTAATCTGGTACAAGTTGCTGAGCTGATTGTCCGGTGCGCCATGATGCGTAAAGAGAGTCGCGGCTTACATTACACGCTGGATTACCCCGACCAACTGGAAGAATCGGGGCCGTCAATTCTGGCCCCACTTGTTCACATAAACAGGTAAAATGGCTGGGTCAGCGCAGTGTAATCTTCGGAGTAACGCTGGTCTGGCCCGCGAATTACCATTCGATCGCTAAAGCACTCCCCCTCTTTCGGGGATAGCGCAATCAATACCCGGTGAGGCAGTTTTCCCTCGGTATCAGCAATATCGGTTCGCAGACGTAAAAACCAGCCGATGTCGAGCGCAGTCTTGATGAAAGTATTTCCGGTATTTTCAGGTAAAACGACGCAGAAAAAACCTTCTTCGGAGATTAAATTGGCTGCCGCCGTTAAAAGCGCAGGATGTGCAAGCGAACCGGTATAACGTGCCTGGTCACGTTCTGGCGTGCCGCAGTCAACGCCAGGCTCATAATAAGGGGGATTGCTGACGATAAGATCGTAGCGCGCCGTTTGCTCGGGTGCCCACGCCAGTATATCCGCGCATTGCACCTGAACGCGTTCAGCCCAGGGCGATTCAGCTGCGTTCTCCCTGGCCTGATTTGCCGCCTGAATATCCAGCTCGACCGCATCAATCGTGACATGCTGCTCGGTACGCTGCGCCAGCATTAGCGCTAAAAGGCCACTCCCGCTACCGATATCCAAAATTCGCTTTACGCCCGCGACGGGAGCCCATGCACCGAGTAAAATACCATCAGTGCCGACTTTCATCGCGCAACGATCGTGCGCTACAAAGAACTGTTTAAATGTGAAACCATCGCGGCGCAACAGCGCTTTGGGTTGGGACATGTCAAAGCAACCTTCTTAAATAAAACGGGAGTAGCATAGGGGAAAGCGAAGTGGTGGAAAAGGGATATCCATACAAACAGATGAAGATTGCAGCCATAACGTCTATAATCAGCGCCCCACACAGAGGTAGAACATGACTGTAACGACTTTTTCCGAACTTGAACTCGATGAATGCCTGCTGGAAGCTCTCCAGAATAAAGGCTTCACACGCCCGACTGCCATCCAGGCGGCAGCCATTCCGCCTGCACTAGAAGGCCGCGACGTACTCGGTTCTGCGCCGACAGGCACCGGTAAAACGGCGGCGTACCTGCTGCCTGTCTTGCAGCATCTGATCGATTTCCCTCGTAAGAAATCAGGCCCGCCGCGCATTCTGATTCTGACGCCGACACGTGAGTTAGCCGTTCAGGTTGCAGAGCATGCGCGTGAACTGGCAGCAAATACGCATCTGGATATCGCGACCATCACCGGTGGCGTGGCGTATATGAACCACGCTGAAGTGTTCAGCGAGAACCAGGATATCGTGGTGGCGACCACCGGGCGTTTGATGCAGTACATCAAAGAAGAGAACTTTGACTGTCGCGCTGTGGAAACGCTGATTCTGGATGAAGCAGACCGTATGCTGGAGCTGGGCTTCGCGCAGGACATCGAACATATTGCGGGCGAAACGCGCTGGCGCAAACAGACGATGCTGTTCTCCGCCACGCTGGAAGGTGATGCGATTAAAGACTTTGCCGAGCGTCTTCTGGAAGACCCGGCAGAAGTGTCTGCGACGCCGTCCACGCGCGAGCGTAAGAAGATCCACCAGTGGTATTACCGCGCAGATAATTTCGAGCATAAGCTTGAGCTGCTGAAACATTTACTCAAGCAGGATGACACCACGCGTACGATCGTCTTTGTGCGTAAGCGTGAGCGGGTGCATGAACTGGCCGATCAGCTTCGCTCAGCCGGTATTAATAACTGTTATCTCGAAGGTGAGATGGCACAGGTGAAACGTACCGAAGGGATTAAACGTCTGACCGAAGGTCGCGTTAACGTGCTGATTGCCACCGATGTCGCCGCGCGCGGTATCGATATCCCTGACGTGAGCCATGTCATTAACTTTGACATGCCTCGTAGCGGTGATATCTATCTGCACCGTATCGGTCGTACCGGCCGTGCCGGACGTAAAGGCATCGCTATTTCTCTGGTTGAAGCCCACGACTATCTGCTGTTGATGAAAATTGGCCGCTACGTCGAAGAGCCATTAAAAGCACGCGTCATCAGCGAACTGCGTCCGACTACGCGTCCACCGAACGAGAAGATGACGGGGAAACCGTCTAAAAAAGTGCTCGCGAAACGCGAAGAAAAGAAAAAAGCAGAGAAAGAGAAGCCGCGCGTTAAGAATCGCCATCGCGACGCCAAAAACATTGGTAAACGTCGCAAGCCAAGTGCCAGTACGGACACGACTGCAAAAGAAGAATAAAAAAACGCCGGGCTTATCACCCGGCGTTTTTTTCGTCAGCTTACAGGCTTTCGGTAAAGGTACGCGCAATCACGTCGCGCTGCTGTTCTGGCGTCAGTGAGTTGAAGCGAACGGCATAGCCGGAGACGCGAATGGTCAATTGCGGATATTTTTCTGGATGCTTAACCGCATCTTCCAGCGTTTCACGGCGCAGAACGTTAACGTTCAAATGCTGACCGCCTTCCACGCGAACTTCAGGCTGTACTTCCATCGGGATTTCGCGATATTCGATTTCGCCCAGTTTATTCACTGGTACAACTTCATCTTCAGCAAAACCGGCTTTCGCCACAACACAACGCGCTTCACCCTTTTCGCTGTCCAGCAGCCAGAAAGAGTTCAACAGGTCGTCGTTTGCAGCTTTAGTAATCTGGATACCTGTAATCATGTGATGCCTCCCATAACCTACATTATTTGGTGTCGGCCAATCGCGGCCAATTGGTAAAACCATTGTTTCTTGAGTGTATATATATCAGTCGACCCGCCCTTATTCTTTGACCTAAATCAATAAAATCAAGACCACACAAAGTTTGTGGTTTGAATTTGTTGTTTTACATCAATTTTTACACCCTGAAATGGAGATCGGAGACGTTCTTTCAATGGGTACAGGATCGGCGGTTTTAGATTTTGCACCTATGACGTTAACGGTTAAGCTAGCCAAAGATAAACTTCGCAGGAGAGCGAGATGACCGCTTCATTGACATGGCATGACGTACTGGCCGACGAAAAACAACAGCCTTATTTTATTAACACGCTTAATACCGTTGCCGCAGAAAGACAGTCAGGGCAAATCATATATCCGCCGCAAAAAGATGTCTTTAACGCCTTCCGTTATACCGAACTGAGCGATGTCAAAGTTGTGATTCTGGGTCAGGACCCCTATCACGGGCCAGGGCAAGCACACGGGCTGGCTTTTTCTGTGCGTCCGGGAATCACCACGCCGCCTTCCCTCCTGAACATGTATAAAGAGCTGGAAGGATCGGTTCCGGGCTTTACGCGTCCAGCCCATGGCTATCTTGAAAGCTGGGCACGTCAGGGCGTGTTGCTCCTTAATACCGTCTTGACCGTACGGGCGGGACAAGCCCATTCACATGCGAGTCTTGGCTGGGAAACCTTTACGGATAAAGTGATTGCTCTGATAAATGAACATCGTGAGGGTGTGGTTTTTCTTTTATGGGGCGCACATGCACAAAAGAAAGGGGCGATAATTGACACGCAACGTCATCATATACTGAAAGCACCGCATCCCTCACCGCTGTCGGCACATCGGGGATTTTTTGGGTGTCACCATTTTGTCAAAGCGAATGAATGGCTGGAGAAACGTGGCGAGAAGCCTGTTGACTGGATGCCCGTGCTACCGGCTGAGAGCGAATAAAAGAATTTATCCCGGTGAACAATGTGTCACCGGGATAATAAGAACAACGCGTGATTACGCTTTGTTCTGACGCCACCACTCGGCGAGCAGTACGCCGGTGGCCACTGAGACGTTCAGGCTTTCTACATTGCCCGTACCGTCGATAGAGACGCTCAGATCGGCCGTTGAGAGCGCTGCATCGGATAAACCATCGCGCTCTTGTCCCAGCACCAGAACCATTTTACGCGGCAGTGTCGCTTTAAACAGCGGCGTGCCGGCATGGCTCGACGTGGTCACAATCGAATAGCCCGCCTTACGGAACTGTTCAATGGCGTCCAGCACGCTTTCACCGGTAATCGGTTGAACGTGTTCGGCGCCCCCTTCAGCAGTACGGATTGCTGCACCAGATTCCACCAGCGCCGCGTCCTGCAGCAGGACACCTTTCACGCCAAAATGTGCACAGCTACGCATCATTGCGCCCAGATTGTGAGGGTTACCCACGTCTTCCAGCGCCAGTACACAGTCGTCAGCATCAGCCTGACTGACCCACTGCTGTACGGTTGTACCATTGCGTTTTTTGATCAGGAAGCAGACACCGCCGTGGTGTTCCGTGCCTGAAGCTTTTGTCAGCTCTTCATCATCGACCACATGATAGGCTTTACGATTTGCCGCCATCCAGCGCAGGGCTTCTTTGAAGCGCGGCGTGACGCTCTGGATAAACCAGGCGCGGACGATGCATTCAGGGCGGCTCTGGAACAGAGCCTGACAGGCGTTCTCGCCATAGACGCGGGTCTCTTCTGCACGTTGACGGCGCAGAACTTCCGGGTCGATAAAGCTTTTACCGCTGATGCCGCCATGATCGGCTTTCGCCGGGGTCTCTTCACCCGGTGCACGGGAAACCGTACGCCATGGGGATGCATCACGTGGGGAATCATCGCGTTTGCGATCGTCACGCTTACGGTCATCACGTTTGCGGTCATCACCGCGGGAATTTCTGTCATCGCGGGCGGGGCGACGGCCACCGTCTGCACGAGAAGATGCCGGACGCCCTGCACCCTTTCCGGTACGCGGATTGACAGTGCGTTTGTCAGAATCATCATCACTGCGGACATACATCACTTTGACCTTGCCGCTTTTATTTTTCAGTTCGTCGTTCATGCTTTTCTCCACCAGCGCTGCGCGAAGCGCGCAGATTACCCGATGTACAAGCGCATAGCCATTAATTCGTACAAAAGCCTGTGACTATTGTTCTCATTGAATAAAACGCATTGTCGTTTCAAACATGCTCATCGATAATATGTAACATATGAGAAACATCATCGGCATTTCGCCGTTGTGTCCCACTGCTCTATCAGAGGTTAGTTATGAATACCGTATGTGCCAACTGCCAGGCTCTCAATCGCATTCCAGATGACCGAATTGAAGACGGGGCAAAATGCGGGCGTTGCGGACATGAGCTTTTCGATGGCGATGTGATCAACGCAACAAGCGAGACCCTGGACAAGCTGCTGAAAGACGATCTGCCTGTGGTGGTGGATTTCTGGGCACCATGGTGCGGTCCGTGCCGTAATTTTGCCCCAATTTTTGAGGACGTTGCCGAAGAACACAGCGGCAAAATACGTTTCGTGAAAGTGAATACAGAAGCTGAACGCGAACTGAGCGCACGTTTTCGTATTCGCAGTATCCCCACGATCATGATCTTCAAAAAGGGAGAAGTGGTCGACATGCTGAATGGCGCAGTGCCGAAGGCGCCGTTTGAGAGCTGGCTTAACGAATCACTGTAACATTTGCGGGGTACATCTTGTGCCCCGTTCTCCCCTCTGCGAAAATGGCGTTTTTCCTGCGCATCTTCCATGACTGAAAACGCTGTCCTTCAATTACGCGCTGAACGCCTTGCGCGTGCAACACGCCCTTTTCTTGCCCGTGGCAACCGCATACGTCGCTGTCAGCGGTGTTTGCTGCCGCAAAAGCAATGCTTATGCGCAACGCTCTCCCCGAGCCAGGCACAAAGTCGCTTTTGTCTGGTGATGTTCGATACAGAGCCAATGAAACCCAGCAATACTGGCCGGCTTATCGCTGATATTTTGCCTGATACTGCCGCATTTCAGTGGTCGCGAACCGAGCCACCGCAGGCGCTGCTGGATCTGGTCGCCTGTCCTGACTATCAGCCGATGGTGGTTTTCCCCGCCTCATATGCAGGCACTGAGCGTCAGGTGCTGACCGCGCCCCCGACGGGTAAACCCCCGCTGTTTATTATGCTCGACGGAACCTGGAGCGAAGCACGAAAGATGTTTCGTAAAAGTCCTTACCTTGATGCACTTCCTGTCATTTCGGTAGATCTGTCCCGCGTTTCGGCTTACCGGCTACGTGAGGCCCATGCTGACGGTCAGTATTGCACGGCCGAGGTTGCCATCGCGCTGCTGGATCTGGCCGGTGACACGCAGGCCGCCAGCTCCCTTGGCGATCATTTTTCCTGCTTCCGCGAACGTTATCTGGCAGGAAAGACCAGACATAAGGGAAGCGTCACAGCAGAGGAAGCGGAAAGCGTTTAAAATCATCAGGTCACTCGCCTTCACAGGAGACTTGTATGAGCCAGCGAGGGCTTGAAGCGCTACTTCGCCCTAAATCCATTGCCGTGATTGGTGCATCCATGAAACCCGACCGTGCAGGGTATTTAATGATGCGCAATTTACTGGCCGGTGGATTTAACGGCCCTGTCCTGCCGGTGACGCCCGCTTACAAGGCCGTGCAAGGGGTGCTCGCCTGGCCTGATGTGCAAAGCCTGCCTTTTATCCCGGATCTTGCCATCTTATGCACCCACGCCAGGCGTAACCTCACCTTACTGGAATCCCTGGGTCAAAAAGGGTGTAAAACCTGCATTATTCTCTCTTCTCCCCCTGAACAGCAGAGTGAATTGCTTGCCTGCGCGAGCCGCTATCAGATGCGTTTACTGGGGCCAAATAGCCTGGGTTTGCTCGCGCCCTGGCAAGGTCTGAATGCCAGTTTTTCGCCGGTGCCTATACGGAAAGGCAAGCTGGCCTTTATCTCGCAGTCGGCAGCCGTTTCAAACACCATCCTCGACTGGGCGCAACAGCGTGAGATGGGGTTCTCCTACTTTATCGCCCTGGGTGATAGCCTGGATATTGACGTGGATGAGCTACTCGATTTTCTGGCTCGCGACAGTAAAACCAGCGCAATCCTGCTCTATCTAGAACATTTAAGCGACGCCCGGCGATTTGTTTCCGCCGCGCGAAGCGCGTCACGCAATAAGCCTATCCTGGTGATTAAAAGTGGCCGCAGCCCGGCGGCACAACGTTTACTTAACTCACATTCAGGCCTGGATCCTGCCTGGGATGCGGCGATTCAGCGTGCCGGATTATTGCGCGTGCAGGATACGCATGAGCTTTTTTCAGCGGTTGAGACGCTCAGCCACATGCGCCCGCTTCGTGGTGAGAAGTTGATGATTATCAGCAACGGTGCTGCCCCGGCCGCACTGGCGCTCGACGAACTGTGGAAGCGCAATGGCAAGCTGGCCACGCTCAGTGAAGAGACGCTACAGCATCTGCGGGATGTGTTGCCTGCAAGCGTTGCCCCAGCGAATCCGCTCGATTTGCGCGATGATGCCAATAATGAACGCTATATTCAGGCTCTCTCAACCTTGCTGGATAGTCAGGATTTTGATGCCCTGATGGTTATCCACTCACCGAGCGCAGCGGCTCCCGGCAGTGAAAGTGCCCGTGCCCTGATTGAAGCAGTTAAACGCCATCCGCGCGGGAAATATGTCACTTTACTGACTAACTGGTGCGGGGAGTTTTCCTCCCAGGAAGCACGCCGTCTGTTCAGCGAGGCGGGTTTACCTACCTACCGTACCCCGGAAGGAACCATTACCGCCTTTATGCATATGGTGGAATATCGCCGCAACCAGAAACAGCTTAGAGAAACGCCCGCCCTACCCGGTAATTTAATGGCCAATACCGCTGATGCTCACGCTTTACTGCAACAAGCCATTCAGGAGGGGGCACGTTCACTGGATACGCATGAGGTTAAACCTATTCTGGACGCGTATGGAATGCAGACGCTGCCAACATGGATTGCCAGCGATAGCGCTGAAGCTGTGCACATTGCCGAGCAGCTCGGCTATCCCGTCGCCCTGAAGCTTCGCTCTCCTGATATTCCCCATAAATCCGATGTCCAGGGGGTGATGCTTTATCTGCGCACGGCGGCAGAGGTGCAACATGCTGCTGAGGCGATTATTGACCGTGTCAAAATGACCTGGCCACATGCGCGGATTCACGGCTTGCTGGTACAAAGCATGGCCAATCGCGCGGGTGCTCAGGAATTGAGAGTCGTGGTTGAACATGATCCGGTCTTTGGGCCACTGATCATGTTAGGGGAAGGAGGGGTCGAATGGCGACCAGAAGAACAGGCTGTCGTCGCGCTTCCTCCACTTAATATGAACCTGGCCCGTTATCTTGTTATTCAGGCCATTAAAAGTAAGAAAATACGGGGTCGCAGCGCGTTGCGACCGCTTGATATCGCCGGATTAAGCCGCTTCCTGGTACAGGTTTCTAACCTGATTGTTGACTGTGCTGAAATTCAGCGCCTGGATATCCACCCGCTTCTGGCATCCGGAAACGAATTTACCGCCCTTGACGTCACCCTTGATATTGCCCCTTTTGAAGGCGATCGCGAAAGTCGGCTCGCTATCCGCCCCTATCCTCTCCATCTGGAAGAGTGGGTGCAGATGAAAAATGGCGAACAGGCACTGTTTCGCCCGATTCTGCCGGAAGATGAGCCCTTACTTCAGGCTTTTATCGCCCGTGTGACTAAAGAAGATTTGTACTATCGCTACTTTAGCGAAATCAACGAATTTACCCACGAAGACTTAGCCAATATGACCCAAATCGACTACGATCGGGAAATGGCGTTTGTTGCCGTTCGTCGTCATGAGGAGGGCGATGAGATCCTGGGCGTGACGCGGGCGATTTCCGATCCGGATAATGTGGATGCTGAATTTGCGGTGCTGGTGCGTTCGGATCTGAAAGGTCTTGGGCTGGGAAGGCGGCTGCTGGAAAAGCTCATTAGCTATACGCGAGATCACGGATTGTTGCGCCTGAATGGCATTACTATGCCGCATAACCAGGGCATGATCGCCCTGGCTCGAAAGCTTGGATTTGACGTGGATATACAGCTCGAAGATGGGATCGTCACCCTGTCTCTCGGCCTGACTTCCCCTGATAATCCAGAGTAAGGTACTGGAAATGTTGACCACTTTAGGAAGTACTGGTGGTATCATTGTCCGCTTATATTGTCTGCAGATGACAGGCAAACCTTCAATGAACAGAGAAGATACGCACTGTGATGTTGTCAAAATTTAAGCGTAATAAACATCAACAACACCTTGCTCAACTACCGAAGATTTCTCAGTCAGTTGATGATGTCGAGTTCTTTTACGCCCCCGCTCATTTCCGGGAGGCGCTTCTGGAGAAAATCGCCAGCGCGACGCGGCGCATTTGCATTGTGGCCCTCTATCTTGAACAAGATGAAGGCGGCAGTGCCATACTTAACGCTCTCTATGAAGCAAAACGCCAACGTCCTGAACTGGATGTGCGAGTTTTAGTTGACTGGCATCGTGGACAGCGTGGTCGAATTGGTGCTGCCGCATCGAACACCAACGCGGACTGGTATTGCCGCATGGCTCAGGATAATCCGGGTATTGATGTGCCTGTCTATGGCGTACCGGTGAATACCCGTGAAGCACTCGGCGTATTGCACTTCAAAGGTTTTATCATCGATGATAGCGTGCTTTATAGCGGCGCGAGCCTGAACGATGTGTATTTACATCAGCTCGATAAGTATCGCTACGATCGCTACCACCTGATTCGTAATCCGCAGATGGTCGATATCATGTTTAACTGGGTCGACCAGTATCTGGTGCATGGCCGTGGCGTGAATCGTCTTGACGATCCGCACCGCCCAAAAAGCCCGGAAATCAAAAACGATATCCGTTTGTTCCGCCAGGAGCTGCGTGATGCGATGTACCATTTCCAGGGTGATGCCGATAACGAACAGCTGTCCGTGACCCCGCTGGTGGGCCTCGGAAAATCAAGCCTGCTGAATAAAACCATCTACCATTTGATGCCGTGTACTGAGCAGAAATTGACAATCTGTACACCTTATTTCAACCTGCCTGCCATTCTGGTGCGTAACATTATTCAGTTGCTCCGGGATGGTAAGAAAGTTGAGATCATCGTGGGTGATAAAACGGCGAACGATTTTTTCATTCCTGAAGATCAGCCGTTCAAAATTATCGGGGCGCTACCCTATCTGTACGAGATCAACCTGCGCCGGTTCCTGAGTCGCCTGCAGTATTATGTCAATACCGATCAGCTGGTGGTGCGCCTCTGGAAAGATGAGGACAACAGCTATCATCTGAAAGGCATGTGGGTAGATGACGAGTGGATGCTTCTGACGGGTAACAACCTCAATCCGCGAGCATGGCGCCTGGATCTGGAGAATGCGATCCTGATCCACGATCCACGTCATGAACTGGCCGCGTCACGCGAAAGAGAGCTGGAGTTGATACGTACGCATACCACTGTGGTTCGCCACTATCGTGATTTGCAAAGCATCGCGGACTATCCGGTTAAAGTGCGCAAGCTTATCCGTCGCTTACGCCGTATCCGAATTGATCGCCTGATAAGTCGTATTCTGTGAAGTCTGGCCCCGTTGAATGCGGGGCTTTTTTCTGGAGCCAGCTTATGCGCTTCCCGCTTCTGTTTGCTCTCTTACTTCTCACAGGCTGTAGCCACATGGCAAATGACCGCTGGCAGGGCCAGGATAAAGCCCAGCATTTTATCGCTTCTGCGATGCTCTCGGCTGCGGGTAATGAATATGCCCAACATCAAGGCTACAGCCGGGATCGTAGTGCAGCAATAGGCTTTATGTTTTCGGTTAGTCTTGGGGCATCAAAAGAGCTTTGGGATAGCCGCCCTGCTGGGAGCGGCTGGAGCTGGAAAGATTTTGCCTGGGACGTAGCCGGCGCAACAACCGGCTACGCGGTATGGCAGATGGCTCATGACTAAAGGCGAATGCCTTTACCCTTGCGATGCAGCATCAGGGAGACAATAAAGGCCAGCGCCCCCATCACCGTGACGTACCAGAAGAACGTTGTTTCACTGCCCCAGGATTTAAGCGACAGCGCGACGTATTCCGCTGACCCGCCAAATAACGCGTTAGCCACTGCATATGATAACCCTACCCCAAGCGCCCTGACCTGGGCAGGGAACATCTCAGCTTTCAATATCCCGCTAATTGACGTGTAAAAACTGACGATCACCAGTGCAACCATAATAAGTCCAAAAGCGGCATAAGGTGAGGTGGTATGCCGCAGAGCGCTTAATAGTGGAACGGTGCCAAGAGTCAGTAAACCGCCAAAAATCAGCATTGAGGTTCTGCGGCCTATTTTATCCGATAGCGCACCGATGGCGGGCTGAATAAACATGAAGACCAGCAGAGCGAGGGTCATTACCACGCTTGCTACGTTGGCATGCATGCCGGAGGTATTGACCAAATACTTTTGCATATAGGTGGTGAAGGTGTAGAAGCTCAATGAGCCCGCGGCGGTAAAACCGAGTACCATTAAAAAGGCTTTACGGTTACGCCACAGCCCTTTAAGCGAGCCCGCCTCCTTCAGTGCCCTGACCTCTTGTTGAGATGTTTCATCCAGCTGGCGGCGCAGCCACAGCGCCACAACCGCCAGAGCAGCGCCCATTGCAAACGGGATGCGCCAGCCCCATGCGCGAAGATCTGCATCGCTGAGAACGTGTTGAAGGATCACCACAACCAGCAGAGCAAGCAGTTGCCCGCCAATTAGCGTGACATACTGGAAGGAAGCATAGAAGCCTTTTCGCCCTTCAACAGCGACTTCACTCATATATGTCGCGCTGGTGCCGTACTCGCCCCCTACCGAAAGCCCCTGGAACAGACGTGCAAGCAGTAGCAACGCGGGCGCCCATGTTCCAATAACGTCATACCCGGGAAGGCAGGCAATCACCAGCGAGCCGACGCACATCATGCATACCGATATGAGCATCGAGGTCTTTCGACCTTTTCTGTCGGCGATCCTGCCGAACAACCATCCGCCGACAGGACGCATTAAAAACCCGGCGGCAAAGACGCCAGCGGTTTGCAGAAGTTGTGTTGTGGTATTCCCTGATGGAAAAAAGATATGCGCGAAATAGAGAGAGCAGAATGAATAAACGTAAAAATCGAACCACTCTACCAGGTTCCCTGATGAAGCCCCCACGATTGCCCAAACCCGACGACGGGTATCTTTACCCGTTAAGTTTGTGTTTTCCGTATCTGTACTTGCTACGGTTTCTGTCATTTTTAATCCCCTGTCTCACATTGCGGGCCAGTGCCCCCCACAGTAAAACCGGATTTAAAACGAACCGTTAGGTAAAAAAAATGTTTCCAGTATGTTTCATTACGTTTTGTGAAGTTGATCTGCTATTGAATTATTAGCGAGCATAGTAATTATCCCCACTTTTGTTGATGCGCTTTTTTCCTTTGCAAATAATCGTCGTCCCCACGGATTTTATCCCACCACGCTTTGAATACTGCGGCAGCTTCAGCTTTAACCTGATCGTGATCGAGTGGCTTGACCTGACGCTCCTTATCGTACTTTTTACCGCCTTTGTGATTGGCGTATCGACGGGCACGTGTATAGCCCATCTGAATAAATTTACGAGCCATATCCATGCCGACAAAGTCGTTTTGTTGGCGGTATTCTTCAAACAGGGCATATATCTCTTTTGCAGAACGCGCCGCAACCTCAGCATTTTTGTAGCGCCAGTGGGGAAGGATTTCACTTTTATAAGGCTCGACCATCAAAACGCCCTGCTCTCCACGGCCAACCTGGTAGAGCTCGGGACGTTCGCGAAAATTAATGTTGGCAAAATCTTGCTGATAATCAAATGGACGGATCAAAACGGCACCATTGTTAAAGTCTTTCTAACAATTTTAGACGGCAATGAAGAAAAGATGTGGAGCTTTTTTGGGCACAAAAATGCAAAGAGGCCATCCTCCCGGATGGCCTCTTCACTTAATTAATGCCTGCCAGTTGATGAAGCACGCGGTGATTCACCCTCCGGTCCGTTGCTTCGCAACGTTCAAAAGCATTCGCTTTTGTCCTGCTCTCTGTCGAGTAGTGAACTGCCCCGAACAAAGCAAAAAACCCCGCACCTTTCGGTACGGGGTTCTTCTTAATTAATGCCTGGCAGTTCCCTACTCTCGCATGGGGAGACCCCACACTACCATCGGCGCTACGGCGTTTCACTTCTGAGTTCGGCATGGGGTCAGGTGGGACCACCGCGCTAAAGCCGCCAGGCAAATTCTG
>Ga0209281_1000141_pt1 | contig 175634 bp, 154 predicted proteins | sample MedtruBG_FD_187514 | JGI IMG/M metagenome (GOLD analysis project Ga0209281, IMG submission 187514) | Root nodule microbial communities of legume samples collected from California, USA - Medicago truncatula BG (SPAdes) (version 2) | ecosystem: Host-associated > Plants > Roots > Nodule | place... | reverse complement strand
CAAAACTCGGACAAGATTTTGCTTCGCAAAACTCGGATAACGCGGGGTGGAGCAGCCCGGTAGCTCGTCAGGCTCATAACCTGAAGGCCGCAGGTTCAAATCCTGCCCCCGCAACCAAACACATACACATAAACGCCAAAAGGCCCGCAGCAGCGGGCCTTTTGGCGTTTGGGGGCTACCCAGCGCCGATAGGGCGCCCGTTTTGCAGCGTCGTTTCCAGTCGATGTCACCTTTCCTCCGCGCGCTGCAGCATCGCCATGGCGGTCTCGGCGTCGGTGATCAAGATCGTGGGCAGCCTTGCCCGTGCCAGGGCCAGGAGAATGCCGTGCTTGTGCGAACCGCCCGAGGCAATGATGCGGCAGGGGATGCGGCGGTAATCGTCGAACTCGGGCGAGAGCACCTGACGGTTGAGCGGGTGATCGACGGGGTTGCCTTTGGCGTCGATATACCGGCCGAGGAGATCGCCGACCGCACCGCGGGCTATGAGTTCGCTCACCTTCGTCCCTTCCGGAAGGCCATAGCGCACCTGCAGGGAGTGCTGCGACATGTCGCCGGCGCTGAGATAGGATATGTCGACGTCGCAGATCTGGCGGAAGGTCTTGCGGAACACCGACTGCGCAATCAGGGCCTCGCGCGATTGCGGAGTTTCGGCATAGATAGGCGCGACGAAGTAGTGGCATTGCGCCTTCAGCACCTCCGCGAAGCCGCGGACGATCTCGAAGGTGTTGATCTCCGAACCATGCGTCAGCCCGCCCATCATCGATCGGACATCGATCCGGGGTTCGTTGGCGGGCGTCATATGCTGCATCGTCTCGCGTAAGGTCGCTCCCCAGCCAACTCCAATGGAGTGTGGTTTCCGCGTCTGGATCAGGCGATCGAGATAGGCGGCGGCGCCGCGCCCGATGACCGCGTGGAGAAGGCGCGGATCTGCCGGGGCGGGCATGACCACGGCATCATCCAATCCGAAACGGTCGCGCAGCCGCGATTCCAGCTCGACACTCTCGACAAGGGGTGAACTAAAGCTGATCCGGACGATGCCCTGCTCCAGCGCCGCGGCAAGAAGCTCGTTCACCCTCCGGCGTGTGAGATTCATGCGCTCGCCGATCTCGGCCTGCGTCAGTCCTTCCACGTGGTAGAGCCAAGCGGCCTTGGCCATCAGTTTCTGCTGCCCCATGCACCCCCCCTGCAACGCTGCGCGTCTGTTAGACCGCATGTCATCCTTAATCGGGCAAGGCGACAGGGAGAAGAGTTACATACGTCACATCAGTGTTACACATGTGAACTAATTGGCGTCTGACGACATTCGGTTGGACGCTTACCCCCAATGACTGCAGCTTCATTCATCATCGCTTTCCACTGCGCGCCGACAGGGCGCGGAGTTACGCAAGCGATGTCTCCTAGGGACCTCTGTCGGCAAGACCGTCCACAGTTTGGTCGTCGAGCCCCTGTCACGAAAGTTTCACCCAAACATCAGGAAGACGACGTCTGGCGGAACTACACCCGACGCTGAACAGCATCCGCGCGGGTGCTCGATTCCATCCAAAAGGAGAGTCTCATGCTTTCAATCAATCGGCGCGGCGCGCTGGGCCTCATGGGCGCGACTGCGGGCAGCTTGGTCCTGCCGCGCTTCGCGTTCAGCCAAGGCAAGCGCCCATCCGTCACCATCGCCGTGCAGAAGATCACCATCAACAATACGCTCGACGTCTGGAACGAGCAGTCGAATGTCGGTGAGCGCGTGTTCTTCCCAAACCTCTGGGAGGGTCTGATCCTGCGCGACTGGATGGGCAATCAGGGTCCGGTTCCCGGCCTTGCGACGGAATGGAAGCGTATCGACGACAAGACCCTCGAGCTCAAGCTGCGCCAGGGTGTGAAGTTCCACAATGGCGACGAGCTCACGGCCGACGACGTCGTGTTCAGCTTCTCCGCGCAGCGCGTGTTCGGGGACACCCAGCCCGCAGGCGGCAAGACGGTCTTCGAGGATGAGCACAAGCCGGCCACCGCCAAGGAACTGCCGGCAGTCGTGCCGGGCACCGGGCGCCGCCTCTGGCCGGCGCTTGCCGGCGTCGAGGCCGTCGACAAACATACCGTTCGCTTCCACAACGCGACGCCGGACGTCACCATCGAGGGCCGCCTTTATGCCTTCGGCAGCCAGATTGCCAACCGTCGCGCCTGGGACGAGGCGGCGACCTATATGGACTGGGCACGCAAGCCGATCACCACCGGCCCCTATATGGTCGGCGAACATAAACCGGACGTTTCCTTGACGCTCGTCGCCTTCGACGACTACTGGGGCGGCCGCCCGCCGCTGGAGCAGATTCGCTTCGTCGAGGTTCCGGAGGTTTCGTCGCGCGTCAACGGCCTGCTCTCCGGCGAATACGACTTCGCCTGCGACCTGCCGCCGGACCAGATCGCCGCGGTTCAGGCCGCGCCCGGATATGAGGTCCAGGGCTCGACGATCCACAACCACCGCATTTCCGTCTTCAATGTACAGAACCCGACGCTTCAGGACCCGCTCGTCCGCCGGGCGATGACCCATTCGATCGACCGCCAGGCGATCGTCGATGCGCTCTGGTCCGGTCAGACGACCGTGCCGGCCGGCCTGCAGTTCCCCTTCTACGGTGACATGTTCGTCGAAGGCTGGACGGTTCCGGAATATAATCCGCAGCTCGCCAAGGATCTCCTGAAGCAGGCCAATTACAAGGGCGATGCGATCCCGTTCCGACTTCTCAACAATTACTACACGAACCAGACTGCGAACGGCCAGATCATGGTCGAGATGTGGAAGCAGGTCGGCCTCAATGTCGAAATCCAGATGAAGGAAAACTGGGGTCAGATCCACGACCCGTCCGGCGCGAAGGGCGTGCGCGACTGGTCGGCCGGCGCCGCCTTCAGCGATCCGGTCTCCTCGATCGTCGCCCAGTTCGGGCCTAACGGCGAGGTTCAGCAGAAGAAGGACTGGGCAAATGCCGAGGCCAACCAGATGGCCCAGATCCTCGAAACGGAAACCGATCATGCGAAACGCAAGAAGGCATTCGCCCGCATGCTCGAGATCTGTGAGCGCGAGGACCCGGTCTACCAGGTGCTTCACCAGAACGCGGTCTTCACCGGCATGAAGTCTTCGTTGAACTGGAAGGCGGCGCCCGCCTTCGCCATGGACTTCCGCGCCGCCAACTGGGCCAGCTGAATTCGACTACGCCGTGTTCCGGCAGCCCGGCGGCTGCCGGAATCCTTTGAGGACCGGGCGGCGATGCCGCGGTCGAAACACCGGGAATGAGAAATGGGCGCTGCCAAGCCGGATCTCGTAGCATTGCGGGACCTGAAGGTCGCTTTCGATGGCGTTCAGGTTCTGCATGGCATCGATCTCAATGTTGCCAAGGGAGAGGCTGTCGGCCTCGTCGGCGAGTCGGGATGCGGCAAGTCCGTGACCTGGCTCGCGGCGCTCGGGCTGCTTCCGGGCAAGGCGGCTGTCACGGGTTCTGTCCGGATCGACGGCCGGGAACTGTGCGGGGCACGCCGCACCGCTCTCGAGGAGGTCCGCGGCGGGCGGATCGCAATGATTTTCCAGGACCCTTCGAGCTCTCTCAATCCCGTATTGCGCATCGGCCGCCAGATCGTCGAGGCGCTTTACATTCACCGCGGTCTTCGCGGAGATGCGGCGCGCGTCGAGGCCCTGCGGTTGATGGACATGGTCGGCATTCCCGATGCGGCGCGGCGCTTCGATCTTTATCCGCACGAATTTTCCGGTGGGCAGTGCCAGCGCCTGATGATCGCGATGGCGCTCGCGGGCGAGCCGGACCTGCTGATCGCCGACGAGCCGACCACGGCGCTCGACGCGACCATCCAGGCGCAGATCCTCGATCTTCTGAACACGCTTCGGGCCGAGACCGGCATGGCGCTCGTCTTCATCAGCCATGATCTGGGCGCGGTCTCGCAGGTTTGCGATCGCGTATGCGTCATGTATGCCGGCCGGATCGTCGAAGAGGGAAGCGTGGCGCAACTCTTCTCGGAGCCGCGGCATCCCTATACGCGGGGACTGTTCGATGCCATTCCGCGGATCGACGGGCCGCGCGACCGGCTGATCCCTATCCCGGGGACCGTACCGAACCCGAAACATCTGCCTGCGGGCTGTTCCTTCTCGCCCCGGTGCCCCCGCGCCGTCGATGCCTGCGGGAGCGACTACCCGCATCTCGAGCCCCAAGGCGACGGACGCCGCCTTGCCTGCATGCGCCCCGTGCCAGCGGTCACGCGCGGCGACGCTGAGAGAAGAGTTCCCGAAGGGCTGATGTCGTGACTGCGCTGATCGAAGCGGACGAACTCGTGCGCATCTACGAAGTCCGGCGCGGGCTCTTCGGCCGCCCAAGCCCGGTGCGCGCCGTCGACGGGATTTCGCTCGCGGTCATGCCCGGCGAGACGCTCGGAATCGTCGGCGAATCGGGGTCCGGCAAATCGACATTGGGGCGGATGCTTCTGGGGCTCGATCCGGCGCAGGCCGGCGAGGTGCGCTTCGAGGGAAGCCCTGTGCCGAAATACGGTACGGCCGGATGGCGGGCGCTGCGCGCCAAGATGCAACTCGTCTACCAGGATCCGCTTGCGGCACTCGACCGGCGCCTGACGCTTGCCGCGCAGATCGGCGAGCCGCTCGATATTCACCGGCTCGTCCCCAAGGAACACCAGGCCGCCCGCATTGCCGAGCTGATGGCGGCTGTCGGGCTTCGCTCCGACCAGGCCGGGCGCTTCCCGCATGAGCTTTCCGGCGGCCAGCGGCAGCGGGCCGTCATCGCCCGCGCCCTTGCTTCGCGGCCGAAGCTCCTGGTCTGCGACGAGCCCGTCTCCGCCCTCGACGTTTCGATCCAGGCGCAGGTCGTCAACATGCTGCGCGATCTCCAGGAAAAGAACGGCATCGCCATGATCTTCATCAGCCACGATCTGAAGGTCGTGCGCAACATCGCCGACCGCGTCGCGGTGATGTATCTCGGCCGGATCGTCGAGGAGGCTTCTTCCGACGTGATCTTCCGGGCGCCGCAGCATCCCTATACGAAGGCGCTCGTCTCGAGCGTCCCGGTCCCGGGCAAGCCGCTCGAAGGCCGGGTGATCCTGCAGGGCGAACCGCCGAACCCGGCCGATCGTCCCTCGGGCTGCGCTTTCCATCCCCGCTGTCCCGTTGCGCGCGACATCTGCCGCACGAGCGTTCCTGCGCTTCGCCGGACCGGCAACGGCCGGACGGCGGCCTGTCATGCGGTGGCAGGCGAAACCGCGTCGGTCGAGACCCTTAGGAGACGGGCATGATCCGCTTCGTTCTCGTGCGTCTGATGCGCGCCGTGATTACGATACTCGCCGTCGTGACCTTCGCTTTCGTCGTGCTGCGCATGTCGGGCGATCCGGCCCAGGTGATGCTCGGTCCCGATGTGCCTCAGGACGCCGTCGACGCGTTCCGCAAAACCTGGGGTCTCGACCAGCCGATCTGGATACAATACCTCGCCTATATCAAGTCGATCTTCACCGGAGATTTCGGCGTGTCGATGCGCGACAAGGCCTCGGCGCTCCATCTGGTTCTGGAGCGGGTGCCCGCGACGCTGCAATTGACGCTTCCGGCGCTGATCCTGAAGCTGATGATCGGTATCCCCGCCGGCGTCTATGCCGCGCTCCACCGGCAGAGCTTCGCCGACCGCGGCGTGATCACGCTGGCGATCATCGGCTTTACCGTTCCGTCCTTCGTCATGGGCCTCGTGCTCGTACTGATCTTTTCGGTTCTTCTGGGCGTGCTGCCGTCCGGCGGGCAGGATACCTGGATGCACGGGATTCTGCCGACGATCACGATGAGCATCGGAGGGATCGGCATTCTTGCCCGTTTCTCGCGCAGCGCCATGATCGAAGTGCTTGGGCAGCCCTACATCCGCACGGCCTCGGCGAAGGGGCTGAAATGGCGCGACGTCATCTGGAGCCATGCGCTTCCCAACGCCGCAGTCCCGATCGTCACCATCGTCGGTTTCATGGTCGGGTCGCTGATCGCCGGCGCGGTCGTGGTGGAATCGATCTTCTCCTGGCCCGGCATCGGGCGGCTGCTGATCGTTTCGGTCAGCAATCGCGACCTCGCCGTCGTGCAGTGCATTCTGCTGATCATCGCCGCGGCAATGGTGATGTCGAACCTCGTCGTCGATCTGCTCTACGGCTGGCTCGACCCGCGGCTGCGTTCGCATGCCGGGCATTAGATCCAAGGAGATGCGCTATGGCTTCCGTTGATCTGGCAGAGAGATCGCCTCTTGCAGGATGGCTACGAGGCTCCCTTTCCTTCCTTCGGCGCAAATTGCCGCTTTCGGTGGCGTTCGGCTTCCTCTGGCTCGCAGCGATGATCGTCATCGCGCTTTTCGCCGGCTACCTGCGGCCCTATGACATCACGGCGATGGATCTGACGAGCCGGCTGTCGGCGCCCGGAACGCTGAAGCACTGGCTCGGCACCGACGAGCTCGGCCGGGACGTGCTGTCGCGGCTGATCCAGTCGATCCGCGTCTCGCTGATCATCGCCTTCGGTGCGACGGTGCTTTCGGCGGTCTTCGGCACGGCGCTCGGTTTCGCGGCAGCGCGGTTTCGGGGCTTGACCGAGCATCTGGTACTCGCGCTTGCCGATTTCCAGGCGGCCCTGCCGTTTCTCATCATGTCGCTCGCGGTGCTGGCCTTCTTCGGCTCCTCCATGGTGCTGCTCGTCTGTCTCATGGGCTTCTACGGCTGGGAACGCTACGCGCGCATCGCCCGCGGCCTGGCGATCTCGGCCGGGGTGCAGGGCTATGCTGCCGCGGTGGTGCAACTCGGCGCCACTCCGGCGCGGGTCTATCTCCGCCATATCCTGCCCAATGTCGCATCGACGCTGATCGTGTCGATGACGCTGACGTTTCCGGAGATCATCCTGATGGAAAGCGGGCTGTCATTCCTAGGTCTCGGTGTGCAGCCGCCGGAAACGAGCCTCGGCAACATGGTCGGCTTCGGGCGCGAATATCTGACCCGCGCTCCCTGGATCATGCTCGCTCCGGCTGCCGTGATCATGCTCACGACCCTTTCCATCTCGCTTGTCGGCGACTGGCTTCGCGACAAGCTCGATCCCACCGTGCGTTGAGGACCCAATCCCATGACGAAAATCATCGGCCACCGCGGCGCCCGCAATCTCTGGCCGGAAAACTCGCTGACGGGTTTCCGCAATGCGCTGCGGCTCGGCGTCGATGCCATCGAGTTCGACGTGCACCTGACCGATTCAGGAGAGTTGCTCGTCATTCACGACGCCGCGCTCGACAGGACCGTACACGCGACCGGACCGGTGCGCCGGCTTTCTCCCGCGGGGCGGCTCGCGACGCGGTTGCGCGATACGGACGAGAGTATCCCGACATTGAGCGACGTGCTGGGCATACTTGCAGCCAGGGACGGACTTCACTTGCACGTCGAGATCAAGTCCGACGAAACGGGAACACCTTACCCCGGCATCGCCGCCCGAGTAGCGGCGGAACTGCGGCGCTTCGGCGTCGACCACCGCTCCCATCTCACGTCTTTCGATATATCGGTCCTCGAGGAGTGCCGCCTCCATGCGCCGCATGTCGCGCGTCTCGTCTCCGTCAATGCCGACTGGGCGGCGCGGCAAGGCGGCCTCTCTGCCTTTCTCCCGGCCGCCGACGGCCTCGTGGACATCGTAGCGATCCACCACGAACTGATGGCGGACCAGTGGGAACTCATCCGTAGCTCGGTGCCTATGGAGCGGCTTTGCGTATGGACCCTCAACGAGGAAGCGGGCATCCGCCGCTGGCTCGAAAGGGGGATCGGGCATCTGACCTCGGACAGTCCCGATCTGGCGCTCGGCTTCCGTGACGCCGAAGTCGCATCAGTGCGCTTAGAGGAAAAGTTATAGCGGTTTCCGACCGGAAACGCGTATTTTCTAGTCCGGTCGTAGCCGGTCATCTCAATGGGGACAATCAATGAGCAATATCATCGCAACCGGCTTCAGTTCGGGTTCCGTCGACGGCGAACTGGAGAGCCTCGAGGCCGACCTGCGCCGACTGAGGGAACTCGGCGTCGACACGGTCGAGCTTGGCCTGACCAGCATCGACCTCATCGCCGGCGGAAGACTGATCAAGGAGCGCGTGGAGCGGCTTGTGGCGCTGACCCGCCAGTTTCCCTTTCGCTACACGGTTCACGGCCTCGTTTCCTCGAACTTCATGGATCCGGCAACGGCGGCCTATCAGCTGGAGGCGGCAAAGGCGCTGGTCGAGATCTGCGATCGCATCGGCGCCGGCATCATCGTTCAGCACGGCGGTCACCTGCGCGCCGAGCAGCTTTTCGAGCGGGCGGAGGCAGACCGGCGCGAGCGTGACGCTTTGTTCGAGCTCGCGGAATTCGCACGCCCCTACGGCGTGCGCATCGCGCTTGAGAATATCTTTTCAACGGCGCCGGGACAGTATCGCCAGACGCCGGCCGAAATCGCCGAGACGGTGAGGGCCGTCGACCATTCCAATCTGGTGGCGCTGATCGACTTCAGTCATGCCTATATCGAGGCCACCTATCGCGGCTTGAATTTTCGCGAGCAGATCCGCGCCATGGCGCCCGTTGCCGGGCACCTCCACGTCCACGATTCCTTCGGCCGCCCGCAGGCCTTTTATCAGGCGTTCTATCCGCAGGAGGCGACGGCACTCGGTATCGGCGACCTGCACATGCCGCTCGGCTGGGGCGACATCGACTGGGAGGATATTTTCGGTGAACTGGATTTCCTGCCCGAGACAGTGCTGATGATGGAGATCGGGCCGCGCTATCGCAATGAGCAGGCCGAATGCCTGAAGCGTGCTCAAGGGCTGATGCTGCTCAGCCGCACCGCAACGGCTGCCGAGTGATCGCCACCTGAAGTTGTCATTGCTGCGTAGGCGGGGCTCTGGCGGATGCCGGGCTCCGCCTTTCCGCGTCCAGCCCTTGGCGCGCTTTCAGGATAGTGTGTAGAGCCTGGCTCCACGCCGTCGCGTTCAACGCCGCCTTATTCCTTCGCACTCCGGCCGAGTCCATCACCGATTCGCATAGTCTCATCATTTCGTTTCATGGCCGCGTGCGCCATGCGGCCTTGACACCGCGTCAGTAGGATTTACTAATTCAGTTGTCAGACATCTTATAACTGGGAGCACGCTGCATGTTCCGTGGATCATGCAGCAAGTCGAAGTGCTACAGCGACCATTGCGCGCCTTGCGAGAGACGCGACGCTGTAGGGCTGGCTTATCGAAGAGGAGGATTGCGTGAAAGGACTGTTTGCAAAGCTCGCTATCGGCGTTGCCGCACTGGCGTTCGTAACCGCCGCACAGGCGGGTGAGACGCTCGACCGGGTGATGGGCAAGAAGGCCATGGTGGTCGCCACCAACAGCGGCTGGCCGCCCCAGAGCTATCTCGACGACAGCAACGAGCTGGTCGGTTTCGACATCGACGTGTCCAAGGAGATCGCCAAGCGTCTCGGCGTCGAAGTGAGCTTCGAAACGCCCGACTGGGCGACGTTGACCGGCGGCCGTTGGCAAGGGCGCTACGATCTGGGTGTTGGCTCCGTCACCCCCACCAAGGCGCGTGCCCAGGTCATCGATTTCGCCGGCATCTATTACTTCAGCCCCTATGTTTACGTGCTGCACAAGGACAGCCAGGCGAAATCCGTCGCGGACCTGAACGGCAAGATCATCGGGGTCGAAACGGCGACCACGTCGGAAGATTTCATCCGCCGTCAGCTGGAGATCGATGCGCCGGGCCTGCCGCCGATCGAATATAAGATCGAGCCGGGCGAGATCCGCACCTTCGCCGATTCCATGCTGCCCTTCGACGATTTGCGCCTTGGCGACGGGGTGCGCCTCGATGCGGTCATCGCGCCGGAGCAGACCGCGCTCAACGCGGTGAAGAACGGCTATCCGCTGCGCGTCCTCGAGGGCGAGTATGCCTTCAGGGAGCCGCTTGTGGTCATCGCCGAAAAAGTCGATCCGGACTGGACGAAGAAGGTGGGTTCCATCATCGACGAGATGAAGAAGGACGGCACGCTCGCGACGCTGACCACCAAGTGGTACGGCAAGGACTACAGCGCCGACTGAACCGATACCTGCGGGGGGCGGCTCGCCGCCCCTCCGCTTGCCACCGCGGTCGACGGGCGAGAGAAAATGTCCTATCCCAATACCTATTACAAGCAGACAATAGCCGAAACGAATGTCAGACCGCCCCTCTCCGGTACGGTCGAATGCGATACCGTGATCATCGGCGGCGGGCTCGCCGGTCTGACGACGGCGTTGCAGCTGGCGCGCGCCGGGCAATCGGTGGTCGTTCTCGAAGCGGAAAGCGTAGGCTTCGGGGCGTCCGGCCGCAATGGCGGTTTCGTCAGCCCGGGTTTTGCCACCGGCAGCGACAACATCGCCCGCATGGCCGGGACCGAGGCGGCGCGGCAGATACACCGGCTTTCGATCGAAGGCGTCGAATTCGTCCGCGAGACGATCGAGGCGCTGAAAATCGACGGCGCAAGGCCCCAGCCCGGCATCACGAGCGTGTTGCGCTACGACGACGGAGGCAGCCTGAAAGCGCATGCCGACGAGATGAGGCGCATCTACGGCTATGAGCTCGACTATCTCTCCACCGGCGAAGTCCGTTCGGTGTTGAAGTCGAACCGATATTTCCACGCCTTGCGCGACCCCAAAGCCTTCCACATGCATCCGCTCAACTATCTTCGCGGACTGGCGCGCGAGATCGAACGGCTGGGCGGACGGATCTATGAAGGTTCGGCGGCGACCGGGAGCGTGCTCGACGGTGCCGAGAAGACCGTGTCCACGTCGGGCGGCCGTGTCAGAGCGCGTCATGTCGTGTTCACCACCGGCGGCTATACGGGCCCCCTGAACGGGCGGCTGAAACGTTCGTTCCTGCCGATCGCGACTTATGTCATGCTGAGCGAGGAAGCGCCGGAACTCATTCGTACCGCCATTGCCACCACGGACGCGATCGGCGACAACCGCCGCGCCGGCGACTACTACCGCCTGGTCGAGGGCGGGAAGCGCCTGCTTTGGGGCGGGCGCATCACCACCCGCGCGGCCTCACCGGCAGCCTTGGCCGGGGAACTGCGGCGCGAAATGGTCGGGACCTATCCGCAGCTCAAGGATCTGAAGACCGAGCTTGCCTGGTCGGGACTGATGTCCTACGCGCGCCACCTCATGCCACAGATCGGCGAAATGCAACCCGGCGTATGGCATTGCACGGCCTTTGGCGGCCACGGGCTGAACACGACCGCCATCGGCGGGAAGCTGGTGGCCGAAGGCATCCTTGGTCAGTCCGACCGCTACAAGCTGTTCAAGCCATTCGGGCTCGTCTGGGCCGGCGGCTATGCCGGACTGGCGGTAGCCCAGCTCACCTACTGGAAACTGCAAGCTCAAGACTGGTGGCGCGAGCGCGCGGCCTGAATGCCGGAGAGAACCAAATGATCGGTCGTATGATTCTGACTTATCCGGATGCAGCGCGGCGCACCGGGACGTTTCTCCTGCTCGCGCTGATAACCCTGACGGTCTACAGCCTGGGTGTCAGCCCGGCCTGGATCGGCCTTGTTCTGCCGACGAGCTCGGAGTGGCTGGCCGCCAATCCCGCGCTCGGACGGTTGGTCGGCGCGGTGATGATCGCGGTGATAGCGGCGCTGAACTGGAAGGCCCTGCGGCAGCTGCCTCGCCGCTGGCAGGTGGCCGGCGTCTGGCTGGAGCTCTTCGCGCTCCTGATGCTCTTCTTCTATTCCTTCAATCTTTCCTTTGCCTTTATCGCCAAGAAGCTCAGCTTCCTGATCTCGCAGGGCGTCGTCACCACGCTCTACATTTCGGTGATCTCGATCGCTGTCGCGACCGTCATCGCGCTTGTGGGCGCAATTGCGAAACTGTCGAAGAACGGTGTGATCTACGGTCTCGCCACCTTCTACACGTCGCTCTTTCGCGGCCTGCCGCTCCTGATGCAGATCTATATCATCTATCTCGGTCTGCCGCAGGTGGGTTACGTCATCAGCGCCGTGCCGGCCGGCATCCTTGCGCTCTCGCTCTGCTACGGCGCTTATATGACCGAAATCTTCCGGGCGGGGATCGAGAGCATTCCGCGGGGGCAGACGGAAGGTGCGACCGCGCTCGGCCTGAGCCCGAGCCAGACGATGGGGCTGGTGATCCTCCCGCAGGCGATGCGTGTGATCATTCCGCCGACCGGAAACCAGTTCATCGCGATGCTGAAGGATTCCTCGCTGATCTCCGTCGTCGGCGTCTGGGAACTGATGTATCTCGCCCGCACCCAGGGACAGACCGAGTTCCGTCACATCGAAATGCTGATCACGGCCTCCATGATCTACTGGATCCTTTCGATCGGCCTCGAATATATGCAGTCCCGTGTCGAGGCACGGTTCGGACGCTTCAATGTCCGTTGACGCGACTGTCGCGCCGGCCGCGGGCGGCCTGCCGCGCAACCTGCGCGCGGCCGCCCTGGGCTTCCTGGCCTTCGCCGTGTTTTCGGGCACGGATGTGCTGGTGAAGCTTCTCGCAGAGCGCTTCGAGGTGCCGCAGGTGACCTTCATGGTGACGCTTGCGGCGCTCGCGATGCTTGCCGTCTACGCCGGCGTCACCGGCACAACGGCGTCGCTCAGGCCGCGTCATCCGGGGCTCGCGCTCCTGAGGGCGTTCCTGCTCGCCGTCGATACGCTTCTGATCCACTACGCATTTTCGGTGCTGCCGCTGTCGGAAGCCTATCTGCTCGCCTTCCTCACTCCGGTTCTTGTGGCGGTGCTGGCCTTCGCCCTGCTTGCGGAACGCCTGTCCATGCTTGCCTGGTGTGGCGTGGTCGTCGGCTTCCTCGGTGTTGCGGTTGCGCTCAGGCCGGGGATCGCGCCGCTCAATCTCGGTCACGCCGCGGCGGCGGGGTCGGCTCTCGTCTTCGCGCTCTCGCTCGTGCTGCTGCGCCGCGCCAAGGCGACGGAGAGCGACCTTGCCCTCGTCTCGACGCTGCTCGTGGTGCTCGCCGCGGTCGCGCTGGCCGTTGCGTCGATCGGCGGCGGACTGGCGCCGGTCGGGCCGGGCGATCTGCTGATAGCCTTCTTCGCCGGCCTCTTCATGCTCGGCGGTCATCTGCTGCTGGTGCGCGCCTTCCGCATGGGCGACGCCTCGGTGGTTGCGCCTTTCCAATACAGCCAGATCGTCTGGGGCTGCCTCTACGGGGCGCTGTTCTTTGCCGCCCCCATCGAACTGCACACGGTCGCAGGCGCGCTCGTCATCGTGCTTTCCGGCTGGCTCGTCCTGAAATAATCCTGGAGACAACAATGCCAACATCGATCGACATCGCTTCGCCGGAGATCACGCTCAGCGGCGTACACAAGTGGTACGGCCAGTATCATGCCCTTGACGATATCAACCTGTCCATCGCGTCGCGGGAGAAGGTCGTCATCTGCGGACCCTCCGGTTCCGGCAAGTCGACGCTGATCCGCTGCGTCAACCGGCTCGAGGCGCATCAGCAGGGCCGCATCGTCGTCGGCGGCGTCGAAGTCGGCGAGGATGAGCGCAAGGTGGATGCCATCAGGCGCGAAGTGGGAATGGTGTTTCAGCAGTTCAATCTCTTCCCGCACCTGACGATCCTCGAAAACTGCATTCTGGCGCCGATGTGGGTCAAGCGCATGCCGCGCGCCCAGGCGACGGAGATCGCGATGGACTATCTCAATCGCGTGCGCATTCCGGAGCAGGCGAACAAATATCCGGGCCAGCTTTCGGGCGGACAGCAGCAGCGCGTGGCGATCGCGCGGGCGCTCTGCATGAATCCGAAGGTCATGCTCTTCGACGAGCCGACCTCTGCACTCGACCCTGAAATGGTCAAGGAAGTGCTGGACACCATGGTGGCGCTCGCAAACGACGGCATGACGATGGTCTGCGTCACCCACGAAATGGGCTTCGCACGCCAGGTCGCCGATCGGGTGATCTTCATGGACCAGGGCCGCATTGTCGAAGAGGGCGAACCGGACGAATTCTTCGCGCATCCGAAGACGGATCGGGCGAGCCTGTTCCTCAGCCAGCTCCTGCACTGATGCATATGGCAGGATTTGTGCGCACCCATCGCTGCTCGGGCAAGCTTTGACCGAGGCAGGCACTGGCTGGCGATACCGATCATATGACGTTGCGGAGCGCGTCGCCTTCCATTATTGTAGGCAATATAACTACTGATGAGGTATTGCCGTGGAAGAAGCCGTTTCGGCAGCGGATGCCAACCGCAAGTTTTCTCTTATCCTGCGCAGCGTGCGGGAGGGGCACAGCTATGTCGTGACGAGCCACGGACGGCCTGTCGCGCGCATCGTTCCCGCCGCCAAAAGCGATAACGCGGTTTCCGGTGCGCGAACAGCGCTGCTGTCGCGCCTCGAACGTCAGCCCGCCGTGATTGCCGGGCGCTGGACCCGCGATGAGCTTTACGAGGACGAGCGGTGAGGGTCGCGCTCGACACCAACGTCCTCGCCTATGCGGAGGGCGTCAACGGTATCGAGAAGCGGGATATCGTTCTGGAACTGGTGCGCAATCTGCCGCAGGAGGCTGCCGTCATTCCCGTTCAGGTGCTTGGAGAACTGTTCAATGTTCTCGTGCGCAAGGCAGGAAGGTCACGGGCCGACGCCCGCGAGGCCATTCTAGGCTGGCGAGACGCCTTTTCGATCGTCGGGACCTCGCCCGAAATCATGGTGGCGGCGGCTGACCTCGCAACCGATCATCATTTCGGCATCTGGGATGCGGTGATCCTTTCCGCCGCCTCGCAGGCCGGTTGCCGGCTGCTGCTGTCCGAAGACCTTCAGGATGGCTTCACATCGGGCGGCGTAACAGTCGTCAATCCCTTTGCGTCTCCGCGTCATACGTTGCTGGAGTCATTGTTGGGAGGGGGCGAGGCATCGGAGTAATCCGTCCCATTCGCCGCGCCGTCAGATCGACTGCGGTTCCTGCGGAAAGCCGCCGACATGCGTGCATGTATCCGCGGCCAGGTCCCTGCCGGCCTCGAGGCATGCGGCAAGGGCGCGCCCTTCCAGGCGGGCGGCGATGAAGCCGGCGATGAAGCTGTCGCCGGCGCCGGTCGTGTCGACGACTTCGACCGCACGAATGCCCGCGGACGCAACCTCGGCGCCGTCGCTCGCGAGCGAGCCGAGCGCACCACGCGTGACCACCGCGAGGCGGGCTCCGCGCGCGAGAAATTCGCCGGTCAGCCTCTCTGCACTCGTTTCGTCCTCGCCGGCCGATCCGAAGGCGATCGAAAGGCCGTCGACTTCGAGATCTGCGGCTGCCGCATTGACCGAGACGTCCTGGGAGACGCTGACGCCTGCGGCAGATAGCGCACGGCGCAACAGGCCGCCGTCGTCCAGCCAGCCGATATGCACATGGTCCATGGTCTTCAGCAGCTCGATCTCGCCGGCATCGGGGCGGTATCCGGCGCAGGCCCCGAAGTCTTCATGGACGAAGATGCGGTCGCCGGCAGGCGTAACGTCGATATCTGTGTAGGCCGTGTTGGTGTCGCGCGCGAGCAGGTGATCGACATTGACGCCGTTTGCAAGCAGCAGGCGGCGAACCTGGGCGCCGTCGGAATCGCGGCCGACGGCGCCGAAATAGAAGGAGCCGTGGCCGAGCCTTGCAAGTTGAACGGCGACATTGATCGCGTTGCCGCCGACATAGGATTGGCGAAGTGGCGCGCGATAGCGGTCGATGCAATTGTCGCCGACTGCGGCAAATCGGAAGGAAGTCATGGCGATCTCTTGTCCTGCGGCGTCACGGCCGCGAATGCGGAAGCAATTGCGGCCGTGCTAGTTTATCGGGCGTCCATGCTCAATAGGCCACGCGCTTGTAGTAACGCCGCGTCGTCAGCGGGTGGTTGCGCATCACTTCGAGGTGCGCGCTGATGCGCTCGAGCACGGTTGCGAGAACGATCGGCGAGACGAGGCCGCGTACCTCTTGCGAAATGCCGGGCAGCGCAAAGTCGGCCGTGTCGAGCACGGTCAGCCTGTCCGTGTAGTTGGGCGCGAAATTCTGCACCCGGTCGGCAAGCGGCCGCAGCGCATCCTCGCCCTTGAAGAGGATGACGCTGACGCCCTTTTCCACGAGCTCGAGCGTCCCATGGAAGAAGTCCGAGGCATGGACCGGGCGTGTCCGGATCCACTGCATCTCTTCGAGGATGCACATGCCGTAGTAGAAGGCCTCGGGCCAGGCGTTTCCGGCGCCGGTGACGATGTGGTAGTCGGAGCCCGCCAGAACGCGGGCGAAGGTCTCGGCCTTGTCCTCGTAACCGCGCTTCACTTCGAGGAGAAGCCCAGGAAGTCTTTCCAGTTCACCGGCGATCTGGTCGTAGTTCTCGATCTCGCCGCGGTGACGCATGATCGACAGCGCGATGAACAGGGATTGCAGGTAGAAGGACTCGCAGGACGTGTCGTCTTCGGCAAAGTTGACGAAGGCATGGTCGCCGCCCTTGCCGAGCGGCGTTTCCTCGTGACCCACCAGCGACAGGACCGTCGCGCCGGCCTCCTTCGCCTTTGCGAGCAGAGCCACGCTCTCCTTGGTCGTGCCGGAGAGCGACGGAATGACGACGATCGACTTTTCCGTCAGGTTGACCGAACCGGTGATGAAGAGCTCAGCCGGCAGGTCGATGAAGGCCGGAAAGCGCGACCTGCGCTGGAGCAACTGGGCGGCCGGCTGCATGAGAATGGCGGCACCGCCGGTCCCGAGGAAAAAGACGTTCTCCGCACCCTTTTCAAGGCAGGAGACGACGACGTCGTCCAGGCGTTGACGCAGGGCAACGGCGCCCGACTGGATGCGTAGGAATCTCTGTTCGTCAAAATTCAGCATGGTTCTCTCTCGACAGGTGGTGGCGATCGCCGGCTAGTGCCAACAATGTTGTAAGACAACTGACAACATCGCATGAAAATGTCAAGGGAGATAATCGGCCGAATGCACCTTCTGCCAGCGAGTTCCAGCAAGGGTATAAGCTAGAATAGCTGTCCCTTGACCTTCCTGGATTTGTCAGACAAGAAGGATCATATTTTGCCGTCATTGGGAGAGAGGAATTGCCCGAGCCCCTTCGCGACACGCGCACCCTGGTCATACAGCTTCGCGACCGCATCGCCGATCTGATCCGGGAGCAGGGGCTCGCTCCGGGCGACAAGCTTCCGACGGAGGCGCAGCTGACGGAGCGTTTCAGGATATCCCGCCCGGCGCTGCGGGAGGCATTGAAGCTACTGGAACAGGATGGCGTCATCTATGTCGAACACGGCCGCGGCCGGTTCGTTTCGGCGGCGTCTGCGGTCCATGTCGAAAGGCCGATCACCGTCTTCGAGAGCGTCACCGACATGACGCGCCATTACGGCTATGCGACCGTCAACAAGGTACTCTCGATCGCCGAGGAAATGCCCGACGCGGTCACGGCGGGGCAATTGCGGCTCGCAAGCGGCGAACGTGTCATCCGTCTCGAGCGTCTGCGTCTGCACAAGGACGAGCCGATCCTCTATTGTCTCGACTACATCCCGCGCAGCATCATTCCGAGCCGCCTTTATGACATCGAATGGGGCGGCTCGCTGCTCGATCTGCTCGACCAGTATAGACACCGGCCGCGCATGTCCGCTGCTACGGTCACGGCGGTGATGCTTCCGGAGGACGTGGTGGAGCGCAACGATCTGCGGGATTTCGGGCCGGCGCTGCTGATCCGCGAGACCTGTTTCAATGCGAGCGGCGTGCCGGTCGTTTATTCCGTCGACTACCACCGCGGCAGCCATTTTTCCTTCAGCCTCGCGCGGAAATAGCGATCCGGGGTCGCACAGCGGTTGCGAAGATCTTGAGGGAAGCGTCCTTCCCTCCGCCCTTGCCGGTCGGCCCAATCAGCGGGATGAGGAAAAGTGTGTGCGGTTTTCCGCCCGCATCCCGCGTCTCCACCTCTTGGAACCGGTCACGTTCATGCTTTTAGGTCGACCCGACCCTAAAAACATCGTGATCTAATGCGGCCTCGCGCGGCTCCGGCGTTTGTCCGTCGGCGGAGGGGTCTGGAAATTTCGCGCAGGCGCGGGTCGCCCCACATGGAAGCCCTGGACGTGGTCGATCCGGAATTGCCGCATGAGCGCGAGCTGTTCCTCCGTCTCGACACCCTCGACCAGGATCTTGTGCCCGCGGTTTCGCACCAGGCCGATAATGTCCCTGAGCATCGCCTTGCCCTTGGGCGTGTCGCAATCGTGAAGGAACGATCGGTCGATCTTCACCGTATCGAAGTCGATCAGGCGCAGCCATGACAGGCCGGCGAAGCCGGTTCCAAAATCGTCGAGCCATATTCTGATGCCCAGCGTCTTCAAATCGGCGATGCAACGCAGGATATCGGAATGCATCTCCATCTCGAGCCCCTCGGTGATTTCGAAGGCGAGCCTGCTGCCGGCCACTCCGGTTTCGCCGAGAATGGCCGCGACCGAAGCTGCGAAGCCTGGCGATCTGAGCTGGATCGGCGAGACGTTCACGCTGACGACGGGCACATGCTCGCTTGCCAGGAGTTCCTGGCACACCATGCCTATGACCCAGCGGCCGAGATCGAGAATGGCCCCGGTCCTCTCGGCAATCGGCACGAAGAGGCTCGGAGGGACGGACGTGCCATCCAGCATCTTGAGCCGCATCAATGCCTCGACCGCGTCTACCCGGCCGGTGGCGACGTCACGTATGGGCTGATAGACGAGTGAGACGAGATTCTGGTCGATCGCAATTTTCAGGAGCGCGGCGATGTTCTCGCTTTCGTCGCTGCTTTGCGGGTCGTTCGGATCGAAGAGGCGCGCGCAGTTACGGCCGTTGGCCTTTGCCCCGTAGAGAGCGCGATCCGCTTCATGGATCAGCCTCTCGAGCTTCGAACCGATCTGGTTCCGGGTGAAACCCGCGCCGACGCTCACCGTCACGATCGACATGCCGTCGCGGCGCTGTTCGTGCGGCAGCGCGAGCGTCTCGACACTGTGCCGTACGGCTTCCGCCAGATCCGCAGCCTGCTCCCGCGTCTTCAGCCGTGCGAGCACGATGAATTCCTCGCCGCCATAACGGCCGATCGAGCCATCGTAGGGCGCGATCGACTCCTTCAGTGCATTGGCAACGAGAACGAGGCAGCGATCGCCTTCCTGATGGCCGTAAAAGTCGTTGTACCGCTTGAAGAAATCGACGTCGATAAGGATTGCTGCGAAGCTCTTCCCGCCTCTTTGCCAGTCGCTCCAATAGTCCCGGAGCTTCTGGTCGACCGCGCGACGGTTGTCGAGGCCCGTGAGCGAATCGGTATGCGACAGCCGCAGCAGCGCTTTTCCGCGGTCCGAGGCTTCCTTCTGCTGGATCTTCGCCTCGAAGGCATTGAGAAAGACCTTGTAGCGCTCCCGGTTGAGCTTCCAGTTCACATAGGACGTGAAGACGAAGCACGAGACGTAGAAGGTTCCGAAGGCGACCTGATAGGACACGCTTTTCGGTATATAGAAAATCAAGGCGAGAAAGAACGTGGCGAGGACGATTCCCGAGGTTACGACCGACAGGCGAAAGTGAAAACTGAAGAATAGATTGGCGCCCATCATGAATATCGCGCCAAAAATCATGTAATAGGAAATACTCTCGGTCTGGCTGGTCATCAGCGACGGGAACAGCCAACCCCAATAGCCCGCCACGAGTGCCCCTGCGCAGGTGAGATCGAACCACTTCGTCTCGGCATCCAGCCGAAACAATGTCTCGATGGCGGCAATCGCCGTAGCGCCCACCGCAAGGCGTGCCAGGATTGCATAAAACGCGACATCCGGAACGAGCAGGATATCCGTGGCCGCGAACAGCAGATAGACGGCCACGGCCACCCAGAGGCCCTGGCGGCTTGCCATCCGGCGCGTGACTTCGCCTTCTCTCCGGTAGAGCGCTTGCAGCTCTACAGATTGCAGTCTGGGCGGCTGCGCCTGCAGATCGATCTCAATTACCTCGGCCAACGTGTGCCTCATGCACCGATCCCAATCGCTTTGCGCCGCCCGCCGCGAGGCTGAAACTCCTTGCGGCGATCGGCGCGTCCTGGATCACGATGATTTAGATCGGATCGACCTGAAACCATGAACGTGATCGATTCTAAAAAGTTGAGACGCGGGGCGCGGGCGGAAAACCGCACACACTTTTCCTTATCCCGCTCTTGTCGTTTCACGCCCCATCCAATCCCAACAAGCCCTACGAAGACAGCCAGAAACGTCCGGCACAATAGTCGAGGCAAATTAAGTTTTGCTGAATTGGCAAAGATCAGAAGAGCGTTCAATAGTGTATTGAAACAATCCAATGGCTGTTTTTATTAACCATATTATTCGAAAACTTGAAACCCGGCTGGCGCGGTGCCGCGTCCTGCGCATAATGTTAACAAACAGTTAACGGATGAGTAACGCGTGAGCCAATTTCAGATCGTACTAGACGGCGAGAGCCTCATTACGCCCGCCGCCATCGCAACCGAATTCAATTCCCAGAGAATCGAGTTTTACGAAGAACAGCTGGCGACAGGAAAGGCCGAGATTGCGCTGATTTTGAACATCGCGCAGCAACAGTTCGGACAAAGGCGAGACCCTGCGGAGATAATACATAGGATTGCCGGGTCTCTTCATGAGGCGCGCAACAAGTATCAGCCGAGCGTCTGGCAGGAGCTGATACCACTGGTGCAGAATCACGCGGTATCGGACTTCTTCCTGCAGGACCCGTTTACGCGCTGGTCGTTCGAAAAGCCCCGAGGTTATTCCGGCGACGCCCAGTTGCTCGACTTCATCTATGGACATCCGAGCATTGCCGGGGAGGTCGCAAAGGCCACGCCGCTCGGGCGAGCGCTCTACGATTACACCAAGGAGGCCTCGTCTTCGGTGGCCGTGCGGGAGCGGCGCGACCTGCTGACGCGCCATGTCGATGAGATTGCGGCGACACGGGGAGGGGAGGCCGAGATCCTGACGATCGCGGCCGGGCACCTGCGCGAGGCCAACCGCTCGGCAGCCTTGCGGGATGGAAGCCTGAAACGGTGGGTCGCCCTCGATCAGGATCCGCTGAGCGTCGGTTCGATCGCGCGCGACTTCATGGGAACACGCATCGAGGCAGTCGACGGGTCGGTCAAAAGTCTTCTCACCAGGTCACAGGAGCTCGGCCAGTTCGATTTCATCTACGCCGCCGGGCTTTACGATTACCTTACCGAAAAGGTGGCGGTGAAGCTCACGCGCAGATGCCTGGAAATGCTGAAGCCGAACGGGGTCTTCCTCTTTGCCAATTTCGCGCGCGACATCCATGTCGACGGCTACATGGAAACTTTCATGAACTGGGCGCTGCTGCTTCGATCGGAGTTCGACATGTGGCAGATCATCCATGCCAGCGCTGACAGGGAAGCCATCGAAGCGCGCGTGCAGTTCGGTGCGAACCGTAACGTCGTCTACGGCATCATTCAAAAGCGTTCATAAGGCAGAGCGGGAGTGCGTGCGGTTTTCCGCCCGCATCCCCCTCCAACCTGTTGGACTCGTTCACAGCGACTGCGCGCGCCCCGGCAGGGCGCGCCGCTGTGGCGGGGTGCAAACAGGAACCGGCTTCAGTGCTTCAATTTCGAGGCCTTCCAGCCATATATCGACGGTGTCGCATGCAGATGGGCCGATGAGCCCGCGGGCAGCAGAGGTGTCAGGAGCGGCTGCGCAGCTGCCGTCAACCGATTCGCATCCTCGTGCGCTTGCGTCTCCTGTTCCTGCTCCTCCATGCCGGCGACACCCATCAGGCGGATCAATATCTCCTGTGCCCTTGTCTTGCAGAGGAAGTGGTTCGCGTCATCGGATACGATGTCGTGGAAGCTCTGGAAGGTGGCGATAGCGGCATCCCTTTGGCCTGAAGCCAAGCGCGCGACCGCGAGTTTATAGCGCAGGATGCCTCGATGCGGATAGCGGGCAAGCAGCTCTTGAAACGTCTTGCCCGCCTTGCGGTAGGATGCCTGCGCCATTTGCGTGTCGCCGAGCCAGTGGAGAACGTCGTCCGCGTTCGGCACCGCCGGCAGCAAAGTGCGATAGAGATGCTCCGCCTCCACATAGTCGCCAACGTCGCTCAAGAGATGCGCAAGGCGACAGCGTGCCTCGATATGTCCCGGAACGGTGCGGATCAGCTGCCGATACCCCGCTTCGGCTCCGTGGAAGTCGCCGAAGGCGTGCAGCGCCACCGCCCGCTCCAATACGATGCCGAGGCTGCGGCGATTGAGACAGTCGCGCAGGTTCCTGCCCGTGAGGGTTCTGAGAAGCATACTGCGGAGGCGACGCCCGCAGGCGTCGATCCTCTCTCCCTCGTCGGCGGTGTCGACGCGCGCAAACTCCCCTTCGGGAAAGGCATCGAGCAACCGGTCGAGCCGCGCCGAGGCCGCGCCGCAACGGTCGAACCGGATGCTTGTCCAGTTTTCGGAAGCGAGGATGCCGGCGAATGCGTCTGCCGCCTCGCTTTCAAGGCCAGGTGTGCAGAGGAAACCGGTGCGTCCGGTTCCGTGATTGCCGATCATCAGGATTTCGTCGACGAAGAGTCCCGTGTCCTCGTCCTGAGAGGTCGCCAGCTCGAGCGGCAAGAACGCGTCGTACCGTTTTCCGGCGGCGCGGTGCTTCCAGGCCAGAATGAGCCACCTCTCGCGGTGCGGAAGGTATTCCTGCAGCCAGGGCCAGGAGAGAAAAGCGTGCGCTTCCGGATCTGAACGATATATCTTGTTCCAGTTTCTATGATTTTTTTTAAATTCTTCGATGCAGTCGATAACGTGGACTGTCATTTTCGCCTCTTTGAGGCAGTATACTCGATACTCGCCAAAATCGTTACGTTAGTGAATAATTGAATATAATAATGCTTCTATTCAGTATACACCGTCCAACTGCGCAGGACAACCACCGAGTGCCGGTATTCGGCTGCTCCCCTATATGGAGCGCTCGTCGAAGTTCGGTCTCGATCGAATGAACGTCCATAGACGTTTGCTGATATCGGTGATCTCGCGGACCGCATTGTCGAGACGCGCCATCTCGCGTGCATCCAGCTGCTCGACCTTGCCGTAGCGCACATCCTTCTCGCCTTCGACGAGCCGCATCAGCTGCGTGCTCGAAATCTCGCCCTGCTCGTCGACGGAGTAGATGCAGTGATTGTACTTGTTGCGCATCTTCGATTGCTGCTTCAGGCGCTCGGTTATGGCGAGCACCTCGTCGCGAGTCGCCACGGGGATCCGCGGCAGCTTCGCCAGACGCTCTGTCAGATCGATACGCGCGCGGGTCGTATTCAGCGTCAGGAAAACGACGATGGCCGCGTCCTTTTCCACCCCCAGAAGGTGGGCGATCACGTAGATCAGCAGGCTTTCGGTGTTGGTCCACACGTAGTTCAGGCGACCAACGAGCAAAAGCACATCCTGTGCAGCCGCCATGGCGATCTCCAAGCGGTCCCGAGAATGATGCGCCAGGACCGGATTTGCGCAATTGCATTTTCCGCCGATCGAAACCGGCTTCCATCGATGTCCTGCATTCAGGTCTCCTTGAACGCGCGCGACATGCTGTCTGTGATGGGCTTCGTCAGATATTCGAAGAAGGTGCGCTCCGAGGTGGTGATCAGCACCTCGGCCGGCATGCCGGGCACGGGGTGGAAGCCGTGGATGCGTCCGATCTCGCTCGCCGGCACTTCGACGCGCACGATATAGACGTCGCGCTGCTGGCCGCCGGCTACTTCCTCCTCGATCGAATCCGCCGACACGTAGAAGACCTTGCCTTTCAGCACCGGCGTCGTGCGGCGATTGAGTGCCGAAAGCCGGATCGTCGCGTCCTCGCCGACCTTGAGCTGATCGATGGCGGTACGCAGCAACTGCGCCTCGATGATCAGCGGCACATTGGCCGGTAGGATCTCCATGATCGGCTTTCCGCTTGCGATGACGCCGCCGGCCGTATGGAAGTAGCTGCGCACGACGGTGCCGTCGACAGGCGAGCGGATGGTGGCGCGGCCGAGCACTTCTGACGCCTCCCGAACCTGCTCGCGTACGCCGTCGAGATCGGCCTCGGCCGCTTCGAGGCCATCGAGCGCCGCCTGCTTGTTGGTATTGACGGCGATGACCGCCTCCTGGCGGTAGCGGTCGATCTGCGTGTAGCTCTCCTTGACCTCGGATTCGAGCCGGCCGATCTCGCCGATCGCGTCGGCGATCGCGCGGTCCAACGCCATGAGTTCCGGGCGCCGGATCAGGCCCTTGTCGGCGAGCTTGCTCTTGGCCTCCCGCTCCTCGTTGAGAATCTCCAGCTGCCGGTTGAACGATGCCTGCTGCAGAGCGTATCCCCTGGCCCGGAATTCAAGCGAACGGATGTTCTGGTCGATCAGGTTCAGCTGGTCGCGCAGCTTGATCTTCTTGCTCTGAAAATTGACGTTCTGGCTTTCCATGATGGCGCGGACGTCGGGATCGTCGGCCTGTCGGGCGACAATTTGGGGTACGCTGAAGGCGTCTTCGCCCACCGCCTCCGCCCTCAACCGCCCGACGACTGCCTCCAGGCGGAGGCGCTTGAGGTTGAGCATACGTGCGTTGGCCCGGGCGACCGTCTGGTCGAGCTTCACGAGAATGTCGCCGGCCTTGACCTTGTCGCCCTCGGCGACCAGCAGTTCCTCGATGATGCCGCCTTCCAGATGCTGGACGATCTTGTTGTTGCCGTTGGCGACGAAGCTTCCCTGCGCGATGATTGCCGCGGCGAGCGGTGCCGCGAAAGCCCAGTAGCCGAAGCCGCCGAAGGAGATCGCGATCAGCGCCAGGCCAAGCAGGGTGTGGAGCCGGATCGAACGGGGGACCTCGGCATACCACTCCGCCGGATTTCGAGGTTCGCCGCTCCGCTTGTCGCTTTGCATCGTCACTCTCCGTGAATGCGGGATTGCCCGCGGTCGCCTTCGGCCTTTGCGCCAAGCGCGGCGAGCACCTCGTTTCGGGCGCCGAACATCGCCACGGTGCCTTCGTGTAGCACCATGATCTTGTCGACACACTGCAGGAGAGCAGGGCGCTGCGTGATGGTGACGGTGGTGATGCCCTCCTTCCTGGCATGCAACAGCGCGCGGGCAAGTGCGGCCTCGCCATTGCTGTCGAGGTTCGAATTCGGCTCGTCGAGGACGACGAATTTCGGATTGCCGAAGAAGGCGCGCGCCAGAGCTATGCGCTGTTTCTGACCGCCCGACAGCGGGGCGCCGTCAGCGGCGACCACGGTCTCGTAGCCTTGCGGAAAGGTTGCGATCAGTTCGTGCACGTCGGCGAGCACCGCCGCCTCATAAACCAAGCTGTCGTCGACATCGTCGCGCATGCGGCAGATATTGGCCTTGATCGTACCCGGGAAGAGCTGGACGTCCTGGGGAAGGTAGCCGATGCTTTCGCCGAACTGGCGCTGATCCCAGTTGCGCAGGTCCATGAGATCGAGGCGGACACTGCCGGACGTGGGCAGAATCGAACCGACCAGCATCTTGCCGAGGGTGGTCTTGCCGGAGCCGGAATTGCCGATGACCGCAAGCGATTCCCCCTTTGCCAGCGAAAAGGAGATGCCGTTCAGGATCACCCGCTTCTGCGGCGGCGGGACGAAGAGGATGCGCTCGACGTCGAGCCTGCCTTCCGGCTTCGGCAGGCGCAGCCGCGGGAAGTTCAAGGGCGAGGTGAGCAAGAGCTGCCTGATGCGCTGATAGGCGGCACGCGAGTGATTGAGCTGGTTCCAGCCTTCGATAGCCCCTTCGACGGGCGCGAGCGCACGCCCGGCAATGATCGAAGCGGCGATCACCATGCCGCCGGTCAGTTGCCCTTCCATCGCCAGATGCGCTCCCCAGCCGAGAAGTGCCACCTGGGTGAACATCCGCACGGCCCTGGAGGCGCCGGTGAACATTATGTTGCGGTCCTGAGCGTAGACCTGCGCCTTGAGCGAGGCCGCCGTCTCCTGGCCCCACATCCTCACCGCTTCCGGAATCATCGCCATGGCATTGATGATCTGGGCGTTGCGCGCCATCGAGTCGAGATGAAAATTGGCCCGGCCGAGCGAGGCATTGGCTTCGCTGAACGGTTTTGTCGTCGCCTTCTGATTGAGATAGGCGATGACGAAGAGAACCGTACAGCACAGGATGACGATCATGCCGAGTTGTGGCTGTATGAGGTAGACCACGATCACGAAGAGCGGTGTCAGCGGAGCGTCGAGGAAAGCGGTGAGCGTGCCGGAGGTGATGAAGGCGCGAAGCTGCTGCAGGTCGCCCAATATCTGGTAGTCCCGGCCGCTTCCGTGCAGCGAGGCTCGGGCTGCCGCACTGAGGATCGGTGTGCCGAGCTGGACCTCGATTTCGACGGCGGTGCGCATCAGGATGAAGCGGCGGATCGCGTCGAGAATAACCTGGAGCGCCACGGCGCCGAGCACGGCGATCGTCAGCATGACCAGCGTGTCCTGCGAGCGGCTGGTCAGGACCCGGTCGGATATCTGGAACAGATAGATCGGGATGGCCAGGACCAGGACATTGATGGCCAGGGTGAAAGCGATGACGATCAGCATGTTGCGCCGGACAGCGGCCATGCCGTTGTGCAGGCTGGCGGCGAAGTTCGCCGGTCCCATGCGCTTGTGAAGCGTGCTCCGGCCGCCGCCGTTTTCGCTCGCTTGCCCTTCACCCGTTGCGCTCGGTTCAACCGGGCGAAGGTCGCCTTGCTTCATCGGGCCCGGATCATTGTCGATCGTTCGCGGCAGCCCTGGGGGTTGCCGGCGTCCCACCTTGGGAACCTCGCCCTCGTTGCGGCACGCATCGGTCGATGCCGATGCTTGCTCTCGCTCCGAGAAGCTTGCCGCGGCTGCCTTTCCGTCCGACCCTGACCGCTTTCCGAAGCGTGTGACAGCCTCGGCTTCGGCCGTCCCGGGCAGCTCCAGCCGTGCGACATCGTGGCGCTGCGGCTTGCCTCGCCCGGCATACCACTTCGACATGTCGTTCATGCTCGCTCCCCTGCGCTTGCGCTTGAAGTCGTTTCGGTTCGAACCGTCCAACGGGTCTTCCGTTCGAACCTGTGCAGTCCCAAGGGCTCGAAGCGGATCGGCTTCAAGCCAGTATCGTATGCATGACGTCGCTCCACTGGCTCCCGGACTGGTCGGTGCCGACATCGCCGTCCATGTCTTCGCCTTGCCGCGCCGTATCCTCGCCGATAAAGGCGATGAGTTCGGTCGTCAGACCGCCACTTTCCCGCTGAAGGTCCGGCATCCCGTCGACTATTCCCGATTGAATGAGCACCGCGTCGGAATAGGACCCGCCTCCGACATAGGTCGTCCCGCTGGAACCGTCGAAGTCGATGATTTCGGCGACATTAACGACGGCATTGTTTCCCGTATGCACCGTGACCGAGGCCTCCGATCCATCTTCGAGCACCTTGCCGACGGCATACGAGACGGCATCGGCGTCGCCGAGAATGCTGACCTGTTGGACGATCGTGATGTCGTAGAGATTGCCGGTGATGAACAGGATGTGCAGGTCGGCATAGCCCTCGAAATCATGGTCTCGCAGGAGTTCGTCCGGCAATGTACCGTCGCCCTCGCGCATCTGGTCGGCGGCCTCATGAAAGTAGTCCGGCATTGCCTCAAAGCGGACGCCGGAGCTCACGTTTTCGATCGAGGCCATGTTCCAGACGAGATTGCCGCCCGTGTCCAGCGCGATGCCCTTGCCGGCGGATATGCCTGCGATCTCGTCATTGTCGTAGAGGATGGAGATCTGGCTGATGACGTTGAGATCGACTAGCCGGCCGCCGACGAGGACCAGATCGTAATGCTCGGCAATGCCGAGGAACGATGCGACGTTCACTGCCGTGTTGCCGCCGCTGAGTACGGTCGTCTCCGCACCCGTCCTGGTGACGGTCAGCCTGTCATTGTCGCTGACGAAGTTGTACTGCTCGATCCAATGGACGAGGGAAAGGTCGCCTTCGACGACATTCACCTGCCAGTTTTTTGGGAATGTCGGAGATTCGGCCGGAATCTCCGGTTCCCCGGGAAGGCTCGCCCCGGATTCGCCTCCCCCGAAGCTTGCTATGTTCAGTGCGACGGTCGTGGTCATCGTCGCGCATGTACCGGAGATCGCGCCGTCGAGCGTGTCCCTGTCGGCATAGACGTAGGATTGCGAGATGACATCGATTTGATGGTAGTCGCCCATCACGGCGGTCACGGGTGCGGCCGCGGCAGTGCCGACGACGCTGGCAACATTGGCGACGACATTGGTCCCCGCGTCGATGTCGAGGTCGCCGTTCTGAAGCGGTTTGTCGAGGGGCGTCTCGGCGGGGTGCGCGGTGTGCTCTCGCCCGGGAAGATTGTCGCGCAGTTCCGGCGCGGTCTCGGCGCGGGTGCCGTTGACATAGGTGCCTTCAATGCGCTCTGCGATGAGAACGGCATCGCCCGACTCGTTCTTCACCAGTTCGTCCGGAGAGGCGGCTTGCGGAAGGTTCTCCGGTCCGCCTGTCGCGGGCGCGGCCGGAACGGCCTGTTGGCTGGTGCCCGCCATGGAGGCAAGTGCTTCAAGGTTCGCCACCCCTGCGGCGAAAGAGGCGGGCGCATCGGCGGCGCCGATCCGCGCGAAGGGCGAGGCTTCAAGGGCTTCCGCGAGAAAATCTTCGAGCGTTTGGTCAACATGCGTCAGGTTGCGCGGTTCCACAAGCATGCCGGTCAGGTTCACGACATCGTCGTCATGAAGGGTGCTTGCCTGATAGATATGGCTGAACACCGGGTCGGGACCCGCAGGAGGCATCGTACCCGACGCTTCGGGGCCGTTGCCGGAGATGCCGTGGTCCTCCCGGGACCGGACATCCACCTGTCCGGCTTGCGCCGCGCCGGCCGGTTGGTCGAGGTGATGCCGTGACGGGGCTACATGATCGGCGGAGTCGAGCCGGGCGATGTCGTAAGCCCGGAGTTCGTAGGAGATATCGGGATCGTAGCTTTTCAACGCGAAGTCAGACCGGAAATCAGGCGATTGTACGTAGTCGGAATCTTCCTTTTGCACAGTCTTCGGGGTTTCATATCCCTGCAGGTATTCAAATCTTATACGCGCGTCATCGATAGCCGTGTTGAACAGCCCTATGAAATGCGCAACGATCTCGTTGATCTTCTCCGAGTGCATTGTCCGATCCTTCCCCTTTCCGCAGCAAAGGGTGCCTTCGACCTCTTTTTTTCTTCAAACGGATACGAGTGAAGGAAACGTGCGGGCGTTCGCCCGCGATCGGTCTTCCCCGTTGCACGGCCGGAGCATCCGGTAATTCATTCGACGTCGCCATCCGACCCCGCCGGGATCACGCCCGGATCGCCAACGATGGTGCTGACGTCGGCGTTGCTGAGAAGGTTCGCGCCCTGGACGATTTCGTGGTGGAAGTCCGGATTTACCGGGCCTGGCGGCGTCTCCGTCGAGGGGTGGGACGCATCCTCGCCCTTGAGATCCCAACCATCCGGGGCGAGGCCGTCGGCACCAGGTTCTCCGCTACCTGCGCCGGGATCGGCATTGCCGCTCTTGCTGACGTCATAAGCACGGTCCTGATCGGCGAGGCTATTGGCCTGGGCGAGGCTGAACCCGGCTTCGTAGATGCTGGCGCCATTGCCCAGAACATTGTCGACGTCAAGGGAAAAGGAAAAGCCGTCGCCGAGGGAGAAGGCAAAGTCGCCCCCGGCGGTCTCGGTGAGACTGGTGCTGCCACCGGCAACCGACCTGCTGGACGTGTTCGTCGCTACGCCATCGGCAAGCGCACCCGTCTTCAGCTCGTCATCGGCACTGAAGTTGTCGTGGAGCCCAAGATTCTTCTGTGAGGAATCGGGCATAAGCACTTCCTCATAAGAGGGGGAGCCAGCACCGAAACCCTTCATCTTTTATAGGATTCTTGAGGCGCTGGCTCTTTTGGCGGTTTAGCGGAAATGAAATCTTCCGTCTCTGCTTGCAATGTCATTTTGGCGCGATACTAAGCGCCTAAATTTATACGTATGATAAATTCATAGTCATAAGATTTGGCATATAAACGTAAGTATCTATACTTCCGATCTTCTACGCGAAACAACGACCGAAGACGCACAAAATGTTGGTGCGACCATTGGAGTGTGATCTGGAACGCTGCTGAGTGAAAGCTACCTATTGTGGTTATGAGACTCGGCACCGGCCGCCTCGGAATTTTCGCCTTATATTCGATGCGCCGCAACCGAAGCGCTCGTTTCGAGCGCAGCTCGCGCTTCCCTCGCCATGGCTGTGCATATACATTGATCCAGCCGCTGCGCTAAGAAACTGAAAATACTCGAGAATGTTGATCGGAGTCGTGCAGGTCGTTTGCCGGGGCCCGCTTGGAACGCGGGAGTGAAGGCCAGCTGCAGGAATCCGTGGCGGAAAGTGCGCCGGCCACCTGCGTCAGCACCCGATCGAGTGTATTGGCCGCGGCCCGCATTACCTTCGCGATAATCCGATGTGAGTATCGACCTCGTCAAACGGAGTGGCGAATACTTGTCCGAGTTACTGCGAAGAACTTCGCGGGACTGACGAGGCGTAAGGTGCGGCACCCCTCAAAACCGAGGGCCCGGCGAAAGGCGCGAGTGGCGTTGCCGATCCCGTACGAATTTCGCGGATTCGCCCAAAATTGGTTCGTTCTTGAACGATTTAGACAGGATTGTGGCCGCCACCTAATCCTTTTGGGCGGTTTTACATCCCCCATATTTACGATACATTAGCCAACATAAATTCTTTTTTTCCAGAAATTTTTTTTATCCAAGCAATTTTCACAACGCGGGCCTTTCTCCACATGGGTAAAAAACCCGTAAAAACCAAGGGGAAGTCCGAGGAGGGGATAATGTATCGTGCGAGTTCGGGGTTGGGCGGGTTCGAAGACAGCAAAAGTGTATTACCGAAAAAAAGCAAAATAGTCATGCTAGCCAGGACGGACCTCTTCGCCGAGTGTCTGACCCAGGCGATCGGGGCGCGTTTTCAGGACCGGGAAGTGGTGCGGCTTTCGGACGCCGACAGCCTTCTGGACGGCAACCTCGTAGATGTGACGCTGGTCATGCTCTACCGCGTGCCGACGGCAAACTTTCCGTCGATCATCAGGATGATCCATGAGTTTCATCCGAAAGCGGCGATCGGCCTGCTGGTCGACAACGCGGAAGGGCTCGACGCGTCGGTTTCGCACCTGGTCGAGGAGGGGATGATCCACGGTGTGTTGCCCCTGAATCTCCACCTCGATGTCTGCCTCACCGCCATAGACCTCCTGATGAAGGGCGGCGAACATTTTCCCGCCGCACTGCTCAGGCGCCTCGCGCCGAAGAATCCTGGAGAGCGGGACCTCGCCACCCGGAACGAGACGGCTTCTGAAAATGTCGATCCGGAGCGCAGGAAAGGATTTGGCCAGGTCGTCCTTACGACACGCGAAATCCAGATTCTCGATCTCATCTGCATGGGCACGCAGAACAAGATCATCGCAGATCGCCTCGGACTGTCCGAAAACACCGTCAAGGTGCATGTGCGCAACATCTACAAGAAGATGAACGTGCGCAATCGCACCGAGGCGGCCTCGCGCTATTTCAGAAACGACGGAGGCATGGGCCCTTCCCTCACGCCCTCGCCGACGCGCTGGCGCAACTGACCGTTCGACCCTAAGACAAGGCTGCCGCGCGGCGTCTCTACGCCGCCCGGCAGCTCTATGTTTCCGGCCATACTGGACATCAGCAGCCGCTATTCCGCGGCCTCGTGGCCAAGGACGCCGCGCCGGATCTGGTCGGCTTCGATCGATTCGAACAATGCGCGGAAATTGCCTTCGCCGAAGCCCTCGTCGCCCTTGCGCTGGATGAATTCGAAGAAGATCGGACCGATCACCGTTCGCGAGAAGATCTGCAGCAGGATCTTCGTCATGCCGCCATTCACCACGCCCTCGCCGTCGATCAGGATGCCGTGTGTCCTCATCCGGTCGATCGGCTCGTCGTGTCCGTGAACGCGCTGATGGGACATTTCATAATAGGTTTCCGGTGGCCCCGGCATGAACTTCAGGCCGTTTTCGGCGAGTTTGTCGGTCGCATCGTAGATCGCCTCGGTACCGACGGCGATGTGCTGGATGCCTTCGCCTTTGTACTTCTTCAGATACTCCTCGATCTGGCTCGTGTCGTCCTTCGATTCGTTCAGGGGAATGCGGATCTTGCCGCAGGGCGAGGTAATCGCCCGGCTGACGAGGCCGGTGATGCGGCCATCGATGTCGAAGAAATGGATCTGCTTGAAATTGAACAGTTCGCGATAGAAGGCCCACCACTTGTCCATGTTGCCGCGATAGACGTTGTGGGTCAGGTGGTCGAGATAGTAGAAGCCGACGCCGGGCGGCTTCGGATCACGCTCTCCCAGCCATTCGAACTCGGCGTCATAGGCCGATCCCTTTTCGCCGTAGGCTTCCACGAAATAGAGAAGCGAGCCGCCGATGCCGACGATCGCCGGCACGTCCAGGCACTTGTTGTTGCCGGTATAGGCTTCGGCGCCCTTGGCGACGGCGTGCTCGAAAGCATGCTTCGCGTCGACGACGCGCCAGGCCATCGACGGGGCGCAGGGCCCGTGCTCGCCGACGAAGCGCATGGCATGCGATCCGGCTTGCGCATTCAGGACATAGTTGATATCGCCCTGCCGCCAGACGGTGATGTCCTTGGTCTTGTGCCTGGCGATCGGCGTATAGCCCATACGGCCGAAGAGCTCCGCAAGCTTCTCCGGCTCCGGGTGGGCGAACTCCACAAACTCGAAACCGTCCGTCCCTGCGGGGTTCTCCGCCGAAATCGCGGGGGGCGGTGCGTCATGTGGGAACGGGCCCATCGTCAGTCTCCTCTTATCCTCCAAACTCTGCTGGATTATGGCGCAGTTTCGATGCATGGTGCTTGTATTCTTGCGTGATTCAGCAGGATCGGCGCATGAATTGTGCAGAGAAGCGTTTGAGGGTGCATGAATGGAGCTGCTTGACGGATTCGATCTCAAGATCCTGAGCGAACTGCAGCGCGACGGTCATCTGACCAACAACGAATTGTCCGAGCGCGTCGCGCTGTCTCCTTCGCAATGTTCGCGCCGGCGTACGCGCCTGGAGGCGGAAGGCTTCATCACCGGCTACCAGGCGCAGATCGACCGTCAGAAGCTGGGGCTCGATCTGATGGTGGTGATTTCGGTCACGCTGGCCACGCACAATCGCGACAATGCCAAGCGTTTCGCCAATCTCGTTTCGGCTCTGCCGGAGGTGCTGGAGGCCTACGCGCTGACTGGTGAAATGGACTACCATCTGCGCGTCGTGACGCCGGATCTTGCCGGGCTCTCCCGCTTCGTCAACGAGGTGCTCCTGCCGCATGACAGCGTGCAGCACGTCAAGACATCGATCGTACTGGAGACGCTCAAGAGTTTCGAGGGGCTGCCGATACCGGCGCGGATGAAGGGGTAAGCGCTAACCGTCCGCACCTTTGCTAGCGGTCATTGATCGCCCGCTCCACGGCGCCCAGGCCCTGCGAGAGCGCCTCCATATTCTCTGCCCCAAGCACGGAATGCAGCTCCGCCTGATAGTCGCTCGCAAGCTCGGTCAGCTCCCTATAGGCCTGCCGGCCCGCCGGCGTCAGCGCCAGATGCTCGAAACGGCGGTCCCGCCCGTCCTCCTCGCGCTTCAGCCAGCGGCGCTGCTCGAGGCTGAAGACCGCGCGGCTTACTTTCGTCTTGTGCATGGTGGAGTGCGCGCCGATTTCGGTTGCCGTCATGCTGCGGCGGGAGCTGCCGAGTGCCGCAAGCGTTCTCCATTCCGGGCGCGTCAGCTGGTATCGCGCTTTGTATTGTGCGGCAAAACGGAGGGCGACGAATTCCGCCGCCCGGTTCAGCCGATAGGGCAGGAAGTTCTCCAGTTCGAACCGCTCCTCGGCCATGGCTTTCCTTCCTTGATAGTTACAAAACTGACAGTTACGGTTGTAACTAATATAGCGAAGGAATGAGGAGGCTCAAGCCATGTTGGAGAAGGCGGAAAAACAGCGGCGGGCAGGTTCGGGTCAGCAGCGCGCAGCCGGCTATATGCCTGGATTCGGCAACGACTTCGAGACGGAAAGCCTGCCCGGAGCGCTGCCGCAGGGGCAGAACAGCCCGCAGAAATGCAATTACGGCCTTTATGCCGAACAGCTTTCCGGCTCACCCTTTACGGCACCCCGCGGCACGAACGAGCGCTCCTGGCTCTACCGGATCCGACCGAGCGTCCGCCACACCGGACGCTTCCGCAGGGTCGACTATCCGCATTGGAAGACAGCGCCGCATGTGGGCGAGCATTCCCTGGCGCTCGGGCAGTTGCGCTGGAGCCCTTTGCCGGCGCCCTCGGAAGCGCTGGACTTCCTTCAAGGCATCCGCACGATGACGACGGCGGGCGACGCGCTGACGCAAGCCGGCATGGCCGCGCATGCCTATGCCTTCAATGCCGACATGGTGGACGACTATTTCTTCAACGCCGACGGCGAGTTGCTGATCGTTCCCGAAACGGGCGCGATCCAGGTTTTCACCGAACTCGGCAGGATGGACGTGGAGCCGTCCGAAATCTGCCTCATACCGCGCGGCATGATGTTCAAGGTCACTCGCCTCGGAGAGGAGAAGGTCTGGCGCGGTTACATCTGCGAGAATTACGGCGCGAAGTTCACGCTCCCGGATCGCGGCCCGATCGGCGCCAATTGCCTTGCCAATCCGCGCGACTTCAAGACGCCGGTCGCCGCCTACGAGGACAAGGAAACGCCGTGCCGGGTACAGGTGAAGTGGTGCGGCTCGTTCCATATGGTCGAGATCGGCCATTCGCCGCTCGACGTCGTTGCCTGGCACGGCAATTACGCGCCCTACAAATACGACCTCAAGACCTTCTCGCCCGTCGGCGCGATCCTGTTCGACCATCCCGATCCGTCGATCTTCACGGTGCTGACGGCGCCTTCGGGAGAGGAGGGGACGGCCAATGTCGACTTCGTCATATTCCCGCCCCGCTGGCTGGTCGCCGAACATACGTTCCGCCCTCCCTGGTATCACCGCAACATCATGAGCGAGTTCATGGGCCTGATCTACGGGCGCTACGATGCGAAGGAGGAAGGATTCGTTCCGGGCGGCATGAGCCTGCACAACATGATGCTGGCGCACGGGCCGGACTTCTCCGGGTTCGAGAAGGCTTCCAACGGCGAGCTAAAGCCGGTGAAGCTCGACAACACCATGGCTTTCATGTTCGAGACCCGCTTCCCTCAGCAGCTGACGACGTTTGCCGCAGAGCTCGACACGCTGCAGGACGACTACATGGATTGCTGGTCCGGCCTCGAACGGAAATTCGACGGCACGCCTGGAATCAAGTGACTTCCGCCGCCGAACCGTGACATGCTGCAAATATCCGCGCCACCCGGCGAGGATCAACAACGCATCGGGAACACCACTCCATGAAACTCGCGACGCTGAAAGATTCCACCCGCGACGGCAAGCTCGTCGTGGTCTCGAAAGACCTGACCCGCTGCTCCGAGGTGGGTCATATTGCCCGCACGCTGCAGGCTGCGCTCGACGACTGGGCGCATGCGGGTCCGCGGCTGGAGCGCGTCGCCGAGGGGATCGAGACCGGGGCGCAGCCGACCATGCGATTTCATGAGCACGACGCAGCCTCGCCGCTGCCGCGTGCCTTCCAGTGGGCGGACGGTTCGGCCTATGTCAATCATGTCGAGCTTGTCCGAAAGGCGCGCAATGCCGAGATGCCGGCAAGTTTCTGGACCGATCCGCTGATCTATCAGGGCGGTTCCGACAGTTTTCTCGGCCCACGCGATCCGATCCTGATGGCCGACGATGCCTGGGGCATCGATATGGAAGGCGAAGCCGCTGTCATCGTCGACGACGTGCCCATGGGTGCGACGCTCGATGAAGCAAAGGCCGCGATCCGCCTAGTCATGCTCGTCAACGACGTCTCCCTGCGGGGCCTCATTCCCGGAGAACTCGCCAAGGGCTTCGGCTTCTATCAATCGAAGCCGTCCTCCGCCTTCTCGCCGGTCGCGGTGACGCCGGAGGAACTCGGCGAAGCCTGGGATGGCGGGAAGCTGCATCTGCCGCTTCACGTCGATCTCAATGGCGAGCCCTTCGGGCGGGCCAATGCCGGTATCGACATGACCTTCGATTTTCCGCAGCTGATCGTGCACGCCGCGCGAACGAGGCCGCTTTCGGCCGGCACGATCATCGGCTCGGGCACCGTTTCCAACAAGCTCGAGGGCGGGCCGGGCAGGCCGGTTTCCGAAGGCGGGGCCGGCTATTCGTGCATCGCGGAATTGCGCATGATCGAGACGATTGAAGGCGGGGCGCCGAAAACGCAATTCCTGAAATTCGGCGATGTCGTCCGCATCGAGATGAAGGATCGCACCGGCCATTCGATTTTCGGCGCCATCGAACAGAAGGTCGGAAAATACGAGCGCGGCTGAGGCCGGGCAGGGTGGAGACGGGTGTGGCGAACGAAACCGTGCTTTACGACTATTGGCGCTCGTCGGCGAGCTACCGGGTGCGGATCGCCCTCAACCTGTGCGGCGAAGCCTATCGCTCCGTCCCGGTCGACCTGCTCGCAAAGGCTCATCGCGCGCCGGAGCATCTCGCCCGGAATCCGCAGGGATTGGTGCCGGTGCTCGACATCGACGGCGAGCGCCTCACCCAGTCGCTCGCCATCATCGAATATCTTGCGGAGACGCGGGATGGGACGGGTCTCCTCCCGGCCCATCCCATCGACCGGCAACGCATCCGCGCGCTTTCCTATGCCGTGGCGATGGATATCCATCCCGTCTGCAATCTCGGCGTGGTCGCCCGTGTGATGGCGGGCGCGGGCGACGGCGAGGCCGCGCGGCGCGAGTGGATGCAGAAATTCATCGGCGAGGGTCTCGCTGCCTTCGAGCGTATGCTGGACCACCCCGCGACCGGTGCATTCTGCCATGGCGATCGTCCGACGATGGCGGATCTCTGCCTTGTGCCCCAGGTCTACAATGCGCGGCGCTGGGATGTCGATCTTGCGGCCTGCCCGCTTCTGGTCGCCATAGATCGCCGCTGCGCCGGCATCGACGCCTTCCAGAGGGCGCATCCCGACCGCGCAAAACCTTAGATCCCCGTCGGGATGCGATTTCGTCATTCCGGACCTCGTGTGGCCTGTTCCGCCAAGCCGATGTCGCGAATGGATCGGCGGGCCGCAGATCGCCAAGCTAGTTTTTGCGCGACTGCCCGTGTAAGGGGGCGCGTGGGAACACCTCAAAACGAGAGATTCATCGATGAAGAGCTATGTGCTGACCGTCAGCTGCAAATCCACCCGCGGCATCGTCGCCGCCATCACCGGCTATCTCGCCGAAAAGGGCTGCTATATCAGCGACAGCTCGCAGTTCGACGATTTCCAGACGGGCCTGTTCTTCATGCGCCTCACCTTCATCAGCCAGGATGGCGCCAAGCTCGAAGAGCTGCGCGAAGGCTTCGAGCCGGTGATCAAGCGCTTCGAGATGATGATGGAGATCCGCGATTCCGAGGAGCGCATGAAGGTGCTGCTCATGGTGTCGCGCTTCGGCCATTGCCTGAACGATCTTCTCTATCGCTGGAAGATCGGGGCGCTGCCGATCGACATCGTCGGCGTCGTTTCCAACCACTTCGACTACCAGAAGGTGGTCGTCAACCACGACATCCCCTTCCACCACATCAAGGTGACGAAGGAGAACAAGCCCAAGGCCGAAGCCCAGCTGATGGACGTCGTCGAGCAGACCGGCGCCGAACTGATCGTGCTGGCCCGCTACATGCAGGTGCTTTCGGATGCGCTCTGCAAGAAGATGTCGGGGAAGATCATCAACATCCACCACTCCTTCCTGCCGTCGTTCAAGGGGGCGAACCCCTACAAGCAGGCCTATGAGCGCGGCGTGAAGCTGATCGGCGCGACGGCGCATTACGTCACCGCCGATCTCGACGAGGGCCCGATCATCGAGCAGGATATCGCCCGCATCACCCATGCGCAGTCGGCCGAGGATTATGTCTCGATCGGCCGCGACGTCGAAAGCCAGGTGCTGGCCCGCGCCGTGCACGCCCATATCCACCACCGCTGCTTCATCAACGGCAACCGCGTCGTCGTCTTCCCGCCGAGCCCGGGTTCCTACGCCTCGGAACGGATGGGGTGATCGTCAATCCTTGCCAACATTGGCATTACAGCGCCGCGCGTCTTATTAGACGCGCAAAGGTGGCTGTAGTACTTTGATCTACTGCATGTTTTTGTCCTTTAATCGGACACTATCAAAGGAAACATGCAGTAGCGGTCACCCACCCCCTCAACCGCCTGCCGGCACCTTCTCCCCGCAGGCGGGGAGAAGGGATATGCTGCGCCCGCTCGCTCCCTCGAACGGGGCGGTGAATGCGGGATTCAGTTGGCGCCGCTTGTCCCTTCTCCCCGCCTGCGGGGAGAAGGTGGCGGCAGCCGGTTGAGGGGCAATCCCGACCGAAGGAGGTTGAGGCGGTTGGGTTCCCGAGGGATGAAGCCGGCGCGCGGGAGGGGTTCGGGCGTCGCTTCAAATATGCAGAGCGTGCCCCAACGTCTTGAGGGCTGCCTCCTGGAAGGCTTCCGATTGGGTCGGATGCGCATGTATGGTGCCGGCGATGTCCTCCAGCCGCGCGCCCATCTCGATCGCCAGCGCAAAAGTCGCCGAAAGTTCCGAAACGCCATGGCCGACAGCCTGGATGCCGAGAACCAGGTGATTGTCGGCGCGGGCGATGACCCGCACGAAGCCGTCCTCGGAGAGCGTCGTCATGGCGCGGCCGTTTGCCTGGAAGGGAAATTGGCCGATCTTGACGTCGATGCCGGCGGCGCGCGCCTCTTCCGGCGAGAGGCCGGCGCCGACGATTTCCGGGTCGGTGAAGCAGACCGCCGGAATGCAGCGCTTGTCCCAGCTCCGCTTATGCCCGGCGACGATTTCCGCGACCATTTCGCCTTGTGCCATCGCCCGGTGCGCAAGCATCGGCTCGCCGGTCACGTCGCCGATCGCATAGACGCCGCGCATCGAGGTGCGGCATTGGTCGTCGATGCGGATGAAGCGGCCTGAGTGGTCGAGGTCGATTTCCTCCAACCCCCAGCCATCCGTCACGGGCCGGCGGCCGACGGTGACGAGGACCTTCTCCGCCGGGACCTCGAAGGCGCGGCCGTTCTCCTCGGCAAGCAAGCCCCGCCGATCGGCGGAGAGCCGTTTGGCCGCGGTGCGGGTGAAGACCTCCACACCGAGTTCGCCGAGCCGCTTCATCACCGGCTTCGAGAGATCGGCGTCGTATTGCGGCAGGATCCGGTCCAGCGCTTCGAGCACGGTGACTTTGGAGCCAAGCTTGGCAAAGGCGGTTCCGAGTTCGAGACCGATATAGCCGCCGCCGATGACCGCGAGCGTCTGCGGCACGTCCGTCAGCGCCAGCGCTTGGGTCGAGGAAATGACGCTTCCGCCGAAGGGGAGGTCGGGAAGCTCGACCGGCGCCGAACCGGTCGCGATTACGATTGCTTCCGCCCGAATGCGCTGAAGCCCGGTTTCCGTTTCTACATCCACCGTCTTGCCGTCTACGAATCGCCCTTCGCCGATGACCGCCTTGACGCCCGCCTTCTTCAGGAGCCCCGTGACCCCACCGTTCAGCCGTCCGACGATGCCGTCCTTCCAGGCGATCGTTCGCCTGAGGTCGATCGCCGGAGCACTCAAGGAAAGGCCGAGCGGGCCCTTGCCCGAGGCAGCCGCGCGCAGCCTGTGATATTCGTCCGCCGCATGGATCAGCGCCTTCGACGGAATGCAGCCGACATTCAGGCAGGTGCCGCCCGCCTTCGCTTTCTCGACGATCACCGTGTTGACGCCGAGCTGGCCGGCGCGGATCGCCGCGACATAGCCGCCGGGTCCGGCGCCGAGAACCAGGAGCTTGCAGGAGATTTCCTTCATGGACGCCTATCCTTCAACGAAAATCAGCGCCGGCGTTTCGAGCAGCGTCTTCAGGCGCTGGACGAAGACCGCGGCATCCCAGCCGTCGATGACCCGGTGATCGAAGCTCGACGAGAGATTCATGATCTTGCGCGGGACGAATTGTGAGCCGTCCCAGACGGGACGGACAGCGATCTTGTTGACGCCGACGATCGCCACCTCCGGATGGTTGATGACCGGCGTAGAAGCGATTCCGCCGATAGCGCCGAGCGAGGAGATGGTGATGGTCGAGCCGGTGAGTTCGTCGCGCGTCGCGGTTCCGGTACGGGCGGCGTCCGCCAGCCGGTTGAGCTCGGCCGCGCAGTCCCATATTCCGCGAGCCTCGGCATGGCGCACCACCGGAACGGTCAGCCCGGCGGGCGTCTGGGTGGCGATGCCGATATGGACGGCGGCGTGGCGGTGGATGACGCCGGCATGGTCGTCGAAAGTGGCGTTGACGCCGGGCTGCTCGGCGACGGTCTTTACCAGCGCGCGCATCAGGAAAGGCAAGATCGTGAGCTTGGCCTGCTCGGGCTTGCGGTCGCGGTTCATCGTCGCGCGCAGATCCTCGAGCGCCGTCATGTCCACCTCTTCCACATAGGTGATGTGGGGGATGCGTGAGGTGGAGAGCGACATCTTCTCGGCGATCCGGCGCCTGAGGCCGATCATCCTGACCTCCTCGACGGCGGTCTTGCGGACGAGGCCGGTCTGAGCCGGCAGCGGCTCGGCGCCACGGCTGATGAAGAGATCGAGATCCTCATGGGTGATCCGGCCGGCCGGCCCGGTGCCGGCTACCTGCCTGAGATCGATGCCGCTCTCTCTGGCGCGCAGCCGCACCGCCGGGGAGGCGAGCGGCTTTGCCGAAAGATCCGGCGCTTCGCGCGGCGCCGGTGCGGGTTTCGGCGCAGGCTTTTCAGGCTGCGGCGGCGCCTTGGCCTCAAGCCGGGAGGAGACGGCGACGGGCTCGTCCAGCACCTGTTCGGCCAGCGCCTCCGGGATGCTGTCCGGGGCAGCTTCACCCGCCTCGCCGGCGGTCTCGATCCTGACCAGCGGCGCCTTCACCGCGACCGTGTCGCCGACCTCCGCCCCGAGCCACAGGACCTTGCCGGTGACGGGCGAGGGGATTTCGACCGTCGCCTTATCGGTCATGACGGCGGCAAGCACCATGTCTTCGCGCACCGGGTCTCCGGGCTTCACATGCCATTCGACGAGCTCGGCCTCCGCGACACCTTCACCGACATCCGGCATCTTGATGATGAATTCACCCACGGGTCAGCCCTCCATCGCTTCGGCGAGCGCACGCCCGACGCGTGCCGGACCGGGGAAATAATCCCACTCCTGTGCGTGCGGATAGGGCGTGTCCCAACCCGTTACCCGGACGACCGGGGATTCGAGGTGATAGAAGCAGTGTTCCTGAACGAGGGCGGCGAGCTCGGCACCGAATCCCGAGGTCAGCGTCGCCTCGTGCACGACCACGCACCGCCCGGTCTTCTTCGCCGATTGCACGATCGTCTCGAGGTCGAGCGGCAACAGACTGCGCAGATCGATCACTTCCGCGTCGATACCGGTCTCCTCGGCCGCCGCGAGCGCCACATGCACCATCGTACCATAGGCGATGACGGTCACGCCTGAGCCCTTGCGGCGTATCTCGGCCTTGCCGATCGGGATCGTATAGTGACCGTCCGGAACGTCGCCGAGCTCGTGCTTGGACCAGGCCGTGACCGGGCGTTCGTGATGCCCGTCGAAGGGGCCGTTATAAAGCCGCTTCGGCTCCAGGAACATCACCGGGTCCGGGTCCTCGATCGCCGAGATGAGGAGGCCCTTGGCGTCATAGGGATTCGACGGCACGACGACCTTCAGCCCGCAAACATGGGTGAAGAGCGCCTCCGGGCTCTGGCTATGGGTCTGGCCGCCGAAGATGCCGCCGCCCGTCGGCATGCGCACGACGATCGGGCAGGTGAAGTCGCCGTTCGAGCGGTAGCGGATGCGCGCAGCTTCCTGCGTGAGCTGGTCGTAAGCGGGATACATATAGTCGGCAAACTGAATCTCGACGCAGGGTTTCAGCCCGTAGGCGGCCATGCCGATGGCGGTGCCGACGATGCCGGACTCGCTGATGGGGGTGTCGAAGCAGCGCGTCTTGCCGTATTTCGCCTGAAGCCCCTGTGTGCAGCGGAAAACGCCGCCGAAATAACCGACGTCCTCGCCGAAGACGACGACATTATCGTCGCGCGCCATCGACACGTCCATGGCGCTGCGCACCGCTTCGATCATCGTCATTCTGGCCATGTCAGTACCCCGCCTTCTGCCGTTGACGGCGGATATGCGGCGGCATCTCGGCATAGACGCCTTCGAAGATATCCCGTACCGACGGCCTGCCGCCGGCATGCAGCGTTCCGTGGCGTTCCGCTTCCTTCTGCGCCTGTATCACTTCGTCCATGATTTCCGCCTCCGCCTGCGCATGCCGCTCCTCCGACCAGGCGCCGCGCAGGATCAGGTGTTTCTTCAGGCGCAGGACCGGGTCGCCTAACGGCCAGGCTTCCGATTCGGTTTTCGGGCGATAGGCGCTCGGATCATCCGAGGTCGAATGGGCGCCGACGCGGTAGGTCACGTATTCGATCAGCGTCGGACCGAGATTGAGCCGCGCCCGCTCGGCCGCCCAGCGCGCCACCGCATAGACGGCCAGATAGTCGTTGCCGTCGACCCTGAGCGCCGGAATGCCGAAGCCCAGACCCCTCGCGGCGAAGGTGCCGGAACCGCCTCGGGCGATGCCCTGGAAAGTGGAGATCGCCCACTGGTTGTTGACGATGTTGAGAATGACGGGCGCCTTGTAGGTGGAGGCGAAGACCAGCGCGGAGTGGAAATCCGACTCGGCGGTCGAGCCGTCGCCGATCCAGCCGGCGGCGATCCGCGTATCGTTCTTGATGGCGGATGCCATGGCCCAACCGACGGCCTGGACATATTGAGTGGCGAGGTTGCCTGATATCGTGAAGAAGCCATGCTCCTTGGAGGTGTACATGACGGGCAGCTGCCGGCCGTGGCAGGGATCGAGCTCGTTCGAGAAGATCTGGTTCATCATCTCGACCATGGGGTAGTCGTCGGCAATCAGGAGCCCCGCCTGGCGGTAGGTCGGAAAATTCATGTCGCCCTTGCGAAGCGCCTTGCGGAAGGCGCAGCTCACCGCCTCCTCGCCGAGATGCTGCATGTAGAAGGACGTCTTGCCCTGACGCTGCGCCATCAGCATGCGCGCGTCGAAGGCGCGCAGCAGCATCATGTGCCTGAGACCCGTCAGCAGTTCCTCATCGGAAAGAAAGCCGGCCCAGGGGCCGACTGCCTCGCCCTCGCGGTTGAGCACCCGAATGATCGAATAGGCGAGGTCGCGGATCTCCTCGGGGTCCACATCGACGTCCGGCCGGGGTACAGAACCCGCCTTTGGTATCTTCACGTTGGAAAAATCGGGCAGATCGCCCGGCCGGACGGCCGGTTCGGGGACATGCAGGCTCAAGCGGCTGAATTCATCCATGCGGGTTCCGGCCTCCCTTCCGGATTGCGCGTCGCGCAACTCGATACCCCGGAAGAACGGTGCCGCCGCCTGGCGGTTCCGGCTGGGTCCGGGGTTCCTCCGCCCCGCCTGCCATGCCGCTACGGCCTCCCGTTCTCCCGACAGGATATGGGCACAGACTGCCACGAGTCAGGGGCCAGATGAAGGGCTTTCGCCGCCGCGCCCGGCTGCTGCGCGAAGAAAGACAGATTCGTGCCGGCACGCATGCGGCACGCGTTGGCACGCCCATGCCGGTGCTGGTGGCGGGTAATTTTCTTTCGTGAGACCGGCGGGCGACCGGCCCCTCAGACCGGTGGCGCGATCTCTATCGGGCTGCCATCGGCAAAGCGAGAAAGGCGGAACGCGGAGGGATCGACGATCGGCGGGTTTCCGGTGACGAGATCGGCGACGAGATGTCCGGCACCGGGGCCGATGCCGAAGCCGTGACCGGAGAAGCCGGTGGCGATAACGAGGCCCGGCAGCTCTTGCGCGAGCGAAATGACCGGCACGACGTCCGGCGTGACATCGATCAGGCCGGCCCAGATCTGCACCGGCTCGACGGTACGGAGCTTCGGAAGGGCCTTTTTTGCTTCCTCGAATGCCTTGAGCACGGATTTCGGATCAGGCCGCGGATCGAGGATGCGGTGGCGCTCGAAGGCGCCAGGCCGATCGAGGGGCACGGATGCGATTTCGAAAAGCTCGCGCCAGCTCTGGGCGCTCAAGCCTGCCTGCACGGCTTCGCCCTCGGCCCGTCTCGCCGCGCGAAAATCGCGGAAGAATGCGAATGTGTCCGGCACAAGCGGATGCAGATTGGCACCCGCGGTGGCGATCGTGTAGCCGCCGTCGATGCGTTTGCGATAGGCGTAAGTCGCCGTTGCGCCTGCGCCGTCCGGGCCGCCCTCGACCGGAGCGGTCCTGAGCACGGTGTTGCGCACCTTCAGCTGCGGCAGCCGAATGCCGAGGCCCTTGCAGAAGAGCCGCGACCAGGCGCCGCCAGCAAGCACCACCGTTGACGTTTCGATGCGGCCCTTTTCGGTGACGACGGCGCTTACCCGACCCGCACTCTTCTCGATCCCCCGCACCGCACAGCCGGTCACGATGCGTGCGCCGGCGCGGCGTGCTCCGGCCGCGATTGCGGGCACCGCTTTCTGCGGCTCGGCTCGGCCATCGCTCGGCGTATAGAGCGCGCCTTTGTAGCGGATCGCCGCTCCGGCCATGCGCTCCCGGGTCTCGTCGGCGGTGAGCTGGCGGCTGTCGACGCCATGCGGCTTCGCGATCGCGAGCCAGGCATCGCGGTTGGCGACGTCCTGCTCCGTTTCGGAAATATAGAGAATGCCGCTCCGGCGAAATCCGGTCTCGCCGCCGACACGCGCATCGAGCGTGTCCCAGATTTTCAGCGCCTCCATCGCCAGGGGAATCTCGCGCCGATCGCGGCCCATGACGCGAACCCAGCCCCAGTTGCGGCTCGATTGCTCGCCGCCGAGAACGCCCTTCTCGCAGAGGACGACCTCCACGCCGCGCTCGGCGAGAAAGAGCGCCGTGCTCACTCCGATGATACCGCCGCCGATGATGACGACGTCGGCACTGCCGGGCAGCGAAGGATCGGTTTCAACGAGGTCGAGAGCGGGGCCGGGCATGGTCATCTCTTGGGTTTGTTCAGCTGTTTCTATCGCTGCATCCAATGTCGGCTTCGATCAAGCCTGCCCGGCCGGTTTCGGGCGGCGATGCACAGTTCCCGCATGCCCGAAGTTCCCGCATGGTCTTTGAGCGGTCGCGCCTTCCCGTCTCCTGCGCGAGGCTTTATGTTCGCTCCATGCGCGACACCGAAGCCGACCTCCGCCCGATCCTCCGCATCGACTTCCCGCCGGACGACCGTCTCGGGCGCGGCAAGATCATGCTTTTGGAACACATCCGCGAGACCGGCTCCATTTCCGCTGCCGGGCGGGCCATGGATATGTCTTACCGGCGTGCCTGGCTACTGGTCGACGCCTTGAACCGTATGTTCAAGGAGCCGGCGGTCGACTCCCAGCGTGGCGGCAAGCAGGGCGGCGGCGCCGTCCTCACCGCTTTCGGCGAGATGCTGATCGAGCGCTTCCGGGCGATGGAGGCCAAGGCACAGGCGGCGATTGCGGACGATCTCGATTGGCTGGACGCCATGCGCGACTGCAATGGTGCTCCGCAAGAGGAGCCAGCTGGAAAGCCGTTCTAACCATTCGCTTCTCTAATAATCGAGCGCGACGGTCTTGACGACGGCGTGCACCTGCTTCCCCGGCCGCAGGTCGAGCGCATCGCGGGAAAGGGTCGTGACTCGCGCGGCAATGACGTTGCCGCCGCAGTCTACGCGCACGTCGATGCTTCCTTGCCGCGGCGAAGAGAGGCCGACGATCGTTCCCGGAAGCACGTTGAGGGCGCTGATGCCTTCCGGGCGGCGGGTCGCCAGCATGACGTCGCGCGCCGCGATGTAGAGGCGAAGTCTCTGCCCGGGCTCGGCGACGAGATGCGGCACGCGGATCAGGCAGTCTCCGGCGCGTACCACAGTCAGCTCGTGGCCTTCGTCATGACTGTCGACGATGCCCTCGATCAACGCGCCGGCTTCTCGCCGGCCGGGGCCGGATGTCGGGAACGGCTCGTTCAGAACGGCCGCCGTTTTGCCGGAGGCCTTGACCCGGCCGTTTTCCATGACGACGACGCGCTCCGCCAGCCGCGCCACTTCAGCCACCGAATGACTGACATAGACGATCGGAATCCGCGTCTCGTCGCGCAGCCGCTCCAGATAGGGCAGGATTTCGGCCTTTCTGGCGTCGTCGAGCGCGGCGAGCGGCTCGTCCATCAAGAGCAGGCGGGGGAAAGCGAGCAGCGCCCGGCCGATGGCGACGCGCTGCCGCTCGCCGCCCGAGAGCTTCGAGGGCATGCGATCGAGCAAATGGCCGATGCCGAGCATTTCGACGATCCTGCCGAATTCGGGCCCTGACCGCGCCGCGCCTGCGAACCAGCGGCCATAGGCAAGATTTCCGCGGACGCTCAGATGCGGAAAGAGGCGGGCTTCCTGGAACACATAGGCAAAGCGGCGGCGGTGGACGGGGGTGAAAAGCCGGCGCTCACTGTCGGCGATCGTGTCGCCGTCGAGCACGACGCGGCCCTGATCGGGCCGGAGGAGGCCGGCGATGATGTTGACAAGCGAGGTCTTGCCGGAGCCGGAGCGGCCGAAAAGAGCGGTCACCCCGCCCTCCGAGCCGAAGGCGGCGTCGATCGCGAAGGAGCCGAGACGAAGGCGCGCTTCGACCTCGAGCCTCATGCCGCCACCGTCCGCCGCGCCGCTGCTGAAGCCATGGCTTCCGAAAGCATCAGCGCCGCCATCGAAATGACGACCGAGATCACGGCAAGGCGCATCGCGCCGGCGTCGCCGCCCGGCACCTGTGTGAAGGTATAGATCGCGGCGGAAAGCGTCTGCGTCTCGCCGGGAATATTGGAGACGAAGGTGATGGTCGCGCCGAATTCGCCCATGGCCTTGGCGAAGGAAAGGACCATGCCGGCGAGAATGCCGGGGAGGATCAGGGGCAAGGTGACCGTCAGGAAGATCCAGGCGGGGCTCGCGCCGAGGGTACCCGCCGCCTCTTCGAGCTTGCGGTCGACTGCTTCGATCGACAGCCGGATGCTGCGGACCATGAAGGGGAAGCCCATTACCGCGCAGGCGAGCGCCGCTCCCGTCCAGCGGAAGGAAAAGACCAGGCCGAAGTTCTCCGCGAGAAATGCACCGACCGGTCCGCGCCGGCCGAAAAGGAGCAGCAGAGCGAAGCCCGTGACTACCGGCGGGAGGATCAGCGGCATATGGACGAGGCCGTTCAGGAGCGACTTGCCCCAGAAGCGGCCGCGCGCAAGTATCATCGAGACGAGGAGCGCAGGCGGGAGGCTCGCAAGCATCGCTACGGTGGCGACCCGCAGGCTCAGGCGGACGGCCGTCCACTCCGCGTCGCTCAATGCCATCCAGTCCAAGCTCGTACTCCCGTTCCTGACGCGCCGTGTCGTGCAATCATTCGCTAGATCACGTTCATTTTTTCAGGTCGAGTCGGCCTGAAAACATGAGCGTGATCGATTCCAAGAAATTGAGACGCGGGATGCGGGCGGAAAACCGCACACACTTTTCCTCGTCCCGCTCCAGTTTCTATTCCAGAACCGTGAAGCCCTCGGCCTGGAAAAGCGCCGCCGCCTCCGGCGAGCGGACGAATTCGAGGTAGGCGGCGGCATCGGCATTCCTGCTGTCCGCGGTGATCGCGACCGGGTAGATGATTGGCGGGTGGCTGTCCTCGGGGAAGGTGCCGACCACTTTCACATTGGCATCGGCTGCGGCGTCGGTTCGGTAGACGATGCCGTAGGGCGCCTCGCCACGCGACACGAGGAGGAGGGCGGCGCGGACGCTTTCGGCGCCGGCGACCTTTCCGGCAACGTTCGGCCACAGCCCAAGCTTTTCCAGCGCGGCCTTGCCATACTTGCCGGCGGGGACGGAATCCACGGCTCCCATGGCCAATCGCCCGTCGCCGAGAAGACCGGCGAGGTCGAGACCCGGCTCGATCTCGACAGCCGGGGCGTCCGACTTGCCGGAGACGAGGACGATGCGATTGCCGAGCAGGTTGGAGCGCGTGTCGGCCTTGATCAGCTTCTTGTCGGCGAGATAATCCATCCAGGCAAGATCGGCCGAGATGAACACATCGGCGGGCGCGCCCTGCTCGATCTGTTTCGCCAGCGCCGAACTCGCCGCATAGGACACGATCGCTTCCTTGCCGGTCTGCTTGAGCCATTCGCCGTTGATCGCATCGAGCGCATTCTTGAGGCTCGCCGCTGCGAACACGGTGACCTTCTCCGCCGCCTGGGCCGGTGCAAAGGCCGTTCCCGCCAGGACCACGCCGAGCGCCAGTGATATGGCCTTGAGCCAGTCTCTTCTCGTTGTCACACCCAAGTCTCCCCGTTCGTGATATTTCCCAAGAAATAACGCTTCGGTATTTTGGTTACCGCTATATTCGTAGAAATACAATGCGGCCGTTGCGCCGTAATCAAAATCGGTGAACCGATGGGGCGGAGACTACGCGAGCGCTTGCGATAGGCGCCCAGGCGTCTAAATTCCGGAATGGGACCCAAGGAGGTGGACGATCCACATGGACGCGACGATCAGGCTGGAAGAAAGCTGGAAAGCCGTTCTGGGCGGGGAATTCCGCCACGGTTACATGGCCGAGCTCAAGCGGTTCCTGCTGGAGGAGAAGCAGCAGGGTCGGCAGATTTTTCCGAGGGGCGTCGAATATTTCCGTGCGCTCGATCTGACCCCGCTCGACAGGGTACGCGTCGTCATCCTCGGCCAGGATCCCTATCATGGCGACGGGCAGGCGCATGGGCTCTGCTTCAGCGTTCGTCCGGGCGTGCGCACGCCCCCTTCACTCGTCAACATCTACAAGGAATTGCAGGAAGACCTGGGTATTCCGCCGGCGCGCCACGGCTTCCTCGAAAGCTGGGCGCGCCAGGGCGTGCTGCTTCTGAACAGCGTGCTGACCGTCGAGCGTGGCCGCGCGGCCTCGCACCAGGGCAGGGGCTGGGAGCGCTTCACCGACGCCGTAATCCGGGCGGTCAACGAGCAGGCGCAGCCCGTCGTCTTCATGCTCTGGGGCTCTTACGCACAACGCAAGGCCGCTTTTGTCGATCGTTCGCGTCACCTCGTGCTCACCGCACCGCATCCGTCACCCTTATCGGCCCATGCGGGGTTCTTCGGATGCCGGCATTTCTCCAAGGCGAACGCGTTTTTAACGTCCAAGGGGTTGGATCCGATCGATTGGCGGTTGCCGGAAGATCCCCCCTTGGCCGTCGAGCGGCAGATGGCGCCGAACTGCTGACGCGGCCGTAGCGTTTGCCGTCGCGAATGGGCCTTGCACCCGCCGCGGCGATCCGTCAAAGACTGCCCGACTATGCGGGTAGGACTGGCCCGGCTATGCGGGTGGCGCGATGGGAGACGGCATGCGACACATCCTGATCATCGGTATCGGTGCGGGCAACCCCGAGCACATGACGGTTCAGGCGATCAATGCGCTGAACCGGGCTGATGTGCTCTTCATCCCGACCAAAGGGGAGAAGAAGACCGAGCTCGCCGAGCTGCGCCGCGGGATATGCGCCCGTTACGTGACGCGGGCCGGCAGCCGCACCGTCGAATTCGCCGTGCCCGTCCGCCGCACCGAAGGCCGCAGCTACGTGGAAAGCGTGGACGACTGGCATGCGGGCATTGCCGCCGCCTACGAGGCGCTGCTGGAGAGCGAGCTTGCGGAAGGGCAGACCGGCGCCTTCCTCGTCTGGGGCGATCCGATGCTTTATGACAGCACGATCCGCATCGTCGAACGCGTGAAGACGCGCGGCCGGGTCACCTTCGGCTACGACGTCATTCCGGGCATTACCAGCCTGCAGGCGCTCTGTGCCAGCCATCGCATCCCGTTGAACCTCGTCGGCAAGCCGGTGGAAATCACCACCGGCCGGCGGCTCGCCGAAAGTTTTCCGCACAGGAACGAGACGGCCGTCGTCATGCTCGACGGCGAGCAGGCGTTCCGGAAGATCGAGGATCCGGACGCCGAGATTTATTGGGGCGCCTATCTCGGCACGCCCGACGAGATCGTCATTGCAGGGCGCCTCGCCGAGGTGAAAGAGCAGATTCTCGAAGCGCGGGCCGCGGCGCGCGAGCGGATGGGCTGGATCATGGATATCTATCTGCTGCGCAAGGGCGCCGATTTCGAAGAGTAAACGGGCATTGCCGTGCTCTTGGCCGCCGATCTTTGATCTCTCTCGACGCGCCCGCCTGTGATATAGGCTCGATCGATCAGTCCTGCCGTGACGGCTCCGAGACACCGAAGGATCACCGAAGACGAATGACAAGCTGCGCCGCTCCACGAGCCGACCGATCTGCGACCGGCACATCGATGCGCCGCGGGAGCTGTCCCTCGCTGGCGGCGCCGATGCAGACCGGGGACGGCCTGCTCGTGCGGCTGCGACCGGCGGGCGACGGTCTGACGCCGGCGGAGATGAGGGCGATTGCCGGTGCGGCTGCGAGATGCGGCAGCGGGGTCATTGAGGTCACCGCACGCGGCAACCTGCAGATACGCGGCCTGACGCCGGAAAGCGTTCCGGCGCTCGCCGAAGCGATAGGGGCGGCGGAGATAGCCATTGCCGAAGGGGTCGCGATCGAGACGCCGCCGCTTGCCGGATTCGACCCGGACGAAATCGCCGATCCTCGCCCGCTCGCCCGCGCGCTGCGCGTGGCGATCTCCGGCGCGGGTGAGGCGCTCAGGCTTGCGCCGAAACTTTCGATCGTCGTGGATGGAGGCGGCCGCTTCCACCTGGGAAGCCTGACCGCCGACCTGCGTGTCTCTGCGCTCGCGCATGAGGGCGGCGTGCGATGGCTGTTTTCGCTCGGCGGGACGGCGCGTTCGGCAAAGCCCGTCGCGCTCCTGGAATCGAAAGATATCGTCCCGATGGTTCTCGAAATCCTGGGAGATCTCACTGCGCGCGGTCCCGCTTCCCGCGCCCGCGAGCTCGATGCCGATCTTCTTCGGCAGCGCGCGGCTGCCGGCGATGCCCTGCCGCGCGTGGACGGTCCCGTTTTTTCGCCGCCACCGGCGGGCATCCACCACTTCGGCGGCGCCGGCACCGTGCTTGGCATCGGGCTGGCCTTCGCGCAAACCGATGCGGGTAGTCTCGTCGCATTCCTCCGGCAGGCGGAGGAACTCGGCGCAAACGAGATACGCTTGGCACCCCCGCACGGTCTGTTCGTCCTCGGTCTTTCGGGCGAAACGGCGGCCGTTGCGCAACGGCTCGCCTCTGCGCACGGCTTTCTGGTCGCCTCCGGCGATCCGCGCAATCACATAGCCACCTGCGCGGGCCTCGCCTGCGCCTCGGCGCGGATGGACACAAAGGCGATGGCGAGGCTGTTGCTGGAAGCTGCGCCGGACCTCCTCGACGGTTCGGCGACGGTGCATCTCTCCGGCTGTCCCAAGGGTTGCGCCAGCCCCACGGCGTCGCCGCTGACGCTCGTCGGTGCGCCATCAGGATATGCGCTTGTCGTAAATGGCACTGCTTCCGTCGCGCCGAGTGCCTACAGGGATGAAAACGGAATAGGATCTGCGTTCGGCGCGCTGAACGCGCTCGTGCGGGAAAACAAAGACGCTGGCGAATCGGCGCTGTCCTGTCTTACACGGCTCGGGACCGCGCGCATCGCCGCCGCGTTTGAACAGGGATAGAAATGCCTGATTACGATTACATCCGCGATGGCAACGCCATCTATGAGCGTTCCTTCGCGATCATCCGCGCGGAAGCCGACCTTTCCGGATTTTCGGAGGAGGAAGCCGATCTCGCCATACGCATGGTGCATGCCTGCGGCTCGGTCGAGGCGGTGCGCCAATTTGTGTTCTCGCCCGGCTTCGTCTCCGCCGCGCGCGCGGCGCTGAAAGACGGCGCGCCGATTCTCTGCGACGCCGAAATGGTCGCCCATGGTGTGACCCGCGCCCGGCTGCCCGCCGGAAACGAGGTGATCTGCACGCTCCGCGATCCGCGCACCGCGGAGATTGCGACCGAGATCGGCAATACGCGTTCCGCCGCGGCGTTGAAGCTCTGGGGTGAGCGGATGGCTGGCTCCGTCGTTGCGATCGGCAATGCGCCGACCGCACTGTTCTATCTGCTCGAGATGCTGCGCGACGGCGCCCCGAAGCCGGCGGCGATCCTCGGAATGCCGGTCGGTTTCGTCGGTGCGGCCGAATCGAAGGACGCGCTCGCCGAAAATTCCTATGGCGTTCCCTTTGCGATCGTACGTGGCCGCCTCGGCGGCAGCGCGATGACCGCCGCCGCACTGAATTCTCTCGCGAGGCCGGGCCTGTGAGCGGCGTGGAATCAGGCCGGCTTATCGGCGTCGGAACGGGTCCCGGCGATCCTGAACTCCTGACCGTAAAGGCGGTCCGGGCGCTCGGCGAAGCGGATGTCGTCGCCTATTTCGCCAAGGCCGGACGCAACGGCAACGGCCGCGCGGTGGTCGAAGGTCTTTTGAAGCCGGGCATGACCGAATTGCCGCTCTACTACCCGGTGACGACTGAGATCGACAAGGATCATGACGCCTATAAGCGCCAGATCACCGACTTCTACGACGCCTCGGCCGAGGCCGTCGCCGCGCATCTTCTCGCCGGACGGACAGTCGCGGTGCTGAGCGAGGGCGATCCGCTTTTCTACGGCTCCTACATGCACCTCCATGTGCGGCTTGCCGGCCGTTTCCCGGCCGAGGTCATTCCGGGCATCACCGCAATGTCCGGCTGCTGGTCGCTCGCGGGGCTGCCGCTGGTGCAGGGCGACGACGTGCTCTCGGTTCTCCCCGGCACGATGGGCGAGGGCGAGCTTCGGCGCCGCCTTGCCGACACGCAGGCCGCGGTCATCATGAAGGTCGGCCGAAACCTGCCGAAGATCCGCCGGGCGCTGGCGGCGGCAGGCAGGCTCGAGGCGGCCGTCTATGTCGAGCGCGGCACCATGAGGAATGCAGCGATGGTTCCGCTCGGCGAGAAGCCGGACGACGAGGCGCCCTATTTCTCGCTGGTGCTCGTTCCAGGCTGGAAGGACAGGCCCGGATCGGAGGGCAGGGCATGACCGGAAAGCTCTTCATCGTCGGCACCGGCCCCGGCAATCCGGCACAAATGACCCCCGAGGCCGAAGACGCGATTGCGGTCGCTACCGAGTTCTTCGGCTACGGCCCATATCTCGATCGACTGCATCTTCGGGCTGATCAACGGCGCATCGCTTCGGACAACCGCGAGGAGCTCGACCGCGCCCACGCAGCGCTCGCGCGCGCCGCAGCCGGGGCGGATGTCTGCGTCGTCTCCGGCGGCGATCCCGGCATCTTCGCGATGGCGGCCGCCGTCTGCGAGGCGATCGACAAGGGGCCGCAGGAATGGCGTGAGGTCGATCTCACGATCACGCCCGGCGTCACCGCAATGCTCGCGGTCGCAGCCCGGATCGGGGCACCGCTCGGACACGATTTCTGCGCCATGTCGCTTTCCGATAATCTGAAGCCCTGGGATGTCATCACCCGGCGGTTGAGGCTTGCCGCCGAAGCGGGGCTCGTCATCGCGCTCTACAATCCGATCAGCAAGGCGCGTCCCTGGCAGCTCGGCGAGGCCTTCGAGGTACTGCGGCAGGTGCTGCCGGCCCAAGTTCCGGTGATCTTCGGCCGCGCCGCCGGGCGGCCCGACGAGCGCATCGCGGTCATGCCGCTCGGCGAGGCCGACGCCGGCCGCGCCGACATGGCGACCTGCGTGATCATCGGTTCGCCGGAGACGCGCATCATCGCCCGCGAGGGAAAGCACGACCTCGTCTACACGCCGCGGTCCTTCACCGGAGAAAGCCATTGACGGATGCGTTCGAGCGCCTCGTCACAGTCGCCGACCGATTGAACGTCGGCAGGCTTGTGGCGCTCGACCATCACCACCTCGATCCCGAGCTGACGCGCCGCCGCTATCTTGCCGTAGGTGGCCGCGCCGCCGCTGTTCTTGGCGACGATGACGTCGATCCCGTGACGTTCGAGCAGTTCTGTTTCGTCGGCCTGCGCAAAGGGGCCGGAGGCGAGGATGGCGGTGACATCCGGCAGATCGAGCGGCGGCATCACCGGATCGACGCTGCGCACGACGTAGCTGTGCTGCGGCGCCCTCTCGAAATGGAAAGCCTCCTGCCGGCCGATTGCCAGAAAGACGCGGCGCGGCGCCTCGCCCAATGCGGGAACCGCTTCCGCGACGCTTCCGACGCATGTCCATCGATCGCCGGGTTCTGCAGCCCAGGCGGGGCGGCGGAGCGCAAGGAGCGGCGTTCCGGTCATTTTAGCCGCTGCGGCTGCGTTGAGCGAGATGCGGGCGGCGAAGGGGTGCGTCGCATCGATCAGCAGGGCGATGTTTCGCTCGCGCAGGAAGACGGCGAGCCCTTCGGCGCCGCCGAAGCCGCCGGTGCGCGTAGGAAGCGGCTGCGGGCGGGGATCGGCGGTACGGCCGGCAAGCGAGATCGCCGTATCGTAATGGGGTTCGGAGACCAGGCGCTCTGCGAGCTGCCGCGCCTCGGTCGTTCCGCCCAGGATCAGAATGCGAGGTCTGCCCGTGGCTGACATGTCGAACAGTGGCTCGGCCATCGTCGCTCCCTGGCTCATCGTGATCGGTATCGGAGAAGACGGTGTAGCCGGTCTCGGCGACGAGGCCAAGCGCCTCATTGAGGCCGCTCCCGTCGTCTTCGGCGGGGCCCGCCATTTGGAACTCGCTGCGCCGCTGATCGGTGGCGAACGCCATATCTGGCAGAGCCCGTTTGAAAGATCGGTGGAGGCGATCGTCGCCCGTCGCGGCAGCCCCGTCGTTGTGCTCGCCTCCGGCGATCCGTTTCTTTACGGCGTCGGCGCCACGCTGGCGCGCCGCGTAGATGCCGCGGAAATGCGCACCATCCCCGCGCCGTCCGCCTTCAGCCTCGCGGCTTCCCGGCTCGGCTGGCCGCTGCAGGAGGTCGCGACCGTTTCGCTGCACGGCCGTCCGCTCGATCTCATAAGGCCGCATCTTCAGCCGGGCGCGCGCGTCCTGACGCTGACCTCGGACGAGAGCGGGCCGAAGGCGCTTGCCGGGCTGCTTGCAGAAAGCGGATTCGGTCAGTCACGGCTTACGGTTCTCGAGGCGCTCGGCGGCGCAGGCGAGCGTGTCTCCCGCCACCTCGCTTCCGGCTTCGCGATGGAGGAAATCAACGCGCTGAACGTCTGCGCGCTTGAGGTGGTGGCCGATGCCGATGCACGCGTTCTGACGCTTGCGAACGGCCTGGACGAGCGGCTTTTCGAGCACGACGGCCAGATCACCAAGCGGGAGGTGCGGGCGCTGACCCTCTCGGCACTCGCGCCGCGCAAGGGCGAACTCCTCTGGGACATCGGCGCCGGATCAGGCTCGATCGCGATCGAATGGATGCTTGCCGATCCGGCGATGCGCGCCGTCGCCGTAGAGGCGTCGTCCGAACGGGCTGCGCGGATCGGCCGCAATGCGGTCCGCTTCGGCGTTCCGGGGCTTGTGGTCGTCGAAGGGCAGGCGCCGGAGGCGCTGCGAGGGCTTCCGCGGCCGGACGTGATCTTCATCGGCGGCGGCGGCAGCGAGCCCGGCGTGATGGAGGCGGCGATTGCAGCGCTCGCGCCCGGCGGACGTCTCGTGGCCAATGCCGTGACGACGGAGATGGAAGCGGTGCTGCTCGCCCGACATGCGCAGTTCGGCGGCTCGCTGATCCGCATCGACATCGCCCGGGCCTCGCCCGTCGGCGCCATGACGGGCTGGCGGCCGGCCATGCCGGTCACGCAATGGTCGTGGATAAAGGCGTGAGCCGATCTTCGAACCATGCTTTTTCGAGAGGACAGATCATGACGGTTCATTTCATCGGCGCAGGCCCGGGCGCGGCAGACCTCATCACGGTCAGGGGCAGGGACCTGATTGGCCGCTGCCCCGTCTGCCTCTACGCCGGTTCGATCGTATCGCCCGAGCTCTTGCAATATTGCCCGCCGGGCGCCCGCATTATCGATACGGCGCCGATGTCGCTCGACGAGATCGAGGCGGAATATGTCCGCGCCGCCGAAGCCGGCGAGGATGTCGCCCGGCTGCATTCCGGCGATCTCTCCGTCTGGAGCGCGGTGGCAGAACAGATCCGCCGGCTGGAGAAGAATGGGATCGCCTACACGATGACGCCGGGCGTCCCCGCCTTCGCTGCCGCTGCCGCGACGCTCGGCCGCGAGCTGACGATCCCGGCGGTCGCGCAGAGCCTGGTGCTGACCCGAGTCTCCGGTCGTGCCTCGCCGATGCCGAACAGCGAGACGCTCGCCGCCTTCGGAGCCACCGGTTCGACGCTTGCGATCCATCTTGCGATTCACGCGCTTGGTCAGGTGGTCGAGGAGCTGACGCCGCTTTACGGCGCCGACTGCCCGGTCGCGATCGTGGTCAAGGCTTCCTGGCCGGACGAGCGCGTCGTCCGCGGCACGCTCGGCGACATCGCAGCCAGGGTTGCGGCGGAACCGATCGAACGCACTGCGCTGATCTTCGTCGGACCGGGCCTGGAAGCATCGGATTTCCGCGAGAGCTCGCTCTACGACCCGACCTATCAGCGCCGGTTCCGCGGGCGCGATTGAACGGGCGGGCATCGTTCAAAGTGCCACAGCGGAAAGTCGGCTGATCATTGCCCGTTCGGCGAACGGTCCATTCCCGGGAGCTTGCCGATCTCATTTGCGAGGAAGTCGATGAGAAGGCGGACCCGGGAGATGCCGGCGCGTTCCGGTACGATCAGCATGTTGAGCGGCACGGAAGGAAGCGAATAGCCGGGCAGCACCGCCTCGATCCTTCCGGCCGCCAGAAGATCGCCGACAAGCCATCGATGCGCTGGCACGATTCCGCGTCCGGCGATGAGCGCTTCGCGCACGGCCAGGCCATGGTCCACTCTCAAGCGCCCGCCGAAGGGGACGGCGTGGTACTTGCCATCCCGCCCCTGCAGGGCGAGTGTTTCGCTGCCTGACACATTCGACATCCGGATGCCTTCGTGCCCGATGAGCTCCTGCGGAGTGGCCGGTCTTCCGCGCTCCGCGAGGTAGGCCGGCGCTGCCACCAGCAGCCGTCGGCTTTGGCCAAGCGCTTTCATCCGCATCGAACTGTCGCTGACAGGCCCCAGGCGGATCGCCACATCAATCCCCTCCCGCACGAGGTCGACGCGCTCATCGCTGAGGCTCAGGTCGATGCCGATCTCCGGAAAAAGGTCCTGAAAGGCGAAGATCAGCCGGCTGACATGCAGCACGCCGAAAGCCGCCGTGCAGGAGACCCGGATCGTACCGGCTTGAGCGCCGCGCGTGCCGCGCACCTCATCGCTGGCCTGCTCGACCAGACGCAGGATCTCGACGCTTCGGGCGTAATAGCGGCTGCCTTCGTCAGTCATCATGACGCGCCGGGTCGTCCTGCTCAGCAAAGGCACGCCCACGGCCTCCTCAAGCTCGCGCAGGTGGCGTGTTACGGTCGATTGACCTACTCCGAGTTCGCGCGCGACTGCACTGAGACTCCCACGCTCCGCCACGCGGGCGAAGGTGCGCATGCGCTCCAAGGTGATGTCAGATTTATCCATTATTTGGCATAATCTTATGCATTCTCCAGAGGTAGCGGATTAGACGAGCGTTGGCTACCTAGAGGTTCGAAATCTCACCAGGAGAATGATCCATGAAAATCCTGCTCGTCTTTGCCCACCCGGAATCGCGCTCGCTCAACGGAGCGCTCCGCGACGTCGCGATCGAGGAGCTCACGGCCCAAGGTCACGAAGTGCGGGTCTCGGATCTCTATGCCGACGGTTGGAAATCCGAAGTCGGTCACGCCGACTTCCCTCTCCTGCCGCCGGATGCGCGGCTCGTGCCGGTCGCGGCGTCCAAGACGGCCTTCGAAGCCGGCGCTTTGACGGAAGATGTAAAGGCGGAGATCGAAAAGCTGCTGTGGGCGGACGTTCTGATTCTTCAATTCCCGCTCTGGTGGTTTTCCATGCCTGCCATTCTCAAGGGCTGGGTCGACCGGGTGTTTGCCTACGGCTTCGCCTATGGCGTCGGCGAACATAGCGACAAGCGCTGGGGCGACCGCTATGGCGAAGGCAGCCTGGCAGGCAAGCGCGCGATGCTGATCGTCACCGCCGGCGGTTGGGAAGAGCACTATTCCGCCCGCGGGGTGAACGGACCAATCGACGACCTTCTGTTCCCGATCAATCACGGCATCCTCTATTATCCCGGCTATGACGTGCTTCCTCCCTTCGTGGCTTATCGCGCCGATCGCCTCGACGAAGCCGGATTCACTGAGGTCGCTGAGGGTCTTCGCGAAAGGATGCGGACGATCGGGACCGTGTCACCCATTCCCTATCGGCAGCAGAATGGCGGAGATTATCTCATTCCGAGCATGCAGCTCCGCCCCGGACTGGGAGATCCGGCTGCGCCCAGCTTTGCCCTTCACCTCAATGAGACGCGGGAGGCCCTCCGTCAGGCGGGCGAGTAGCTATTCTTCACCCGGCGCGGGCTTCTGCTTACGCGGCACGCCCTGCTGTTCCTCGAAGCGGTCGCGGTAGAGGGTCGCCTGGCCAAGCAGCATCAGGGTCACGGGCGTCGTCACCGTCACGAAGAAGATGATGAGAACTTCGTGGAATACCCAGCGGCTCTGCAAGACCGCGAAGCAGAGGATCGAGGCGAGGCAGAGGAGGATGGTGCCGCCGCTGGTCGCGATCGTCGGGGCGTGCAGGCGCGCGTAGAAATCCGGCAGGCGCAGGAGTCCGAGCGATCCGATCAGGGTGGTGGCGGCGCCGACGAGCATCAGCCCGCAGACGAGGAGCGCCGCCCATGGCGGAAGGTCGGTCAGATGGCTCATTCGATCACCTCGCCGCGCATGAGGAACTTTGCCAGCGCGATCGACGAGGCGAAGCCGATCACAGCGATGATCAGCGCCGTTTCGAAATAGACCGTATTCGCCGTGCGGATACCGAAGGTGATGAGCATCAGCATCGCATTGATGTAGAGCGTGTCGAGACCGAGAATGCGGTCCTGGGCCCTCGGTCCTCTGGCCATTCGGTAGAGCGCGAAGGCCATGGCCAGCGCAAGCATGGTCTGTGCGACGAGCACGGACCAGACGACGGCAAGCTCCATCATTCGAATATCTCCTTCAAGTCGGCCGCATAGCGCGTGATCGTTTTCCGCCACAGGTCCTCGTTTTCGATGTCGAGTACGTGGAAGAGCAGGATCTTCTGGCGACGATCATATTCGAGCCATGCGGTGCCCGGCGTCGCCGTGACGACGCAGGCGAGCAGCGCCAGGGCGTTCTCGTCGTCGAGATCGAGGCTGACCGTCATGAAGCCCGCATTAACCGGACGCCTGCCTGCGCGCAGGATGATCAGCGTGACGGCGATATTGGAGCGGATGACGTCGCCGACGACGCGCAGGATGAATCCGGCGATCCGGCTCCAGCGATGGAGACGCGAGCGGGCGGGCTGCAGGTTGAGCGTCACCCATGCGAGAACCGTGCTGACCACCAGGCCGAGGACGATAGAGCCCGGCGTCACGGACTGGCTCAGAAGCAGCCACATGAGGAGGAGCGCGATCGAGAGCAGCGGGTAGGGGAACCAGGTACGCATCGCTACTGGCTCCCGGCCCGCGGCGCCGAAAGCACGCGCTCGCTGTGGGTGAGCGGCGCGAGCAGATCGTCAGCCGTCGCCTGCATGTAGCGCATCGCGGGTCCTGCCTGCAGGCTCAGGAAGATGCAGGCGCCGAGCAGGACGACGACCGGCGTGATCTCGATCACGACGACCCGCGGGATCGTACCCTCGATCGACGCCCAGAAGGTTCGGATGCCGATGCGGTTCATCGCGATCATGGCGGCGAGACCGGACAGGATGAGGAGAGTGACATAGGTCCAGTCGGCGGCGGACATTGCGGTCGCGAGCTCGGCGGCCGGCATGTCGAAGAGGCCGCTGATGAGCGCGAATTTGGCGATGAAGCCGGAGAGAGGCGGCAGGCCGGCGAGCAGCAGGGCACAGAGGCAGAAGCAGAGGCCGAGAACGGCCATCGTGCCGGGAATGGCGGCGCCGACCTCTTCCTCCTCCTCGTCCTCGTCGAAATCGCCATAGGCTTCCATCGTCACCGCCAGAACGTCGGCGCCGGCGTCCCGGCCGCGTTCGACGAGTTCGATCAGCAGGAAGAAGGCCCCGATCGTCAGTGTCGAGCTGACCAGATAGAAGAGTGCGCCGGCGAGCATTCCGTCGTGGCCGAGGCCGACCGCGGCGAGCAGCGTCCCCGAGGATACGAGAACGGAGTAGCCCGCAAGGCGGCCCATTGCCTGCGAGGCGAGTACGCCGATGCCGCCGAAGGCGATCGTCAGCATTCCCCCGGTGACGAGCCATTCCTGGCCGAAACCGGACGATGCGCCCGCCGCGGTGCCGAAGACGAGCAGATGCAGGCGGATGATGACGTAGATGCCGACTTTGGTCAGGACCGCGAAGACGCCTGCGACCGGCGGCGTCGCCGCGGCATAGGCCGTCGGCAGCCAGAAGCTGAGCGGCCACATGCCCGCCTTGACGAGGAAGGCGACGCCGAGGATGGCCGAGCCCATTTCGACGAGCGTTCTGCTTCTGGGTTCGAGGGCTGCGAGCTTCGTTGCGAGGTCGGCCATGTTGAGCGTGCCGGCGGCGCCGTAGATCAGGCTGACGCCGATCAGGAACAGCGCCGAGGCGGCGAGGTTGACGGCGATATAATGCAGCCCCGCCTTCACGCGCAGAGGACCGGAGCCGTGCAGGAGCAGGCCGTAGGAGGCGGCCAGCATCATCTCGAAGAAGACGAAGAGATTGAAGAGGTCGCCCGTGAGAAATGCGCCGTTGAGACCGGCTACGAGAAGCTGGAACAGCGAATGGAAGTGATGCCCCGCCGTGTGCCACCGCGCCATGGAATAGGCCTGCGCGGCGAGTGCAAGGCCGCTCGTCAGGCACAGCATCAGGGCCGACAGGCGGTCGAGCACGAGGACGATACCGAAGGGGGCGGGCCAGTTGCCGAGCTGATAGACCCCTGATCCGGGGAGGCTGCCGGTGCCGGCCGCGGCAAGTCGCATGAGGATCATCGAGAGGATGAAGACGACGAGCGTGGACGCGAAGCCGATGGCCCCCTTCAATGTCCGGTCGCGCTCGTTGATCGGGATCAGCACCGCGGCCACGGCAAGCGGCAGGAGGATCGGCAGGATGAGAAGATGATCGAGCCAATCAGTCACCGCGCTGCTCCCTTCCGTCCACATGGTCGGTTCCGGTGAAGCCGCGGGAGGCGAGGAGCACCACGAGGAAAAGTGCGGTCATGGCGAAGCCGATGACGATCGCCGTCAGCACCAGTGCCTGCGGCACCGGATCGGTATAACGGGCGAGATCGCCGACGCCGCCTGGATCGAGGATCGGCGGGGCGTTCACCCGCAACCGGCCCATGCCGAAGATGAAGAGATTGACGGCGAAGGAGAGCAGCGAAAGCCCGATGATCACCTGGTATGTTCGCGGCCTCAGGAGAAGATAGACGCCCGATGCGGTCAGCGTGCCGATCCCGGCCGAAAGAATGAGTTCCATTAGCGTACCGCCTCCTTGTCGGAGCGCGCGGCCTTCGCATGCGCACGCGGTGCACGGACCGACTGGTGCGCCAGCGCGATCAGGATGAGAACGGTGGCACCGAGCACCAGCGAGAAGACGCCGAGGTCGAAGAGGATCGCGCTTGCGAGCGGAAACTTGCCGACGACCGGCAGGCTTGCATATTGCGCGTGGGAGGTGAGGAACGGATAGCCGAAGAACCAGGATCCGACGCCCGTGGCCGTCGCCACCAGGAGACCGATGCTCATCCAGCGAAGCGGATGGATGCGGAGCCGTTCCTCGACCCAGCGGGTGCCGCCGGACATATATTGCAGGATGAAGCCGATCGACATGGCGATGCCGGCGGCAAAACCGCCCCCCGGCAGATCATGTCCGCGCAGGAAGAGAAAGGCCGCGAGCATTCCGGTGACCGGAAACATCCAGCGCATGATCACCGCCGGGATGAAGAGGTATTCGGCCACGCTGTCGCCGGCGGCGCGGTCGGGGTGATCGTCGTCGAAGGCGTTCTGCACTTTTTGCTGCTCAGGGGCCTCCAGGCTGTCGGACTGAGGTCGGAAGCGCAGGAGAAGCGCGAAGACCGTGAGCGCCACGATGCAGAGCACGGCGATCTCGCCGAGCGTATCGAAGCCGCGGAAATCGACGAGGATGACGTTGACGACGTTGGTGCCGCCGCCCTCGCGATAGGCGCGCTCGAGAAAATAGCTGGCGATGGTTTCGGGAAGGGGCCGCGTCATCACCGTGTAGGCGATGAGCATCATTCCTCCGCCGGCGCCGATCGCCAGCAGCAAGTCGCGCAAGCGCCTCAGGCGGACCCGGATCGAGATGTCTTCCGCCGCCACCGGCTCCTCGATGCGCTTCGGCAGCCAGCGCAATCCGAGGAGAATGAGCACGGTGGTGACGATCTCCACCAGGAGCTGCGTGACCGCAAGATCGGGTGCGGAAAGCCAGACGAAGGTAATGCAGGTGACGAGCCCTGCTCCGCCGAGGAGCACCAGCGAGGCGAGACGGTGGAATTTCGCCTGATAGGCGGAGCCGATGGCGCAGGCGATGCCGATTGCCCAAAGCAGGGCGAAGGCGGGATCGATGCCGCGGATCACAAGCGGCGGCAGTTCGAAATTGCCGAGAAGAAGCGGCGATGCCCCCGCCGCAAGTGCCAGGAAGACGAGGAGACGCATCTGCGGCTGCAGGCGGCGCGTGCCGAGCCGCTGTTCGAGCCATCGGGCCCACTTCCAGGAAAGCGTCACCAGAACGCGCTCGAAAATGCGCTGACCCTGGAGCAGCCGGAAGACCGGCGGACCCTCGACGGCCGTCGCCAGATAGGAGCGCATCAGGAAATAGAGACCGATGCCGCCTGAAAGCGCGACGAAGCTCATGATCAGCGGAATGTTCCAGCCGTGCCAGACCGAAAGGCTGTAATCGGGCGTTCCCTCGCGCAGGACCGAGAGAACGGCCGTGTGAAGAAAGGGACCGATCGTCTGGGCGGGAATTATACCGACGACCAGACAGGCGAGAACGAGGAAGTCGAGCGGAGCCCGCATCCAGCGGGGTGGCTCATGCGGCTTTCTCGGGAGGTCTGCCGGTGGCCGGCCGAAGAAGACGCCGTGGATGAAGCGGAGCGAATAGGTGACTGCAAACATGCCCGCGATCGTCGCCACATACGGCGTGACCGTGTCGAGCGGGTTGACGAGATGCGTCTCGATCGCCTCGGCAAAGAACATCTCCTTGGAGAGAAAGCCGTTGAGCAGCGGCACGCCGGCCATGGCGGCACTCGCCACCATGGCGAGCGTCGCGGTGATCGGCATGAAGTGGAACAGCCCGCCCAGCCTGCGAATGTCGCGGGTGCCGCTTTCATGATCGATGATGCCGGCCGCCATGAAGAGCGAGGCCTTGAAGGTCGCGTGGTTGACGATATGGAAGACCGCGGCGACGGCCGCCAGCGGACTGCCGAGGCTCAGGAGAACGGTGATGAGCCCGAGATGACTGATCGTCGAATAGGCGAGGAGTCCTTTCAGATCCTGCTGAAAAATCGCGAAATAGGCGCCGAGCAGGAGCGTTGTCAGTCCCGCAAGGCCGACGATCCAGAACCAGGCTTCCGTGCCGGCCATCACCGGCCAGAACCGCACGAGCAGGAACACGCCGGCCTTCACCATCGTTGCCGAATGCAGATAGGCCGAAACCGGCGTCGGGGCCGCCATCGCGTGCGGCAGCCAGAAATGGAAGGGGAACTGGGCGCTCTTCGTCAACGCCCCGAGCAGGACGAGGACAAGCACCGTGCCATAGAGCGGATGGTTGCGGATCGCGTCGCCCGAGGCGAGGACCGCGTCGAGTTCATAGCTGCCGACGATCTTGCCGATGATTATCAGGCCGACGAACATGGCGAGGCCGCCCGTGCCGGTAATCGTCAGCGCCATGCGGGCGCCGTCGCGGGCGTGTGCGTTATGGTGCCAATAGCCGATCAGCAGGAAGGAGACGATGCTGGTCAGCTCCCAGAAGACGGCGAGCAGAATGAGGTTGCCGGAAAGGACGACGCCCAGCATCGAGCCCATGAAGGCAAGGAACAGCGCGAAAAAGCGCGGGACCGGGTCCTCCTCGGCCATATAGTAGCGGGCATAAAGGACGACGAGAACGCCGATCGCCGTGATCAGCGCCGAAAAAAGCCAGGCGAAGCCGTCCATCCTGAGGGTGAAGTTCAGCCCGAGTTCCGGAACCCAGTCGATCCGGTAATGGAGGACGCCGCCCGAGGCGACGTAGGGATAGAGGCCGGCGGTCACCAGGAAGCAGACAAGCGCGATCGCACCTGCGAACCAGGATATCGCACCGCGCTGATCGGACGGGAAGAAGATTGCAATGAGGCTTCCCGCGAAGGGGACAAGAATGAAAACAGAAAGCAATTTCTCCGCGTATTCGATCGTTTTGTCTCCTTGCGAGTGTATTGGAGGTCGGGACTTCGGTCCCGCGAGGACTGACGCCGGACGGGTCACGCGGACGAGGTCCGCGCGTTCGCATAAGCGGCAGAAGGCATATGTTTTTATGACTATTTTCCGGACGGCTGCCAAGCCTTAGCAGCAAGAAAAAGCCGCGTATGTGCAGTCCGCCTCTGAAGGCGAGGGCCGGATACCGGTCAGGCGGCGCGCCACCGCCGCTCGAAGACGAAAGTGGCAAGATCGTTGGCGTTCATCGGCCGGGCGAAGGCGTAGCCCTGCAGACCATGGCATTCCATTTCCTTGAGGATGCGGGCGTGCTCGAGCGTTTCGACACCTTCGGCGATCACTTCGATCCCGAGCGATGTGCCGATGTCGATGATCGATGCCACGAGCCGGCGCTCCGCCGGAGAGGAGAGAATAGGCAGCACCAGTTGCCGATCTATCTTCAGGCGGCGTGGCGTCAGCTTCAGCAGGCTCAGGATCGAGGCATAGCCGGTACCGAAGTCGTCGATCTCGATGTCGATGCCGAGTTCCTTGATGCGCCGGATGTTGGACATGACCGTCACATCGTTTTCGTCAAAGGAAATCGATTCGAGCAGTTCGAAGGAAAGCCGCCCCTCGGGTATGGAGAGCTCCTCCAGCCGGGCGATCAGTCCCTCGTCTCTCAGGCGCGGATAGGAGAGGTTGACAGACACCTTCGGCACATAGATGCCGTTTGCCTCCCAGCGATAGATCTGAAAGAGCGCCTGTTCGAGGATCTTCTGATCGATCGCCGCGACGACGTTGATGTCCTCCGCCGTCTTGAGAAAGGCGTGCGGACCGAGGAGCCCCTTGGTGGGATGATCCCATCGCGCGAGTGCCTCGACGCCGATGATGTCGAGCGAGCTCGGACAGAACTGCGGTTGGAAATATGCGACGAATTCGTTCTGCTCGAGACCGCGCAGGATCTCGTCGGCCGTCTGTTTCGTCTGGAGCACGGCGGTCTTCAGTGCGCCCGTAAAGGTCTCGTGGCGGTTGCGGCCGCGGCGCTTGGCCTCGTAGAGGGCGATATCGGCGTTGACGAGGACCTGGGAAAGGTCATCCGCCGCATCGGTTTGAGCGGCAATGCCGATGCTCACGCCGATGCGGCATTCCTGATCTTCGTAGCGGACCGGAACGCTCATCGCCTCGATCACGCGGGAAGCCAGCGCCGCGTCTTCGTCGCAGCCGCCGCTTGCGCGAATGATGACGAACTCGTCGCCGCCGATGCGGGCGACGAAGTCGTCCTGGCGTGCATTGTCCCGCAAAAGGCTTGCCGCATGCTTCAGGATCTCGTCGCCGGCTGCATGGCCCATCGTGTCGTTGATCTGCTTGAAACGGTCGAGGTCGATATGGAAGATGCTGATCTTCGCCTTTGCGTCGGCCCGTCGGCTGCGGTCGAAGAGAATCTGGTCCAGGAAGCGGCGATTGGGCAGGCCGGTCAATGGATCGTGCAGGGCGTTGAATTCCATGCGATGGCGCGCCGCCTCCAACTCGGCACTGTGGGCCTCGGCGAGGCGTTTGGCCTCCGAAAGCGTCGCGCGTGTCTTCACGTCGGCCGTCACGTCCCAGTTGACGCCGACGATCTTCCTGTTGCCGTTCGTGCCGGCATAGGTCGAGCCGATCGCACGGATGTGGCGGACTTCCCCATCCGGAAGGCGGATGCGGAATTCCGTGTTGTATGCGCCGCCCGTGGCGAGCGTCCCGGCGAATTCCGCCTCGGCACGGGCGAGATCGTCCGGATGAAGCGTGTTCCGCCAGTCCTCGTAGACCTCGCGCATCGACGATCCGATACCGTAGAGCTCCTTCATGCGGCTGTCCCACAGGAGCGTGCCGCTGTCGACGTCGAGCTCCCATATGCCGATCTTCGAAGTGTCGAGCGCGATCCTCAACCGGTGCGAAAGCTCCTGAAGCTGATCCTTGCTCTGCCTCAATGCGCGAAAGTTCGCCTGCCGCTCCGCCATGAGGCGGCCGGCGACGATCATCGGAGCGACGATCATCAGGCCGCCGAATGCGATGAGGAAGCGGACCTGCCAGGCATTCTGCGGTGTCGTCGGCCACCCGCCTTTGGGGATCGCGGCCATGCGCCAGGAACCGCCGGGCAAGGATACGCTCATCTCGACAGGGGCATTTTCGAAGATTGCCGGGTCGCCGAAGAAATGCGGGCCGCCGCGCCCCGTGCCGTCGCGGCCGGCAATGGCGATGTCGAGCGCCGGCGATGAAAGGCCACTGTCGCGATAGAGGCGATCGACATCGATCACCGCTGAAACGACGCCCCAGAAGCGGCGGCCGCCTTCCGGACCGGTGGTTACGGGAAAGCGGCCGATCAGCCCGCGACCGCCTTGCACGAGGTCGACCGGGCCCGCGAGCACCATCTCTCCGGATGCCACCGCGCGCATGACGGAACTGCGTTGTTTGTCGTTCGTGCGGTAATCGAGGCCGATCGCCTTCTCATTGCCCGTCAGCGGGTAGACCATCGCGACCACCAGTCCCGGCGCGGCGGCGATGTTGCGGAGCTGCGATCCCGCGCCGAAGACGCTACGCGCGAGTTCTCCGAAGCGCTGCTGCTGCATGTCGGGTTCGGTCTCGATCGTGGCGATCAGGCCCCGGACCAACTGGATATTGCCATTGACGCTGCTCTCGAGGCTCGAGCGTATCGGGTTGAGCGCGTCGGCGACTTCGGAGCGCAGCCGCGCTTCCGAAACGATCCGGTTCTGATTGTCGGCGAGAACCCCGGCAACGACCACGACAAGGGCCGCGATGACGGCCGGAAGGTAGCTGGGGGTGAGAAAGCGCGACAGAGGGGACATGGCATGGTGCGGCTTCAAAAGAGCAATTCCAGGACGAGGCGCGCCCAAAAGGAGGCGGGGACGGCATGCAGCAAGCCGGATAATTCCAGACTCTCCTTAACAAACCTTCATTCGGGGTTCCTGAAATAGCTCTCGGTAAGGCGTGGTAGTAAACGCTTCAGCGTTGCGTTCCCATCATCGCCTGCAGTGTCTCGAGCCTGTCGGCGTCGCGAGGCAGCTTGTCGGGTCTGAGGCGGGCAATCCGCGGGAAGCGCATGGCTACCCCGGATTTGTGACGCGTGGAGCGGTTGAGGCCTTCAAAGGCAACCTCGACGACGAAGCCGCTGTCGGGTTCGGCGCGCACCGCGCGCACGGGGCCGAAGCGTTCGACCGTATTGTCGCGCACGAAGCGATCGAGAACCTCGAGCTCGGCATCGGTGAAGCCGAAATAGGCCTTGCCGACGGGAACGAGGCTCGCCCCGTCTTCACCCTCCGCCCAGACGCCGAAGGTGAAATCGGAGTAATAGCTGGACCGCTTGCCATGGCCGCGCTGGGCATACATCAGCACGGCGTCGATATTGAAGGGCGCCCGCTTCCACTTGAACCACGGCCCCTTGGCCCGTCCGGCCATATAGGGCGAATCCAGCCGTTTCAGCATGACGCCTTCGATCACCGGATCGGGCGGGCTGGAGCGCAGCTCGTCGAGCTCCTTCCAGCTTGAAAAGCCGACGAGCGGCGAGAGATCGAAATGCTGCGGCGAGGCCGCTTCGATCAGCGACGACAGGGCTTCGCGGCGCACACGAAAGGGCTCGGGCCTGATATCGCGCTCGCCGGAAAAGAGAATGTCGTAGGCACGGATGAAGGCCGGATACTCGTCCATCAGCTTGCGGCTGACGGTCTTGCGGTTCAGCCTTTGCTGCAGGTCCGCGAATGTGCCCGTGGCGCGGTTGCTGCGAATCGTTCCGCCGACCAGAAGCTCGCCGTCGATGACGCCCGTGATATCGGCAGCTTCGATGATCTCGGGAAAGGCGGAGGATATCTCGTCGCCGCTGCGCGAATAGAGGCGTCGAGCCCCGCCGACATTGGCGAGCTGGACGCGGATGCCGTCCCATTTCCACTCGGCCGCGAAGTCGGCCGGATCGAGCCCGTCGAGATCGCCATCGCCGACCGCTGTTGCGAGCATCACCGAATGAAAGACCGCAGGTGTCTTGAGCACCGGCATCTCCGCCTCACCGGTGAGCCAGAGGAAAAGGGGCAGGTATGGCGGCTCCAATCCGTGCCAGAGCGTTTCGATCTCGCTCACCTCCTTGCCGCCCATCTCCGCCAGCGCCTGCTTCGCGAGCCGTGCCGAGACCCCGATGCGCAAGCCTCCTGTCGCGAGCTTCAGGAGGGCGAAGCGGCCGGAGGTGTCGAGCCGGTCCAGAAAGTCGCGGACGAGCGAACGGACCTCGGAGCGGCCGGCCCGCTGCAGCCGCTCGACAACCTCGCCGAGCGGAATGTCCTGAAGGGCGACGTCCGGCGGCGGCTCCCAGGCGAGAGAGACCGTTTCCGCGAGGTCGCCGACATAGTCGTAGGAATAGTGGAACAGCACGTCGTCCATGCGCTCGAGCAACAGGTCGCGAATGAGGGCAGGCTTCACCGTGAGCGAGAGCGTCCCCGCGATCGCTGCCAGCGCATAGCCGCGGCTCGGATCGGGTGCGCCGCGGAAATAGTCGACGAGCAACCGGATCTTGGCGTTTCGCTGCGGCGTCAGCACGAGCCGGTCGAGCAGTTCGGCAAATGCTTTCATCGCTCACTCTCCCTCATCGTCGTAGCCGACAAGGTGCAATGGCCGTGCGGGTATGCCCTGCAACTGGCACCAGCGGACCAGCGCCTCCTCGCGCCCATGCGTGACCCAGACTTCAGCAGGCGCGATTTCGCGGATCGTGGCCGTGAGCTCGGCCCAGTCGCAATGATCGGAGATGACGAGCGGCAGCTCGACGCCGCGCTGCTTGGCGCGCTGGCGGATGAGCATCCAGCCGGAGGCGAAAATGGCGAGCGGATCGGCGAAACGGCGAGCCCATCGCTCGGCAAAAGCCGCCGGAGGCCCGAGAACGATGGCACCGGCGAGGTCCTGCCGGTTTTCCGGACCGAGCGTTGCCGGACGGATGTCGCCGAGATCGATCCCCTGGCTCTGGTAATATTCGCAGAGCCTGGCGAGTGCGCCATGGATGTGAATCGGTTCGTCGTAGCCCTGCTGGCGTATGAGCGCGATGAGGCGTTGTGCCTTGCCGAGGGCGTAGGCGCCGACCACATGCGCGCGCTCGGGAAATTGCCGGAGAGACTGGAGGAGCCGGGCGATCTCTCCCTTGTCGTCCGGGTGGTGGAATACCGGCAGGCCGAAGGTCGCTTCCGTGATGAAGACGTCGCAGGCGACCGGCTCGAAGGATGGGCAGGTCGGATCGGGCCGTCGCTTGTAGTCGCCGGAAACCACGATCCGCGTTCCGTCCGCCTCGACGGAGATCTGCGCCGAGCCGAGCACATGGCCGGCCGGTTGGAAACGGACACGCACGCCGCCGATCGAAATCGTTTCGCCGAAGCGCGCGACGTCGCTCGCGCCGCAGAAGTCGTCACCATATCGCAGGCGCATGATGTCGAGCGTCTCGCGCGTCGCGAGCACATGGCCATGTCCGGCGCGCGCATGGTCGGAATGTCCGTGGGTGATGAGTGCCCGTTCGACCGGTTGCACCGGGTCGATATAGAAATCCCCGTGTTGGCAGTAGAGACCCTTGGGGGCGGGAAAGAGCAACGCGTCCGGCTTCATACGGATAAACATAGCCGGCGGCGGCGCATCTGCCAGCTATCGGAGCCAAGTTTTTCGTTGCAACCGCGGGGGACCCCTCACCACAAGGGTCAGGGCTCTCCTCGGGTTTTGCCCCTCACCCTAACCCTCTCCCCGCAAGCGGGGCGAGGTTAGGGTGAGGGGCAGGGTTGAACACCTCAAGCTTCAATTGCCGTCCGCGAGCGTATCGCCGATGAGTTTCAGCACCGCTTCGGCATCGATTCCGATGCACGCCTGCTGGCTTGGGAAGCCGTCCCAGGCGTTCGGTGGAAACAGGCGTGCATCCGGCTTTTGAATGGTCTGGCCATCGGCGATGCCGCCGCAAAGCACTCGGATGGCGCCGCTGCGGGTCTGGAAGAGTTCGGGCGCGACGACATAGGCGCAGGCGCAGCTGTCGTGCACGATCATGCCGTCATCCACATGGTGCTCGTAGAAGTCGATGTAGAATTGCGAGATGTCGGAAAGAAGCCTCGCCGGTGCGCCGCCGCGTTCGGCGATATCGGAGAGCATGGCACGGCTCATCACCGTCTTCGTCGTCACGTCGAGACCAATGACGGTCACCGGCCATGGCGCCGTCATCACCACATCGGCCGCTTCCGGGTCGCCGTGGATATTCGCTTCCGCCGCCGGCGTGATGTTGCCGGGAACATCGAAGGCGCCCCCCATGATCACTACCGCCTTGACGAGCGTGGCGATTTCCGGATCGTCGCGCAATGCGCGCGCCAGGTTGGTCATCCGGCCGACGGCGATGAGCGTCACTTGCCCGGGATTGGCGCGCACCGTGTCGATGATGAAGCGGTGGGCAGGACGAGGGTCGAGCGGCAGGTCTATCTGCGCCGGCACATCGATATTGCCGAGCCCGTCATCGCCGTGAATGCCTGTCGGCCATCCGACATGCGGCCGGCCGGCATCGAGCGTCTCGCCGATGCCCTTGGCGACCGGTGCGGCAATATTCCATGCCCCTTTGAGGAACAACGCATTGCGCGTCGTCGTCTCGATCGAGGCATTGCCGAAGACCGTGGTGATGCCGACCAGCTCTATCGCCGGGTGACGGTGCAGAAAGAGGAGGGCCATCGCATCGTCGACGCCCGGATCCGTATCGAAAATAACCTTGTGCATACCGCCTCTTCCCTGGTTCCGGGGAATTCCCGCCTACAGCGACGTTGTCCATGGCGCAATGGACAAGCTGCGGGCGAAAGTCAATCGCTGACCGCCTGCCGGAGGCTCCGCTTAAACTTTCCGAAAGGTGGTTCGTCTATCTTCGAAGACGCCTGCGGGCCTTTCTTGCGACCCTTTACGACGACAGCGGAGCCACCACTTGAAGGCCATTCTCAGCAAGTTGCGCCCTTCGAAGCGGCTGGTGATCATCCTGTCCGCCGCCTTCGGGGTCTCCGCCGCATCCGGCGGTGCCGCGGTCTATGTCGGTCGGGACAAGATACTGACCCGCTTCGCGGGACCTTCCGTTTCCGGTCTCGACTGCACGGCGCTCCGGACCTTGAAGCTCGACCATAAGGGGCAGCGTTGGATCCGCATGCATGTGAAGACGGACCGGGCAAGCGGGCCGGATCGGATCAGGACCGCCCTTCGCGTCGCAGGCGCCCTCGCCAAAAAGGAGGAGGCCGATCTTTATCAGGTGGTCGTGCTCGATGCGGCAGGTCCGGAGGATCGCGCAAGCGTGCGCGGCGCGGCGATCGGCGCGGAGGTGCTCTTCGCCCCCGGTCCGCGGAGCGTGCCCGGTATGGATGAACCCTTCCGCGCCTCCTATAACGAGGCCGCGGCCAACGCTGCCGGCAGGTTCCACGGCAAGGTCGTGACGCTCGAACTGGACGACGTCCGCGCCATCATGGCCAAGATGGACGATCGCTCGATGTGCATCGATCCGTCGGCAACGGGCGATGTCGCGGCCGTTGCGCCGGCCGAGGAGCAAGCGAGTCATTAAGGGAAGAGCCCCTCCCCAACCCCTTCCCACAGGTGGGAGGGGCTTGACTTGCCGCGCCTGATCCACCGACTCTCAACGCACCGCACGCTCGGACGCTGCGAATGGCACCGGTCGGGAACCGCGGGCGCCTAGCCCCCGCCCCGTGTGGGGACGGGCCAGCTCCAAAGTGTCAATCGGCCTTCTGGCGGCGGGCCGGGAAGAGGATGATGTCGCGGATCGACGGCGAGTTGGTGAGCAGCATGATCAGCCGGTCGACACCGATCCCCAACCCCCCGGCGGGCGGCATGCCCTGGTCCATGGCATCGAGGAAGTCCTCGTCCAGCGTCTTTTCCTTCTCGCCGCGGGCATGCGCCTGTTCCATCTGCTCGACCATGCGGGCGCGCTGCTCGACCGGGTCGTTGAGCTCGGAAAAGGCGTTGCCGATCTCCCAGCCGTTGCAATAGGTCTCGAAGCGCTCGACGAGCCGCGGCTCGCCCGGCACCTCCTTGGCGAAGGGCGAGATGTCCTTCGGGAAGTGGATGACATGAGCAGGCTGGATCAAGGTCGCTTCGACCTTCTCCTCGAAGAGGAAGGCGAGCACTTCGCCCCAGGTCGCGTCCTTCTCGATCTCGACACCGGCGTCGCGAGCCGCCTGCCGGGCCTCCTCGTCGCTCTTGAGGGCAAGGAAATCGATTCCGGTCGCGTCCTTGACGGCCGCCGGCATAGAGACGCGCGGGAACGGCCCCTTGAAGGAGAGCTGCTTGTCGCCGAACTCGAATTCCGTCTTGCCGTGAACCGCAAGCGCCAGGGTCTCGAACATGCGCTCCACGAGACCCATCACGTCCTCGTAGTCAGCATAGGCCCAGTAGCACTCCATCATGGTGAATTCAGGATTGTGCCGGGTCGAGACGCCTTCGTTGCGGAAGTTGCGGTTGATCTCGAAGACCTTGTCCGTCAGGCCGGAAACGAGAATGCGCTTCAGGTAAAGCTCGGGCGCGATGCGCAGATACATGTCGAGCTTCAGCGTGTTGTGATGCGTCTTGAAGGGCTCGGCCGTCGCGCCGCCGTAGATCGGCTGCAGCATCGGCGTCTCCACTTCCATGAAGCCTTCGTCCTCGAGGAATCGGCGCAGGCTCGACACGATGCGGCTTCGCTGCTGGAAGCGCAGCTTCGATTCCTCGTTGACCATGATGTCGAGGTAGCGCTTGCGGTAGCGCGTCTCGATATCGGCAAGCCCGTGATACTTCTCCGGCATCGGCAGGAGCGACTTGCAGAGCATGGTGATCTCTTTGGCGTTGACGGTCAGTTCGCCGCGCTTGGTGCGGCGCACCTCTCCGGTGACCCCGATGATGTCGCCGAGATCGATCATCGGCAGAAGCGCGCGCGCCTCTTCCGGTGCCGTATCCTTGTGCGAAAAGATCTGGATCTTGCCGGAGGCGTCATGAAGATCCATGAACATGCCGGAATTGCGCGAGGAGAAAACGCGGCCGGCAACGGTTACCGTTTCGCCGCTTTCGGTATCGGGCTCCAGCCCGGCATATTTCTCCGCGAGTTCCGCATTGGTGAGCGTACGGTGGAAATGCGCGGGATAGACGTCGCCGATCTGCTGGCGCAGCAGGTCGAGCTTCTGGGAGCGCACTTCCGTCGCGTCGGAGGAGAGGCCGGCTGCCTGTGTCTTGTCGGTCATGGTCTTGTCCTTACTTTCCACTGCCCGCCATGGAGGCGACGACCTGCGCGGCGACCTTCAGCCGCTGGCGCACGACCGAACGGCCGAGCAGTTCCATCGAATCGAACAGCGGCAGCGAGCGCTGCGAGCCCGAGCAGGCGACGAAGAGCGGCGCCACCACGGCTTTCAGCTTCTTGCCCATGCGCTCGGCGCTGGCGCGCAGCTCCGTCTCGATCGAGTCCTTGTTCCATTCCAGGATCTTTTCGAGATCCGGCTGGACGGTGTTCAGGATTTTGAGCATCTCCTCGGGCGAGGCCTTCACGCCGGCAAAGGCGGCGGGCTGCAGGCCGAGATCCGACTTGAAGAGGAAGGCGGCGAGATCGGGCAGTTCGCCGAGCTTCGAAATGCGGGTCTGAGAGAGCTTCAGACCTTCCTTGAGCCGTTCGTTGTCCATCGCCCAGGCGAGGACGCGGGCTGCGAATTCCTCTTCGGAGAGCTTCTCGCGGATCCAGCGCGCGTTCAGCCAGTCGAGCTTCTGGATGTCGAAGATCGCGCCGGCCTTGGACAGGTTTTCCGGATCGAATTTCTCCGCCAGCTCCTCCATCGTCAGCAGTTCTTCGCCTTCGGCGATCTGGATGAAGAACAGCCCGAGGAAGTTCATCAGCGCTTCCGGCAGGTAGCCGAGCGCCGTGTAGTAGGAGATGGAGGTCGGGTTCTTGCGCTTCGACAGTTTCGACTTGTCGGCATTGCGCATCAGCGACAGATGCATGAAGACAGGGGGCTCGAGACCCAGATACTGATAGATCAGAATGTGCTTCGGCACCGAGGCGAGCCACTCCTCGCCGCGTGCGACATGGGTGATCTTCATCAGATGGTCGTCGACGACGTTCGCCATGTGATAGGTCGGCATGCCGTCGGCCTTGAGCAGCACCTGCATGTCGACGGCTTCCCACGGGATCTCGACATCGCCATAGACGCCGTCGCGGAACTTGCAGGAGCCCTCGGTCGGGATCTTCATGCGCACGACGTGCGGCTCGCCGGCGTCGACGCGCGACGTCACTTCCTCGGCCGAGAGGCTGAGGCAGAGGCCGTCATATTTCGGCGGCTTGCCGGCGGCGCGCTGCGCCTCGCGCATCTGTTCCAGCCGCTCGGGCGTGCAGAAACAGCGGAAACCGTGGCCGTTCGCGACGATCTTCTCGACGTAGGGCTTGTAGATGTCCTTGCGGTCGCTCTGGCGATAGGGGCCGTAGGGGCCGCCGATATCGGGACCTTCCGACCATTCCAGTCCGCACCACTTTAGCGCGTCGAGCACCTTCTTCTCGAATTCCGGCGTCGAGCGCGTCGCATCCGTGTCCTCGATGCGCAGGATGAATTTGCCGCCGTGCTTCTTGGCGAAGAGATAGTTGAAGAGCGCGATATAGGCGGTGCCGACATGCGGCTCGCCGGTGGGGGAAGGTGCGATACGCACCCGGACTGCAGAATCTGCCATTGTCTTTGCCCGTCTTGACGTGCTTTCGGGGCCCTTTGCCGGAGTGCTTTCCAGCTTGCGGGCGCGCATTTTATGGGAAGGAAAGGCCCGCAAGGGTTCCGCACCAGCGGTTTAGGCAGGCAATTCCAGTCGGCAGGCGTGAGACCATAGAAAGCCCTGCATGTCAACGGAAAGCCGCGAGCGGCAATGTCGTCGTCTCGCTGCCCGCAACGAGCAAAGATCACCGCGAAGGCCCGCATTGCGATGCGGGCCTCGTTGTGTCGTGCTTCTATTTCGTTCTTGCGGTCTGCCGCTTCATGCGCGCGTTGCGGGCGACCATGTTGAGAACCTCGACCAGTGCGGAGAAGGCCATGGCCGCATAGACGTAGCCCTTCGGCACGTGGAAGCCCATGCCTTCGGCGATCAGGGTCGTGCCGATCATCAGGAGGAAGGCCAGCGCCAGCATGACGATCGTCGGATTTCTCTCGATGAAGTTCGCAAGCGGGTTCGCTGCAACCAGCATGACGGTCACGGCGACGACGACGGCGACGACCATGATCGGCAGATGCGGGGTCATGCCGACGGCGGTGATGATGCTGTCGACCGAGAAGACGAGGTCGAGAAGCAGGATCTGGCCGATGGCGGCCGCGAAGCTGTTGATCGCGGAGCTGGCGATGAAATCCTCCTCATGATCGCTCGGATCGACACTGTGGTGGATTTCCTTGGTCGCCTTCCAGACGAGGAAGAGCCCGCCGGCGATCAGGATCATGTCCTTCCAGGAAAAACCGTGGCCGAAGGCTTCGAAGACCGGCTGCGTCAGTTGAACGATCCAGGCGATGGTGCCGAGCAGGGCCAGCCGCATGATGAGTGCAAGGCCGATGCCGATGCGCCGGGCGCTGACGCGGTTTTCCGGCGGCAGCTTGTTGGTGAGGATCGAGATGAAAATGAGGTTGTCGATGCCGAGGACCACCTCCATTACGATGAGTGTGATGAGGGCGATCCAAGCCTCGGGGCTTTGAGCAAGCGTGAGGATTTCCTGCATCGGCAACTTTTCCTTTTCGGGACACGACAGATCGCGCAGTATTTAGGGATACTTGCGAAAGTCGCAAGCGCCGCCGCGCTTTTCGCGGCGACGTTGTCGGCTCCAGGTGATCGAAAAGGTGGAATTCTCGAAGGAAAGCCGGCTGCACCCGTCCGTGCACCGGAAATCAGCCCTTCAGTGGCACCCAGATCTCGACCGCACCCATGCCGGAATGCGGATCGAAGCGTTCGTCGTAGCGTTCCATCAGGTCGGGCAATTCGCCGTGCCGATAGCCGGACTGCGGAAACCAGGTCGTGAAGATGTGGTGGGCCGTGTTGGCGATGCCGGAAATGTGCCCGCGATGGACAAAGATCGCGTAACGCTGCCGGGGCAGCTTGAGTGTCGAAAAGCCGCTGGGCAGCGCCTCGGCGTCCCGTATCTCGGCCGCAGCCATGTAGCGGAAGCGGCCCGCTTCGCCGTCCGACTGGGTGCAGACGCCATAGGCGATATTGCCGTGCTGACCGGGAATGCTGCCGAAATAGGCGTTGAAACGCTGCCAGAGGGAAGGGATGCCTTCGGTGCGGTTGTAGTCATAGGTCTCTGCGAGACCGGCGAGAAGAAGCCCCGGGCTTTCCTCGAAGCGCGGCGGTTCGATTTTCAATGTGCGTGCGTCGTCCATTCTGATCGGCTCCAAAAGCTCGACATTGCGGACGTGCCTCTGCTTGCGTATCGACTCGGGCGTCACCCCGAACTGCTCGCGAAAGGCACGGGTGAAAGCCTCGTGCGAGCCGTAGCCCGCCTCGAGGGCCACTTCGAGAATGCTGGATGTGCCGTTGGCGAGGGCAAGCGCGGCGCCGCTTAAACGCCGGCCGCGGATATAGGCACTGATCGAGCGGCCGGCCGAAAGCCCGAATACGCGCGAAAGATGATAGCGCGAAAGGCCGGCGGCCGCGGCGACATCATCCAGTGATATATCCTCGGCGAAATGGCTTTCAATGAACCAGATCGCCCTTCCGATGGCACTCATCGTCACTCCCTTTGTGGACACGCAAGGTCTTACGGCCTTTCAGGCGAGCGCGTTTGATCGCAATTGCTGGATTGCAGGAAGATGGTACGGCATGTTTCGGCGGCAAGGCACCGTCGCTTTTACTCCTTGCCGGTCGTCTTTCCGTAGGCGGCCAGGAAAACGCGGATGGCGGATCTGACGTTCTTTTCGATGCTTTCGGCCGAGACGGCATCGCACATGCCGAAAAGGCGGCCCTTGAACATTCCGGCCATGGCGAGATCGATGAACTGCTTTGCGGCTATTTCCGTGTCTTCGATCGAGAGCATGCCTGCCGACACCTGCTGGTCGAGATAGGCCTTGAGCACGGTGTATCCGTTCTCCGGCGTCGCAGTGAAGAAGCGCTGCGCCAGCCGGGGCATCCGGTCGATCACGCCGAGTACCGTGCGCATCGCGCGGATCGTGTAGTCCGACGTTATGCTCGTCACCAGCTTCACGCCGAAAGCGTGAAGCGCCTCCTCGATCGGTTCATTGCCGTTCAACGACTGCTTGACGCTGTTGACGATAATGTTCCGCTCGCGCGCGATGAGCGCCGTGAACAGGTCTTCCTTGTTCTCGAAATAGACGTAGAGCGTGCCCTTGGAAACGCCGGCCTCGCGCGTGATGTCGTTCATGCTGGCCGCGTCGAAACTGCTCCGCATGAAAACGCGTTTGGCACCGTCGAGAATCCGCTCCCGTTTGACCGGGTCCTCGCCGGCCGCGTGCCGCCCTCCGCCTGAAGGGTTTTCCTGCTGGGGATGCTCCAGCCGATCCTGCAGGGTCTTTTCCTGCTCTGCGCTCTTCGCTGATACCATGGCTGCCGGACGTATCCACTCCTTTGATCGCGCGCGTCGCGGTGACCGCGGACGCATTCTGTCCAAAATCACTATCGCAGACAATTCCGGGAAAAACTGCGGGTGCGGACAAAACTTTTCGTCAACTTCATCGAAATCGAACCGACCGGTTCGATTTCCTCTTGATATGCGGCGCGAAAGGCTCTATGTCAAGCTCCATCGAACCGAACGGTTCAGTTCAATCTCAATCCAATTGGTGGTCCATGTCCGCTTCCAGCTCTTCCAGCGCTGCCCGTGTCCGTCCCGTCGGCGATGATTTCGAAGTAATGGATACTCATTCGGCCGAGGCCAAGAGCCCCGGGACCGGCGAGGCCGCAGCCGCAGGACAAGCGGACGCGGAGATCTCTGCGTCCCCGAAGAAGCGCCGCAAAATCCTTCCGGTGCTGGGTCTCGTGCTCCTCGGTGCCGCCGGCTGGTACGGCTATGATTGGTGGACCAACGGCCGTTTCCTGGTCTCGACGGACGACGCTTACATAGAAGGGGACATCGCGACGATTTCGCCCAAGGTGTCCGGCTATGTCGCCAAGGTCGACGTTGTCGCCAACCAGCATGTGAAGGCTGGCGATCCGCTGGTGACGCTCGACGACGGAGATTACCGCATTGCGGCCGAGCAGGCCGAGGCGCAGATCGCCACGCAGAAGCTCGCCCTCAGCCGTTTCGACGCGCAGATCTCCGGCGCAAAGGCGAGCCTCGCTCAGTCCGAAGCGCAGAAGAAGGCGCTTGAGGCGACCGTCCGCGGCGCCGAACTGGCACAGAAGCGCGCCAGCGAGCTCCAGTCGAAGTCGTTCGGGACGGATGCATCGCGCGACAGCGCCCAGGTCGCGCTCGATCAGGCGCGCGCAAATCTAGCCGGTGCCGAGGCCAATATCGCTGCGGCCAAGGCCAATATCACCGTGCTCGAGGCCCAGCAGATGGAAGCGGAAAGCACGATCCGCTCGCTGGAGCTTGCCCGGGACAAGGCAGACCGCGACCTGGGCTTCACCATACTCAAGGCGCCCTATGACGGTGTCATCGGCAATGTCGCGGTCCAGGTCGGCGACCTCGTCTCGGCCGGCCAGCGGCTCGCAGCGCTCGTGCCGACCGATCAGCTCTATATCGACGCCAATTTCAAGGAGACGCAGATCGCGCATCTGGTGCCGGGCTCCAAGGTTGAGATCCATGTCGACGCCTATGAGGATCACCCGATCGAAGGCACCGTCGCATCGATCTCGCCGGCCTCCGGTTCGGTCTTCTCGCTGCTGCCGGCGGAAAACGCGACGGGCAACTTCACCAAGGTCATCCAGCGCGTTCCGGTGCGCATCACGCTGCCGGCCGATGTGCTGGCGGAAGGGCACCTGCGCGCGGGGCTGAGCGTCGTCGTCGACGTCGATACCCGCACCGCACCGGAACAGTCGAAGGTCGCTGCGGCGAAGTAAAGGGCTGCAGGCCTGAGGAGTGGCGGAAATGGCCGCAACAGCAACAGCGGGCGCGGCTGCGCCGAGCCTACCCAAGGCCGAGGAGCATATGGACCCGCGGCGGCTCATCGCCTTTTTCGCGATGGTCGTCGGCATGTTCATGGCGATCCTCGACATCCAGATCGTCTCCGCCTCGCTCGCCGAGATCCAGGCGGGCCTGTCGGCCGGGTCTGACGAGATCGGCTGGGTGCAGACCGCCTATCTGATCGCGGAAGTCATCATGATCCCGCTCTCGGGCACGCTTGCCCGCATCGTCTCGACGCGGGTGCTCTTCTCCGTGGCCGCGGCCGGATTCACGGCGGCCAGCGCTCTTGCCGCCACGGCCACCAATATCGAACAGATGATCGTCTACCGGGCGATCCAGGGCTTTATCGGCGGCGGCATGATCCCGTCGGTCTTTGCCGCAGCCTTCACCATATTCCCGCCGTCCAAGCGCAACGTCGTCTCGCCGATCATCGGGCTCATCGCGACGCTTGCGCCGACCATCGGCCCGACGGTCGGCGGCTATCTGAGCCATGCCTTTTCCTGGCACTGGCTGTTCCTCATCAACGTCATTCCCGGCATCATCGTCGCGACGGTCACCTGGATCTTCATCGATTTCGACAAGCCGGAACTCGGATTGATCAAGAAGTTCGACTGGTGGGGACTTCTCTCCATGGCGATCTTTCTCGGCTCGCTCGAATACGTGCTGGAGGAAGGCAATGCCAATGACTGGTTCAACGACGAGCACATCGTCATGGGTGCCGTCGCCACCACGGTCGCCGCCGTCGTCTTCTTCTATCGGGCGTTCAAGGTCGATTTCCCGGTCGTCGATCTCAAGGCGTTCGCCAACCGCAACTTCACCTTCGGCTCGCTCTTCTCCTTCGTCATGGGGATCGGCCTTTACGGGCTCACCTATCTCTATCCGCTCTATCTCGGGCGTATCCGCGGCTACGACTCGCTGATGATCGGCGAAACCATGTTCGTCTCGGGTCTCGCCATGTTCCTGACGGCGCCGGTTGCGGGCTTCCTCGCCGGGCGAATGGACGCGCGGGCGATGATGACCATCGGCTTTGCCGGCTTTGCCGCGGGCACCTGGCTGATGAGCCAGATGACCGCCGACTGGGATTTCTGGGAGCTGCTCGTTCCGCAGATCCTGCGCGGCTGCTCGCTGATGCTCTGCATGGTGCCGATCAACAATATCGCGCTCGGCACCCTGCCGCCGGCGCGCATCCGCAATGCGTCGGGACTCTACAACCTGACGCGTAACCTCGGTGGCGCGGTCGGGTTGGCGGTCATCAACACTATCCTCACGCAGCGCCAGGATTTCCACTACGCCCGGCTCGCCGAGCACGTGGAATGGGGCAACCCGGTCGCCGTCGAGCGGATGCGCAACATCGCCTCGACCTTCACTGCACACGGCCTCGACGGAACCACGGCTGCGGTCAAGCAGCTGGCGGCGATGGTCCAGCAGCAGGCGGTGATCATGTCCTTCATCGACGTGTTCGTATTGCTGACCGTCCTGTTCCTGTCGATGATCGCCGGCGTCCTGATGATCGCCAAGCCACAAGGCGCCGGCCCCGGAGGCGGCGGGCACTAGCGCGGGATAACGAAAAGTGTGCGCGGTTTTCCGCCCACATCCCGCTCCAGCGCTTTACGCGCTTTCGAGATCGCTGCAATATCCCGTCTCGTCGAAGCTGTCGGAGGCGCGCGGAGCAACGCGCGGGCGGCGCATGAACGATCGTCCTTGCCTACGACCTTCGCGGCGGATGTTCCTCGCCGGTGCGGTCGGATTCAGCCTCTCGATGACGGTGGGCGGCAGATTTCCAAGGGCAGCCGGCCCTCCGGTCGACGTGACCTTCCTCTTTGCCGCGGATATCCATGCCTGCCTCGTTTCGACGGACGGCTTGGCGCCGAACTGCGACGCGGAGGGCAAGACCGACGCCAGCCTCTTGCGCCATGTCGCCGCACTGAACGCACTTGCGGCGCAGCACTGGCCGCATGCCATTGGAGGAAAGCCGAGCGGCCTTGCCAGCGCGGGCACGAGGATTTCGCGTCCGCTCGGTCTGGTGCTCGGCGGCGACATCACCGACGATGGCGGCGGCCAGGTTCGCCAGCCCCGCGAGGGGCGGCAATTACAGCAGTTTCAGAGCCGATACGAGCAGGCGCCGGGCCCGCACCATATCCACATTCCCGTTTATGTCGGCCTTGGAAACCATGACCTCGACCAGGACGGGCCGCCGCCGAATGCCGACTGGTATCGCCGGGAACTGCGAGACTATGTCGAGCTTACCCATCGCCAGACCGTTTTCTACAAGCCGCCGGTGCCGGTCGCGAATTACGATCCGCTATCGGACAGCTATTCCTGGGACTGGGGCGGTCTTCATCTCGTACACTTGCAGCGTTTCGGAGGCGACGAGAACAAGGGCGCGGTGAGCGGATTGCCATGGCTCAAGAGCGATCTCTCCTCCCATGCCGCCGATGGCCGGCCGGTCGTCCTCTTCCAGCATTATGGCTGGGACGCGTTTTCGACCGAGGCCTGGGATCCGGCGGCAAAGACCTTCGACGACAAGGGAGAGGGAGAGCCGCATTGGTGGAGCGCCGACGAGCGCCGGGCGCTGCTTGATCACCTGCAGGGCTACAATGTCGTCGGCCTCTTCCATGGGCATGAGCATGACCGCGTCATGGCCTACAGGGTCGGCGAGATCGACGTCTTCAAGCCCAAGGCGGCCTTCCTCGGCGGTTTCGCGGTCGTGCGCGTGACCGGCAGCTTCATGGATGTAGCCTTCGGCGAGGCCGAGGGCGAGCATGGCCACGTCGTCTTCACGCAGGCCTTCAGCAAGCGTTTCGATTGAAGCGACATTCCGGAACGTCCATTCGATCGCCCGCCCGGAGTTTTCTGATTTACGTACATCAAAAATTCCTCTAATGGGTTTGCCGGGAGGAAGAGATGCGACCGACAGTTCACGATATCGCCGCCGAGGCAGGCGTCAGTCTCGCCACCGTCGACCGGGTGTTGAACAATCGTCCGGGCGTGAGAAGCGTCACGCGGGGCAAGGTGGAGCGCGCGATCGCCACGCTCGGTTATGTTCGCGATGTCGCCGCTGCCAATCTTGCCAAGAGCCGCAGCTATCCCCTGATCTTCATCCTGCCCGCCGGCGAAAACTCCTTCATGCGCGGTCTCGAGGCGGAGGTGCGGTCGGCGATGTCGCGTTCCGCGACCGAGCGGCTGGATATCACCATCCTTTCCGTTCCGGTCTTCGATGCACCGGCGCTCGCCGCCGCACTACACGACGCGCGTGAGCGCCGGCCGGCGGGTGTCGCGGTGGTTGCCGTCGACGCGCCGGAGGTGACGGAGGCGGTAAAGCGGCTCCGCGAAGACGGCATTGCCGTCGTTACGCTGGTCTCCGATCTGCCGGGGTCCGGTCGCGACCATTTCGCCGGCGTCGACAATGTCGCCGCGGGCCGCACCGCCGGCAGCCTGATGGGCCGGTTCCTCGGCGGCGGCGAAGGGCCGGTCGCGGTGCTCGCCGGCTCCATGCTGGTACGCGACCATCGTGATCGGCTGGAGGGTTTCCAGGCTGTCATGAGCGAGGATTTCGCCTGGCGCCGGATACTGCCGGTGATCGAGGGGCAGGACAATCCGTCTCTGGTCGAGACGCTCGTCGGCGCGCTTCTCGGGCAGCATCCCGACCTCGCCGGCATCTACAGCCTCGGTGCCGGCAATCGCGGCCTTGTCGCCGCTCTCGAAAAGGCGGGCAAAGGAAGGGCCGTTTGCACGATCGCGCATGAGTTGACGCCGCACAGCCGCGCCGGACTTCTTTCCGGCACGATCGACGCGCTGCTCAACCAGAATGCGGGCCATGAGGTCAGAAGCGCCATCCGGGTGCTGAAAGCAAAGGCGGACGGGCTGCCGGTCATCGCGGCGCAGGAACGCATCCGCATCGATATTTTCCTGAAGGACAACCTGCCGCTCGAGCAGGAATAGGAGGACACCATGTATCTCGGACTGGATCTCGGCACGTCCGGCGTCAAGGCCATGCTGATGGACGGCGAGCAGCGGATCATCGGCTCCGCCAGCGGCGCGCTCGACGTCGACCGGCCGCATCCCGGCTGGTCGGAACAGGATCCGGCTGACTGGATCCGCGCCGCCGAGGAGGCGATCGCCCGGTTGAGGGAAACGCATGCGCAAGCGCTTGCAGCGGTCCGCGGCATCGGCCTTTCCGGCCAGATGCACGGTGCGACATTGCTCGACGAAGGCGATGCGGTGCTGCGGCCATGCATATTGTGGAACGACACCCGCAGCTTCCGCGAGGCGGCGGCGCTCGACGGCGATCCGCAGTTTCGGGCGCTGACCGGCAACATCGTCTTTCCGGGCTTCACCGCACCGAAGCTCGCCTGGGTGCGTGAAAACGAGCCGGAGATCTTCGCCAGAGTTCGCTGGGTACTGCTCCCGAAGGATTACCTGCGCCTCTGGCTGACCGGCGAGCATATGTCGGAGATGTCCGATTCGGCCGGCACGTCATGGCTCGATACGGGCAAGCGCAAATGGTCGGCGAGCCTGCTTGCCGCTACTCATCTCGAAGAACGGCAGATGCCGGACCTCGTCGAAGGCACCGATGCAGCCGGGACTTTGCGGCCGGAGCTCGCTGCGCGTTGGGGGATGGGACCTGGCGTCGTGGTCGCCGGCGGTGCGGGCGACAACGCAGCCTCGGCCTGCGGCATGGGAACGGTCGGGGAGGGGCAGGCCTTTGTCTCGCTCGGCACTTCCGGCGTGCTTTTCGCGGCCAATGCAAGCTATCTCCCCAACCCGGAGAGCGCCGTCCACGCCTTCTGCCACGCGCTGCCCAACACCTGGCACCAGATGGGCGTGATCCTCTCGGCGACGGACGCGCTGAACTGGCATTCCGGCGTCACCGGCCGGAGTGCCGCGGAACTCACCAGTGAACTCGGCGAGAGCCTCAAGGCGCCGGGCTCCGTGACGTTTCTTCCCTACCTCTCCGGCGAGCGCACGCCGCACAACGACGCGACGATCCGCGGCGTCTTTGCCGGCCTCGGGCACGAGAGTTCCCGGGCGGTGCTTACGCAGGCGGTGCTCGAAGGCGTTTCCTTCGCGATCCGCGACAGTCTCGAGGCACTGCGCGCGGCCGGCACGAAGCTCAAGCGGGTGACGGCGATCGGCGGCGGTTCGCGCTCGCGGTACTGGCTGAGCTCGATCGCGACCGCGCTGAACCTGCCGGTCGACCTGCCCGCGGACGGCGATTTCGGCGCTGCCTTCGGCGCGGCGCGGCTCGGCCTGATCGCCGCCACCGGAGCCGACCCGGCCGCGGTCTGCACCGCACCCGAGACGGCGGAAACGATCGCGCCGGAGGCATCGCTCGTGCCCGCCTATGAAGATGCTTACCAACGCTATCGCCGGCTTTATCCGGCGATAAAGGAAGCGGCGCTGTGAGCGGTTTCGGCGCATCCACCAACTGCCTTCCACCCGATAGCCGGCTCCGTCGCGAACGGTGCCGCCAATTCACAATCCATGAGAGGAGACTGTCGTGAGCACGGGATTTTTCGGCGATATCGCCAAGATCAAATATGAGGGACCGGAAAGCACCAATCCGCTCGCCTTCCGCCATTACAATCCGGACGACGTCGTCCTCGGCAAGCGGATGGAGGATCATCTGCGCTTCGCCGTCGCCTACTGGCACACCTTCGTCTGGCCGGGCGGCGATCCCTTCGGCGGGCAGACCTTCGAACGCCCCTGGTTCAAGGATTCGATGGAAGCCGCCAAGCTGAAGGCGGATGTCGCCTTCGAATTCTTCCAGCTTCTCGGCGTACCCTACTACTGCTTCCACGACGCGGACGTGCGCCCGGAGGGGCGGAACTTCGCCGAGAACACGAGCAATCTCAACGCGATCGTCGATTATTTCGCCGGGAAGCAGGGAGAGACCGGCGTCAAGCTGCTGTGGGGCACGGCGAACCTCTTTTCAAACCGCCGCTTCATGGCGGGGGCTGCGACGAACCCGGACCCGGACGTCTTCGCCTTTGCCGCCGCGACGGTGAAGACCTGCATCGACGCGACGCAGCGGCTGGATGGCGAGAACTATGTGCTCTGGGGCGGACGCGAGGGCTATGAGACCCTGCTCAACACCGACCTGAAGCGCGAGCTCGATCAGCTCGGCCGCTTCCTCAACCTGGTCGTCGAATACAAGCACAGGATCGGCTTCAAGGGCACGATCCTGATCGAGCCGAAGCCGCAGGAGCCGACCAAGCACCAGTACGACTACGACGTCGCGACCGTCTATGGCTTCCTCAAGAGATACGGCCTCGAGAACGAGGTGAAGGTCAACATCGAGCAGGGCCACGCGATCCTTGCCGGACATTCCTTCGAGCACGAGCTGGCGCTCGCCAATGCGCTCGGCATCTTCGGTTCGATCGACATGAACCGCAACGACTACCAGTCCGGCTGGGACACCGACCAGTTCCCGAACAACGTGCCGGAAATGGCGCTCGCCTATTACCACGTGCTTGCGGGCGGCGGCTTCAAGACCGGCGGCACGAACTTCGACGCGAAGCTGCGCCGGCAGTCGATCGACCCCGAAGACCTGCTGATCGGCCATATCGGCGGCATGGATTGCTGCGCGCGCGGCCTCAAGGCGGCCGCGAAGATGATCGAGGACAAGGCGCTCTCCGCACCGCTCGAAGCGCGCTACGCCGGCTGGAACGTGCCGGAGGCGAAGAAGATGCTCGACGGCGGCTTCTCGCTCGAGGAGATCGAGGCCTGGGTGCTCAAGTCCGACGTCAACCCGCAGCCGAAATCCGGCAGGCAGGAGCTTCTGGAAAACGTGGTGAACCGCTACGTCTGACGGGCGCGGGAAATCCTTTTTCACGAGGGGCGCGCAAGCCGATTGCCCCTCGCGAAGAATCTGCTAGCTTCTGGCTCCTGCAACGTTGCAGGTGTATCAGTCGCTGCGAATTCGCGGGCCGGAAGCACTGGAAGTCAACGGTCGGCCGCAGGGCCGGCACATCGGACACCGCTCCATCAGGGAGGAAGTTATATGAAGACGATCAAAGGACCGGGGCTGTTTCTTGCGCAATTCGCCGGCGATGCCGCACCCTTCAATTCTTGGGATTCGATCACCAAATGGGCAGCCGATTGCGGTTATAAGGGGGTGCAGGTCCCGAGCTGGGACGGCCGGCTCTTCGACCTGAAGAAGGCTGCGGAATCGAAGACCTATTGCGACGAGGTCGCCGGCAAGGCGCGCGACAACGGTGTCGAGATCACCGAGCTTGCGACCCACCTCCAGGGCCAGCTCGTTGCGGCGCATCCCGCCTATGACGAGGCTTTCGACGGTTTCGCCGTTCCGCAAGTTCGCGGCAATCCCAGGGCGCGCCAGGAGTGGGCGGTCGAGCAGGTGAAGCTGGCGCTGACCGCCTCGAAGAACCTCGGCCTCGGTGCGATGGCAAGTTTTTCCGGCGCACTCGCCTGGCCCTTCGTCTATCCGTGGCCGCAGCGCCCGGCGGGCCTGGTGGAGACCGCCTTCGACGAGCTCGCGCGGCGGTGGAAGCCGATCCTCGACCACGCCGAGGATTGCGGCGTCGACGTGTGCTACGAGATCCATCCGGGCGAGGACCTGCACGACGGCATCACCTATGAGATGTTCCTGGAGCGCACCGGCAACCATGCCCGCGCCTGCATGCTCTACGACCCGTCTCACTATGTGCTGCAGTGCCTCGACTATCTCGAGAATATCGACATCTACAAGGACCGCATCCGGATGTTCCACGTCAAGGACGCGGAGTTCAATCCCACCGGACGCCAGGGCGTCTATGGCGGCTATCAAAGCTGGGTGAACCGCGCCGGCCGCTTCCGCTCGCTCGGCGACGGTCAGGTGGATTTCGGGGCCGTCTTCTCGAAGATGGCCGCCAATGATTTTGCCGGCTGGGCCGTGGTCGAGTGGGAATGCTGCCTGAAACATCCGGAAGACGGCGCGCGCGAAGGCTCCGAGTTCGTGAAGGCGCATATCATCCGCGTCACCGAAAAGGCCTTCGACGATTTCGCCGACAGCGGCACCGACGAGGCGGCGAACCGGCGGATGCTGGGAATCTAAGTGAAAACCCCTCCCCAACCCCTCCCCACAAGGGGGAGGGGCTTACCCTGTGGCTTCCGCCGGCATTAATCACGACGTCGATAATTGCGAATCCGTCGAAACATGGATGGAGCGGCTCGGCACAAGTGAGCCCCTCCCCCTTGTGGGGAGGGGTTGGGGAGGGGCAGTGACGGCAATTCACGCGAACTCTTCAGGAGAGAAAGAACGATGGCTATCGAGGGAAGCAGTACGGAAACGCGTCAGAAGCGCATTCGGCTCGGCATGGTGGGCGGTGGATCGGGCGCCTTTATCGGCGCGGTGCATCGGATCGCCGCCAGGCTCGACGATCACTACGAGCTTGTCGCCGGCGCGCTCTCGTCGACGCCGGAGAAGGCCGAGGCTTCGGGCCGCGAGCTCGGGCTCGATCCATCGCGTGTCTATTCGGATTTCAAGGAAATGGCGATCCGTGAGGCGAAGCTGAAGAACGGCATCGAGGCGGTGGCGATCGTCACCCCTAACCATGTTCACTATGCTGCTGCCAAGGAATTCCTGAAGCGCGGCATCCACGTCATCTGCGACAAGCCGCTGACGTCGACGCTCGCCGACGCGAAGAAGCTCAAGAAGGCGGCCGACGAAAGCGATGCGCTCTTCGTGCTGACGCACAACTACACCGGCTATCCGATGGTGCGCCAGGCGCGCGAAATGATTGAGAATGGCGACATCGGCGCCGTCCGCCTCGTGCAGATGGAATATCCGCAGGACTGGCTGACCGAGAATATCGAGCAGTCCGGTCAGAAGCAGGCCGCCTGGCGCACCGACCCGGCGCGCTCCGGCGCCGGCGGCTCGACCGGCGACATCGGCACGCATGCCTATAATCTCGGCTGCTTCGTTTCCGGCCTCGAGCTCGAGGAGCTCGCCGCCGATCTCGACAGCTTCGTTGGCGGGCGGCAGCTCGACGACAATGCACATGTGCTGATGCGCTTCAGGGAAAAGGACGGAACGCGCGCCAAGGGCATGCTCTGGTGCAGCCAGGTGGCACCCGGCCACGAGAACGGCCTGATGGTGCGCGTCTACGGTACCAAGGGCGGTCTCGAATGGACGCAGAAGGATCCGAATTACCTCTGGTACACGCCCTTCGGCGAGCCGAAGCGTCTGCTGACGCGCGCTGGCGCAGGAGCTTCGCCGGCGGCGGCACGCGTATCGCGCATTCCGTCCGGCCACCCCGAGGGCTACCTCGAAGGCTTCGCCAATATCTATTCGGAAGCGGCGCGGGCGATCTACGCCAAGCGCAACGGCGGGAAGGCGGATCCTTCTGTCATCTATCCGACGATAGACGATGGCATGAGGGGCATGACCTTCGTCGATGCCTGCGTGCGTTCCTCGGAACGCAACGGCGCCTGGATCAAGGTCTGAGCCTTGCAAGCCGGAGCATTTCCGCGATTCGGTGAAAAGTGGAAATGTTCCAGAGCGGGATGTATTTACGTCGACCCGACCTAAAAACATCGTGATCTAGGGAAGGGCGGGAACACCTCGCCCTTTTTCATTGACATTTGCCACCGCGGCCTTAGGCCACGTCCTCAGACGAGGGCGAGACCTCCCATGGTCCGCCTTACCATTGAATCGAACGCAGCCATGCCTTCGGTCCGGCTGCGCAGACGATGAGGCCTGAATGATGATCGAAGCCAAGAAACTCGCAGCGCGCTTTCCCGGCGACTTTGTCTTCGGCGTTGCAACCGCATCCTTCCAGATCGAGGGAGCCAGCAAGGCGGATGGTCGCAAAGCCTCCATCTGGGACGCCTTCTCCAATATGCCGGGGCGCGTTTACGGGCGCCACAACGGCGACGTCGCCTGCGACCATTACAACCGGCTGGAGCAGGACCTGGACCTCATCAAGAGCCTCGGCGTCGAGGCCTACCGCTTCTCGATCGCCTGGCCGCGGATCGTGCCGGAGGGCACGGGGCCGATCAACGAGAAGGGGCTCGACTTTTACGACCGCCTTGTCGACGGACTGAAGGCGCGCGGCATCAAGGCCTTTGCGACCCTCTATCACTGGGACCTGCCGCTGGCGCTGATGGGCGACGGCGGCTGGACGGCACGCACGACCGCCTATGCATACCAGCGTTACGCCAAGACCGTGATCGCGCGTCTGGGGGATCGTCTCGACGCGGTCGCGACCTTCAACGAACCGTGGTGTTCCGTCTGGCTCGGCCATCTCTACGGTGTCCATGCACCGGGCGAGCGCAACATGGATGCAGCACTTGCCGCACTGCACTTCACCAATCTCGCCCACGGGTTGGGGGTCGCGGCGATCCGCTCGGAACGGCCGGAACTGCCGGTCGGCATCGTCATCAATGCCCATTCGGTCTATCCCGGCAGCAACAGCGCCGAGGACAAGGCCGCGGCGGAGCGCGCCTTCGATTTCCACAACGGCGTCTTCTTCGATCCGATCTTCAAGGGCGAGTATCCGGAGGATTTCCTCTCCGCGCTCGGCGAACGCATGCCGGCGATCGAGGACGGCGACATGGCAACGATCGCCCAGCCGCTCGATTGGTGGGGGCTCAACTATTATACGCCGATGCGGGTTTCGGCAGACCCCGCGAAAGGCGCCGAATATCCGGCGACCGTCAATGCGAAACCTGTCAGCAACGTGAAGACCGATATTGGCTGGGAAGTCTATGCGCCGGCTTTGGGCAGCCTGGTGGAGACGCTCAATGCGCGCTACAGGCTCCCCGACTGCTACATCACCGAGAATGGCGCCTGTTACAACATGGGCGTCGAGAACGGTACCGTCGACGATCAGCCTCGGCTCGACTACATCTCAGACCACCTCGCCGTCACCGCCGATCTCATCGCCAAGGGTTATCCGATGCGGGGCTATTTCGCCTGGAGCCTGATGGATAACTTCGAATGGGCCGAGGGCTACCGGATGCGCTTCGGCATCGTTCACGTCGATTACGAGACACAGGTCCGCACGATCAAGAAAAGCGGTCGCTGGTATAAGGACCTGGCGGAACGGTTTCCAAGCGGCAACCACAAGCCGGGATGATGCCGGAGCGAGCGGACGGCGGTTCTGCACAAAAAGAGTAGACTTTTGCGTCGCGCCCTGGGGCTCCGGAAAAACGTACCTGTAAAAGGGCGCGCCCGCGCGCCATAAGAACCACATGCTCCTTGGCATGGCAGTCATGCCGAGGAGGCGTTGAACTGACCGGTTGGCCGATGATAGAGAGTTGCTCCACGTTTCGAATGCGTTGTCGAATGTCCGTCTGACGAGGCGACGTTTTTTCCGTGCCGGCCCTATTTAGCAAGGGACCGGAGTTTCGAACATCCGAGAGCATCATGTATCCTCCTATCGTTTTGATCCCTCCTGCGGGGGCGACCGGACAATGACCCTTCCTCGATCCGAGATATCGGCCGGTGATGCGGTCGTCTTCGACGCCGTGTCCAAGCGCTTTCCGGCCTCCGGCGGAAATACGGCCTTCACTGCGCTCGACAATGTCAGCCTGGCGGTCGCTCGCGGCTCGATCACCGGTATCATCGGTCGTTCCGGCGCCGGCAAATCGACACTGATCCGGCTGGTCAACGGCCTCGAAAAGCCTTCAAGCGGCAAGGTGTTCGTCGATGGCGTCGATGTGGGTGCGCTGGACGAGGCGGGCCTGCGCGATCTCCGCCGCTCCGTCGGCATGATCTTCCAGCATTTCAACCTGCTTTCCTCGCGCACCGTTTTCGGCAATGTCGCGCTGCCGCTCGAAATCGCCGGCATGGATCGGCGCGCGATCGAGCAGCGTGTGCGCCCGCTTCTCGAACTCGTCGGTCTTGCCGACAAGCACGGGCGCTACCCGGCGGAACTTTCCGGCGGCCAGAAGCAGCGCATCGGCATCGCCCGGGCGCTTGCGACCGAACCCAAGCTGTTGCTCTCGGACGAGGCGACCTCGGCGCTCGACCCGGAAACGACGCAGTCGATCCTGGAACTGCTGAGACGGATCAATGCGGAACTGGGCCTTACCGTTCTGCTCATCACCCACGAGATGGAAGTCGTGAAAGCGGTTACCTCCGACGTGGCGGTGATCGACAAGGGCGAGATCGTGGAGCGAGGGCACACTTTCGATGTCTTCACGCATTCCAGGCACGAGACGACGCGGGCGCTCCTTTCCGGTCTGGCGGGTTCGAAACTGCCGGAAGCCGTTGCCAGAGGCCTGAAGCCGGCGGCAGCAAGCGGCGATCGCGTCGTGGTGCGCCTCACCTTCTTCGGGGCAGCGGCGGAGCGCCCGCTGATCTCGCAGCTCATCCAGTCCGTCGGCGCCGAGGTCAACATCATCGCCGGCACGATCGACGAGATCGGCGGCAAGCCCTATGGCTCGCTCGTCGTCGCCTATGGCGCCGATGCCGAAACCTCGGGCAAGGCGGAGCGCTTCTTCACCGAGAACGGACTGGTCACGGAGGTGCTCGGCTATGTCGCCTGATCTTCTGCTTCGCATAGGCAGCGCAACGCTCGACACGATGTACATGGTGGCGATCGCCGGCCTCGTGGGCTCGCTGATCGGGCTGCCGATCGGCATCTTCCTGGCGACCAGCGGCAAGGGCGAGCTGTTTCCCGCGCCCAATGTCAACCGCGCCGTGGGACTTGTGGTGAACGCGACGCGGTCGACGCCCTTCATCATTCTCGTCGTCGCGATCATTCCGTTGACGCGCCTCATCACCGGCACCTCCATCGGCACCAAAGCGGCGATCGTTCCTTTGACGATTGCGACCATTCCGTTCGTCGCCCGCCTTGTCGAGGCGGCGATCCGCGACGTCGACAAGGGGCTGATCGAGGCGGCGCGCGCCATGGGCGCCACCCCGATGCAGATCGTCTTCAAGGTCCTGCTCGCCGAATCACGGCCGGCGCTGACGCTGGCGCTCACCATGACGATCGTCAGCCTCATCGGCTATTCGGCGATGGTCGGCGCCGTCGGCGGCGGCGGTCTCGGCGACCTGGGCATCCGCTACGGCTACCAGCGCTTCATGCCGGACGTGATGCTCGTCGTGGTCGTCGTGCTCATCGTGCTCGTACAGCTCGTCCAGAGCGCCGGCGACCGGATGGCGCGGCGCTTCGACAAGCGCAGCCGCAAGACCTGATCCTTTCCAAGACACCAAACAGCAACAAGGAGACATCCATGAAAAAGTTGATTCTCGCGGCGGCCTTCGCCGTCCTGGCTGCCGGCACGGCGCTCGCTGAGACCATCAAGGTCGGCGTCACCCCGGGCGAGCATGCCGAGATCATGGAGAAGGTGAAGGAAGTCGCCGCCCCCAAGGGCCTCGACATAGAGATCCTCGAATTCTCCGACTACGTGGTTCCCAACCAGGCGCTCGCCGACGGCGACCTCAATGCCAATTCCTTCCAGCACCAGCCCTATCTCGACAACCAGATCGCCGATCGTGGCTTCGACATCGTCAGCGTGGGCCTGACCATCACCACGCCGATGGGCGTCTATTCGAGCAAGGTTAAGAGCCTCGATGAGCTGGAGGACGGCGCGACGATCGCCATTCCGAACGACCCCACCAATGGCGGCCGCGCGCTCCTGGTTCTCGCATCGAAGGGCCTCATCAAGGTCAATCCGGATGCCGGGCTCAAGGTCACCCCGGCCGACGTGACGGAAAATCCGAAGAACATCGAGTTCGCCGAGCTCGACGCGGCCCAGCTGCCGCGCTCGCTGGCCGATGTCGACGCGGCCGTGATCAACACCAATTACGCGCTCGAGGCCGATCTTCACCCGAAGGAAGACGCCATCGCCATCGAAAGCGAGAAGTCTCCTTATGCCAACGTCATTGCGGTGCGTAGCGCAGACAAGGATGCGCCCTGGGTGAAGACGCTCGTCGAATCCTACCACGACGACAAGGTCAAGGCCTTCATCGTGGAGCACTTCAAGGGTGCGCTCATCCCGAGCTGGTGAGCGGCGTTTGCCCCCTCTCCTCGGGTCTAACCCGAGGACTAACCCTCTCCCCGCGGGCGGCCACGGCATGCCCCTCAACCGGCAGGCGGTTGAGGGGCATCGACCGGGTGAATCCGGTTAGACTGAACCAAGCAAAGCTCTAGCTTCCGAGGTGCCGCGCGCCGCGCTTCTTCGCAAGCATGATCTGCCTCTGCCTCTGGCGGTAACGCTCGCGATCCTCTTCGGTGCGGGTGTCGTGGCAGTGGATGCAGGAGACGCCTTCCTCGTGAAGGGGCGACTGGAGGTCCTCGGGCGTCAGCGGCTGGCGGCAGGCATGGCAGAGCGTGTGTTCGCCTTCCTGCAGCCCGTGGGTGACGGACACGCGCTCGTCGAAGACGAAGCAGGCGCCTTCCCAGAGGCTCTCTTCCGGCGGTATTTCCTCGAGATATTTGAGAATGCCGCCCTTGAGGTGATAGACCTCCTCGAAGCCCTGTTCCTTCATGAAGGCCGTCGCCTTCTCGCAGCGGATACCGCCGGTGCAGTACATGGCGATCTTCGGCTTGTTGTGCAGGCCGCTATTGTTGCGCACCCACTCGGGAAATTCCCGGAAGGTCTTGGTCTTCGGGTCGACGGCTCCCTGGAAGAGGCCGATGGCCGTTTCGTAGTCGTTGCGCGTGTCGATGACCAGCGTTTCCGGATCGGAGATCAGCGCGTTCCAGTCCTTCGGCTCCACATAGGTGCCGACCACCTTTTTGGGGTCGATGTTCTCGACGCCCATGGTGACGATCTCCTTCTTCAGGCGCACCTTCATGCGCAGGAAGGGCATGGCCGAGGCCCGGCTCTCCTTGTGTACCAGGCCGGCGAATTCCGGCTGCGCGCGGACACAGGCAAGGACCGCCGCAATGCCTTCTTCGGTGCCGGCGATCGTCCCGTTAATGCCCTCATGGGCCAGAAGCAGCGTTCCCTTCACCCCATTGGCATCGCAGATCGCCTGCAGCGGCTCGCGGAAATCGGCGAAGCGCGGAAAGGATACGAAATGGTAGAGGGCGGCCACCAGAAACTGGCCCGGCGTCTCCGGGCGGCGCGATGTCGTGAGCATGTCGGTCATGCGGCACGCAAATACAGGTTTCGGGCGCCAAGTGCAATTGCGGCGAATCACGCCTGAGCGCGGCTTTCAGTAAGTGTTCTACCTTCCGGCTTCGAGCCAGAGCAGTTCGAGGGTTCGGCTCTCCCTCCGCGGCCGGTCGAGAAAGACCGCATCCGCGCGCTTCAAGGCCTCACGCCTCAGCTCGTCCTGCCTGGCCGCGACATTCGAAAGAAGATGTTCCCTGCTGTTGCCCGCCAGGTCCGGCCGTTCGTCGACGAGCGACATCAATGCGGCGATGTCGTTCAGATGGCCGAGCACATCGACCAGTTCGCTCGCCTCGGTTCTCTTCGCCCGCATTGCCGACGGCCAGGCCTCGCGAAGCAGGGAGAGCTGCATCCGGTAATCCTGTGCGCCCTTGCGCAGGTCGTGAAACAGCGTCGTATCGGAGCTTGCCGCACAGGCCGCCCTGGCGCGTGCGGCGCGCCGCAATGTCTGCCGCCAGCCCTTCGCCAGGCGGCGGGCGGATTTCCGCCTTCCGTCATGGAAGGAAACATGAGCGAGTGCGGCGTGCGCCTTTCGGCAATTGACGATGGTTTCTTCGATCTTCCGGTCGAGATCGCCTTCGTCTTCGGCAATCCGGTCGCGCCGGCTTGCGAGGATCGAGCAGATCTTGTCGAGGGCCAGCTGCTGCTCCTCGCTCGCCGCGTGCCGGCGCAGATACCCGGCATTCTCGACAAGCGCTGCCGCGTCGCGGAATGTCGAGAGACTGCGTGCCATGGCGCGGAAGCGGGCGTTTTCCTGCCTCTGGAAGAGTGGCGCATCCGCGGCCACGAGGCGATAGAGCGAGCGCAGGCGCTTGAAGCCCTTGCGTGCATCGTGGATCGCTTCATGCACGCCTTCGGGTTGGACCTCCAGCATCGCGATCGCGCGTTCGATCTGTTCCCCTCCGACGGCGCGGAAGTCCTCTGTAAAGGGGCGCTTCGGATGGAAGGCAAAGGTCATGTCTGCGCTTCCAGCAGTCCTTCGGTGGCAAGCGCCTGATTGGAGTAGCGGCGATCGCCGGTGATCTCGCGCCCCAGCCAGGCCGGCAGGTTGGGCAGGTCCGTTTCCCGCTTCATTTCGACTTCGGCGACTGTGAGCCCTTCAAGCGCGCCCTCATAGACGTCGACCTCCCAGGTGAAACCCTTGTGCGGTATCCGGAAACGCCGCTTCTCGATGACGATGCCGATCGCCTGGGTCAATAATTCCCGCGCGTCATTCATGGGGAGATCGTATTCGTACTCGTTGCGGACGAGCGCCGATTTGCCGATCTTGATGGTCAGGCGTGCCCGCTTGTTGCCGTGAATGCGCACGCGTACGGAGCGGTCTTCCATGGTGACGACGTAGGCCTGACGTAGCCTGATGCCCTTGTCCGCGTGTTGCCGCCAGCCATCGGTGGCGACAAGAAACTTGCGCTCAATCTCCTTTGCCATGGATCTCCTGCCATTTCGAGAAGTCGGCCGGCACAGACTACCGTTTAATCGATGTCGCTCAAGTCTTGTCCCTTCGATCACGATGATTTTAGATCGGATGGACCTGAAATCGTGAACGTGATCGGTCCTGACAAGTTAGAGCGGAAGCGGGCGGAATAGCGCGAACCGTTTTCCGGGGCGCGATCTACCGCGGATGGTTTCTCTTCGGCGGCAGAGTAGCTTTCAGGCTCGACAACCGCAGACCGGCACGCTATGCGAGGGGCATTATTCAATCGTTTTAAAAGGACGATCGGCATGAGCGCGAAAACGGACAAGCTTCTCTCCATCCTCAAGCTGCAGCCGGTGGTTCCGGTCTTGGTGATCGATGATGCGGGGTCGGCGGTACCGCTCGCGCGGGCGCTGGTCGCCGGAGGCCTCAAGGCGATCGAGATCACCTTGCGCACGCCGGCCGCGCTGGAGGCGATCCGTGCCGTCGCGAATGAGGTTGAGGGCGCCGTTGCCGGTGCCGGCACCATCCTCAATGCTGCCCAGTTCGAAGAGGCCGTCGCGGCCGGGTCGCAGTTCATCGTCAGCCCCGGCACGACGCAGGAACTGATCGACGTCGCCAACGATCACGAGGTGCCGCTGCTACCGGGTGCGGCGACGGCGAGCGAGGTCATGGGGCTGCGCGAAGAGGGCTACGATGTGATGAAGTTCTTCCCGGCCGAGCAGGCCGGAGGCGCTGCCTATCTGAAATCGCTGTCGTCGCCGCTCGCAGGCACCATGTTCTGCCCGACCGGCGGAATCTCGCTTGCCAATGCGCGCGACTACCTGACGCTTCCGAACGTCGTTTGCGTCGGCGGCTCCTGGGTTGCGCCGAAGGACCTGGTCGTCAGGGGCGACTGGGCCGGCATCACCAAGCTTGCGGCCGAGGCCTTCGCGCTCAAGGGCTGATCCTAGTTAGAGCGGGACGAGGAAAAGTGTGCCGTTTTCCGCCTGCATCCCGCGTCTCAACTTCTTGGAATCGATCACGCCGGCACGCGATGGAAGAAGGCCGGCATTCGTCCGGCCATTTCATTCTTCACGCCGGTTTGTATTTCCGTGGCAACGTTCCTATGTCTCAATCGGCCAACGACGGAGCGGGGTGGGGCGTTCATGCCTGCCATCGCGCATGGACCGAAAAGGAGCAAGCCTGATGTTCGACGCGAAGAAATTGCTGGATCAGTTCCTGGGATCGCAGGTGCCCGGCGCCGGAGGGACCGTCCGCGGCCGGGCGGATCAGGTGACCAAAGTCGCGAAAGACAATCCGCTTGCCAGCGGCGCGATCGCCGCGGTCCTGCTCGGCACGAAATCCGGACGCAAGCTGGCCGGCAATGCCGCCGTCCTCGGCGGTCTCGCCGCGATCGCCGGCCTCGGCTATCAGGCCTACAAGAACTACCAGTCCGGCAAGGAGCCGGTGGCCGAGCCCGCACCACGCGCACCGGCGCAGTTGCCGGCGCCGCCCGCCGACTCCGGCTTCGCCGCGCCGGAAGCGCTGAGCGACGACTTCGCGCTCGTTCTGGTGCGCGCCATGATCGCCGCCGCGCGCGCGGATGGCCATATCGACGGCACCGAGCGCGGCCGCATCATGGACAAGCTATCCGTTTCGGGCCTTTCCGCGGATGCGGCGGCCTTCCTGGAAGCGGAGCTCGTCAACCCGATCGATCTCGACGCCATCATCTCCGCCGGGAAGACGGAGGAGGAGCGGGTGGAGATCTATACGGCCTCCCGTCTCGCGATCGAGCCGGACGGCCGGGCCGAGCGCGGCTATCTCGATCTGCTTGCCGGGCGGCTCGGCCTGGCCGATGCGCTCGTCGACCACATCGAGGCGACGGTTTCTGCGGCAAAGATTCCGGCTTGAACGAATTCATGAGCGGGCGTCGATCCGTTCCGCTCATGGGTCGCATCACGAGTTTGAATTTGTCACCGCCCTGCGTCTGTCCTATGGCCAGTGCGAATGCAAACGCGGGAGCAGTTGATGCGTGATCTTGCCCACTGGAAAGGATGCTCGGCGCCGAAACCGGTGCTCATCGAGGGGCGATACGTCCTTGTCGAGCCCTATGATCGGGCGAAACATCTGAACGCCCTCTGGAGCGATGCCTTCGGCGGCATGGCCATCAACCCTCTGCTCAAATATTTCTCCCAGGAGGATTTTTCGGGCATAGAGGATTTCGACACCTGGCTTTCGGCGGTTCAGCAGAAGTCGGGCTGGGTGACCGAGGTCTTTCGCGAGAAGGCGAGCGGCAAGGTCGTCGGCATGGCAAACTACATGCGCGCCGATCCCGCCAACGGCGTCGTCGAGGTCGGCGGCGTCGCGCATGGGTCCGCCATGGCGCGATCGCCGCTTTCGACTGAAGCGCACTATCTCATGGCCAGGCATGTGTTCGACGACCTCGGCTATAGGCGCTATGAATGGAAGTGCCACAGCGAAAATCAGGCGAGCCGCACCACCGCGGCGCGCCTCGGCTTCATCTTCGAAGGCATTTTCCGTCAGCACATGGTTTCGAAACGCGCCAATCGCGATACGGCCTGGTTCTCGATGATCGATCGCGAATGGCCGCTCATCAAGACCGCTTTCGAGCAGTGGCTTTCGCCCGACAATTTCGATCGCGACGGACGCCAGAAGCAGCGCCTCGAGGATATCCGCGCAACGCTTGCGCAGGAGGAACGAAGGTGAGCACGCCCGAGAAGGAGAAATCGCCCGCCGTCGCGGCAGCCATCATTCTGCTGGTGGTCGGGATCGGCTTCTTTGCGCTGCCCTCGATCATGGTGAGGCTCGGCGACATATCCCCATGGCTTGCGGCCGCCGTCGGCTGCCTATTCGTGATAGCCTTCTTCCTGATCTTCTGGCTGCGCGCCCGGTATCAGCGCCGGAAGGGACTGTGAGTCTCCGGTCGGCTATTTCCGCATATTCTATTGAAGGTGCGGGTGCTGCGGGTCAGTTCGGATACCTTCAAGAGCGGGTACCGACATTCTCGTCGAACGTGCCAGCGTAAACTGCTTCTGGTGAGGATATGAAAAGAAGGATATTATAATATCCTCGAAAGGATATACTGTATGCCGCTCTATATCAAGGATCCCGAGGTCGACCGGCTGGCCGAGGAGCTTATCAGCCTGACCAAATCCAGCAAGGTGGATGCGGTCAAGGACGCGCTCAAGCATGAGATAGCCAAACGTAAGGCCGTTCTTCCTGTCCGAGAACGCCTTGCAAAATCCCTTGCCATGGCGCGCGAGGCCGGTCCCTTTGCCCCCGGCAACCACAAGCGGGAAACCGACGACATGTGGGGCGATGACTGATGCTGTTCATTGACGCCTCGGTTATCGTCGCCATTCTGGCCGAGGAAGAGGATGCCCCAAGCCTGATCGATCGGCTCGAGCAGGACGGCGGCCCCTACTACGTCTCGCCCGTCGTGCGGATGGAAGCGACCCTATCGCTCACGCGCCGATTGGCCGAGGCCGCAGGCAGGGGTGGACCAGCAACACCCGAGATGATGGACACGGCGCGCCGTCTCGTCGAGCAGTTCATCTCCGACCTCGATTGCAAGGAAGCGATGATTTCTGGCGACGTTGGCTCCAAGGCGCTTGATGCCGCGCGGCAGTTCGGCAAGGTCATGAACCACCCCGCCAAGCTGAACATGGGCGACTGTTTCACCTATGCCTGCGCGCGGGCTTATCGTACCCGAATTGCCTATAAGGGTGACGACTTCACCTATACCGATCTCGGCTGGCATAGCCATTAAGGTCTATCGGAAAGCCACGCCAAACCCTGGGGCGCGGCCTACCCCTTCTCGCCGTCGGAACGGGGAGAAGGTCGCGTCAGCGAGATGAAAGGCGGTTGCGGGTGGAATGTTCTTCCGAGGTAACTCAGCTCTGCAGCGCCGCGCCCAGGAGCACCAGCCCGAGCAGCAGGACAAGCAACGCACCGGCGATCTCGATGCCGTTCGAGATGCGTGCCGCAGCCGAATCGCTGGAGGCATAGCGCACGGCAATGCCCTTGGCCGTCACGGCCATGGTCGCCAGGATCGAAACGGTGATTGCCGTGCCGATCGACATGGCGAAGACCGAAAGCACGCCGCCGAGATAGAGCCCGTTGAGGAGGGCGAAGGACAGCACGATCAGCGCGCCGGAGCAGGGCCGCAGGCCGACTGCGACGATCGCCGACCAGGCTTCGCTGAGCGCGAAGCGGTCGCCCTTCAGGAGCGCCGGATCGGGTGCATGGGCGTGGCCGCAGGTGGCGCAGACCTCGCCGGGCCCGTGCGCATGGTGGTGATCATGATGATGATGCTCGTGGCCGTGGCTATGACCGTCATGGGCATGCACCGTGGCCGGGGCAGGGGCCGGACGCAGCATCGATCGCAGCTTGCGGAAGACCAGCCAGCCGCCGAAGGCCGCGATCAGCGCATAGCTCGCGATTTCGAGTGCACGGGTGGCGTTCGTCATGCTGATCGAGGAGCCGCGCAGCACGAGATAGACGGCGCCGATCAGGAGGATGGCAACGACGCCCTGCAGGATCGAGGAGAGGAAGGAAAGCAGCACGCCTCTCTTCAGTTCCGTCTCATTGGCGATCATGTAGGAGGAGATGACCGCCTTGCCGTGGCCCGGACCGGCGGCATGGAAGACACCGTAGGTGAAGGAAAGGCCGATCAGGGACCAGAGCTGCCACGGGTTATCGCGCATGTCCTTGAGTGCGTCGGTCAGCATTCGGTAGAAGCCCTGCTGCTCCATGTTCACCCAGGAAAAGAACCCGCCAAGGAAGCCCGTCGTCCGGATGGAAGGTTCGGCAGTGCCGATGCCGAGAGGCGACTGGGCGGCGGCGACGGTTGCGGAAAAGGCCGTCAACAGGAGGGCGGCCACGATCAGGCGGCCGGCGTTGCGGGCATTCAGCATGTGATCTCGATCCTGGTTGCAAAGAGCTTCGACGTGTCGGTCCCGGTCGGATCGTTCCAGAAGGCGTCGGTCAGCGTGTCCTTGTTCTCCGCCAGCACTTCGTCGGGATCGGGCCGCACCACCTGATGCTGGCAGGCCTCGATCTTGTCGCCGACGACGGAGAGGTCTTCGTCGGTCGGGAAGTCCATGGCGGTATACATGGTCGGGTCGTAGACGCCGAAGGAAAGCTTGCCCTTGAGCGGCATGGTCTCGGCAGGCTTGACCGCGAACATCATCAGGAGCTGGTTATCCTTGTAATCGACGGTGATGCTGTCGGGTCTGTTGACCTTCACGGATTTGCCGTTGTCGGAAATCGACGTGTAATAGTTGTACTCCGCCAGCGACTCGAGCACCGTCTGGCCGACTTCCTTCAGTTCATCCGGGTCGAGCGTGGCGTTCGCGTTCTTGTCGAAGTCGAGAACGACGCTTGCCGAAAACAGCTCGTCGAACCGCCAGACATTCCTCAGCTCGCCGATCCCGCCCTTTTCGTCGGAGACGATCTCCAGGCGAGCTTCCGCGAATATATGCGGGTGGGCGAAGGCGAGAGCGGGCGCGAGGAGCGTCGCAAGGCCGGCCATGACGATGCTTTGTGTTTTCATGGGAATGGGAATCCTTTCGGCCGAGGCCGCGCGAATCGTCCCCGAATGTACCGTAAATGAGACGGAATTGGGACTTGTAGCGCATCGTTTCCACCGGGTGAGGAAGGATCGCAGTCGCATCAGCGCGTCCTGCGGAACCAGCTGTGGAGGAAGTCGACGAAGGTGCGAACCTTGGTCGGGAGGTAACGACGATGCGGATAGATGGCGTAGATGCCGCGATCCTTGGGCAGGAAATCGTCGAAGAACGTCACGAGCTCGCCGGCAGCGATCTTCGGCCGGGCGATGAAATCGGGAAGGACCGCCACTCCGATGCCGCTCACCGCGGCCCGCGCCGCGGCAAGCGGGCTGTTGACCTCGATCTGCCCGCTGACCGACACGGTGAATGGCGAACCGTCCTTTTCGACGAAACGCCAGCTCGAATAGGACCGGCCGTTGGTGTCGAGGATGCACGGCAGCTTGGAAAGTTCGCTCGGATGCCCGAGGGGGCCGGCCTTGGCCATGAAATCCGGCGAGGCGCAGACCAGCACCTGAAAGTCGTCGAGCTTGCGGGCGATCAGCGTCGAGTCCTCGAGCCGGGTGATTCGGATGGCGACGTCGAATCCTTCCTCGACGAGGTCGATGAACCGGTCGTCCGAGACGATGTCGAGCGACAGTTCGGGATGCTCCTTGCCGAAGTCGATCAGGGACTGGCCGATATCCGCATCGACGAAAGTCCTCGGCACGGTGATTCGCAATCGGCCCTTGAGGTCGGAATTGTTGGCACGCACGAGATCGGCGAGGTTGTCGATCTCCTTCAGGATCTCCGATGCGCTGCGGTAATAGGTGTGTCCGGCCTCGGTCAGCGAGAACTGGCGCGTCGTGCGGTTCAACAGCAGCGCGCCGAGCTCGTCCTCGAGTTCGCGCACATATTTCGACAGCAGCGCCTTGGATTTGCCGATGCGCCGGGCCGCGGCCGAAAAGCCTTCCGCGTCCACGACATCGATGAAGGCGCGGATGCGGGTCAAGGTATCCATGATTCGTCTTTCTCCGGCATGCAGGCGAAAACGCGCTTGGTAGACGGGTCTCCGGTTCCCACCCGCACGCACGGCCCTGCTGCGATCGTTCAGCCAAAGTGAACACTGGCGCCGTTGCCCGGTCCAGAAAAAATTAGCGGCGAGATGGAAAAAACTCTTGATTACGACAATGATTTTTCTTACCTACGCCTTGCCCAAAGTCGCACGTGCCTGTGGGTGTCCGCCGACCCTCGATTAGGTGAGGTTATCGGTAAGGTACCTGGAACTAACCCCTCCAGTCGCTATTCCGGCCAACCGGGAAATGCGAGGACATCTTGAAGCAACGACGGTGCGGGCCTTTCTGGTGTCTGCCGGCTCTCCAACAGCCGGGGTTACTGAAGAGGCACACCTTCATTGCCGGAAGTGCGGTTGGGTTATTCCCTCCAATCCATGGCAGACAAAGCCGAATCCTAGCCTTTGCGGGCTTTGATTCAAATTCGCGCATCGAGCGCATGCATGGTTCCGGGGTCTCCACCGGCTGGTTCCAGTGCAGGCGCGCGTATGCCCTTTGTCCTCCACAGTCGTGGAGTCTAATGGATCGGGGAATATGGCCATGACCACCGCACGTATCATCGACTTCCTCAACACCCGACGACCCGAAGGTCCTTGCCTCGTTGTCGACCTCGACGTCGTGCGCGACAATTTCAAGGCCTTCCGTCATGCGCTGCCCGACAGCGCGATCTATTATGCCGTGAAGGCAAACCCGGCACCGGAAATCCTGCGCCTTCTCGCCGGCCTCGGCTCCAACTTCGATTGCGCGTCCGTCGCCGAAATCGAAATGGCGCTCGATGCCGGGGCGACGCCGAACCGCATCTCCTATGGCAACACCATCAAGAAGGAGCGGGACGTTGCGCGCGCCCATGCGCTGGGGATCAGCCTCTTTGCGGTCGACAGCCACGAAGAGGTCGAGAAGATCGCGCGCGCCGCTCCCGGTGCCCGTGTCTTCTGCCGCGTGCTGACCGATGGCGAAGGCGCCGAATGGCCGCTGTCGCGCAAGTTCGGCTGCGTGCCGCAGATGGCGGTCGACGTGCTCGTCTATGCGCACCAGCTCGGGCTCGTCTCCTACGGCGTCTCGTTCCATGTCGGCTCGCAGATGACGAAGCTCGACGCATGGGATGCGGCTCTTGCCGATGCCAAGCGCGTCTTCGTCCAGCTTGCCAAGCAGGGCATCGAGCTAAAAATGGTCAATATGGGCGGCGGCTTCCCGACGAAGTACCTCAGGGACGTTCCGTCGGCCGAGGCCTATGGCCAGGCGATCTTCGGCGCGCTGAAGAAGCACTTCGGCAACAACATTCCGGAGACGATCATCGAGCCGGGCCGCGGCATGGTGGGAAATGCCGGCGTGATCAAGGCGGAAGTCGTTCTCGTGTCGAAGAAGTCGGACAACGACAGCCACCGTTGGGTCTTCCTCGACATCGGCAAGTTCGGCGGTCTCGCCGAGACGATGGACGAGGCGATCCGCTATCCGATCCGTACGGCCCGCGATGCCGATGCGATGGAACCCTGCGTGCTCGCCGGCCCGACCTGCGACTCGGCAGACGTGCTCTATGAGAAGAACATGTATCCGCTGCCGATCTCCCTGACGATCGGCGACGAGGTTCTGATCGAAGGCACGGGCGCCTACACGACGACCTACTCGGCCGTCGCTTTCAACGGCTTCGAGCCGCTAAAGGCCTATGTCATCTGATCCTGCTCGCTCCCGTTCACGCGGGAGCGGCTTTCACAATTCATGTCCGGTCCGCCTGAAGCGGTTTTGATGACGGGAGGCCCAGATGGCCGCTGTTGTTGATTCCTTGCGCGCGTTCTTCGCGCCAACCACCTTTGTGATCGACTCGGAAAACCCGGGCGATGTCGTTGCGCGCGAGAACCTGCTCGACCGCGCCATGGGCGCGGGTCGCCGCAGGAAATCGTCGGAGAAGCTGCGTCGCGGCCGCGTGCCTGCCGAGGGCCTTGCCCTTGTCGCCCGGGATGCCGACGGTCACGTCATCGGCACCGTGCGCCTCTGGAACGTCGAGGCCGGCGTCAACCGCGAGGGCCAGCCGGTGCCGGCGCTGCTGCTCGGCCCGCTTGCGGTCGATCCGGCGCATGAGGGCAAAGGTATCGGCGGCATGCTGATGCGCGCGGCGGTCCAGGAAGCCAAGAACCGCGGCCATGGCGCCGTCCTGCTCGTCGGCGACGCCGCCTATTACGAACGTTTCGGCTTCTTCTCGCAGCGCGCGCAGCATCTCGTCATGCCCGGTCCTTTCGAGCGCAATCGCTTCCTGGCGCTCGAGCTCAAGGAAGGCTGGCTCGACGGTGCTGCCGGGATGCTGGTCGCCAGCGGCCGGAAACTCGCTTTGCCGCCGCTTCGCCGCGCCGCCTGAATTTCTTCCGCCTCTCACCCTGCGGAGGTGGATTATCAGCAGCGCTCCTGCCGTCCTTCGCGGCGGGAGCGCTGTTTACGCACTTTTCCGAAGTGCTCTAATTCGCAGCGCGCCGATAGAGCGCCAGAGATCCGGCGAGCGCCAGCAGTGCGCCGCCGCAGATGCGGTCGAGCCAGATCGCGCCGGAGCGCCTCATGAAGCGGACCGCCTGCGACCCGAGCAGGGCGTAACCGAACATCACCACGAAATCGATCGACGCGAAGACGATGGCCAGCATGGCGTATTGCGGCGCCTGCGGCAGGGCGGGATCGATGAATTGCGGCAGAAAGGCCGAAAAGAACAGATAGCCCTTGGGATTGGTGACGGCGACGAGGAAGCTCTTGGTGAAGATGGAGCGCGTTGCGCCGGAATCCGCTCCCTGCGGCGCTTGCGACGGGAGTTCCAGCGTTCCGCGCGATCGCAGCAGCATGACGCCGAGATAGGCGAGATAGGCGGCGCCCAGCCATTTGACCACGGAGAACCAGAACTCCGACGCTGCAAGCAGTGCACCGAGCCCGAGTGCGACCGCGCCGATCAGCACGAAATCCGAGAGTATCGCGCCGATCATTCCTGCCGTTGCCCGTTTCACGCCAAAACGCGAACCATTGGTGAGCGCGAGAAGCACGGTTGGTCCAGGCGTTGCGATGCCGATGAAAGCGACAAGCGCGAATGCGAGAATGGTGACTTCGCTCATGATGTCCTCCCTAGATCACTTTTCCTCATCCCGCTCTTGGCGACGCCAAGTCGTCCCATAGCTGTCGCGTGCGTGCAAGTGGCCATCGCCGGCGGCCCGCGCGTTTGACAGCCTGCATGGTTTCCCCTATTCAGGCGCCGGGCGAGGGCCCCTGCCGTCCGCGAGCGTCAAGCTTCGGTGAAGTCTCTCTTTTCGACACGGTCACGCCGAGCGGCATGCTGCCGATGGCAATGCGGACACCCATCCAGAAATGCATGCCGTAACAGGAGACCCTGTCATGACGCATGAATTACGAAGCCTTCCCTCGCTCGATGCGCTGAAGGACCAGGCCAGACGCCTGAGATCCCGGCTTGCGTCGGAGGGTGACGAAGTCACCCACTCCAAGTCGCTCGAGCTGGTCGCCGCCCAGTATGGCTATCGCGATTGGAACACGCTGCACGCGGCCGTCGGCAACCGGCCTGCTTTCAACCCATGGATGCTCGGGGCGCGGGTCAAAGGCCGTTATCTCGGCCAGGCTTTCGAAGCGGAAATCCTCTCGGCCCAGGCGATCAGCGCGAAACCGCGACGTTATCGGCTGACGTTCAAGTTCGACGAGCCTGTCGACGTCGTCACATTCGAGAGCTTCTCCGCTTTCCGACAACGGGTCACCGCCACCATCGATGAAAGCGGGCGGACGGTCGAGAGGACCTCGGATGGGCGGCCGCATCTTGAACTGGAGTGGTGAGGAACAGGCGGAGCTGGCCCTCATCCGGCTTGCCCCCGCCTTTTCGCCGCAGCGGCGGATTGCATGCATTCACGCCTGCTACCCGGCGATATCCACCACACCGCAATCGCCCGCCGCCGATCCGAAGGCGAGTTGGCGGCCGCTCTTGTTCCAGGCCATGGCGGTGATCGCGCCATTGCCCGGGCGACGCAACAGCACTTCCTTGCTGTCCGCGAAGCGGGCGGCGAGGATCATGCCATCCTCATAGCCGATGGCGACGATATCGTCTGCCGGGTGGCAGGCGACTGTCGTCACCATTATGTTGGCGCGGGTGCCGAGCTCGAGCGGCGCCTTGCCCATCGGTCCGTCCTTGCCCTGAAACGGCCAGACGATCGCTGCCGGCGCGCCGGACGAGGCGAGCCACTTGCCCTTCGCAGACCAGGAGAGTGACTTCACCTTGGCCGGATAGCCGGTCATGCGCATGTGCCGCGCCTCGGCGCCGGGCTTCGCGTCGAGCTTCCAGCCATGCAGCGCATTTTCCTGCATTGCGGTGACGACGAAGCGTCCGTCGGGAGAGAAGGTGACGCCTGTGTGGGCGCCCTTCCATTCGAGATCGACCGGCTGGCCTGCCATGGCCACCCAGTGCAGCGAGACGCCGTTGTATCGCGCGGCGGCGATCCTCAGGCCCTTGGGTGCGAAGGCGATGCCTTCGACGGTCCGCTGCTCGGGAAATTCCCTGGTGGTACCGTCGGAAAGGCGGACATGCGTCGTCTTGCCGTAGGCGTAAGCGACCGCACCTTGCGGTCCGGCCGCAACTTGCGAGATCCATTTGCGACCCGTGTCGGCAACGAGGCTCGCCGTGCCGTCTGCCGAAATGCGCATTACCTTGCCGTCTTCGCCGCCGGTCAGCAGCGTGTCGTTCGCCTCGTCGACAACGAAGGACAGCAGCCCGTCATGTGCTTCGGTCGTCTTGTGGCCGTGATCGAGCCGGTGGATCGTGCCGGCGGCCCCGGCGAAGAAGGGAACATCCTTGAGGAAAGCCACGCCGACGACGTGGCCTTCGAGATCGAGCGGAGCGACGGTCGGCATCAGTTGGACGGGCTTTCTTTTTTCATCATGAACTTATCCCGAAGCCGGGCGCCATCTTCCGGGATCATGCCTGGACTTCGCACGCCTTGAAGGTGCGCTCGATCTTCTCGCGGTCGAGATCGCGGCCGATGAAGACGAGCCTGCTTTCGCGCTTCTCGCCGTCTTTCCACGGGCGCTGGTGATCGCCTTCGATGATCATGTGAACGCCCTGGACGACATAACGCTCCGCATCGCCGGCAAAGGCGATGATGCCCTTGAGGCGCAGGATGTTCGGACCGTCGGTCTGGGTGATCTTCTGGATCCAGGGGAAGAAACGATCCGGATTCATTTCGCCCCCGCGCAGCGAAATCGACTGCACCGTCACGTCATGGATCGGCGAGGGACCGTCGTGATGGTGATGGTGATGGTGGTCGTGGTCGTGGTCGTGATCATGATCATGATCATGATGGTGGTGATCATGATGGTGGTGATCGTGGTCGCAATCGGGACCGCAAACGTGGTCGTGATCCTCCTGATCGAGGAAGTGGGGATCGTTTTCGAGCGCCCTGTCGAGATTGAAGGCCCCCTGGTCGAGCACCTTTCCGAGGTCGATCTCGGAGCGCTGCGTGCGATAGATACGGGCGGACGGATTGATGACGCGCACGGTCGCCTCGACGCGCTCGAGTTCCTCCGGCGTCACGAGGTCGGTCTTGTTGAGGAGCACCACGTCGGCGAAGGCGATCTGGTCCTCGGCCTCGCGGCTGTCCTTCAGACGCAGCGGCAGGTGCTTGGCGTCGACGAGCGCCACGACGGCGTCCAGTTCGGTCTTGGCGCGAACGTCGTCATCCATGAAGAAGGTCTGCGCGACCGGCACCGGGTCGGCAAGGCCGGTGGTCTCGACGATGATCGCGTCGAAGCGTCCGGGACGGCGCATCAGTCCTTCGACGACACGGATCAGGTCGCCTCGAACGGTGCAGCAGACGCAGCCGTTGTTCATCTCGTAGATTTCCTCGTCGGACTCGACGATCAGGTCGTTATCGATGCCGATCTCGCCGAACTCGTTGACGATGACCGCATATTTGCGGCCATGATTCTCGCTGAGGATGCGGTTCAGAAGCGTCGTCTTGCCGGAGCCGAGATAGCCCGTGAGCACGGTGACGGGGATCGGCTTCTGCGCGGATGTTTCGGTCATGGGAACCTCGAGGGTTGGCGATGCGCCGCGGGCATCGATGGTTGGGTTCTCATATAAGAGATGAGGTGGCGATGCGCAAATACAGACCTGTGTCGCGATCGACGGGGGAGAAAAAATCAGTCGAGCTCGCCGGCATCGAAGGCGTTCACATCCTCGAGCAGCTCGATGATGCCTTTTGCCGCATGCGCAAGCAGCGCTTCGCCGCGCTCGGCGGTGGCGGCGGCGGCATTGCCGGCGACGCCGTCCGGGTTCAGATCCGACATCTTCCAGCCGAAAGCGTGCGGGCCGTAAGCGCGCAGATGCTTGAAGGAAAGCGCGAATTCGCCCTGGCGCGAAGGGAAGGCGCGGGCCTTCGCCATATCCACCTTGTCCGGATGGAGCGCCAGCATGACCGAGGTCTCGATATCGCCGCCATGGATGTCGACCGCCTTGTCCTTGGCGCTGATCCAGCCATCCGGCTGTCCGAAGCGTGTCCAGCTCGTCGCCACGGCCAGCATCCTGAAGCGTATCCGCGCCTCCGTCGCTACGATGGTCATCAGGGGCGAATTGCCGCCATGTGCGTTCAGCATCACGAACTTGCGGACGCCGAGTCCGGCGAGACTCTCGGCGATGCCGAGCCAACGTTCGATCGCCTCGTCATAGGCGAGCGTGCGAGTGCCGGAAACATCCATGTGTTCGATCGAATAGCCGACCGGTTCGACAGGCAGGAAGGTCACGGGCAGTGCTTGGGGGAGTGCGGCGATGACGCGCTCGACGATGCCCGCCGCGATCAGCCGATCCGTTTCGAAGGGGAGATGCGGCCCGTGCTGTTCATGTGCGCCGAGCGGGAGCACCGCGATCCAGTCCCGCCGCTCGACGGGTTCGAGTGCGGCGGAATTGTCGGTCCATCGGGGCTTCGGCAACGACATTTCTACTCGGCCCTCGGCGTGGTTTGTCGTAAAATCGTTATTTGAGTCATACAGTTCGTAAACTCAAGCCTTATTGCTATAAGTGTAGTGTAGGGGATTCGGCGGGAGGTCCAATGGGCAAGAAGAGCAAAGCCGAAAGGAAGGGCAAGAACGGCAAGAAGAAGGACGAGATCGTCGCCGAGGCGAACGATCACGATCTTGCTTCGGTTCTCGTCCAGGCGGCCCGCTCGATGCGCACGGTGCTCTCTCGCAATCTCGTCGCAAGCGGCCTTTATGCCGGGCAGGACGGCGTCATGCTCGCCCTTGCCGAAACCGACGGGCTCACGGCCGGCGCGCTGGCGGGCAAGCTCGGGGTTAAGGCACCGACGATGACGCGCACGATCGGCCGCATGGAAGCGCAGGGCTTCCTCGAACGCCGGCCGGACAGGGACGATGCCCGGCTGACCAAGGTCTATCTGACAGAGCTCGGCCGTGATCGTCTGCAGATCATCGCGGAAGCGGGCCAGCATTCCGAGAAGCTCGCAACACGCGGTCTGACCGACAAGCAGGTGCGCACCCTCATGAAGCTCCTGCGCGCCGTCGACAGCAATCTGCAGGCCGCCAGAGCTGCGGATTGAGCCGGGGTTTGAGAACCGGGCGGCTTGAACTTCCCGATTGCAGCGATAATTTAAACAGTTTAAAGGAATTTAAACTGGCTGACGGCAGCGACTGCAACGGGGGATATGGTGGCGCAAAAGGTCAAGCTTTCTACAATCGCGGAAACACTCGGCCTTTCGACGGCGACGGTATCCCTGGCATTGCGCGACAGCCCGCTGGTGGCGGCGGTCACACGCGACAAGATCAAGGAACAGGCGCGCGCACTCGGCTACATCTACAACCGCCGTGCCGCAAGTCTCAGGACGTCGCGCTCGGGCATCATCGGTGTCGTCGTGCACGACATCATGAACCCGTTCTACGGTGAGATCCTCAAGGCGATCGAGGCTGAGCTCGATCGCGACAAGCAGACCTTCATTCTGTCCAACCACTACGATTCCGTCGAGAAGCAGCGCGATTTCATCGAGACGCTGCTGCAGCTCGGTGGCGACGGCGTGATCATGTCGCCCGCTATCGGCACGCCGCCGCAGGACATTCAGCTTGCCGAGGACAACGGCATGCCGGCGATCCTGATCGCCCGCTCGATCGAGGGGCTCGACGTCCCCATCTTCCGCGGCGACGACGCCTATGGCATTTCGCTGGCGACCAATCATCTCATCGGGCTCGGCCATCGCTGCATCGCGATGGTCGGGGGAACGGACCAGACCTCGACCGGCCGCGACCGCTACCAGGGCTACGTCAACGCGCTGCGCAAGGCGAATATCGAGGTCGACCCGGACCTGCGCATCCCGGGGCCGCGCTCCAAGCAGGGCGGTTTCGAGGCCGCGGTGCATCTCCTTTCGCTGCCGCAGAAGCCCACCGCGGTCGTCTGCTGGAACGATCTCGTCGCCATCGGCATGATGAACGGCATTGCACGCGCAGGCCTCGTGCCGGGCGTCGACATCTCCGTCACCGGCTACGACGATCTCGAGGAAGCGTCGATCGCGACGCCGGCGCTGACGACCGTCTGGAACGGCCAGGCGGAGGTGGGGCGCAGTGCGGCGCGCGCGCTCCTGGACAAGCTTTCCGGCAGCCATGAACCCGACGGCATCCATCTGATCAAGCCGGAAATGCGCATCCGCCAGTCGACCGGCCCGCTGCGCGTAACGGCTTGATCGATCCCTCCGAGTCTGAACAGGATGCGTGAGTGTTCGTCCGCATTCCCGCCATGTCCGGAAAGGAAACCCGATGAGTCGTCCTAGAATTCTCGTGCCCGGGAAGATCAACCCGAGGGTCCTCGAACGATTGCCGGAAATGTTCGAGACCGTGCGCATCGAGCGCGCCGATGCGGCCCTCGTGACAGCCGACATGCGCGACGTTTCCGGCATTGCCGTTTCGGGCAAGCTGCCGGTGCCGCTGATGGATGCATTCCCCAGCCTCGAGATCGTTGCGAATTTCGGCGTCGGCTACGACGGCGTCGATGTCTCGCGTGCAGCAGCCCGAGGGATTGTCGTCACCAATACGCCTGATGTCCTGACCGAGGAAGTCGCCGACACGGCCATCGGCCTCCTCCTCAACACGCTGCGCCTCCTGCCGCAGGCCGAGCAATGGCTGCGCCAAGGCCGCTGGGTGCGCGAGGGGGCCTTCCCGCTATCCCCGCTTTCGCTCCGCGGCCGTACGGTCGGGCTGTTCGGCCTCGGCCGGATCGGCCTCGCGATCGCACGGCGGCTCGAAGCCTTCGGCGTCTCGATCGCCTACCACACGCGCACGCCGCGCGAAGGCCTCGGCTTCACCTATCATCCGACCCTCGTGGGTATGGCCGAGGCCGTCGACACGCTCATTGTCATCGTGCCCGGAACAGCGAGCACGCTGAAAGCGGTCAATGCCGATGTTCTTTCGGCGCTCGGCCCGAAGGGCGTGCTGATCAATGTGGGTCGCGGCTCGACGGTGGACGAGGCGGCGCTTGTCACCGCACTTCAGAACGGCACCATTGCCGGCGCCGGCCTCGACGTCTTCGAGAACGAGCCCAATGTTCCCGAGGCGCTGCTTTCGTTTCCGAACGTCTCTCTGCTGCCGCATGTGGCGTCGGCCTCTGTCGTCACCCGCAACGCCATGTCCGATCTCGTCGTCGACAACCTGAAGGCATGGTTCTCGACCGGTGAAGCTTTGACACCGGTGGCCGAGACGCCGTTCCGGCGTAGAGCGATCCAAAACTAACTGGCCTTGCTCTCACAATAGGCGCGCGCGGCATCGCCGAAGGCCTTGAAGAGCGCGGCCGACGGGGCGTCGGTCCGGACCCAGTATTCGGGATGCCACTGCACGCCGACGGCGAAGGCCTTGGCGCCGATGACCGAGACCGCCTCGATGGTCCCGTCGTCGGCCACGGCTTCGACCGCAAGGCGCGGAGCGGCGGCACCAATCGCCTGGCGATGCAGCGAATTGACCCTTACGCGGCCGGTGCCGAGGACCGGGGCCAGACAGCTTCCTTCCTTCACGACCACATCCTGGCGAATGCCATAGGCGACATCGAGATCCGGAACCTCCGGCTTGCGATGGTCCCAGATGCCGGGCTGCTCCTGGATCTCGCTCGCAAGCGTGCCGCCAAGCGCGACATTGAGCTCCTGTATGCCGCGGCAGATCGCGAACAGGGGGACGCCGCGGTCGAGTGCGCGGCGGATCAGCGGCAGGCTGGTCGCATCGCGGCCCGGGTCGAAAGGCCCGTCCGCTTCGCTCGCCTCCCTGCCATAGAGCGAAGGGTGGACGTTGGAGCGGGCGCCGCTGGCGAGCACGCCGTCGACGCGGTCGAGAATCTCGTCCACATCGTTCCCGGCCTCCAGAGCGGGAACGAGAAACACCATCAGCCCGGCGCCCTCGACCGCCGCGCGGACATATTGGTGGGCGGCAACATGCCAGACATTGCCGTCGAATTCGCGGAAATCGCAGGGGATGGCAACGACAGGTTTCGACATCGTCAGACTCCGGTTATTATCCGCTAAAGCCTTGCCGCCAGAACCCTCAAAAAGTCAACTGGGGGGAGCTCGGACACCGTCGCCAGTCGGCGACTGTAACGTCGCGCATAGCACGGGGACACATATCCGAAACGCTGATACCGACAGGGGCCAATATCTGCCGGGGCAATCTTTCGTTAAGTCCTCGACCCTAACAATCCGGCAAACCGGAGCTTAGGTTCATGACCCGCAATGAACGGGGCGCTCTTCCGGCAGACATCTATCTGTCGTTCGTAAGCTCGCTCTACCAGAATCGAGGGACGTTGGTGATTGGCATGCTATCGCATGTCGTGACCTTTCTGCTTGTCTTTCTGAAGACCTCCGACACGCTCTATCTCGGCTGCACCGTCGCGATCGTCGTCCTGTGGATCGTGCGCAATCTCGACATGATGCGCTTCGACCAGCTGGATCTGTCCGGGGCGGACTACGCGGCCATCAGAATGTGGGAGAACCGCTACATCGTCGGCGGCGTCGCCGTTACGCTGACCTGCGGCATCGCCTGCGGATATGCGATAGCGGTCACCCGGGACGTGTTTTCCCAGGTTGCATGCGTGTCGGTGACGCTTGCCTCGATGATCTCACTGGTGGGCCGCAACTACGGTTCCGAGCGGGCGGTACTGCTTCTGTCGTCTTCGGCCTGCCTGCCGATGATGATCGGCGCCCTGTCGCTGGGCGATCCCTTCATGGCCGTCCTCGCGGTTCTGATCGTGCCCTTCATCCTGACGACCTGGATGATGGCGAATAATGTGCGCGGCTATCTTTTCGAAAAAATCCTCGCAGCCCGGGACGAGAACGTCCTTGCGGCACTGGAAACGAAGACGATCGCGGGGCAGTTCGACGCGGCACTCAACAACATGACTCACGGTCTTTTCATGCTGGACGACCGGCATCGCATCGTGGTGGCGAACGAGCGTGCCTGCGAACTTCTGCACCTAGGCGACAAGGCGCAACTCAAAGGTTGGCTGCTCGGTGATGTCCTCGAGCGCGGGAGCGATGCGCTGGCGCTCGACCCGGAAAGAAGCGACAGCATAGCGCGGCAGCTGGACCTGCTGATCGAGGGAAAGCGTTCGCGCGCGCTCGTCACCATATCGGAGGAGCTTCTTCTCGAATTCTCGGCGAACCGCCGCGAGAACGGCGAAATCGTTCTTATATTCGAAGACGTGACGGCGCGCGTTCAGGCAGAAAGGCAGGTTCTGCAGATGGTGCGCTTCGACACGCTCACCGGTCTGCCGAGCCGGGACTATTTCGCCGAGCTCACCCACAATGCGGTTGCGGCCGGCACGGCGCATGATCGCGACATCGGCCTCCTGCTCGTAGACATCGCCGAATTCAAGCACGTCAATGACACGAGAGGCCACGTCGCCGGCGACAAGCTTCTTCAGGCCATCGCCGATCGTCTCAAGGGTCTCGCAGGCAGTGAGGCGATCGCCGCCCGGCTGATGGGCGACGAGTTCGTCGTGTTCTTTCATAACAGGGTGGGCCGTTCCGGTCTGGAGGAACGGATTCGCGCCGTCCATGCGAAGCTGCACGGCACCTATATGGCCGACGGTTTCACCTTCAACATGGCGATGAATGCCGGATTCGTCATTGTGAGGAAGAGCGAATTCCGGTTAGAGGAACTACAGATCAAGGCCGATCTGGCGCTATCCGAGGCCAAGGCCCGAAACAACGGCGGCTGCACCGCCTTCGAGGCCGAGATGGAAGGGCGCTACCTCGACCGCCAGAAGCTCAAGAGCGACCTGCGCGAAGCGATTGGGAGAGGCGATCTCAGCCTTGCCTACCAGCCGATGTTCACGCCGGATGGATCGCGTGTCGTAAGCTGCGAAGCGCTGGCGCGCTGGACTCATCCGGAGCGCGGCCCAGTCCCGCCCGACATTTTCATCCAGCTTGCCGAAGAGATGGGGCTTGTCACGGACATAACGCGCTTCGTTGTGCGGCATGCCTGCCGCGATTGTCTGACTTGGCCGGCCGAGGTGGCGGTTTCGGTCAATCTCTCCGTTCTCGACCTTCACGGGGACGAGATCGTCGCGATCGTGGCGGAAGCACTTGCAGAGAGCGGCCTCAACCCCGCCCGCTTGCATCTCGAAGTCACCGAAAGCTGCCTGATGGACGAGCCCGTCAAGGTCCAGGCCGTGCTTCGGGAGCTGCGCGAGCGCGGCATGGCGATCGCGATAGACGATTTCGGAACCGGTTATTCGAGCCTCAGCTACCTCGATGCGCTTCCGGTCAGCATCATCAAGGTCGACCGGTCCTTCGTGCGCGACATCCATGTGAATTCCCGGCGCTTCAAACTCCTGCTCGGCACGGTCAATCTTGCCCGCGCCCTGGAGCTCAAGGCGGTCGTCGAGGGGGTCGAGACGGCCGAACAGCTGCAGCTCATAAACGAGCACAATTGCGCCGATCTGATCCAGGGCTTTGTCTTCGCTGCCCCAATGCCCGCCTCTGCCGTGGCCGTCCTGTGCGGGCATGGCATGCCGGAACCGGTTGCGGAGCGGACCGCCTGACGCCTTTCGGCGCAATGTCGCCCCTGCGCCGGCCGCACTAACGATTATGCCGCAGGGCTCGCGGGGCGGTTTTCGTTGCGAAGGGGCGGCGCATTGTGTATGCGGAGCTAAAGGAACCGATTGCGCCCCGCGGGCAAGCGGTCATGGGTGGATAAGACAGGGCCGCCATCGGCGGTGCCGCAGAATTTTGGAGAATTGGACGATGGCAGAGCATCATTCGGGACCGGTCGAAACGGGCGCTCCGATGGACTATTCCGAGCATGAGAAGACATATGATTTCTTCATCAGCGCCACGAAATACGGCACTCTGTTTTGCGTCGCGCTGCTGATTGCGATGGCTGCTGCTTTCTTCACGACGATGGGCTTTTTCAGCTCGCTCGTTCTTTTCATTCTCATCAACGTTGCCGGTTACTTCTTTCTTCGCTGACCGGCGTCGCTGATCCGTCCCGCCGAAGATGGGGAGGGGGTCCCCATCTTTGTCGCGGGCCGATCGAGTTTTCCCGCACCACGTGGGAGTATCGTCTCGGCGGCGGATGTTTCCGCCCCGCAGGAGGAGTTCTGTCGCTACGACGATGCGCCCAGGGTGCACTAAGGTCGCTGTAGCGCATTGAGGTGCCGCATGGTTCTCTCCCGAAATCGGCTCGATTCGGGGACCGTGTGAGTGAAGAGGCGGCGTGCAATGCTGTCGCCTGGAGGACAACGTCCGCAACCCGGCCAGCCGGGGCGGACCGGGGAGGGGGATTTGTGAGCGAGATCGTCTTTATCGCCAAGGAATCGGATCCGAACGAGGGACGCGTTGCCGGTTCCGTCGAAAGCGTGAAAAAACTGAAGTCGCTTGGCTTCGACGTGGTTGTCGAAGCGGGTGCCGGCCTCGGTTCACGCATACCCGATCAGGAATACGAGAAGGCCGGTGCGCGTGTCGGTACGGCGGCGGATGCGAAAACCGCCGACGTGATCCTCAAGGTCCGTCGGCCGAGTGCGCAGGAGATTTCCGGCTACCGGTCCGGCGCTGTCGTCATCGCCATCATGGACCCTTACGGTAACGAGGAAGCGATATCGGCCATGGCCGGCGCGGGCCTCACAACCTTCGCCATGGAGCTGATGCCGCGCATCACCCGCGCCCAATCCATGGACGTGCTTTCCAGCCAGGCAAACCTTGCCGGTTATCAGGCGGTGATCGACGCCGCCTACGAATATGACCGCGCGCTGCCGATGATGATGACCGCTGCCGGCACCGTGCCGGCGGCCAAGATCTTCGTCATGGGCGCGGGCGTTGCCGGCCTGCAGGCGATCGCTACCGCCCGCCGCCTGGGCGCGGTCGTCTCGGCGACGGACGTTCGCCCCGCCGCAAAGGAGCAGGTAGCCTCTCTCGGCGCCAAGTTCATCGCCGTCGAGGACGAGGAGTTCAAGGCGGCCGAGACCGCCGGCGGCTATGCCAAGGAAATGTCCGGGGAGTATCAGGTCAAGCAGGCGGCGCTCGTCGCCGAGCACATTGCCAAGCAGGACATCGTCATCACCACGGCGCTGATCCCCGGCCGTCCGGCGCCGCGGCTCGTGACCCGCGAAATGCTCGATTCCATGAAGCCCGGATCGGTCGTCGTCGACCTCGCGGTCGAGCGCGGCGGCAATATCGAGGGGGCCGAAGCCGGCAAGGTGACGGAGGTCGGGGGCGTCAGGATCGTCGGCCATCTGAACGTGGCGGGCCGCATCGCCGCTTCCGCCTCGCTGCTCTACGCCAAGAACCTCGTGACCTTCCTGGAGACGATGGTCTCGAAGGAGACGAAGGCGCTGGCATTGAACATGGAGGATGAACTCGTCAAGGCCACGGCGCTGACCCATGGCGGGGCAGTCGTGCACCCGGCCTTCGGTGGTGCCATGAGGGGGGAGAAGTAAGATGGCAAACGAACTTCTGGACAAGGCACTGACCGATCTCGAGCGGGCGGTCGAGGCGGTGAAGACCGCCGCCGAATACGTGCCCGATGCGGCCGGAGCGGTGGCGCATGGCGCGACCGGCGGCGCGATCGATCCCTTCGTCTTCCGCCTCGCGATCTTCGTGCTGGCCATCTTCGTCGGCTACTACGTCGTCTGGTCGGTGACGCCGGCGCTGCATACGCCCCTGATGGCGGTGACCAATGCGATCTCGTCGGTGATCGTCGTCGGCGCCTTGCTCGCGGTCGGGATCTCCGCCTCGGGGCTTGCCACCGGCTTCGGCTTCGTCGCACTGGTACTTGCTTCGGTGAACATCTTCGGCGGTTTCCTGGTCACCCAGCGCATGCTCGCCATGTACAAGAAAAAAGAAAAGTGAGGCGGGCCGATGAACGCTAATTTCGCTGCCTTCCTCTATCTCGTCTCGGGCGTGCTCTTCATCATGGCACTGCGCGGCCTGTCGCATCCGACCACCAGCCGCAAGGGCAATACCTACGGCATGGTCGGCATGGGCATCGCGATCGTTACGACGCTGTTCCTGGCACAGCCGTCGATCGGCGGGTTTCTCCTGATCGTCGCCGGTCTTGCGGTCGGCGGCGGTGCCGGCGCCTATATCGCAAAGCGCATCCCGATGACGGCGATGCCGCAGCTCGTGGCAGGCTTTCACTCGCTCGTCGGTCTCGCAGCCGTTCTGGTGGCGGCCGCCGCACTCTATGCCCCGTCCTCCTTCGGCATCGGCGAGGTCGGCTCGATCCCCGCGCAGGCGCTGGTCGAAATGGCGCTCGGCGTGGCGATCGGCGCCATCACCTTCACGGGCTCGATCATCGCCTTCCTGAAGCTGGACGGTCGCATGTCCGGGAAGCCTATCCTTCTGCCCTACCGCCACGCGATCAATCTCGCGCTTGCCGCGCTCGTCGTCTTCTTCATCATCGGGCTGGCGCTCAGCGAAAGCCATTTCGACTTCTGGGCGATCGTCGCGCTGTCGCTGGCGCTCGGCGTGCTGATCATCGTTCCGATCGGCGGCGCGGACATGCCGGTCGTCGTGTCGATGCTGAACTCCTATTCCGGCTGGGCGGCGGCCGGCATCGGCTTCACGCTCGGCAACCTGGCGCTCATCATAACCGGGGCGCTCGTCGGCTCGTCGGGTGCGATCCTCTCCTACATCATGTGCAAGGGCATGAACCGGTCCTTCATCTCGGTGATCCTGGGCGGCTTCGGCGGCGAGACGGCGGCTGCCGGCGGCGACGACGGAGTCCAGAGGACGGTGAAACAGGGCTCGGCCGACGACGCCGCCTTCCTGATGCAGAACGCCTCGAAAGTGATCATCGTGCCGGGCTACGGCATGGCGGTCGCCCAGGCACAGCACGCGCTCCGGGAGCTTGCCGACAAGCTCAAGGAGAACGGCGTCGAGGTGAAATACGCGATCCACCCGGTCGCCGGCCGCATGCCCGGTCATATGAACGTGCTGCTCGCCGAAGCGAACGTCCCCTATGACGAGGTGTTCGAACTGGAGGACATCAATTCGGAATTCGCCCAGGCCGACGTCGCCTATGTCATAGGCGCCAACGACGTCACCAATCCGGCGGCCCGCGACGACAAGTCCTCGCCGATCTACGGCATGCCGATCCTCGACGTCGACAAGGCCAAGACCTGCCTCTTCGTCAAACGTTCGCTCGGCTCCGGCTATGCCGGCATCGACAACACGCTGTTCTACAAGGACGGCACGATGATGCTGCTCGGCGACGCCAAGAAGATGACCGAAGAGATCGTCAAGGCGATCAATCACTGAGGGGAGCGAGGCCGGCCCCTCATCCGGCTGCCGCCACCTTCTCCCCGCAGGCGGGGAGAAGGGATATGCCGCGCCCGCTGGGCATTCCCGTCCCGGATGGGAACCGAAACACCCAATGGCGTCCCCTCTCCCCGCCTGCGGGGAGAGGGTTAGGGTGAGGGGCTTTCGTGCCGTGAACCGGCTATCGTCACCGTATCTCGGCTCCGCTCAGCCGCCCGCGATCTCCGGATCCCAGGTGAAGAGTTCCTTCGCTTTGGCAATGCCGCGGAGCGCAAACCGGCCGAGCGAAACGGCATTCGCGCGATGCTCGACCGGGCAGGCCGCGATGAATTCCGAGGACATGATCACATGCCGCTCGACTGAGCGGCACATGGCGGAGATGCGGCTCACCTCGTTGACGGCTGGTCCGACGACGGTGAAATCCAGCCGGTCCTGGCTGCCGATATTGCCATAGAAGACTTCGCCGATGTGCAGCCCGAGATAAACGTCGGTGGTCGGCTTTCCTTCATCGAGCCGCCGCGCGTTCAACTCCGAAAGCATGACCCGCAGTTGACGCTCGGCCGCGATGGCGGCGCCGCAGGCCTCGGCCGGTTTGCGGCCGTTGAAGATGGCAAGCACTCCGTCGCCGATAAGCTTCAATACGCTGCCGCCATGATCGTGGACGGCGGTGATCACCATGCCGGAATAGTCGTTCAGAAAGGGGATGACATCCTCCGGCGCGACGCTGTCGGCTATGCGCGTGTAGTTGCGCAGATCGGAGAACCACATGACCGCTTCGATCCGCTCGGCCGAGCCCCTTTCGATGCTGCCCTCGACGACGCGGCGGCCGGCATCCCGGCCGAGATAGACATCCGCAAGCGTCCCGATGATGCGCATGCACGAGGCTGTCTTCACGGCGAGCGCGAGGGTGGGCAACAGCACTCTCAGTGCCGCGATGTCCTCCTCACGGAAGCCGGCTTGCCTTTTTGTGGTCCAATAGGAGTACAGGCAGTCCATCTGCCCTATGCGGCCGCGATCGGTGAAGTGATGTATCATGCTGACGCAGTCGGTGTGGCCCTCTGCCTTGAGCGTGTCGAGCACGGTGAAGGGAATATGCTTCTCCCCGGCAAGGCGGGTGCGGCGCTCGGTTTCATTGTCCCTTAGCATATGGAAGAAGACGGAGCGCTGCCAGTTGGCCTGAGCCTCGCCGCCGCTGGTCGAGCCGTATTGCACGACCTCGGGAACCTCGTCGCTTTCGCTGTTCCACTGGAAGGCGCGCCCTTCGAACTCCGGGTGCAGCGTGTCGATGATGCCGAGCGCGCGATCTATGGGCAGGCCCGCAGCGTGGCACCGGTCACAGAAGCCGGCAAGAAGGTCCTGCTCCTTCAGGCCTCGAATTCCCTCTTCCGACATCCACTGAACGATGTCGCGGATCAGCTGTTCCTTCATCCTGCATCCCGTCGTGCCGGCGTTACCGCGTCCGGCAACGATCATCACCATCACAGTGCCGCGCCTTGCAGCGGCGCGCAAGGTGGGCCGTACGGATCACGCAATGTGCCGCGGACGGGAGGAGGGGAGAGGAGCCGGCTTCATCGCTCGCGAAGCGGTCAGCCGGCCGGCACCAGGACCAGGTGATCCACGCCGAGGGCGACATTCAGGCCTTCCTGCACCTGGACATTGACCGGTTGCAGCATGAAGGCCTTGTTCGTGCCGCCGGCAATGACCTTGGCGCCGCCACCGACTGCGAAGCTCGCATCGGCGCCGACACCGACATATTCGCCAGCCAGCGCAAATTCGTTCAGCGGAGTGCCGGTTTTCGCCAGCACGTCCCAGATCATGACGGTTTTGCCGGTGGAGCCGATATCCAGGCCGATCTTGGTGATCTTGCCCGCATAGACCCCTCCAGGCGAGCCATCCGCCGGCGAGAAGGTGCACATCAGGTTCTTGGTCGAGGTGACGATAAGCCCGGTGCCGCCTTCCGAGCCGCATGTGAGACGCCCGAGCGTGACGTAATTCTGGGCGGCGGCAGCTCCGGAGAGCGCCGCAAAGGCGATTGCGGTAATGAGGGTCTGTCGAATCATGGCTCGGATCTCCGTGCTGAAGCGTTTCACTGCTCATTCAAACTGTGAAACGCTCGAACCCCTTTGAAACTGCGCGCTTCCGGACGGAAAACCGCTACGCTTTTCCTGGAAGTGCTCTAGGCCATGGTCAAACGGATTGAATTCAGGATGGTTCCGCAACCCTGATCGGCGCAGATGAAACGACGACGCCCGCGACAGGGCCGCGGGCGTATGATGTCCGACGGAGGGTGGGCGAAGTTTCAGGACATCGCCTTGGCGCGGGCAAGGCCGGCACGCGCCGGCTCGTATTTGGGATCGAGCGACAAAGCATGCGAATAGGACTTCGCCGCCTTGGCCTTGTCGCCGCGGCGCTCGTAGATCAGCGCCTGGTTCGCCCAGGACTCGGCCAGCTTGCCATTCAGGTTGATGGCAGTGTTGAAGTCGGAGAAGGCGTTGTCGTCGTCGCCCTGCGCCACATAGGAGATGCCGCGGCCGTTATAGGGTTCGGGTGAGCTCGGCGAGAGCGAGATTGCCTTGGAGAAATCTTCGATAGCCTGCGCGTGCTGATTGCGCGCCTGATAGATCAGGCCACGATTGTGGTAGGCGCGGGGGTCTGCCGTATCGAGTTCGATCGCCTTGTTGAAGTCGTTGAAGGCGGCGTCGAGCTGGTTCGCCTGACGGTAGAGATTGCCGCGGCCGATATAGGCGACATCGTAATTCGGATTGATCTGCAGTGCCGCATTGTAATCCGCAAGAGCGGCCTGCTGGTTGCCCAGGTTGCGCTGAACCAGCGCCCGATTGGCATAGGCCTGATAGAAGCGCGGGTTGAGCTGGATCGCCTGGTCGAAATCGGCGACCGCCCGGCGAAATTCGCCGGCGCGCCCGTAGGCCGAGCCGCGCACATTGTAGCCCTCGGGGTCGCTCGGATTGGAGGCAATGACGCTCGAGAGCGAGGCGATGTTTTCTTCCGAGCCCTGAGCCCGTTCGACGCGGAACATCGATTCGGGCTTGTCGGTCTGGCATCCTGCGATGAGCAGGGCCGAGCCGAGCACGAGAAAGGCGGCAAGCTTCGGCTTGCGCTGGTGGCGGCGGTTCGCCTCCTCGGTGATGAGGCCGGAGACGTCCGCAGTCATGGCAGCAAGTGTCAAAGTCGATCCCTCAATGCGACAAGGCCCGAAAGCCATCGGCTTTCCGTTTACGGAGCACGCGAGTGCGGCGGCTGACCGTCGCCAGCTGTCACGCTAGACTGTCGACGGACTGGGTGTCCATACCAAAATGGCGGCGGCGATCCCTCGCCTCCGCCACTTGCATTGGAAAGCGTCGAAAAAAAGACGATCAGCGGGCCACGATGCCTTCGCGCTGCGCCCGCTTGCGGGCCAGCTTGCGAACGCGGCGGACGGCTTCTGCCTTTTCGCGCGCACGCTTCTGGGACGGCTTTTCGTAGAAGTCACGCATCTTCATTTCGCGGAAAATGCCTTCGCGCTGCATCTTTTTCTTAAGAGCGCGGAGCGCCTGATCGACATTGTTATCGCGGACAAGTACCTGCACGTGAATCCCGTTCCTTTGCTTCGAGTTGGTAAGCCTCACCATCAGGTTTGGAGAGGCAATAAATTTGCGTTCGCTGGGCGAGAACCCTACGATTAGAAGAGCGGATAACAGATCGCGTGCCGAAAGTCCAGCGGCGAGAGAGCGCGCGTGGGGAAAAAGCGCCGATGGCTCTGCGGCGGCGGCCGTCGATGTCGCAAGACCGCGCAAGTCCGCCGGATCGCGTCGCAAAAGAAACGTTGCGTGGTCCTCGGATTTGCGATTTCTAACGCCAACGAACGTTACCGGGTTCATGGAGTAGCAGGCGGATGCGCAAATATTCTGTTTTTGCCGTGGCGCGCGAGGCGCTGCGCGGCCACAAGGGGTGGGGCCCGCACTGGGCTTCGCCGGAGCCGCGCAAGCAATATGACGCAATCATCATAGGCGGCGGCGGTCATGGCCTCGGCGCCGCCTATTATCTCGCCAAAGAGCACGGCATCACCAATGTCGCCGTGCTCGAGAAGGGCTGGATCGGCGGCGGCAACACCGGCCGCAACACGACGATCATCCGGTCCAACTATCTCTATGAAGAGAGCATGGACATCTACGAGCATTCGCTGAAGCTCTGGGAAAACCTGTCGCAGGACCTGAACTACAACGTCATGTATTCGCCGCGCGGCGTGATGATGCTGTCGCACAACATCCATGACCAGCAGTCCTTCAAGCGTCACATCAATGCCAACCGGCTCTACGGCATCGACAATGAATGGCTGACGCCGGAACAGGCCAAGGCCTACTGCCCGCCGCTCGACATATCGAAGACTGCCCGCTACCCGATCAACGGCGCGGCACTGCAGCGCCGCGGCGGCACTGCGCGCCATGATGCGGTCGCCTGGGGCTATGCGCGCGCGGCTTCGGATCGCGGCGTCCACATCATCCAGAATTGCGAAGTGACCGGCATCCGCCGCGACGAAACCGGCCGCGTGACCGGCGTCGATACCAATCGCGGCTTCATCGGCGCGAAGAAGGTCGGCATCTCTGCTGCGGGCCACTCGTCGGTCCTGATGCAGATGGCGGATGTGCGCGTGCCGCTGCAGAGCCAGCCGCTGCAGGCGCTCGTCTCCGAGCCCTTGAAGCCGATCTTCCCCTGCGTTGTCATGTCGAACTCCGTGCATGCCTATATCTCGCAGTCGGACAAGGGCGAGTTCGTCATCGGCGCCGGCACCGACCAGTACAATTCCTACTCGCAGACCGGCGGCCTGCAGATCATCACGCATACGCTGGATGCGATCTGCGAGCTTTTCCCGATGTTCCGCCGCGTCAAGATGATGCGGCAATGGGGCGGCATCGTCGACGTCACTCAGGATCGTTCGCCGATCCAGGGCGTGACGCCGGTGCCCGGGCTCTACCTCAATGCCGGCTGGGGAACGGGCGGCTTCAAGGCGACGCCGGGTTCGGCCAATCTCTTTGCCCATCTCATCGCGCGCGGCGAGCCGCACCGGCTTGCCGCGGGGCTCACGCTCGAGCGCTTCCGCACCGGGCGGCTCATCGACGAGGCAGCCGCGGCCGCCGTTGCGCACTAAAGCATGATCCGACGGAGCGAAGCGAAGATCGATGATTACGCTTCAGAGAAAAGAACGTAGAGCGGCCTTGCGCCTTCCAAGAAAGGTGCGGCGCTCTGATCGAGGACATTCCAGATGCTTCTGATTTACTGCCCCTATTGCGAGGAAGAGCGCTCGGAGCTCGAATTCCGCAATGCCGGCGATGCCCATATCGTCAGACCGGCCAACATCGCCGAGATCAGCGACGAGGAGTTCGAGGAATACTTCTTCCTCCGTCAGAATCCGAAAGGGCTGATCTATGAAAGGTGGCGGCATATCCACGGCTGCGGTCGCTTCTTCAATGCGGCCCGCGATACCGTGAGCGACCGCTTCCACGTGACCTACAAGGCCGGTGAGCCGAGGCCGGATCTTAACGCCGAGCCGAAGACGAGCGAAACGGTCGAGACCTACGAGGCGCTGGAAGGAGTGGCAGAATGACCGGGGTCAACCGAATTTCGGGCGCCGGGCGCCTGACGCCGGCGCGCACCGCCCGCTTCACCTTCGACGGCCGGACGCTGACGGCGCTCGAGGGCGACACGATCGCCTCGGCGCTCATCGCCAACGACATCCATCTCGTCGGCCGCTCGTTCAAATATCACCGCCCGCGCGGCATTCTTTCAGCAGGCGCCGAAGAGCCGAATGCGCTGCTCGACGTTTCGCGCGATGCCGCGCGCCGGCAGCCGAACGTCCGCGCCACCGTGCAGGAAGTCTTCGACGGCATGAAGGTGTTGTCGCAGAACCGTTGGCCGTCGCTCGCCTTCGACGTCGGCGGCTTCAACGATCTCCTGTCGCCCTTCTTCGCCGCGGGCTTCTACTACAAGACCTTCATGTGGCCGAAGGCCGCCTGGCACAAGCTCTACGAGCCTTTCATCCGCCGCGCCGCCGGTCTCGGCGTCGCGCCCGCGGAGCCCGATCCGGATCATTATTCAAGCCGCTACGTCCATTGCGACGTGCTGGTGGTCGGCGCCGGCGCTGCGGGACTTTCGGCCGCACTTGCGGCCGCGAATGCCGGTGCGAAGGTGATCCTGTGCGACGAGCAGCCGGCTGTCGGCGGCGCCCTGCATTACGACAGCGGCACCATGATCGACGGCAAGCCAGGCTATGACTGGGCGCTGGCGACGGGCAGGGCGCTTGTGGCGATGGACAATGTCACGCTGCTGACCCGCACGACGGCCTTCGGTTACTACAACCACAATTTCGTCGGCCTCGTCGAGCGAGTGACGGACCACCTCCCGGCTCCCGATAAGGGGCTTCCGCGCGAGCGTCTGTGGCAGGTGCGCGCGAAGAAGGTCATTCTCGCCAATGGCGCGATCGAGCGCCACATGGTCTTCGCCAACAACGACCGCCCTGGAATCATGCTGGCCTCGGCCGGCCGCACCTATCTCAACCATTTCGGCGTCGCAGTCGGCAAGAAGGTGGGCATCTATACGGCCCATGATTCCGCCTATGAGGCGGCCTTCGACCTGAGGAAGGCCGGCATCGATGTCCCCGTGATCGTCGACTGCCGCGACAAGCCGGGCGACATGGTGCTCGCGGAAGCCCGCAGCCTCGGCATCGAGGTGCTGAGCGGCCACTCGGTCGTCAATACCGCCGGCAAGCTCAGGATCGCATCCATGAGTGTCGCTCGCAACGGCGGCGGAGCATCCCGCAAGATCGCGGTCGACGCACTGCTCGTCTCGGCCGGATGGACCCCCTCGGTGCATCTCTTCTCGCAGTCTCGCGGCAAGGTGACATTCGACGCGGCGACGGAGCGGTTCCTGCCGGGAACCTATGCACAGGAATGCCTGTCCGTCGGCGCCTGCAACGGCACGGACGACCTGCAGGCGACGATCGACGAGGCGCTTGCCGCCGGTGAACTGGCGGCCCGTGCCGCGGGTGCGGAAGGCGGCGCGCAGGTCGCGCTCTCCGGCCGCAACGCCTTCGAATGGACGGGCGGCATGATCGGCGCGGCGGAAGGCGCGGGTGCGGATAAGACGGTCAAGGCCTTCATCGACTTCCAGCACGACGTCTGCGCCAAGGACATCCGTCTCGCGGTGCGCGAAGGAATGCATTCGATCGAGCACATCAAGCGCTTCACCACCAACGGCATGGCTTCCGACCAGGGCAAGCTTTCCAACATGCACGGTCTCGCGATCGCGGCGGAAGCGCTCGGCAAGGAAATCCCCCAGGTGGGGCTCACGACCTTCCGCCAGCCCTATACGCCGGTGACCTTCGGGACGATCGTCAGCCACTCGCGCGGAAGCCTCTTCGATCCGGCGCGCAAGACGCCCATCCATGCCTGGGAGGAGGCGCATGGCGCCGAGTTCGAGGATGTCGGCAACTGGAAGCGCGCCTGGTTCTATCCGAAGGCGGGCGAGAATATGCATGAGGCGGTCGCGCGCGAGTGCAAGACCGTTCGCGAAGCGGCCGGCGTCTTCGACGCATCGACCCTCGGCAAGATCGAGGTGGTCGGCCCGGATGCCGCCGAGTTCCTGAACCTCATGTACACCAACGCCTGGGACAATCTGAAGCCCGGCCGCTGCCGCTACGGCATCATGCTGCGCGACGACGGCTTCGTCTACGACGACGGTGTCGTCGGCCGGCTTGCGGAAGATCGCTTCCATGTGACGACGACGACCGGCGGCGCGCCGCGCGTCCTCCACCACATGGAGGACTATCTCCAGACGGAGTTCCCGCATCTGAAGGTGTGGCTGACCTCGACGACCGAGCAATGGGCGGTCATCGCGGTGCAGGGTCCGAAGGCACGCGAGATCATCGCGCCGCTCGTCGAGGGCATCGATCTCTCGAACGAAGCCTTCCCCCATATGAGCGTTGCCGAAGGCCGCATTTGCGGTGTGCCGACCAGGCTCTTCCGCATGTCGTTCACCGGCGAGCTCGGCTTCGAGGTCAACGTACCGGCCGATTACGGCCAGGCCGTGTGGGAGGCGATCTGGGCACGGGCCGAGCCGATGGGCGCCTGCGCCTACGGCACCGAGACCATGCACGTGCTGCGCGCCGAAAAAGGCTACATCATCGTCGGCCAGGATACGGACGGAACCCTCACGCCGGACGATGCCGGCCTCTCCTGGGCGGTATCGAAGAAGAAGCAGGACTTCGTCGGCATTCGCGGCATGAAGCGCCCCGACCTCGTCAAGGAAGGCCGCAAGCAGCTCGTCGGCCTCCTCACGAAGGACCCGCAGGTGGTGCTGGAGGAGGGGGCGCAGATCGTTGCCGATCCGAACGAACCGAAGCCGATGACCATGCTCGGTCATGTGACCTCGTCCTACTGGTCGCCGAACTGCGGCCGCTCGATCGCGCTCGCGGTCGTCGCCGGCGGCCGCGCGCGCCTCGGCCAGACGCTCTACGTGCCGATGGCCGACCGGACGATCGCCGTCGAGGTGAGCGACATGGTGTTCTTTGACAAGGAAGGAGGTCGCCTCCATGGCTGACCAGGCAATCGCTACCCGCAAAGCCCCGCTTGCCGGCCGCCGTGGCGGCTCGCCGGCGGCAATCCTGACGCCGGCGGAGCCGGCCTCGCGCGTATCGCTGCGCGCCGGGGCCGACGCGGTTCCCGCACTCTCGGCCGCGCTCGGCGTGACCATTCCCGTGCGGCCCAAGACGTCCGCCTCGACCGGCCGGCGTCATGTTCTCTGGCTCGGTCCCGATGAGTGGCTGGTGATCGACGAGGACGGTGCCGACCTGATGGCGGCGGCGGCCTCGAGCGGGACGGTGCACGCGGCCGTCGACGTTTCGCACCGGAACACGGCCGTCATCGTCAGCGGGCCGGGCGCGGAAGCGGCAATCAACAGCGGCTGCCCGCAGGACCTTTCGCTCTCCATTTTCCCCGTCGGAGCCTGCTCGCGCACGATCTTCGGCAAGGCGGAAATCGTTCTCTTCCGAACCGCCGAGGATACGTTCCGTGTCGAGTGCTGGCGGTCGTTCTCGCCCTTCGTGTTCGGGCTGCTGGCCGAAGGCGCGGAAGAAGCGGGGCACTGACGGGCAAATTCCGGCCCCTCATCCGGCCTGCCGGCCACCTTCTCCCCGCAAGCGGGGCGAAGGAGACTCGTAGCAAGCTCCAATTCCTTTCTCACCCGTAGTAAGGGGACGAGGCGGTGCAGCATCTCCCTTCTCCCGTAAAGCGGGGAGAAGGTGGCGGCAGCCGGATGAGGGGCATTCCATCCTCACGAACGGATGGCTAAGTTCTGCCGGTCGAACCGGGATTCGGAAACGGGAGGAGCGAGCTTGAAGACGCCTGCGGCGGTGCTGAGGAAGTCACCGGTCGAGAGACCCTATGCCCATACGAGACCGCTCTCGATCGAAACGATCGATCTCGCCCCGCCGGGACCGGACGAGTTGCTCGTCAAGATCGGTGCGGCCGGGCTTTGCCACTCGGACCTGTCGGTCATAAACGGCGACCGGCCGCGGCCGGTGCCGATGGCGCTCGGTCACGAAGCCGCCGGAACGGTGGAGGCGGTCGGGAGCGGCGTGCGCGACATCTCCCCGGGAGACCGGGTGGTGATGAGCTTCATGCCGAGCTGCGGCCATTGCCTTCCCTGCGCTGAAGGCCGGCCGGCACTGTGCGTACCGGGAGCGGAAGCGAACGGCAAGGGTACGCTGCTTTCCGGCGAGCGCAGGCTCTCTTGCGGGGAAGTCCCCGTCAATCACCATCTCGGCGTCTCCGGATTCGCCGATTATGCGGTGGTTTCCCGCCACTCCGCGGTCAGGATCGAGGCGGATCTGCCGATGGTGGAGGCGGCTCTGTTCGGCTGTGCGGTGCTGACCGGCGTCGGTGCGGTCGTCAATACGTGCCGGGTGCGGCCGGGTGAATCCATTGCCGTGGTCGGGTTGGGCGGGGTCGGGCTGGCAGCCCTTCTCGGGGCCATCGCCGCCGGCGCCGAGCGTATCGTCGCCATCGATCTCGCGGAGGACAAGCTGAAGCTCGCCCGCGCGCTCGGTGCGACCGACACCTTCCTCGCAGCCGATCCGGATGCGGCCGAGAATATCCGCCAGGCGACCCGCGGCGGCGTCGATCACGCGATCGAGGCGGCGGGCTCCGTCAGGGCCTTCGACCTTGCCTATCGCATCACGCAGCGAGGCGGGCTCACGGTTTCCGCGGGCCTTGCCCATCCATCGAGCCAGATCTCCATCCCCGCGGTGAGCCTCGTGGCCGAAGAGCGCAGCGTGCGCGGCAGTTACATGGGAAGCTGCGTTCCGGCTCGGGACATACCGCGCTTCATCGCCCTCTACGAGCGCGGCAGGCTCCCGGTCGACCGGCTGCTGTCGAGCACCGGGCCGCTGGAAGAAATCAACGAGGCCTTCGACCTTCTCGATCAGGGCCGCGTGATCCGCCACGTGATCACCTTCTGACGGCTCACATGAGCGATCAATTGCGGCTTTCCGGCCATCCTTTCCAATCGACCCACCGGCCGTGGAAATCCGCACGGCCGACGGCATGCGTCTCGCCGGCAGGCCATATCTGAAGCGATAGGGCTGCTCCGGGTGTCTGTCCGTCCGCCTCCATTTGCAGCCGGGCAAGCGGCGCCTCCTGCGTCGCCGCCGCGCCGGCGGCAGCAATCAAGGCGTCTCCTTCTTTCCGGGCGGCTTCCGGCAGATACTGCCAGGCAATCGAATGGTAGACGACGTGGGCAGCGCCCGGATAGATGCGCGCCAGCCGCGTTTTCAGCCAGTCGATGGCATCCGCCCGTTCAACCGGATTGCTCCGTGATGCGGCAATTTTCAGCGCTTGCCTGGTGCGATCGATCCGATCCTGCTGGTCTGCCCAGATGTAGGAGAGAAGCCGCAGCCGATCGCCGCCGTCCGCCGGATTGAGCGGATGGAGGTCGCAGCCAGCTCGGTCGATGATTTCGACGGGCCGGGGGGGAGGAGGCCCGCCAGCCCATTCAGGGGCAATGACCACAGCAGCGGCTTCATCGCCCCAGCGGCCACTTGCCAGATCGTAACGATAACGGTCCCAGTGCAGGTTCAAACCGGCGCTGGCGCCGATCTCCGAGATGACAAGCGGCTTCCCGAAAAGCTGCGCTACCGTAAGGAATCCGGGAAGCAGGGCGCCGGAGCGCCGCACTTCGTTCGTCTGCGGCGCTGAGGTGAGCCGGTCGAGGAGGAAGCGGGATTCCTGCCGGATGGCCTGATCGATCGCCCGCCAGAGGGTTTCGTCATCGGCGGAGTTCGGCGGGTAACTTGCTCCGAGGCTTTCGCTGCGGCCCGAGAGAACCAGGGCATGCAGGGCGCCGGCAAGGCGAAGGGCGACAGAATCGCCCTTGGAGGTCGGATCGCCGCGCCAGCCGAGAATCCGCTCCCCGACCGCCGAGCTCGCATCCAGCCGGTCGGCCACCAGACGGCAGAGCCGGGCGGTAAAAGGCGAACCCAGTTCGTCGCAGGACTTCGCCTGACCGCGGAAGGCGTTGCGTACGCACGTCTCGCCCGCCACCGCTTCAGACATCGGCCGGACGGTCCTTCGGGTCGAACTGGATGATCGTCTGCCAGGTGGCGGTCAAGGCCGGTTTTCTTTCGCCCTCGATTTCGACCGTGACGTCATAGGTGATCATCAGCATTCCGGCCCCGCGGAAGCGTGCATCTGCCATGGTGAAGCGGCCGCGCACGCGCGCGCCGCTCTTGACCGGCGCCACGAAGCGCACCTTCTCGAATCCGTAATTGATGCCCATCGTCTGCTCGCGGATCTTGGGCAGGCAATTGTAGTTCATCGCCGAAAGCAGCGACAGCGAGAGGAAACCATGCGCAATGGTGCCGCCGAAAGGCGTCTCCGCCGCGGCGCGCACCGGGTCGGTATGGATGAACTGGAAGTCACTCGTCGCCTCGGCAAAACGATCGATCGTCTGCTGCGTCACGGTGATCCAGTCGGAGACGCCGAGCTCCTTGCCGATCAGATTCTTGATATCGGAAAGTGAAATATCCTGCGGCATATGATTTTCCTGAAATGGGCCTCCCCGCTGATCTATAGGCCGGCTCGGCAAGGTCTAGCAAGTGGTCCTAAGTCTTGAGATGGTTTCACTGTTTTCATGAAACAGCGAAACCATCCAACTCTATGGAACTGGGCACTTCCGGACAGAAACCGTTAGATGCGTTTCCTGGAAATGCTCTCGAAAACCTCGACGAGAAAGGTGACCGAACGGGCCGGTGCGAAGGATGGAACGGTAAGGTCCGAGAGTGCGTCGCGCCATTCGCCCTCGAGGCTCAAAGGCAGGCGGAACGGGTGCGGAGCGTGGCTGCGGTTGATGACCACCGCAAGTCGGGTCGGGCGCTTCTGACGGCGATCTTCGGTCGCGAGCATCACGACGAGATTGTCGGTTGCTGGGTGCTCCCAATCCTCCACCGTCAGCGGCTCCCCGTCGAGGCGCAGCCAGGCGACGTCGCCGTTGCCCGTGAAGAAACCGGTGTCGCCGAAGACCGAGAAGCGCCGGCGCATGGCGGAAAGCCTGGCGGTGTGCTCGACGAGCTTACCGTCGAGTTTGCTCCAGTCGAGCCAGGTCACGGCATTGTCCTGCGCATAGGCATTGTTGTTGCCGCCCTGGCTGCGCCCGCCCTCGTCGCCGGCCGTCAGCATGATTGCGCCGCGCGAGGTAAAGAGCGTGCCGAGGAGCGCCATGACGTCGCGTTGCCGGAAGGCGGCGATCTCCGGATCTCCGGTCGCGCCCTCGGCGCCGTTGTTCCAGGAAAAGTTCTCGTCGTGGCCGTCACGATTGCCTTCGCCGTTCGCCTCATTGTGCTTGCGGGCGTAGGAAACGAGATCCATCAGCGTGAAGCCGTCATGGGCGGCGATGAAGTTGACGCTGCGCGTGGCCGTCTCGCCCCAGCGGGAAAAGCTGTCCGAGGAGCCGGCAAGCGCGGTCGCAAGGACGCCGATCGCGTGCCGGTCGCCGCGCCAGTAGCGGCGGATGTCGTCGCGGGCCCGGTCGTTCCATTCGAGGAAGGAATGAGGGAAATTGCCGAGCTGGTAGCCGCCGGGGCCGGTGTCCCAGGGCTCGGCGATGAGCACGCGGCCGCAAAGGATGGGGTCGGCGGAGATGGCCGAGAAAAGCGCGGCATCGCGGCGGAAGCCGCCCATGTCGCGGCCGAGGATCGATGCGAGGTCGAAGCGGAAGCCGTCGACGCCGGCAGCAAGAACGAAATGGCGCAGGCTGTCGAGGATCAGACGCTGGACGACAGGATGGTCGCAGGCGATCGTGTTGCCGCAGCCGGTGTCGTTGATGAGCTCGCCCGGGCGGCCCGCCGCGTGGCGATAATAGGTCAGGTTGTCGAGCCCGCGCATCGAAAGCGTTGCACCGAAGCGGTCGCTCTCCCCGGAGTGGTTGAAAACGAGATCGAGGACGACGCCGATACCGGCCTGGTGCAGGACCTCCACGGTCCTGCGCAGTTCCTCGATGCCGCCGGGCACCAGGCGTGGATCGAGCGCCATAGGCGCGATCGGATTGTAACCCCAGCCGTTGTGGAGACCGAGCGGAGGCAAGTGCCGCTCATCGATCCAGGCCACGACCGGCATGAGTTCGACCGCGGAAACGCCGAGGCTTGTGAGGTGATCGATGATGACGGGTTCGGCGAGAGCAGCCACCGTGCCACGCTTCCTTTCGGGCACGCCCGGATGAAGGGTGGTGAACGGCTTGACTGCAATCTCGTAGATCAGCCCCCCGGCCTGAAATAGCGGCGGCCTCGGCTCTAGCGGTTTCACCTCGGTCAGGATGGCCTTCGGCACGAGGTCCGCCGTCTCCTCGCCGAAGACCGTCAGCCGCTGGTCGTGACGAAAGGGCCGGTCGAGTTGCGCCGCATAAGGGTCGACCAGAAGTTTCGACGGATCGAACCAAAGCCCGTGGTCCGGCGAGTAGACCCCCTCGGCGCGCAAGCCGTAGCGGGTGCCGGCAGCTATGTCGGGCAGCGCGATGCTGTGGACATCGCCGTCGCGCTGCATCGGCAGGCGGCTGAGTTCGGTGTTGCCCGCTTCGTCGAACAGGCAGAGATCGATGCGGGCGGCATTGTGCGACCAGACCGTAAAGCGCGTCCCGTCGGGTGTGCGCGTCACGCCGAGAGGTGGAATTCCGGTCGTCGGCATGGGGGTGCTTCCCTTCTTGACACTGAGTTGAAGACAGTGGCCCGCTTACCCCCTCTGGCCTGCCGGCCATCTCCCCCACAAGGGGGAGAATACACGCGGCTGCCTCGCGCTCGACAGACAGGTCGCTGAAGGCGGAATGCTTGGTCAGAGCGAGAAGCGTGCCGCATCCTTTCTCCCCCTTGTGGGGGAGATGGCCGGCAGGCCAGAGGGGGTAAAGCGGCGTGCACCCTCAGGTGATGACGCTCGGTTCATCGCGGCCGGTGTTCGCCTTGATCTCGGCGATCTCGTCGGCAACGGCGATCAGATCGGCAAGCGCTTCCTGGGTGTCGAGATCGTGGCGGGTCGGATCCGGCTCGTAGCGCTCGATATAGACGCGCAGCGTCGCACCCGACGTCCCCGTGCCCGACAGGCGGAAGACGACGCGGGATCCGCCCTTGAAGAGGATGCGGACGCCCTGGTTCTTGCTGACCGATTTGTCGACCGGATCGTGGTAGGAGAAATCGTCGGCCGTCTCGACCGTGAGCGCGCCGAAGCTCTTGCCGGGCAGCGCGGCGAGCTTGTCGCGGAGCGCGGCAATCAGGCCGTTCGCCGCATCGGTGTCGACCTCTTCGTAGTCGTGGCGGGAATAATAGTTGCGGCCGTAGGTCGCCCAGTGCTTGCGGGCGATTTCGAGTGCGCTTTCCTTGCGCGCGGCGAGGATGTTGAGCCAGAGCAGCACGGCCCAGAGCCCGTCCTTCTCGCGTACATGGTTCGATCCGGTGCCGGCGCTTTCCTCGCCACAGATCGTCGCCAAGCCCTCGTCGAGCAGGTTGCCGAAGAACTTCCACCCGGTCGGCGTTTCATAGATGCCGACGCCGAGCTTTTCGGCGACACGGTCGGCCGCGCCGCTCGTCGGCATGGAGCGAGCGATCCCGGCAAGTCCCTTGGCATAGCCCGGCGCCAGATGCGCATTGGCGGCAAGCATGGCGAGGCTGTCGGACGGCGTGACGAAGATTCCCTTGCCGATGATCAGATTCCGGTCGCCGTCGCCATCGGAGGCGGCGCCGAAATCGGGCGCATCCGGCGCCATCATCGTCTCGTAGAGTGCTCGGGCGTGGACGAGATTCGGGTCCGGATGATGGCCGCCGAAGTCGGGCAGCGGTATGAAGTTCATGACCGAGCCCTTCGGCGCGCCGAGCCGTTTTTCGATGATCTCCTTGGCATAGGGCCCGGTGACCGCGCTCATCGCGTCGAACACGACTCGGAAGCCGCCGGCGATCAGCTTGCGGATCGCGTCGAAGTCGAACAGGCTCTCCATCAGTTCCGCATAGTCGGCGACGGGATCGATGACCGTCACCGTCATATCCTCGACCTGCTGGCTGCCTTCGACGTCGAGATTGACGTCGGGCGCGTCGGCGATCTTGTAGCTGTCGATCGCCTTGCTGCGGGAGTAGATCGCGTCCGTGACCTTTTCGGGAGCCGGGCCGCCGTTGCCGACATTGTACTTGATGCCGAAGTCCTCGGTCGGTCCGCCGGGATTGTGGCTCGCCGAGAGCACGATGCCGCCGAAGGCCTTGTATTTGCGGATGACATTGGAGGCGGCAGGCGTCGAGAGGATGCCGCCGCGGCCGACGAGCACGCGGCCGAAGCCGTTCGCCGCCGCCATCTTGACGGCTTTCTGGATCACCTCGCGGTTGTAGTAGCGGCCGTCGCCGCCGATCACCAGCGTCTGGCCTTCGAAGCCCTCGAGCGAGTCGAAAATCGACTGGATGAAGTTCTCGGCATAGTTCTTCTGCTGGAAGACCGGGACTTTCTTGCGCAGGCCCGAGGTGCCGGGTTTCTGGTCCCCATAGGGGTTGGTCGAGACGGTTCTTATCATCTGTTTAGCCTTTCGCGAGAAGAGCGGAGTAAAGCGAGACGTAGCGTTCCGCGCTTTTGGCCCAGGAAACGTCGGATTTCATGCCCTGGTACTGCAGGCGTGCCCAGAGCTTGGGTTCATTGTATGCGCGCAGGACGCGCCGGATCGCAAGCCTTAGCCCGTCGGTCGTCACCGGCAGGAAATGAAAGCCGGTGGCGCACTTCGCCGACAGCGCCGCCTCGTTGGCGTCGATGATGGTGTCGGTGAGACCGCCGGTGCGGGCCACGACCGGAACGCAACCATAGCGCAGGCCATAGAGCTGCGTCAGGCCGCAGGGTTCGAAACGCGACGGAATGAGGATCGCATCGGCGCCTGCCTGCATGAGGTGCGACAGCGGCTCGTCATAACCGGTCACCATGCCGATATGCCCGCGGTTGCGCGACGCGGCCGCCATAAGCGCGCTTTCGAGCGCCGGATCGCCCGAGCCGAGCACGACGAGCTTGCCGCCGAGTGCCACGATATCGTCGGCGGCTTCGGCGACGAGGTCCATGCCTTTCTGCCAGGTGAGGCGGCTGATGACGCAGAAGATCGGCCCCGGACCTTTTTCGAGGCCGAAACGCTCTTCCAGCGCCTTGCGGTTGCCGGCGCGCCGTTTGAGCGTTCCCGGCCCGTAATGCGCCGGAATGTGCGGGTCCGTCTGCGGGTCCCACGTCTCTCCGTCGATGCCGTTGACGATGCCCGTCAGGTCCGCGACACGGCTCGACAGGAGCCCATCAAGGCCCATGCCGAATTCGGGCGTCAGGATTTCCTGCGCATATGAAGGGCTGACCGTGGTGATTGCGCTTGCCGTCTGCAGGCCGCCTTTGAGGAAGCCGACATCTCCATAATATTCGACGAATTGCGTGGAGAAGGCATCCGGCGGCAGCGCCAGTTCCGGGAACACCGAGGCGCCGAACTGACCCTGGAAGGCGATGTTGTGGATCGTCATGACCGTCGGCAGGTCCGGCGCCGGGCCGAAGCGCATATAGACGGGGGTGAGCGCCGTCTGCCAGTCGTGGACGTGAACGATGTCCGGCTTCCAGTTGGGGATGATGCCGTTCCCCGCGATCTCCGCAGCTGCCAGCGAGAGTGCGGCGAAGCGCCGGAAATTATCGGGATAATCGCGCCCGGTCGAATCGAGATAAGGGCCGCCGTCCCGTGCATAGAGTGCGGGCTGGTCGAGGACGAGCAGGTCCACTCCGTTGACCTCGGCGGCAAGCACCGTGGCTGGATGGCCGAAGAGATTGTCGAATCGGCCGACCGGTTTTTTCTTCTTCAGCTTCTTCAGCACCGAGGGATAGCCGGGCACCAGCGTGCGCGTCCGCACACCATGCGGGAGAAGTGCGGAGGGCAGCGCGCCGACGACATCGGCGAGGCCCCCCGTCTTCACCAGCGGGTAGACTTCGGACGCAACTGACAGGATGTTCATACTCGGCTACATTCCCAGCTTGTCGATCATCGTTTGCGTGATCAGGCAAACGCCGCTCTCCGTGCGGCGGAAGCGTTTCGCGTCGAGCTCCGGATCGTCACCGACGACCAGGCCCTCCGGAATGACGACGCGGCTGTCGATGACGACATTGCGCAGAATCGAATGCCGCCCGATCGTCACGTCGGGGAGAACTACGGCATTTTCGAGTCTGGAGTATGAATTCACCCGGACCCCGGTGAAGAGCAGGCTCCTGTTGAGCGCGGCACCCGAGATGATGCAATCGCCCGAGACGAGCGAGGACGTGGCCGAGCCGCGGCGGTTCTCGTCGTCATGGACGAATTTGGCCGGCGGCTTGATTTCAGAGAAGGTCCAGATCGGCCAGGTGCTGTCGTAGATGTCGAGCTCGGGCGTGATATGGGTGAGATCGATATTGGCCTGCCAGTAGGCGTCGATGGTGCCGACGTCGCGCCAATAGGCCTCGCGCTCGAAGTCGGACCGGACGCAGGAATGGGTGAAGCGGTGGGCCACCGCTTTGCCGTGTTCGACGATATAGGGAATGATGTCCTTGCCGAAGTCGCGGCTCGATTTGGGATCAGCGGCATCCCGACGCAACATGTCCATCAGGAATTTCGTGTGGAACACGTAGATGCCCATGGACGCGAGTGCCATGTCCGGATTGCCGGGGATGCCCGGCGGATCCGCCGGCTTTTCGACGAAGGCGATGATGCGGTCCGCGTTGTCCACATGCATGACGCCGAAGCCCGTCGCCTCCATGCGCGGCACTTCCAGGCAGCCGACGGTTACGTCGGCGCCCGAATCGACGTGCTGCTGCAGCATCAGTTCGTAGTCCATCTTGTAGACGTGATCGCCGGCGAGAATCACCATGTATTCGACGCCATGGTCCTCGATGATATCGATGTTCTGATAGACCGCGTCGGCGGTGCCCTCGTACCACTGCGTTTCGGAAACGCGCTGGCTCGCCGGCAGGATATCGAAGCTCTCGTTACGCTCCGGCCGGAAGAAGTTCCAGCCGCGCTGGAGATGCCGGATCAGCGAGTGGGCCTTGTACTGCGTGGCGACGCCGATTCGACGGATGCCGGAATTCAGCGCATTGGAAAGCGCGAAATCGATGATCCGCGCCTTTCCGCCGAAGTAGACGGCAGGTTTCGCACGCCGGTCGGTGAGTTCCTTGAGCCGGCTGCCGCGGCCGCCGGCGAGCACATAGGCCATGGCATCACGGGCCAGGGGTTGCGTACGTTTTTCCACCATTTATCCTCCCCAAAATCATTTCGGGGGACTGCTTGGCGCCTCTTCGGCGCCTCGAGCCCAAACGATTTCCTCCTGTTCCGCCCGTCGAGCCAGTCCCCGTCGGGCGGGACGCTCTAATCCTGCTCCAGCATCAGCGTCGCCAGAGGCGGCAGCGTGATGGTGGCGATCGTCTCTCCGTTCGCTCTCTTCTCTGCATGGACGGCGCCGCCGTTGCCCTTGCCACTTCCTCCATAGATTTCCGCGTCGGTATTGAGGACTTCCTTCCAGCGCCCTGCCACCGGAAGCGGTATGTCGTAATGCTCCCGGTAAACCGGAGTGAAGTTGGTGACGACCGCGACCAGCTTCTCTCCGGGCGCTTTCCTCAGCCAGGCGAAGACGGAATTCTCACGATCGTCGGCAATCAGCCATTCGAAACCGTCGCCCTCGCAGTCGCGCGCATGCAGCGCCGGCTTCGAGCGATAGGTGCCGTTCAGGTCGCGCACCAGACGGCGCATCCCCTCATGCAGATTGTATTCGAGCAGGTTCCAGTCGAGACCGCGGTCCTCCGACCATTCGCGCCATTGGGCGAATTCCTGTCCCATGAAAAGGAGCTTCTTGCCGGGATAGCCCCACATGAAGCCGTAATAGGCGCGGAGATTGGCGAACTTCTGCCAGTCGTCGCCGGCCATCTTGGCGATCAGCGACCCCTTGCCGTGGACGACCTCGTCATGGGACAGCGGCAGCACGAAATTCTCGCTGAAGGCGTAGAGCAGCCCGAAGGTCATATCGTTGTGGTGGAACTTTCGGTGCACGGGCTCGCGCGAGAGATATTGCAGCGTGTCGTGCATGAAGCCCATGTTCCACTTGAAGCCGAAGCCGAGCCCGCCGGCATGCACCGGGTGCGAGACCTTCGGCCAGGACGTCGATTCCTCGGCGATGGTCAGCACGCCCTGGTGGATGCCGTAGATGCGGGTGTTCATCGTCTGCAGGAAACGCACGGCCTCGAGATTTTCGTTGCCGCCATATTCGTTCGGCACCCATTCGCCATGCTTGCGCGAATAGTCGAGATAGAGCATCGAGGCGACCGCATCGACGCGCAGGCCGTCGACATGGAATTTCTCCGCCCAGTAGAGAGCGTTGTTGACCAGAAAGGCGACGACCTCCTGACGGCCGAAATTGTAGATCGCCGTGTTCCAGTCGGGATGGAACCCCTGGCGCGGATCCGCATGCTCGTAAAGCGCGGTGCCGTCGAACCAGCGAAGCCCGTGTTCGTCGGTCGGAAAATGCGCCGGCACCCAGTCGAGGATGACGCCGATGCCCACCTTATGGCAGCCGTTGACGAAACGGGCAAAGCCCTCTGGCTCGCCGAAGCGTGCGGTCGGCGCATAGAGGCCGGTGGTCTGATAGCCCCAGGACGGATCATAGGGATATTCCGAAATGGGCAGGAACTCGATGTGCGTGAAGCCCATATCGACGCAATAGGGGATCAGCCTTTCCGCCAGTTCGTCCCAGGTGAGCATGTCGCCATTGTCGCGGCGCTGCCATGAGGCCGCATGGACCTCGTAGATCGAGATCGGCTGCCGGCGCGGATCGATCTCGGCCCAGTGACGCCGATGCGCCTCGTCCTCCCAGTTCTGGGCGATCTCGTCCGCGGTCATCGAAGCGGTGTCGGGCCTGAGCTCCGAGCGCCGGGCAAAGGGGTCGGCCTTCAACGGCAGCAGCGTGCCGTTGCTGTCGACGATTTCGTATTTATAGGGCGTACCCACGGGCACGCCGGGGATGAAGATCTCCCAGATACCGGTGTCGACACGCAGGCGCATGACATGCCGGCGTCCGTCCCAGTCGTTGAAACTCCCGACCACGGACACACGGCGGGCGTTCGGCGCCCAGACGGCGAAGTGAAAACCCTCGGCGCCGTCATGCCGGATCGGATGCGCGCCCATCTTGTCGAAGAGGCGAAGGTGCGAGCCCTCGCGGATATAGTAGTCGTCCATCGGCCCGAGCACGGGGCCGAAGCTGTAGGGATCGATGACGGTCCACTCGCCGCCGTCGTTGCGGGCGCGGTAGCGGATGGGCTGCTCTTTGCGGAGCGCCACCGGACCCTCGAAGAAGCCGGCCTCGTCGCGCCGCTCGAGCGTGCCGAGTTCCTTGCCGCTGAGCGTTTCGGCAATCACCGTTTCCGCACCCGGCACGAAGCACCGGGCGACATAGGTCTTGCCCGCGGCATGCACTCCAAGGACGGCGAAGGGGTTGCTGTGGGTACCGGAAAGTATTGCCGCGATTTCCGGCGCTGGCAGCATGCCTGGCGGGGCGGGGGCTGGATCCTTGCCGGGCGGAACCGTCATCCGGCTCTCCAGATCTCTCCGGCATATTGCCGGATCGTGCGATCGGACGAGAACCAGCCCATCCGGGCGGTGTTGCGGACCGCCTTCGAATACCAGGCGGACGGGGTGGTCCAGAGCTGGTCGATCTCGCGCTGCGCCTTGGCATAGGCCTCGAAATCGGCTGCAACCATGAACCAGTCGTGGTTGTAAAGCCCGTCCACGAGGCCGGAAAAGCGATTGCGGTCGTCGGGCGAGAAGACGCCGGAAGCGATCGCATCGAGCGCCTGCGAGAGTTCGCGCGAATTTTCGATGACGGCGCGCGGATTGTGTCCTTCCGCTCGCGCCTTGCCCACCTCCTCGGCGGTCATGCCGAAGATCTTGATGTTTTCCTCGCCGACCCAGTCGCGCATCTCGACATTGGCGCCATCGAGCGTGCCGATGGTCAGCGCTCCGTTGAGCGCGAACTTCATGTTGCCGGTACCCGAGGCTTCCATGCCCGCCGTCGAGATCTGCTCGGAGAGATCGGCCGCCGGTACCATCACTTCCGCAAGCGACACATTGTAGTTGGGGACGAAGACGACCTTCAGAAGGCCGCGGACGGCCGGATCGTTGTTGATGACGCGGGCGATGTCATTGGCAAGTTTAATGATCAGCTTGGCGTTATGATAGCTCGGTGCCGCCTTGCCGGCGAAGAGCTTGACGCGCGGTACCCAGTCGAGCTCGGGATGGGAGCGGATCTGGTCGTAAAGCGCCACCGCTTCGATGAGGTTCAGCAACTGCCGCTTATATTCGTGGATTCGCTTGATCTGGATGTCGAACATCGCCGACGGATCGATCCGGATGCCGAGATTCGCCTGGACCAGCTTTGCCAGCCGCACCTTGTTGGCGCGCTTTACGGCTGCGAAGTGCTCCTGGAAATCCGCCTTGTCGGCAAAGGCGTCGAGGGCCTGAAGCGCCTCGGTATTGTCCATGAACTCGTCGCCGATCGCCTCCCGGATCAGGCCGAAAAGACCCGGATTGCACTGCATCAGCCACCGGCGCGGCGTTATGCCGTTGGTCTTGTTGTTGATGCGGTCCGGATAAAGCGCGTGAAGGTCGGCGAAGACCGTTTCCTTCATCAGCTCGGTATGGAGAGCCGATACGCCGTTGATCGAGTGCGAGCCGACGAAGGCGAGATTGCCCATGCGCACGCGCCGGTCGCCGGTTTCGTCGATCAGCGAGATGTTGCGGATCGCCTCGTCCGTCGCGTGCCTCTCCCGGCGTGCCTCGATCAGGATCTTGGCGTTGATGGCGTAGACGATCTGCATGTGGCGCGGCAGCAGCCGCTCGAAGAGCGGAACCGGCCAGCTCTCGAGCGCTTCCGGCAGCAGGGTGTGGTTCGTATAGGAGAAGGTCCGCCGCGAAATGTCCCAGGCCTGTTCGAAATCGAGCCCGTGCACATCGGTCAAGAGACGCACCAGCTCGGCGACGGAGACCGCCGGATGCGTATCGTTAAGCTGGATGGCGACGGCGTCCGGCAGCGACGTGAAGTCGGGATACTGCTGCAGATGCCGGCGCAGGATGTCCTGGAGCGAGGCGGAGGAGAAGAAATATTCCTGCCTGAGCCTGAGTTCCTGGCCGGCCGGCGTGGCGTCGGCCGGATAGAGCACGCGCGTCAGGCTTTCCGCCTTGTTGCTTTCGCGCAGCGCCCCGATATGGTCGCCGGCATTGAAGGCGTCGAGCAGGATCGGGTCGATCGGCTGCGCGGCCCAGAGGCGAAGCGTGTTGACGCGCGTTGCCCGCCAGCCGACGGCCGGTGTGTCGAAGGCGGTGGCGATAACGCGCTCGGCCGGCTTCCACACGTAACGCTGCACTTCCTCGTCGATATTGACCGTTTCGACGCTGCCGCCGAAGCCGATCTCGTAGGAGCTTTCGCGGCGCTCGAATTCCCAGGGGTTGCCATGAGCGAGCCAGGTCTCCGGCAGTTCCACCTGCCAGCCGTCGGCCATCTGCTGGCGGAAAAGACCGTGCATGTAGCGTATGCCATAGCCGTAGGCAGGCACGTCGACGGTCGCCATGGATTCCATGAAACAGGCGGCGAGGCGGCCGAGACCGCCATTGCCGAGCGCCGCATCCGGCTCGAGAGCGGCAACGACGTCGATATCGACGCCGAGCGAGGCAAGCGCATCGCGCATCTCGTCCATGAGGCCGAGATTCGTCATGGCGTCGCGCATCATACGGCCGATGAGGAACTCGAGCGACATGTAATAGACGCGCTTGGCGCCGGTCGAATAGGTCTTGCGGGTGGAGTCCATCCATTTGTCGGTGATGCGGTCACGCGCCACGAGGATGGCGGCCGTCAACCAGTCGTGCGGCTTGGCGACTTTCGGGTCCTTGCCGATGCGGTATTTCAGACGCTCGAGAATCTCGACTGCAAGCTGGCTGGGTTCCGAGGATCTGAGGGCGGGTTGCGGCAGTTCGGTGGTTGAGAGCCGAGTCATCATGAGAACTGTCATACCCTTATTGCATTTCGGAAAGCCCCAGGTCGGAACCGACCAGGTACAAGGGCAATTTATGCATCGATCCGAAGCGCTTGCAACAGGTGTTTTTAAAAGGATTAAAACAGCAGATGCTTGACGGTCGGCCCCGATGCCGCAGACATTTCAGGATTGGCGAATAAAGCAAAGCGCCGCCCGGAGAGGCCGGGCGGCGTTCGACACGGGCTGAAACTTGGCGCTTATTTCGTCAGGCGCGCAATCATCGCGGCAGCTTTTTGGCCGATCTTCTCGAATTCCGAAACGAGCGCCGCCGCGTCGTCGGCTTCCTTGTAATGATCCGGCGAAGTAGCGCAGGCCTTCAAAAGATCCTTGCCCCGTTGCGGCGCCATGAAGGCCACGGTGAAGATCGCGATGCCGTTGTTTTTGGCCGTCGTGCAAGCCGCCTTGGTGACGGAGTCCGCCTTTTCCAGGTCACGGGGCGAGGTCTTGCCGTTGTAGCTCGTGTTTTCGCCGTCGGTCATGAACACGATGTACTTTTCCGGAGTTTGCCCGTTCTTGGCCAGATGTGCCTCATTCTCACCGTCCAGCAGCAATTCCTCCACGGCTGCAGCAAAGGCCGAGCTGGAATCGGTCCCTCCGGTCGCGTCGAGGCCCTGAACGTGAGCTGACGCATTCTTCGTGCCCCAGGTCAATTTCGAGGCCCTGTCCTGCCTGTCGTTGTAGGACGCCGCGCCCGCGCGGAGGTACTCGTTGCCAGGATCCATTTTTGCCAGGGGCGTGAACAGTTTATCAACAGCCGACTTCAGGGTGGTGATCTTGTCGACGTAGCATGGGCTGGTCGCCCTCACGTTCGACTCTCCCCAGTTCGACGCCGTCCAGTTGATGCATCTGGGGCGGCTCGTATCGACGGTGTCGGTTTTCCATGCCATCGAGCCCGAGCGATCGAGTACGAGGTACATCGAAATGGCGTTCTTGCTCTCGGTTGCGCTGTCTGCCGTCGACCGGGTCTCAAGCTCAATGGATTCCTTGCCCAATAGGCGCGTCATGGCGTTGAACTGCAGCAGGTGCTTGTTCGCCACGGAAACCTGGAACGATTTCCCCTTCGTGCCATTCGGCGTTTCGACGATAACCACTTCCGACGTATTGACGTCGTCCCAACTCGGTGCGGTCGATCCTGCGGCGGCCATGGTCCCCACGGCCTCCCCCGGAACGTCTGCCGAACTGGTGGCAGCCATCTGCGTCTTCAGGAACTTGCGTGCGATCGCCTTCGCTTCTTCGATGTCCGGTCTCGCATCGGAAACGAGCGCGGAAGCCGCCGCGAGCGCTGCCGCGTCGGTTGCGTCCTGAAGTTGGTTCTTGGTCATCAGCATGTTGGCGACATCGACGGACACTCCGCCGACGGCCAGGAGCAGCGGCGCGATCAGCGCCGTCATCATTCCGAAATTGCCGCCCCGATCCCGCAGCATCGCCAAGAAGGATCGGCCTATGGTTGATCGTCTTCGCATCTGTGAACACCCCAGCAAATACATTGCAAGCCCGGGGCGACAATTAGCGGCGATACCTTGCTCTCATGTTCAGGAAATCGGTTCAATTTTAGCGAAGTTCCTGAAAAACCCGTGGCTTCTAATGGGAATTTCGCCCGGTGCGCACGTGCAGAAGCGGGACATACGTGCCGTTTCGGATCAACCGACGGGGACGACGTCGACGGCCTGTTCCGTCGTGTGACGGCCGTAGCCTTTCAGCACGCCGATCACGGGCGCGACATCGCCGTAGTCGCGGCCATGGCCGACGACGATGTGGTCGGTGCCGGCCGGAATATTGTTGGTTGGATCGAGCTCCATCCAGCCGCCCGTGGTGCCGCACCAGAAGCGGACCCAGGCATGCATCGCGTCGGCGCCCTCCAGCCGCTCCTGACCCGGCGGCGGCAGGGTTCTCAGGAACCCGCTGACATAGCCGGCGGGAATCCCGAGACTGCGCAACGCCACGATCATCACATGGGCGAAGTCCTGGCAGACGCCGCGCTTCAGATCGAAGGCCTCGGCGGGGGTGGTGTTCACGGTGGTCGCTTCGGAGTCGTAGGCAAAGTCGCGGTGGATGCGATCGCAGACGGCGGCTCCGATCTGCTCGACCGTCATGGTATTGCGGGCGATCGCGCGGGCATAGGCGGCGATCTCCGGGACGGCGGGAAGGAGCGGGCTCGGACCGAGGAAATGATGCGGGGATTCGGCGTCGACCGACCAGCAGGCGGCAAGCTCGGGCGCAAGACCGCCGAGCGGAGGCGAAAGGTCGGCCGTGAGCGCCGGCGCCTCAGCCTGGACACGCGCCTGCATCCGGATGACGAGATGATCATGCACGGAGCGGAACAGGATGGACGTCGTGGGGTTGGCGAAGAAATCCCTGCCTTCCCGGCGTTCGAAGGGCACCGGCTGGCAGGTCACCGATCCGGCCACAAGACGTTGCCGTCCGGGAATGGACACCGGCAGCACACGTACGAGATGTCTTCCGCCGCTTACCGGGGCCTCGTAACCGTAGGTGATCTTCAGGCTGATGTCGTAGAGCACGGCAACCATCTCCTTCAGCCGAGATAGGTCTGCGCCAGCAGTTCGGACAGGTGTTCGAGATCCTGCATCAGGCGCCTGTAGACGGCCCTGTCCATCTGCTCCGGCGTCATGATCGCAAGGCCGGAATGGAGCCGCATCGTTTCCCGGTAGAAGGGTGACATCTGCCCGTTGACGAAGGCGTTCGGCAGGAGCTCGACCTCTTTCTTGATCTCGTTGAGCTGATAAAGGACCGAGCGCGGATTGAGCGGATCGAGCGCCAGAAGGTCGGTGACCGTCGGTGCCGCCGTGTTGACGTTGTAGCGCCGGCGGTGCGTCATGACGCTGTCGCCGATCTCCAGCAGCATGTCATAGGCGCCGTCTGGAGCCTCTGGTCCGGACATGTGGCCGAGCAGTCCCGTCATATGCAGGCCGCGTTCGAGATAGCGTCCGATCGACAGGAACCGCCATCCGGTGAAGCGGTACATGTTTTCGTGTACCAGGCCCGCGAAGCCGGCGAGCTTTCGCAGGAGGATCGTCATCGCGTGCGTGGCGTCGTCGCCCGCCTGAACGGTCGCGTGGAACTTCCGCGCCGTTCTGGAGAGGTCGTTGAGCGCGAGCCACCCGTCCGGCGAGAAGCGGTCGCGGATGTTTCCGGCGCTGAAAAGGGCGCTGTCGATACTGGAAAGCAGGCTATCCGGTACCGGCTCCCCGGTGCTGATGCCGAGCACGGCGAGGTAGTCGCTCACATCTTTCAGGAGCGGCATGTTCGGATCGGCGGATTCAGCGAAACGCCCGTGCCAGGCGCGCAGAACCCGAAGGGCGCCTTCCGCCCTTTCTATGTAGCGGCCGAGCCAGAAGAGGTTGTCCGCTGCCCGGCTGGGCAGGCTGCCGGGCAGGTTACGGGTGAAGCTCTCCTCCGCCGGCAGCAAGGTCGTGCGGTCGACGGGCTTGGCGCTGACGATCCAGACGTCGGCGGCAGTGCCGCCGGCCTGCATTGCTATCGCCGCCACGTCGTCGCCGGAGCCGATGCGGGCGAAGCCGCCGGGCATGATCTGCCATCCGTCGCGCGTGCGCGCGGCAAACACCCGGAGGCTCATCGGTCGAGGTGTGAGCCGGCCATGCACCCAGGCCGGCGTCGTCGACAGCGTAACGACCTCCTGGCCCACCAGCTTGCCGCCGTCCGCAGCGAGCCATTCGCCGATGGAGGTCCCGGCGCTTTCGCGGAAGGAGGCGCCGAGTACCGATTGGCCTTCGTCGTCGAAGAAGGGCCGCGTCGAATAGGCCGGGCCGATGACCATGCGCTCGATATTGCCGGCGACATGCCGTCGTTCGGCTTCCTGTCCGCACCACCAGGTGGCGATCGACGGCAGCTTCTGCTCCTCGCCGAGTATATAACGGCAGATCGCCGGCAGGAAAGCCAGGAAGGCGCGCGTTTCCAGAATACCGGAGCCGAGTGCATTGACGATCGAGACGGAGCCGGCCCTCAGCGCCTCGACGATACCCGGGGTGCCGATATGCGAGGATTGGTTGAGCTCCAGCGGATCGGCAAAGGATGCGTCGAGGCGCCGCCAGAGCACGCCGACGGGTTTCAGGCCGGCCACCGTGCGCACCATGACCCGTCCGTCGACGACGGTCAGATCTTCGCCCTCGAGCAGCATGAAGCCGAGATAGCGGGCGATATAGGCATGCTCGAAATAGGTCTCGTTGGCGATGCCCGGTGAGAGCACGGCAATGCGGTCGTCCGCATGCTGCTTGTGCCCCTGCAGCGTGTCGCGGAAAGCACCGAAGAATCCCGCCAGCCGATGGACATGGCTTTCGGCATAGAGGTCGGAAAAGGCCCGCGTCGTCGCCACCCGGTTCTCGAGCGCAAAGCCTGCGCCGGAGGGGGCTTCGGTCCGGTCGGAGAGCACCCACCAGTTTCCGTCGGGGCCGCGTCCGATCTCGAAGGAGCAGAAGTGCAGGAAATGTCCGTTCGCCGGTTCGAGCCCGACGATCGGGCGCAGGAACTCCGGATTGGAAGCGATGAGGGCGGGGGGCAGCAGGCCGGCCTTGACCAGCCGGTTCTTGCCATAGACGTCGGCAAGCACCCGCTCGAGCAGTTCGGCCCGCTGGACGAGGCCGGCGGAAACCGTGGCCCATTCCGCCTCGTCGATCAGCACGGGAATGTGCGAAAGCGGCCAGCTGCGCTCGGAATTCTCCTTGCCGTAGGCGCGATAGAAGACCCCGGCATCGCGCAGATACCGGTCTGCGCGTGCGAAGCGGTTGGCAAGATCCGTCTCGTCCATGCGGCCGAGCGTCGCAAGCAGCCGCTGCCATACCGGCCGAACGTTGCCGCGCGCGTCGAGCATTTCGTCGGCGACGCCCGGCAAGGCGCGATAGCCAAAGGCCGGGCCGCCCTCGATTCGGCTCATCTGTTCCGGCCCTGCGGCCTGCTTCTTCGCCATTCCAATCCCTGCCGGACGCCCCGCTCGCGCAACATCATCGGCTGAGCCGCCGATCCCGATTCGACCATGTATCACAAATCTGGAGTGTTTCGCTGGCGAAGCTTTAGGCAGACGGCCGGCAGCCCCGTTTTCGATGGAGCTGCCGGCTTCGTCGCTTGCGTGCACGTCTCGTTTCTTCAGACGACCGGCGGGTTGATCCGCGCGAAGCCTTCCTGCCGGTAATAGGGGAAGTATGGGTAGGGGGCGGTCGTCGCACTCGCCGCGTCGAGCCGGGCGACCTCCTCGGGGGTGAGCGACCAGCCGGCGGCACCGAGGTTCTGTCTGAGCTGCTCTTCATTGCGCGCACCGATGATGACACTCGAAACGGTCGGGCGCCGGAGAAGCCAGTTGATGGCGATCTGCGGAACGGTCTTGCCGGTTTCCTGCGCGATGGCGTCGAGGACTTCGACGACGTCGTAGAGCTTTTCCTCGTCGACCGGCGGCCCGAAGGCGGCGGTGTCGTGCAGGCGGCTGCCCTCGGGCCAGGGCTCGCCGCGGCGGATCTTGCCGGTGAGCCGCCCCCAGCCGAGCGGGCTCCAGACGAGTGCGCCGACGCCCTGATCGAGACCGAGCGGCATCAGTTCCCATTCGTAATCGCGGCCGACAAGCGAATAATAGACCTGGTTGGCGACGTAGCGCGGATATCCCTGGCGGTCGGCGGCGGCGAGGGATTTCATCAGCTGCCAGCCGGAAAAGTTGGAAACGCCGACATAGCGCAGCTTGCCCGAGCGCACGAGCGTGTCGAGGGTCGACAGGACCTCTTCGACGGGCGTTCCGGCATCGAAGGCGTGCAGTTGCAGCAGGTCGATATAGTCGGTTCCGAGCCGTTTCAGCGCCTTTTCCACACCGCTGATCAGGCGCGAGCGCGACGATCCGGCGGCGTTCGGTCCTTCGCCCACAGGAAGCGACAGTTTCGTCGACAGCATGACGTCGTCGCGCCGGCCCTTGATCGCGGCACCAAGGACCTCTTCCGAAGCGCCGTCTGAATAGACATCCGCGGTGTCGAAAAGATTGACGCCCGCCTCGAGGCAGATGTCGACGAGGCGGCGCGCCTCGGCCGCATCCGTGCTGCCCCAGGCGCCGAAGAGCGGCCCCTTGCCGCCGAAGGTGCCCGCTCCGAAGCTGAGGACCGGTACTTTCAGTCCCGAGGAACCAAGCCGTCTATATTCCATAGCTGCAACTCCACTCTTGCTCATGAATCGGTAATATGAAGATGGAGCTGTACTCGCTTTGGATATAGACTGTCTCCGGGAATATTATCTGTGAGCTGAATTCATATGTCGAGACCCTCGGTCAACCGCTCGGGCGAAATGGAGATCTTTGCGAAGGCGGTGGAGCTGGGCGGATTTTCGGCTGCTGCCCGCCATTACCGCATGACGCCTTCGGCCGTCAGCAAGCTCGTGCTGCGTCTTGAGGAGCGGCTCGGCGTGAGGCTGGTGAACCGCTCGACGCGCAAGCTTCAGCTGACGCCGGAGGGACATGCATTCTACGAGCGTACGGTGCGCATCCTCGCCGATATCGACGAGGCGGAGCGCTCTGCATCGGCCGGCGAGAGCCCGGTCGGCCGGGTCCGGCTGAACGTCAACGCCTCGTTCGGCACCCACGTCCTGATGCCGCTGGTGCCCGAGTTCCGGGCGCATTTTCCTGCCGTCAGCCTCGACATCGTCATGACCGACGCCGTCGTGGACCTGATGGAGGCGCGCGCCGATGTGGCTATCCGCGCTGGACCGCTGAAGAGCTCGACGCTGATTGCGCGCAAGCTCGGGGCGACGCGGATGATGATCGTGGCGGCACCGTCCTACATAGAACGGTACGGAATGCCCTCGTCGCTCGAGGAGCTCAAGGGGCATGAGCGGCTCGGCTTCTGCTACGCGCGCGCCGTCGACGGCTGGCCGTTGAGGACGGATGGGGAAACGGTCGTGCTGCCGGCCTCGGGAGCGGTACAGGTGAGCGATGGCGAGGGGTTGCGCCAATTGGCGCTTGCCGGCGCCGGGCTGGCACGGCTTGCGGAGTTCACCGTAAGGGAAGACGTCAGCGCCCGGCGCCTCGTGCCGGTTCTGGAAGACCTCAATCCGGGCGATCTCGAGGAGGTTCACGCCGTCTATCTCGGCCAGGGCGGCGCGCTTCCCGCGCGCGTGCGCGCCGTCCTCGATTTCCTCGCCCGCCATGCCCGCATCACGCCGGGGCAGGACGCGGGCAGGCGCCGGACTTCACCCATACCGGCTCCGGCATGAGGATGATCGCCGAAGCAGGACAGCGGCGGAGATGTCCGCCGCGTTCCCGTTGAGAGGCGCCAACCCTCAGCGTTTCGGCGCGACCAGCGCGAAGAGCGCCCCTTGAGGGTCGATGAACTGCGCGATCCACGCTCCGCCGGGCACTTCCATCGGACCCATCAACAGCTTCGCGCCGCCGGATTGCGCCCGATCGATTGCCGCGTCGATCGCCTCGACATTGAAGTAATAGAGCCAGAAAGGATTGGGAACCTCTCTCGGCCTGGTCATCATCCCGCCGATCGGCTGACCATTATGGGCGAAGATCTGGTAGACGCCCATCTCGCCCATATCCATCGCCTGGTCCTTGGTCCAGCCGAACAGCTTCGAATAGAAGCTGAAGGCCGTGTCGAGGTCGCCGGCCATCAGTTCGTGCCAGCCGATGTTGCCGGCAGCCATTTGCTCCATTGCCGGTGGCGGTTCGCCGTCGCCCCTGAAGAGGGCGAAGGCGGCGCCGTGCGGGTCGGTCACGATTGCGAAGCGGCCGATATTCGGAATGTCCTCCGGCGCGCGATGGACCGTTCCGCCCTCGGCGGCAAGCTTGGCGGCGGACTCGTCGACATCGTCGACCGCGATATAGCCGAGCCATGCCGGCGGTATCTGCATGTCGAGCGCGCCTTCCGGCATCGTCATGAGACCCGCTACCTGGTGGTCTCCGGCGGAAAGGAGCGTGTAGTTCATGCCGGGCATTCCCGCGTCACGCGCGCTCCAGCCAACGATGTCCTTGTAGAAGGCTTCCGCCGCCTTCATGTCCGTCGTCATCAGTTCGTACCAGACGAATTTCCCATGCATTGTCGGTCCTCCGGTTGTTCTGGATGTGTCGTTGCGGTCGGCGACGGACGGTCGCGTGGGGGAACGCGAACGCAATCGAAGGCTGCTTTCCGGTCCGTCCGCACGCGCTTCATATCGTTGGGTCGACCTAAAATCGTGAACGTGATCGAATATAAGTTAAAGCTGAATGCGGGCGGAAACCGCACGCACTTTTCTTAATCCCGCGCTAGCGGCGGCGGTATTCCGCGCTCATCATTTCTTTCCAGTCGCCGTTTTCGGTCTGGACGCGGGCCGTAAGGGTCCGGCGGTTCGCGTCGATGAGGGTTATTCTATCCTGATATCGGGCGGTCCTGCCGGGATTTTCGAAGTCGGGGCCTTCACAATTGAGGGCAAGCGTCTTCCCGTCGTCCTCTATAACGCCGTCATAGACCCACATATGCGTCATCATGGAGCCGACCCACGTACCGAGATAACGCTTTGTCTCGGGATTGTAGCCGAGCGTCATCAAAGTCTGGCCGGGGCTGCCCCCCGGCATGATGCCCTCTCCCTCGCACACGACCCAGAGACGGTGCATCGAGCGGACGTTTTCGATCCAGGGCTGGCTGTCCTCGCCGCTTCCCGTCGAATCCTCGGACGTGATCGTCCACTCGCCGAGCAGCTGTTCCAGCCATCGGTGTTCTTCCTGCGGCTCTACTTTCATTGATTTCCCTCCCGCGGTCGTGCACAGCCATCCCGTCGGGCGGGTGCGGCGCTGAAACGCCGCTCAGCGTCCGAAGGTTCCTGCCACGCTTCCTTTGCGCTCGCCTCATGCCGGCGCTTGACTAATTATGTTGATATCAACATTACTATTTTATGTCAAAGCCGCTGCCGATACCTTTTTCCACCACGCTCTTCGTCAGGGACACCTGCCTGTGCCTGCATGTCCAGCGCGCCGCCCGGGCGCTCGCCCGTCGGTTCGACGAGGCGCTGAGACCGCTCGAGATTACCAATGGTCAGTTCTCGCTGATGATGTCGCTCAACCGGCCGGACCCGCCGAGCATGAGCGCGGTGGCCGCCGTGCTCGCCATGGATCGCACCACGTTGACGGCGGCGCTGAAGCCGCTGGAGCGACGAGGCATTGTCGAGTCGTTCGCCGACCCTGGCGACAGGCGTCTGAAACGCGTGCGGCTGACGACGGAGGGCGGCCGGCTGCTCGCCGAGGCGCTGCCGATCTGGAAGGCAACCCATGAAGCGCTCGACGAACGTCTGGGGGAGGGCGGCGCGGAACGTCTGCGGGCGGATCTGATCGCACTGACCTGATGGGACCGGCAAGCGCGCCGAGAAATCGCCAGCGGACGTAGCGCATCATGGAATAAGCGAGGCAGCTCGCTCGTCTCTACGCCGCGGAGGAAAAATGGAACGAACCGGAAGCTTCGAGGCGGGAACGCGTGCAGCCCTGATCGGGTGTCATGTCGGGTATCATGCGCTCGCGCGTTGAACGGAGACTGGAACCGCATTATGCGCGGCTTTTCGCTTATGCCGTCGCGCTTTCGCGCGATCGCGACGGAGCACAGGATATTTTCCAGGAGTGCATCGCCCGCGCCTTGGATGCGCGAAGCGTGCCCGAAACGGAGCCCGCATTTCGTGCATGGCTCTTCGCGATCCTTCGGAACATCTGGATCGACCAGTCGCGCCTGCGCCGCCGGCGTTCCGACCTGGAACAGGAGTTCGTCACGGACCTGGTGCCCGCGCCGGTCGCCCCGGAAACCGTGCTGGTCGATGCATTTTCGGTCCGCCAGGCGTTTACCCGCCTCAGCACCGAGCATCGCGAAATCCTCGCGCTGGTCGACATATCCGGTTTCAGCTACGAGGAGGTGGCAATGATGATCGCAGTGCCCAAGGGTACCGTCATGAGCCGGGTCAGCCGTGCAAGGCGGGCGCTGGCGTCTTACCTCGGCGATGCCAATGTCGTCGAACTCGCGCGGCATCGAGAAGGCCGAAAATGACAGAAAACGACCTGAATCCCGATATTTTGAGTGCCTATGTCGACGGCGAACTCGAGCCGGAGGAGGCGTCGCGCGTCGCCCGTCTGATTGCTTCCGACGAGGCGGTGGCGCGGCGCGCGGCCAAACTGTCCGAGATGAAGGCGGCAGTTGCGGGAATGGCTCCGGAGATCGTGGTGGTGACGGTGCCGCGTCCGCGGCCGGCCAGCCGATGGATGCTGTCGTTTGCTGCGGGTGCGTGTGCCAGCCTGCTGGTCTTTGCGGTGGCCTGGTTCGGCCTGGCAAGGGCTCCGGTGGGGGTGCCGGCGGGACTGCCGGGGGACGCGGCGGTTCGCGATGCCGTGCTGGAGCATGCGGCCTGGGTCGGAGGTTCTTTCACGCCGCCAATGCTTCCGGCCTCCGCACCCGCTGATGTGTTTGTGCCGGCGATGAACGCGGCCGGATTGACGCCCGTCTTTGCGCGCGAAACCTCCGTGAATGGCGAAGCCGCGTTGCATACAGGCTACGTCGGCAGTTCCGGCTGTCGGCTGAGCCTGTTCCGGATCGCTCGCCCGGACGTTGAGCACGGTTTCGACATGTCAAGCGACGACGGCCTGCTTCATGCCTCCTGGTCGGGCGACGCCGCAAGCTTCCTGCTTGTAGCCCGGGGGATGGACGAAGCCCGCTTCGCCCTTCTCGCCGGCGCTCTGAAGCTGGCGAGCGAAGAGAATGGCCGGGGAAAGCAGAAAATAATCGCAAGCCTCGGCGCGATGCGTCAGCCGTGCATCGGCTGACGCATCGCCGGATCGGACGCGCGATGCTGCCGGTTCACAAAAATGATTGGCGCGAGGGAATTTTCCGGGGCGTCAGTCGTCTCTTCCAGTCATTTCGAGGGCGATCGGATCGGCATGCTGCCATCCGGGAAAAGGAGACGCGACTTGACTGAGATGCTGACCATGAAACGGCGGAGTTTTCTGACCGGGAGCGCCGGAGCTGTCGTTGCTGCCGGAACCGGTGGGCTTGCTGAGGCCAAGGAGACGAAGCCTCTGCCCGACTACGTGGCCTGGAAGGACGCCGATGCGCTGATCGTCCATAGCGACAAGACGCTGGAGACGAAGCGAAGCGAATTCGGCACCAGTATCATTACGCCGGAAGAGAAGCTTTACATCCGCAACAACGTCAACACGCCTCCGGAATCGATTCTCGCCGACCGCGACGGATGGAAGGTGGAGATATCAGGCGTAAAGGAGCCCCGGACGCTCACTGTCGCCGAACTGAAGACTCTGGGTCTGGTGACGGCGGCGACTGTACTGCAATGTTCGGGCAATGGCCGCAAATACTTCAAGGATCAGCTGACGGGTGACCAGAAAATGAGCGGCACGCCCTGGACCGTCGGCGCTGCGGGTTGCGTCATCTGGAGCGGCGTGCCTCTCAAAGCGGTGGTCGATGCCCTGGGTGGGCCTGCCGAAGGGGCTCGGTTCATCACGGGAACGGGCGGTGAGGAGCTTCCGGCCGGGCTCGACCCCAAGCTTCTGGTGGTCGAGCGCTCGGTCCCGATCTCGAACCTCGACAATGTGATTCTTGCCTGGGAAATGAACGGGAGGCCTCTTTCCCTTGCCCATGGGGGCCCGCTGCGCATGGTCGTCCCCGGCTATTCCGGCGTCAACAATATTAAATATGTCAAGGCCGTCGCCATGACCGAGGTCGAGACGGACGCGAAGATCCAGAAGACCAGCTATCGCGTGCACGCGCTCGGAGAAAAAGGCTCTCCCGACCAGCCATCGGTATGGGAACAGCCCGTCAAGTCGTGGATCACCACGCCGCACGAGGCTGCAAAGGCGGGACAGGTGCAGATTGCCGGCGTCGCCTTCGGCGGCATGAATGCTTGCAAGAGCGTAGAGGTCTCGGTGGACGGCGGTCAGACGTGGCAGGAAGCCGAGTTCATCGGGCCCGATCTCGGCCGTTTCGCCTGGCGCGTTTTTGCCCTGTCGGCCGATCTGGCGCGGGGGACCTACACGCTCGTCAGCCGCGCGACCGATACCGAGGGTAACGTGCAGCCCGAGGAGACCGAGATGAATGGAGCCGGCTACGGCCACAACGGCTGGCGTGCGCCCGCCGTCAAACTCACCGTTGCCTGACCGCAACCGAAGGGTTCCGCATGTTGCGGAACCCTGTTTCACGATCTTCTCCTATCAATTTCGGATCAGAACATGACCCATGCTTCAAGCCGCCGGATCGCGGCCGTGCTCACCTGTGTAACCATCGGCCTGTCGCCGCGCATGGCATCCGCCGAAGAAGACAAGCTTGCGCTCGGCAGAGAGATATTCCTCGAACGGTCGGAACCGCAATGCGCGCTCTGTCATACGCTGGCGGATGCCGAGGCCGTCGGGGAGGTTGGACCCAATCTCGACGAACTCAAACCCGACGCGGAAAGGGTCAATACGGCTGTCACCAACGGCATCGGGCCGATGCCGGCCAACGAGATCCTTACGGACGAAGAAATCGAGGCCGTCGCGCTTTATGTCTCGACGGTCGCCGGAAAAGCCAAGTGATCGGCGTCATGCGGGCGTTGACGCCCGCCAAGGAGAGGAAAGTACGTTGAAGACAAAGATGATGCTTTTGGCGATGTTGTGCGCGACCTCTGCAGGCCAGGCAAACGCCGAGGAATATCGTGTCGAAATGCTGAACAAAGCCGCTGACGGCCGCGTGATGGCATTCGAGCCCGCCGTCATCCGCGCCCAGCCCGGAGACACCGTCACCTTCGTCGCAAAAGACAAGGGGCACAACTCCGCGCTGATGAAGGGCGGCGCACCGGAAGGTGCGGAGACCTGGAAGGGCAAGATCAACGAGGAAATCACCGTGACCCTGAGCAAGCCCGGCGTCTACATGTATCAATGCGCCCCGCATGTCGGCATGGGCATGATCGGCGCAATCGTGGTTGGAGAACCGGCGAACCTCGAAGCCGTCAAGGGCATCAAGTATCCCGGAAAATCGAAGGCGGCCGCGGAGAAGATCTTCGCGGAAATCGAGAGCGGCGGCTGACGGACCGGTTGCTGCTGCTCCTTCCTCACCCCTGTGCTCGTCACTAGGGCATATACATATCTGCTCCTCTGGTGGGAGCCGTTGCCATGGCGAGAAACCGGCTGGCTCCCAGTTATGCGGTCTGCTGCCGGATAGGTGAAGGTCAAGCCGCTTGTCGTCTCCCCGCTTGTGGGGGAGATGGCCGGCAGGCCAGAGGGGGTTAAACGCCAAACCCTGCATGCTGCCGAAGACGATTTGCCGCGAGGATACCCTGCGGCATTCCGAAGACGCGGTCATACGACTGCGTCGTGTAGTCCTGATGGGCGAGCGGGAGAGCAGACCCCCTCTGGCCTGCCGGCCATCTCCCCCACAAGGGGGGAGAATATATGCGGCGGGCTCTCGCTTCCGCTTCTGCGTTCTGTCCGTGGCATCGTTTTGGCATGTGAAGTCAAAACCGCTTATCCGCCCCAAGGCAATTGTCCTGCGAGAGGATCAGATGTGTAAATGCCCTAGTGTGCTCGTCACAGGGATGAGGAGTGCAAACAAGCCGCTGCGGGTTGCCCGAATCTCAACGGGCCTTGGAGCGGAATGAGGAAAAGTGTGTGCGGTTTTCCGCCCGCATCCCGCTCTTACTTATTAGAATGGATCACCTTCATGATTTACGTTGACCGACCTAAATCATGAAGGTGATCCAGATCTCGAAAATCTAGATTCAAGCGGGGAGAAACGAGGATGAAAAAGACCCATAAGGGTAGCTGCCACTGTGGACGGATCCGCTTCGAGGTCGATATCGATCTCGAAGCGGGAACCAGCCGCTGCAATTGCTCATACTGCTCGAAGCTGCGTTATTGGGGCGCAAGCGTGAAACCGGAGGATTTCCGGCTCATGTGCGAGGAGGCAGGCATCGGCGATTACCAGTTCGGCACGATGAGCGGCCATCATCGGTTCTGCACGGCGTGCGGTGTGACGCCCTATGGCCACGGCTATGTCGAAGAGATCGGCGGTGCCTTCGTCTCCATCAATGTCGCATGCCTCGACGGTGTCGATCCGGCCGAGTTTGCGGCCCTGCCGATCCAATATATGGACGGGCTCCACAACAATTGGTGGAACGCACCGGCCGAGACGCGGCACATGTGAATTCACAGCTCCGAAACGAAAAGGCTCCCGTCGCTGCGGGAGCCTTTTGGGCTGCAATGCTGTTGAAAGCACTTCCAGGAAAAGTGTGTAACGGTTTTCCGTCCGGAAGTGCGTTGGGTCAAACGGTAGAGCATTTCAGTGTTTCCATGAAACAGTGAAATGCTCGACTTAACGGTCGCCCAGATCTCTCACGGCGCCGCGGTCGGCCGATGTCGCGAAGGCCGCATAGGCCTTGAGCGCGGTCGTCACCCGGCGCTTGCGCTGCTCGACCGGCTTCCAGCCCTTGGCATCCTGTTCGGTGCGGCGTGCGGCAAGCTCGGCCTCGTCCACCCGCAGACTGATGGTGCGGTTCGGAATGTCGATATCGATCATGTCGCCTTCGCGCACCAGCCCGATCGTTCCGCCATTCGCCGCTTCGGGAGAGACGTGGCCGATCGAAAGACCGGAGGTGCCGCCGGAGAAGCGTCCGTCGGTGATCAGCGCACAGGCTTTGCCGAGACCCTTCGACTTCAGATAGCTCGTCGGGTAGAGCATTTCCTGCATGCCCGGTCCGCCCTTCGGCCCCTCGTAGCGGATGACGACGACGTCGCCGGCCTTGATCTCGTTGGCGAGGATGCCCTTCACGGCTGCGTCCTGGCTCTCGAAGACGCGCGCCGGGCCGGAGAATTTCAGGATGCTCTCGTCCACGCCCGCGGTTTTCACGATGCAGCCGTCGAGCGCGATGTTGCCCTTGAGTACTGCGAGGCCGCCATCCTTGGAGAAGGGATGTTCGACCGAGCGGATGACACCGTTTTCGCGGTCTGTATCGAGCTCGTCCCAGCGTGCCTCCTGGCTGAAGGCGACCTGCGTCGGAATGCCTCCGGGAGCGGCGCGGAAGAATTTTCGGACAGTGTCGCTCGACGTGCGGGTGATGTCCCAGCGGTCGATCGCGTCGCCGAGCGTCTCGGCGTGGACTGTCGGGCAGTCGCGGTTGATGAGGCCGCCCTTGTCCAGCTCGCCGAGGATCGACATGATGCCGCCGGCCCTGTGTACGTCTTCCATGTGCACGTCGGCTTTCGCCGGAGCGACCTTCGACAGGCACGGGACCTTGCGCGACAGCCGGTCGATATCGTCCATGGTGAAGTCGATCTCGCCCTCATAGGCGGCGGCAAGGATGTGGAGCACCGTATTCGTCGAGCCGCCCATGGCGATGTCGAGCGCCATGGCGTTCTCGAAGGCCTGCTTGGTGGCGATGTTGCGGGGCAGCACCCGCTCGTCCTCCTGCTCGTAATAGCGGCGCGCCAGGTCGACGATGAGGTGGCCGGCCTCGACGAACAGGCGTTTGCGGTCGGCATGGGTCGCGAGCGTCGAGCCGTTGCCGGGCAGCGACAGACCGAGCGCCTCGGTCAGACAGTTCATCGAATTGGCCGTGAACATGCCGGAGCAGGAGCCGCAGGTCGGGCAGGCGGAGCGCTCGATGATCTGGACGTCCTCGTCGGAGACTTTGTCGTCGGCGGCCGCGACCATAGCGTCGACGAGGTCGAGCGCATGCGTCTTGCCGTGCAGCACCACCTTGCCGGCCTCCATCGGCCCGCCGGAGACGAAGACGGCCGGAATGTTGAGGCGCAATGCCGCCATCAGCATGCCGGGGGTGATCTTGTCGCAATTGGAGATGCAGACCATGGCGTCGGCGCAATGGGCGTTCACCATATATTCGACGCTGTCGGCGATGATCTCGCGCGAGGGCAGCGAATAGAGCATGCCGTCATGGCCCATGGCGATGCCGTCGTCGACGGCGATCGTATTGAATTCCTTGGCGACGCCGCCGGCCGCCTCGATCTCGCGCGCGACGAGCTGGCCGAGGTCCTTCAGATGCACATGGCCCGGCACGAACTGCGTGAACGAGTTCACCACCGCGATAATAGGCTTGCCGAAGTCGCTGTCCTTCATGCCCGTCGCGCGCCAGAGGCCGCGGGCGCCGGCCATGTTGCGGCCGTGGGTGGTGGTGCGGGAGCGATAGGCAGGCATGAACGTGTTCCTTCACGGACGAATGTCATTAGGCGGATGTGGCGATCGCAGAGCGCCGTTGCAGGGGGTAGTAGCGCAAAATTGCGCGCGCGTCATCTTCCGCGCCAGATTATTTCCGGGCGGCGCGCGCCAGCGCCGGCGCGGCTCCGCGCAAGAAAAAAGGCCGGGCTGAACCCGACCTTCCTCAACACCTTCAGCCAATGCCAGTACATCCGTGGTCAATGGCGAGGTAGGTATCTCTTAACAGGCGAACATGAAGAACGCGTGACAACGCTTCGGAAAACCCGAGCGCTTTCGACAGGCTAGCAGAATCGCCGCCGTTCAAAGTTCCGGTCTCGGCTTCAGTTGCTTGTGTCGGCCGGCGCGTGCAGTGGAAGTTGGGGGAATTGAAAAAGGGCTTGCGGTTTCCCGTAAGCCCTTTTGAAACTTGGATGGTGGGCGTGACAAGGATCGAACTTGTGACCCCTACGATGTCAACGTAGTGCTCTCCCGCTGAGCTACACGCCCATCCGATGCGGCGCATAGACCACAGAACCGGCGCCCGCGTCAATAGGCTTTTCGAAGGTTTTTTGACAGAAATTGCGCAGGGTCTGAGCGGCGTGATTTCAGGGGTATCGGCGTTCTTTTCGGACATCCCGAAGTTCCGTCGAGCGCGCTAAGGCGTTGAAATAACGAAGCCGCCATCGATGCTGATGATCGAGGGCGGCTTCGAGGCAATGCTTGCGCGGAAGGAGCCTTTGGCCTTCGGCGAAGGGTGCGCGGGAAAGCTGCGGCGCACATATGTTCGCTGCTCAGGCGGCCAGCATCTTGTTGACCTCGTTGACGAGGTCGCGCAGGTGGAAGGGCTTGGAAAGGACCTTGGCGTCTTTCGGCGCCTTGGAATCCGGGTTCAGCGCAACGGCGGCGAAGCCGGTGATGAACATCACTTTCAGGTCGGGGTCGAGTTCGGTCGCGCGGCGCGCGAGTTCGATGCCGTCCATCTCCGGCATGACGATGTCGGTCAGGAGAAGCGAAAAGGGTTCTTCGCGAAGCCGGTCATAGGCGCTGGCGCCGTTGTCATAGGAAAGAACCTTGTAGCCGGCTTTTTCCAGCGCCTTCACAAGAAACCGGCGCATGTCGTTGTCGTCTTCGGCAAGGAGGATTTTCGCAGTCATATCTGGCCGTGGCTACTTCTTCTGGGTGCTGGTGGATTGCGGCAGCTCAGCAAACCGCAACATGGTAAATATCTGGTGAACGGGCGCGATCAAGTCCCTTGAACCAGCGGGCGGCCACTATGGACACAGAGGCGACCAACTGGCAACATGATCTGAATAGCAAGAACCGGACATGGTAAAAAGGGTTCCGATGGGGGAAGCGGTTGAGTGGGAGTTTTTCGAGGTTCTGGAACCCGCAAGCCAGAGGATACCTTTCGTTTTCAACTCCCCGCACAGCGGCCGGCATTATCCCCAGTTCTTTCTCGACCAGTCGCGCCTCGATCCGCATTCCATTCGCCGTTCCGAAGACCATTTCGTCGATGAACTGTTCCGCAGCGCCACGTTTCTGGGGGCGCCCTTGCTCCGGGCGCATTTCCCGCGTGCCTTCCTGGACGTAAACCGCGAACCCTACGAACTCGACCCGCGCATGTTCGACGGCGCCTTGCCGCCGCACGCCAATATCAGTTCGATGCGCGTCGCCGGCGGCCTCGGCACCGTGCCGCGCCTCGTCGCCGAGAATATGGAAATATATCGTGGCCGTTTTCCGGTCGAGCAGGCGCTCGAGCGCATCGAGACGATCTACAAGCCCTATCATGCGACGCTCAGAAAGCTGATCGCCCGCACCCATGTCGAGTTCGGGATGTCGATCCTCATCGACTGCCACTCGATGCCGGGCAACGTGCATCTGCCGGGAAGCGGCCATCGCCCGGACTTCATTATCGGCGACCGCTACGGAACGAGCGCGGCGGCGGAACTGTCCCGGGTGGCGGTGGAGCTTCTGGAGCAACTCGGCTATGCGGTCGCGCGCAACAAGCCCTATGCCGGCGGCTTCATCACGGAACATTATGGCCGTCCGACGCGCGGACTGCATGCGTTGCAGATCGAAATCAACCGCGGCCTCTATGTCGACGAGGCAACCCTGATCAAAAAGCCGGGATTCGCAGCTCTCGAGGCCGACCTCGCAACCTTCATCGCGGCGCTCGCGCGGCACGTCGAGGATTTCGGCGCCTATCTGCCGCTGGCCGCGGAATAACAATTCGAAAAGGCTTTTGAGCGCCCGGCGGCGGAACGCTGCTCAAAAAGAACCGCGCCAGCGGCGCGGTCAAGTCTAGGGAGGAAACACCCAAGGAGGGTATTTGCAGCCACGAGTGACTGCAGAAAAACTGTAATGCTGCGGTGCACAATTGTCAAGATTCGAAGACGCAGACTTTCGTATCGGTGCAGGGTGCGCTCTTCCGACATGCCCATTCAGCGACTGCCGGCGCCGGTCCGGTCGTTGCCTTTCCCTGAATTTCGTCTATTCAGATCGAACCTCCTCCCTCGCAGAGAGCGACATGCTGCCCGACCGTACTTTCTTCGACCGTCTCGCCGACGCCGCCAAGGCCGAAACCATGCCGCGCTTCCGGGTTGGCACGAGTGTTCTCAACAAGCTCGAAGGCGGCTTCGACCCGGTGACGGAAGCCGACAGGTCGGCTGAGGCGTCGATCCGCGCGCTGATTGAGAGCAGCTTTCCGGAACACGGCATTCTCGGCGAAGAGCACGGCAATATCGGTCTCGACCGCGAACTCGTCTGGGTCATCGACCCGATCGACGGGACCCGTGCATTCATCTCCGGCCTGCCGGTGTGGGGCACGCTGATCGGCCTCTACCGGAACGGCAAGGCCGTCATGGGGCTGATGGACCAGCCCTTCACCGGCGAGCGTTTTTTCGCCGACGGCGAGAAGGCGCTCTATCGGGGACCTGACGGAGAGAGGGTGCTCGCCACGCGGCCCTGCCATGCGCTTTCGGATGCCGTTCTGTTCACGACATCCCCGCACCTCTACACGGGCGAGCTCAAGGAGCGCTTCGAGGCATTGCAGGAGAAGGTGCGGCTCTTCCGCTACGGCTGCGACTGCTATGCCTTCGCGCTGCTTGCAGCCGGCCATGTCGATCTCGTCGTCGAATGCGGCCTGAAGCCCTACGACGTCGGCGGGCTCATTCCGCTGATCGAGCAGGCGGGCGGAATCATCACCGACTGGCAGGGCGGGCCGGCGGAAATGGGCGGCGAAATCATCGCTGCCGGCAGCCGCGAATTGCATGCGCAGGCGCTTGAGGCGCTCAAGGGCCGGGTTTAAGCCTCTTCCAACTGTCGCGGCAGGGACGCGGGGTCCTCCGCATCGGCGCCCGGCAGAAAGGCCAGGATCGCGGCCATCGCCTGGGCGCGATAGCGGTCGGCCTCCTGCAGGAGTTCGTGCCGCGCGCCGTCGATCGGGATCAGATGCCCCGCACGGAAATTGCTGGCCAACCGCTCGACCGGGAGATACGGCACGAGCTTATCGGCCGTCGGGGCGAGTATGACGGCCGGTATGGTGATCCTCGTCAGATGTTCGTGCTTGAGGACGCGCCGGATCGTTCGGAAGGCCTCGCTCAGCCAGCGGGCCGTGGGCGGTCCGACCCGCAGTTGCGGACGCGCATCGATGAGCGCCAGGTTGCGGGCGTAGCGCCGGTCGTCCGCGGTCAGAACATTGCCCCTAAAAGGGGTACCGTTGCCTTTGTCGGAACTCAGCGCCAGCCTCCCGAGGCCGATCCAGCGCATGACCGTCGCGATCGCTGCGATACCCCGTTCGCCGATCGCCTGGCCCCCCAGACCGACGAAGGGGGCAAGCAGCACCATCCGGTCGATGCGGCTTGCGAGCATGGGAGCGAGCGACAGGGCGACGAGCGCCCCCATCGAATGGGCGACGATCGAGAAGGGCAGGCGGGTGTCGGGAAGGACGATCTCATCGAGAAAAATCGTCAGGTCGCGCTCGTAATCGGTGAAATCCTCCACATGGCCGTGGGTCCATTGCGGCGACAGCCGCTCGGAGCCGCCCTGTCCGCGCCAGTCGAAGGTCGCGACCCAGAAACCGGCCGCCATGAGATCGCCGATCGTTTCGAAGTATTTCTCGATCGACTCGTTGCGACCCTGCAGCAGGACGATGGTGCCGCGAATGACCGGGGCCTTCGACCTGAACACCGCGTAGCGGATCTTGCGGTTGCGGGCTCCGTCGAAAAAGCCAACCACCGGATCGCCCGGCATCGGATTTTCCGGCATCGAGTGAAGGAGCGTGGTCATGGGGCGTGGGCCAGAAGGAACATGCAAGTAGGGATAGGCGGCGGCCCGCCACCCGTCAAAGAAAAAAGCCGGAAACGGTGGATGAAATCCGGACGATCACCGTTTCCGGCCGCTGAAGGGAGAAGGGACATGTCACTTCAGCCCTGGGAAGACCCAGTGTCTCCTTTCTAGCCCACGGCGGCTGAACGGCGGCCGAACCCCTCGTTCATCTATTGTTCAGGATGCGCTGGCGGCATTCCTCTTGAACTCGTGCGCGGGCATTCCCATGTCTTCTCCGCGGGCGCCGAAGAAGGGTCCGTTCACCGGTCGAGCCACAGCCGGAACGGGGTGGCAGGCCAGATATCGCAACCGTTGCTCTTATGGAGGACGACATCATGCGTCATTTTGATTTTTCTCCCCTCTACCGCTCCACTGTCGGCTTCGACCGCCTGTTCACCATGCTCGATAGCCTTGGTCAGCCGGATCAGTCGCAGACCTATCCGCCCTACAACATCGAACGCACCGGCGAAAACGCCTATCGCATCACCATGGCCGTTGCCGGTTTCGACGAAAGCGAGCTTTCGGTCGAAGCGCGCGAAAACACGCTGACGATCAAGGGCGAAAAGAGCGAAGAGAAGGGTGAGGAAACCCAGTTTCTCCATCGCGGCATAGCCAAGCGCGCCTTCGAGCGCCGCTTCCAGCTTGCCGACCACGTCGAGATCAAGTCCGCTTCGCTGAAGAACGGCCTGCTCCACGTCGATCTTCTGCGCAATATCCCGGAAACGGCCAAGCCGCGCCGGATCGAGATCACCGCGGCGGCTTCGCAGCCGAAGCAGATCGAGGCGCAGACCGCCTGAGTCCGGAAACAGGATCGAATAAAAGACGGCGCCCGAAAGGGCGCCGTTTTTGCTGCAGGAAAACCCCTGACGTTTTCCGGGAATGCCTGTGACCGGCTAGCTAACCGTCAGTTCTTCACCGTGTCTTCCAGGAAGAATCGGCCGAGCGGGTTCTGGTAGAAGTTCTCGATGTTCTTGCGCGATACGTTCAGATAAGGGCTGTAGTATAGGTCGATCCAGTGGACGTCATCCTTCGCCGTCTTCTGAATATCGACGTACATGGCCTCACGCTTTGCCGGATCGAGTTCCAGACGTGCCGCTGCGACAAGCTCCTTCACCTTTTCGCTGTTGTAGCGGGTCATGTAGTTCATATTGGTGTCATGGCCGAGCACGAAGGTGGTCTTCTGGTCCGGATCGAGGACGTCGTTTGTCCAGTACATGACCGAGATATCGTAGTCGCCGGCGACCAGCATGTCCCAGCTCTGGCTCGCGTCGACCTTCTGCAGATTGACCGTGACGCCCGCCTTGGCAAACTGCTGCTGCAGCAGCACCGCGATCTGCTCGTCGACCTCGTTGCCCGCGTTTACGACATAGTTGAGCGTCAGGTCGGATGCCCCCGCCTCGGCCAGCATCGCCTTGGCCTTCTCCGGATCGTAAGGATACTGGTAGTTGGCGTCGTAGTGATAGAGCGAGCCCTTTGGGATGTAGGAATTTGCGACCGTGCCGATGCCGAACGTGACCGTGTCGACGATCGCCTTCTTGTCGATCGCCATATCCAGGGCCTGGCGCACTTCCTTTTTGGCAAGCATGCCGTGCTCATGGTTGATGAGCAGATGGTCTTCGCGGGTCGAGGTGTCGATGTGGACCGTGAGGTTCGGGTCCTTCTTCAGCTCCTCGACGCGCGAGAACGGGACGAAGATCGCTGTGTCGAGCTGGCCGGCCTGCACGTTCAGCATGCGCGTGTTGTCGTCCGGAACGGAAATCCATTCGACGCCGTCTAGTTTCACACGATCCGCCTGCCAGAAGTTCGGATTCTTTTCGAGGATTACCCGATCGCCGCGCCGCCATTCCTTGACGGTGAACGCGCCGGACGATGCCGTCGGCAGTTCGGCGAAAGCGTCCTCGCCGGCCTCGACGGCTTTCTTGGAAAGCACCGAGACGTTCGGAAGGGCAAGCGTCGACAGGAAGGGTGCGGAGGGCGTCTTCAACTTGACGACCAGAGTCTTTGGATCGGCCGCCTCGGCGGTTTCGATGATCTTGTAGCTGTCGCTCCACAGAGAGCCTTCGTGGTCGCGTATGCGCAGCAAGCTGAAGGCGGCATCCTCGGCCGTTATCGGCGAGCCGTCCGAGAACTTCGCGTCGCGGATCTTGAACGTGTAGGTCAGGCCGTCATCGGAAAGGGTCCAGCTTTCGGCGAGCCCAGGCTCCAGCTTGGTGCCGGTCTTGTCCACGCGGACAAGCACGTCGAAGACGTTGGAGAACACCCAGTTGTCGACGTTCTGGGCCGACTTGATCGGATCGAAAGTCGTTGAATCTTCGCGGCGGCCGATGGAGAGGATACCGGCGGCCTCGGCGTAACCGGCACTGAGCATCAGGGCGGCTGCGAAAGCGGCCCGGCCGATTTTGTTCCACCTTTTGGTCATTGTTCGTTCCCTTCGTTATTATGGCAGGCGTTTGACGGACTGGATCGGTTCCACCGGCGGCGCATCGGTATGGCCGAGTAATGACCTGTCGGGATCGATGTCGGGGATCGCGGCGATCAATGCGGCGGTGTAGGGATGTTTCGGCCGGGAGAAGACGTCCTCGGAGCGGCCCTCCTCGATGATCTCTCCGCGATGCATCACCACGGTGCGTTCGCACAGGTTGCGCACGATCGCGAGGTCATGGGCGATGAAGATCAGCGTGAGGTTAAGGTCGCGGGCGAGCTTGCGGAAGAGGTCGACGATCTGCGCCTGGATCGTGACATCGAGTGCTGCGACGCATTCGTCGGCGATAATCAGTCTCGGGTCGACGGCAAGGGCACGGGCGATGCCCGCCCTCTGGCACTGGCCGCCGCTCATGCTGCGCGGTTTGCGATGGGCGAATTCGCGCTCGAGGCCGACAAGGTCCAGCAGCTCGCCGATGCGTGCCGGAATGTCGGCTCCGCCGATCTTTTTCTGCACTTTCAGAACTTCAGCAAGAGTCTGGCCGATGGTCAGGCGCGGGTTCAATGCATTGAACGGATCCTGAAAGACCATGGCGGACTCGTGTCGCAGCCTGGTGAGACCCGCACCCCTCTGCTGAGAAAGATCGATACCGTCGAAGCTGACGTGACCGGCGGAAATCGGCGTCAGGCCCAGCATGGCGCGGGCAAGCGTACTTTTGCCGCTGCCGGATTCGCCGACGATACCGACCGTTTCGCCGGGCATGATCCGCAGGCTGATCCCCGAAACGGCGCTGACGGCCCTGGCGTTCTTTCCCCTGAAAAGGCTGCCGCCCGACGGGAAGCGCACATGCAAGTCATCGATCTCCAGAAGCGACCTTGTCGCTCCATGTGAGGGCGCTGGGAGACTGGTGGCGGGGAGCACCGCCTCGGGCATGGATGGATGGCTGTGGATGAGCCGAACTGTATACGGGTCCTGCGGTGCGGACAGGATCGTCCGTTTAGGACCCTGTTCCAGCAGCTTTCCGCCGCGCATCACGGCAATGCGGTCGCAGGTCTGCGCCACGATGCCGAGATCATGGGTAATGAGGATGATCGACAGGCCGCGCCTGTCGCGGATGTCCATCAGGAGTTTCAGGATCTGCGCCTGGATCGTCACGTCGAGGGCGGTCGTCGGTTCGTCGGCTATGAGGATTTGCGGATTGCAGGACAGTGCCACGCCGATCATGGCCCGCTGACGCATGCCGCCGGAAAGCTCGTGCGGGTAGCTGTCGTACTGGCGGACGGGTTCAGGGAACCCGATCTGCCCCAGTATCTCGACCGCTGCCGCCCGCGCATCGCGGCCGCCGAGGCCCTGATGGTAGCGGATGCCCTCGGCGATCTGGTCGCCGATGCGCATGACCGGGTCGAGGTGGCTGGTCGGGTTCTGGAAGATCATGCCGATCTCGGCGCCGCGCACCTCCAGCATCTCGGCGTCGGTGACGGCCGTGAGGTCGCGCCCTCCGAGGAGAACCGCACCGCCTTCGATCTTCAGCAGGGATGATGGCAGGAGGCGAACCAGCGCGCGGCAGAACAGGCTCTTGCCCGATCCGCTTTCGCCGACGAGGCCGAGGATCTCGCCCTTGGCGAGGTCGAGCGAGATGCCATCCAGCAGCGTGCGCGTCTCTCCCTGGAGATGCGCCTTCACGGTCAGGTCGCGGACAGACAGGACGGAGGCGCTCATTCGTGCACTCCGAGCAATTCGCCGAGCGCATCGCCCAGCATGCTGAAGCCGAAGGCAAGGCTGACGATGGACAGGCCGGGAAACAGCGTGATCCACCAGGCGGTGGTGATGAAGCTCTGGCCCTCCGCGACCATGACGCCCCATTCGGCGACCGGCGGCTGGACGCCGAGACCGAGATAGCTGACGGCGGCCCCGCTCAGCAGCACCAGGACGGCATCCGACATGGCAAAGACGATCGAGCCGGCAATGGCATTGGGTAGCAAGTGCCGGAACATGATGCGGAAGCGGCCGAAACCGAGGCTGACGGCGGCGACGGCATAGTCGCTGTTCTTCAGAACGAGAATCTGTGCCCGGATCAACCGGGCATATGAAACCCATCCGACCAGCGCCATGGCGATATAGAAGCTGCCGAGGCCCGGACCGAGAATGGCGATGATCGACAGCATCAATACGAGGAATGGAAAGGCGAGGATGATGTCGACGAGGCGCATGAACAGCGCGTCTACAATGCCGCCGAAGAAGCCGGCGATGGTGCCGACGATCGTTCCTATGACGAAGGGGAAGGCGACCCCGATCAAGGCGATCTGCAGGTCGATGCGTGTGCCCCAGATGACCCGTGAAAGGAGGTCGCGGCCGAAGTTGTCGGTGCCGAACGGATGCAGAAGCGACGGCGGCTGCAAGCGGGCTGCGCCGTTCTGCAGGATCGGGTCATAGGGGGCGACGACGGGTGCGCCGATCGCCAGCAGCAGGAAAAACAGCAGGATGCCCGCGCCAATGACGAGGGCCAGCCGCCGGCCGAAGAGCAACCGCCAGCCGGCCGGCGACGAGGACACCGTACCGGCGCTCATAGTTTCACCCTCGGATCGACGGCGACGGTGACGATGTCGGCGATGAAGTTGACGAGCACAGTGGCGCAGGCAAACACCATGGCGACACCCTGCACGACCATGTAGTCGCGCGAGAAGATGGCGCGTACCAGCAACTGTCCCATGCCCGGCAGGGCAAAGACGCTTTCGACCACGACCGTGCCGCCGATCAGCCAACCGATGTTGACCGCCAGAAGGTTGATGGTCGGCACCAGCGAATTCGGAACGACATGCCGCCAGAAGACGATGCGCTCAGGCATGCCGCGCGCGCGGGCGGCCGTCGCCACGTCTGATTTCAGGGACTCGATCATTGCCGCGCGCAGGCTGCGAACCAGCACCGTCGACAGGGAAAGAGCGACCGTCAGGCTCGGCAGGATCAGATGGGCGAGCTTGTCGCCGAAGGTCGCCCCGTAGCCGGACACCGGCAGCACGTCCAGTTTGACGCTGAAAAGGATCATCAGCATCAGGCCGAGCCAGAACGGCGGAAACCCGATGCCGAATGTGGAAACAACCCGGACGATATGGTCCGGCGCCTTGCCGGAATTACGCGCTGCAAGCGCCGCCATGGGCACGGCGATGAGAACCGCCAGAACGACGCTCGACAGCACGAGCGCGATGGTCGGCTCGACACGTGTGGCGATAAGCTTCAGGACATCGATCTTGTAGAGGATCGACTTGCCCATCTCGCCATCGGCAAGATTCTTCAGAAAGTAGAAATATTGCTGCCACATCGGCTCGTCGAGGCCGTACTGGGCGCGGATCTTGGCGATGGCCGACGGGGTGGCGCGGGCTCCGAGCAGGTTGCGCGCCGGATCGCCGGGGATGAGCCGCACCAGAATGAAGGTTATGATGCTGATCCCGAAGATGACCGGCAGGAACTGCAAAGGTCGAGTGAGAACGAACCTATAGCGATGCATGGCGATGCCCGCGCCTCCGTCTTGTTCGGATGTCTCTCGCCATGTTTTGCATCAGTTCGGCCTGTGCCGCGACAGGAAATCGATCAGCGCAGGATAATAGTCCGCGGGGTTCTCGTAGAACGGCATGTGGCTTGCATTGGCAAAAACCCTGAGCTCGGCATCCGGGATGGCGAGCTTCATCTTCAGCGCGCAGGCCGGCGTGAGCTCGTCGTGTTCTCCCGTGGTGATCAGCGTCGGCACCTTAATGCCGGGGAGGTCGGGAATGCGGTTCCAGTCCTTGAGATTGCCGATATAGAGAAACTCGTTCGGGCCTTGCATCGTGCCGTAGGGACCCATATTCCAGTCGTCCAGGGACCGGCGTACCGGTGCGGGCCATTCCGGCAGGCGGCAGACATGGCGATAGTTCAGGATGGTAATGGCAGCCATATATTCGGGATGATCGTATGTGCCCTGCGCCTCGTGCTTCTGCATCATGGCGACGGTCTCCGGGCCGAGCGCGGCGCGCAGCCGCTCAAGCTCGGTGACGAGGTGCGGCATGTCGGCGACCGTATCCTCCAGGATCAGCGTCTGCAGGTTTTCCGGGTATGTCAGCGCGTAATCGATCGCCAGCCAGCCACCCCAGGAATGGCCGAGCATGTGCACCTTGCCGAGTCCCAGCGCCTTGCGAACCGTTTCGGTTTCCTCGACATACCGGCCGATCGTCCAGAGCGAAGGATCGGTCGGGCGGTCGGAGGCGCCGGTGCCGAGCTGATCGAAGGCGACGACGCGATAGCCCTTGTCGATGAGGCACGAATGGGCTTCGCGCAGATAGTCACAGGGTAGTCCCGGCCCGCCATTCAGGCAGAACAAGGTCTCCGGACCCGAACCGAAGCTGTAGGCCACCACCTTGTAGCCATCGACTTCGATTTCGTGTCGCGCCTCCGGCTCGATATCACGCCACATTGACCGCCCCGGCAAAGAAACTGCTTGCTCAATAATTGAGCACGGCTAAATTTTATCCGAAACGCCAGTCGGCGCCCAGCTATAAGAAGTGATAGGTTGGCCTGTGACCGGACCGGAGACAAGGATGTTTGACGAACTCGGGACGATCAGGAACCAGTTCACCGCGCACGACACGCTGGATGGCCGTATCGATCAGGTGTTCGAGGCGATGAAGTCGATCGGCTTCGAGGCTCTGATCTACGACTATACGCCGGTGCCCCGCGATCTCGACGGCACGATCATGGTCCCGTCGCTGCTGAAACTTCGCAACATCTCGGAAGACATGCACGACTACTGGTTCGATCGCGGCTATTTCCGCATCGATCCCGTGCAGCAGGTGGCGCTGCGCACGTCGACGCCGTTCTTTTGGAACTATGATCCCGATGCGGACACGCTGATCAGGCGCTTCATGAGCGATGATACGGCGCCTGTCGCCCGCTACCTGAGCGAACGCGACATGTCGACCGGCGTCACCGTTCCGGTCCACATGCCGCGCGGCGACTATGCGACCGTCACGGGCGTGCGTTTCGGCGGCAATCGCGCATTCGAGGGGCATGCGCTGCGGTACATCGCCGATTTCAACCTGCTCGCCCATGTGTTTCACGAGGCGGCCTATTCGCTGTTCGACGCGCAGGCCTTCAACGCCGGCACCGCGAGGCTGACGGAGCGGGAGCGCGAATGCCTTCGCTATTCCGCCGAGGGCCACTCGGCCAAGGAAATTTCCCGTATCATCCACCGCTCTGTGCCGACTGTCGTCATGCACCTCAACGCCGCGGCCAAGAAACTCGGTGCGAAGAACCGAACCCAGGCGGTTGTGCGCGCCACGCACTACCGCCTGCTCGAAGAGCGCCCATCCTATAACTTGTGATAGCTGCCACGGCTCGAAACCCCGCGTTATGTTGCCTCCGTTGTCCGTCAGACATGGAGATGCACGTGGCCGCCGTCGCGTCGAAGGAAGCCTTCCTGCCCTTTCGCGAATACCAGACCTGGTATCGCATCACCGGTTCGCTCGGCAGCGGCAAGCTGCCGCTCGTCGTTGCCCATGGCGGACCGGGCTGCACCCATGACTACGTGGATTCCTTCAAGGGGATCAGCGAGATCGACGGACGCGCCGTCATTCACTACGACCAGCTCGGCAACGGCAACTCCACGCGCCTTCCGGACAAGGGCCCGGATTTCTGGACGCCCGCCCTGTTCCTCGGGGAACTCGACGCGCTGCTGAAGCATCTGGGCATCCAGGATCGCTATGCCTTTCTCGGACAGTCCTGGGGCGGCATGCTGGGTGCGGAACATGCGGTTCTAAAGCCTGCGGGGCTGAAGGCGCTGGTCATCGCCAATTCGCCGGCCAACATGCATACCTGGGTGGCGGAAGCCAATCGCCTGCGCGAGGAACTGCCGCAGGCGGTTCAGGATACGCTGCTCAGGCATGAGCAGGCCGGCACGATTACCGATCCGGAATACATCGCCGCCTCTCGCGTCTTCTACGACCGCCATGTCTGCCGCGTCACGCCGTGGCCGGCGGAAGTCGCGCGCACCTTTGCGATCATGGACGAAGATAATACGGTCTATCGCAACATGAACGGCCCGACCGAGTTCCACGTAATAGGTACGATGAAGGACTGGACGATCGAGGACCGGCTGATGCGGATCGAAGCGCCGACCCTCTTGATTTCCGGAAAATACGACGAAGCCACGCCGCTCGTCGTCAAGCCGTATGTGGATCGCGTGAAGGGCTGCGAATGGGTGCTGTTCGAGCATTCCAGCCACATGCCGCATGTGGAGGAGAAGGCCTTGTGCCTGGAAACGGTCTCTCGATTCCTGTCATCCCACGATACCGAGGCTTGATAAGGAGACGCGCCGTTTCGTTTGTGCTCTTCAGGTGAGGGTAGCCGGGATAGCGGTTCCTTCGAGCTCTGCCGCCTTGGCGGCATAACGCTGGGCAATGACCGCACAGGCCATCAACTGAATCTGATGGAACAGCATGACCGGCAGAACGATCATGCCGATGTTCTGCCCGGCGAAGATCGCGCTTGCCATCGGAATGCCGCTCGCCAGGCTCTTCTTCGATCCGCAGAAGGTGATGGCGATTTCGTCCGCGCGGTCGAACCCGAGCAGCCGGCTACCGAATGTGGTGGCCGTCAGAATAAGCGCGAGGAGGACGATCTCGATAACGATGAGGATCGTAAGGTCGCTCAGCGTGAAGGCGTGCCAGAGGCCGGCCGTGACGGCCTGGCTGAAAGCCAGGTAGACGACCATCAGGATCGAACCGCGGTCGACCGGCGCGAGCAGTTTCTTGCGGGCGCGAATCCAGTCGCCGATCCAGGGCTGCAGGATCTGGCCTGCGACGAAGGGGGCAAGCAGCTGCAGGAGGATCTGTTCGATCGCGTCGAGCGATACGCCGCCATGTCCGCCGGCCGAGAAGATGACGCCGACGAGAAGCGGCGTCAGGAACACGCCCAAGATGTTGGAGGCCGATGCGGCGCAGACGGCTGCCGGAACATTGCCGCCGGCCATCGACGTGAATGCGATCGACGACTGTACCGTCGAGGGCAGAACGCAGAGGAAAAGGATGCCGGTATAGAGCGACGGCGGCAGGATCCATGGCGGGACGAAACCGATGAGGAGTCCGATGAGCGGGAAAAGGGCGAAAGTCGAAAAGAGAATCGCAATGTGCAGCCGCCAATGCAGGAAGCCGGCAATGACGACCTCGCGCGAAAGCCGTGCGCCATGAAGAAAGAAGATCAGGCCGACACCCAGCTTTGTCGCGATTGCGAACCAGGCCGCGGCGGTACCGTCGATGGGCAAAACCGCTGCGAGAGCGACTGTCAGCATCAGGAGGATGGTAAAGGTGTCGGGGAGATAACGGCGCATGGTGCTTGCCGTGTAAGCCCATCCGGAAGCCGGATGCAAGCCCTAGATCATGTTCATGTTTTTAGGCCGGGTCGGCCTAAAAACATGAACATGATCTATTCCAGGAAGTTGAGACGCCGGATGCGGGCGGAAAACTGCACAGATTTTTCCTCATCCCGCTCTATCGGCCGCGATGCGCGGCGCATTCGAACGATTTCATGCGGCGCGCTTCGATATCTGCCGTGCGGCCCGCATCAGCAGGCGGCGACGAAACGGTCGACGTCCTCGGCGCGGGTGGCGAAGCTGGTAACCAGGCGATAGAGCCCTTCGTCTTCCGCGAGGCTGCCTTCGAGATCGTGCGGCACTTCCCAATCGTAGAAAAGCGCGCCCTGCCGCTGCAGCCGACCCGCGGCCTCCCGTTTCAGCACGACGAAGACCTCGTTGGCATCGGGCGCCCAGGCAAGCCGGCTCCCGGCCGAAGCGGTGATGCCGTCGGCGAGGCGCTGTGCCATCGCGTTGGCGTGGCGCGCAAGATCGAGCCAGAGATCGCCGGCAAGATAGGCGTCGAACTGGGCGGCGACGAAGCGCGACTTGGAGAAGAGTTGAGCCGAGCGCTTGCGCAGGAAGTGCATCTCCTGCGCCTTCGAAAGGTCGAAGAGCACCAGCGCCTCGGCGCACCAGCAGCCGTTCTTGGTTCCGCCGAACGAAAGCAGATCGACGCCACGCTTCCAGGTCATCTCGGCCGGTGTCGTACCAAGGCTGACCAGGGCATTGGCGAAACGGGCGCCATCCATGTGCAGCGGCAGTTTATGGGAGCGGGCGATCGAACCGATCGTTTCGATCTGGTCGAGCGAATAGACGGTGCCGCTCTCGGTCGCCTGCGTCAGCGTCACCGCCATCGGCTGACCGCCATGGACGTTCTCCCTCGGGAGCCGCCGAATTTCGGCCTCGAGCTTCGCCGGCTCCATCCTGCCGCGGGCGCCCTCGACCGGGCACAGCCTCGCGCCGTGCGAGAAGAACTCCGGCGCGCCGCACTCGTCGACGTTCACATGCGCTTCGCGATGGCAGAAAGCGATTCCGCCCGCCCGATTGGCGCTCGAAAGCGCAAGGGAATTTGCGGCGGTTCCGGTGCCCACGAAGAATACCGCGACGTCCCTCTCGAAAATCTCCGAAAGTCTCTGTTCCACCCTCCGGTCGAGTTCGCTCGTGCCGTAGGCGGAAGCATAGCCCTGCGCATTCGCGACCAGACTTTCGGCAATCGCCGGATGGGCGCCGGCCCAGTTGTCGGAGGAGAAGATCATCTGAAGCTTACCCTGTTTACATCGAGCCACGCGGCGCGCAGAGGCGCGCCGGCGCGACCATAGCCGAGTCCCGTCGGCAAGCAAGCGGCTGCGCTTAACTGTGCCTACCTTGAGTGCCAACCGGAGACCAGTTTGAAACCAAAGTAAAGAAAGTGCCCGGTGCCGGTAATTAAATTTCAAAACCGCGCAATTTCCGGCAATGTTCGGCAAAATCTCTCGCATTATTTGCGGCCGAGGCCCTTGCGAAGGGGGGCGGTTTCTGGCATAGAGCGCATGAAATAGGACAGGTTTGCTGTCCTATTTCGGTCTAGGGGCCGGAACAATCGCCGGAAGCACCGTGAAAAGCGGCAGCCGGCGTGGAGCGCGAGGGGGTTTCGCCGGATTTCATCCGGTCGTTATTCCTTGGCGTCAGTATGGTCGCGGACATCAGTGCCTGACGCGGCCGCGCTTCATTTGCGACCTGATCAGGATCATGCGACGATAATGCCCCGGCTTGCCGCCGTGCGAAAAGCGCCATGCGGCAACTGCGTGCGGGCCGCGTTATGCCCGGAATCGCCGGGTTCAACAGGAGGGAAAAGATGACGGATCATTCGCCATCACGACAGATTGGGCTCAACCTCGCACAAGACGCTGCGACGGCTGTGAAAACGCCCGCATTCCCCTCCGGGCTGCCGCGAAAACAGGGGCTCTACGATCCACGGAACGAACATGATGCCTGCGGCGTCGGCTTCGTCGCCCATCTCAAGGGCGAGAAGTCGCATCAGATCGTGCGCGATGGCCTCTTCATGCTGGAAAACCTCACGCATCGCGGCGCGGTCGGTGCCGACCCGCTGATGGGCGACGGCGCGGGCATTCTCGTCCAGATCCCCGACCGCTTCTTCCGCGAGGAGATGGCGAAGCAGGGCGTGACCCTGCCGAAGGCGGGCGAATATGCCGTCGGCTATCTCTTCATGCCACGCGACGAGGCGCTTATCGCCCACTTCAAGGAGGTGA